>SDBV01000185.1_pt1 | contig 82386 bp, 62 predicted proteins | sample 2277081 | NCBI WGS metagenome assembly SDBV01 (sample SAMN10402039, study PRJNA504765) | marine sediment metagenome | isolation source: marine sediment core GS10_PC15, 223 cmbsf | place: Arctic Ocean: Southern Knipovich Ridge | collected 2010
GTCGCCGAATGCGAGAAGCGACTGACGCGAAACGAGCTTGCACGCCTATACCACTGGAAACAGCGTAACCGCTTCCCTCCATTGAACATAAACAAAAGACAGATCTAAAACAGTCGAACTAGGCGGATCCCTATAAAAACGGCCCGTCCTACGAGAGACTGGGCCAGGATCACGTCAAGGTTGACCAAAGCCTTCCCACGAAGGCACGCACGGGCGGCGTGTTTGGTATCCTGGCTTCCGGATCGACCTACTTGCCGCAGCCTTCCCATCTCACCATGGAGACAGTGGCGTGCGAGGCGGCTTTCGTACCCGGTCACAGTGGCGGGGCCGCGCTGGATTCGCACCAGCTTCCCATTACAATCCCCCAATAATTGGGGGCAAGTATTCTTTGTAGCAATCCCGAGGAAGATCGTCAAGTACCAACCGACCTTAGTAACCCAGTTCCACACAAAATCACAATCTGGTTCCCACGCTCTGCGTGGGAACCCACTGTCGGGACGCTCCGCGTCCCCAAGAACTGCGAAAACATGCTGTTTCCAGGGGCCCGACGCAGAGCGTCGAAGCAGGGCGTTCCCACGCAGAGCGTGGGAACGAGGGGCGACTCCCCCCACTACCCAAGAAAAGCTCTCCCATTTTCCCCTGGGCCGCTTGACGTGGTTTTGCCGAAACCGTATATTCAGGGCAGTTTCAGCATCCCGGAACACGGTGCAAGTCCGTGGCGGTCCCGCCGCTGTAATCGGTGAGCCGTTTCGCTTGGGCAAGACATTTGCCCGCCACTGTCGGGGCATACCCCGGCGGGAAGGTCGCGAGACGGCGTCGAGCCGAGAGCCAGAAGACCTGCTGAGACGACAACCGTTTGGAATCCGATGGTAAAGGGTTCCGGCAGGCGATGAAGGTCTGCCGGAACCCTTTTTGTTTTTGGCGTTTTACTTTTCTTCCTAAGAAAGGATCGATGATGACCAAGAAGAAGGACAAAGACGTAATTGCCTATCGCAAGAAGTGCAGCGCGAAGGGGACCGGCCTCTCGCACTATATCCTCATGGATAAGAAAGCCAAGTAAATGGCGAGTGCTTCTGAAGCGGACAAAACAAAAGCGGCCCCATCGCGGGGCCGCTTTGTTAATTCGGGTAACGGCCCTTCGTTTCAGGTGCTCGATATCGAGCATCCTAAGTACGTGGCGGTCGTCGAGCCGGATACGGCCTTCTGGTCGTTGGTCAAACGCAACAAGCTGGCCGAGATGCTCACCGACGGCGAGCTGATGAAGGCCTACCGAAAGAAGGCCAAGACGTTTGTCGACGAGATGCAAACGCTTAGGTTCGGCCTGAAGCCCTCGGCCGTCTATTTCAACCCAACCGAACGGTGCAATCTCAACTGTACCTACTGCTACATTCCCGAGGAGATGCGACGCAGCGGGCGGCACATGTCGAAGAAGCGCTTGTTCGACGCCTTGAGCCGGCTGCGCGATTACTTCAACAGTACGCTGCCGAAGAGTTGGACACCGCAGATCGTTTTCCATGGGGCCGAACCGCTCTTGAATCGCGACGCCATGTTCGCCGGCATCGAGGAGTTCGCAAAGGACTTCCGCTTCGGCATCCAAACCAACACGGTCCTGCTGGACGACGAGGCGGTCGAGTTCCTCACTTCCCGGCAGGTCAGCATCGGCATATCGCTGGACGCCCCGACCGCGGCCATCGCCGACCGTACGCGAAAGAACTGGGAAGGGCAAGGCGTGTTCAAGCAGGTCTTGGCCGCCATGGATCGACTGCGCGGGTACGAGGGCTGGAGCGTGATCTGCACGGTCACGGGCGAAAACCTGCGGCACCTGAGCGGACTGGTCGACTTCTTCCACGAGCAGGAAGTGCCCACCTGCCTGATGAACATCATCCGCTGCACGTTGTCCGGCGCCCGGACGATCAAGCCGACCGACGCGATGGCCGCAAAGTACTTCCTGGCCGCGTTGGATCGCACGTACGAGCTTTACCGGGAGACGGGCCGCAAGCTTCCGGTAGCCAACTTCTCGAACATCCTGCTGGCTATCATCGCGCCGACTGCCCGGCGGTTGATGTGCGACATTTCGCCATGCGGCGGCGGGCGGTGTTTCTTCGCCCTGGCGCCCAACGGCGACATGTTCCCCTGCAGCGAGTTCATCGGGCTGAAGAAGTTCAAGGGTGGCAACCTGTTCCGCAACGACGTCGAGGACGTGCTCGAGACGGAAGCTTTCCGACTGGTGACCGAGCGGAAGGTCGAGGACATCGACCCTTGCAACCGGTGTGCAATTCGCCATTTCTGCGGCTCACCCTGTCCGGCCGAGGCCTACGAGATGAACGGCGGCATGGACCGAACCGGCGCGTTCTGCGAGTTCTACGAGGAGCAGACCCGGTACGCGTTCCGCCAGATCGCCGACGGCAAGGAAGACGCCTTCCTATGGGACGGCTGGGACAAGGGCACCGTCGACACGTTCCAATTCCTACCGGCGTAAGAGCTGGTAGACAACCGACTTCCGGAACCCGTTTAGCCGCTGACGGTACGTCGGTGAGATTGAACGTTCGTCCTCACCGACGTACCGTCGGCGGCTAAACGTGGGAATCGGGGGTTTCTTCTCTTGCTGGTCGCGACCGGTGTAAACCTTGCCCGGCAGAAAACGAATGATCGTTTCCGCCGGAACAACCGGACCCTTTTAGGCATTTTTGATTTGCCATTGGCGCATTGGCAAGCTATCTACAGGAAGAGTCCGCTCTCGCATTCCGGCTCGTTGACGGTTTCGCTCGGCCGAATCGCGGCGTGTGGGCAGTAAGAAGGGGCACTTCGTGGGCCTCCGCGAAAACTAAAACGAAACCAAATCCAAAGAATGGGAGACATTCCATGGCCACCGCCACACCAGAAGCCACGCTCGTGGAGAGCGGCGTTTCCGAAACCACGGGGACGATCCAATTGGTCAGCTTTCATCTGGCCGAAGAGACCTACGGAGTAGAGATTACCAAGGTCCGGGAAATCATCCTCATGGGTGAGATCACTCGCGTGCCGCAAACGGCCGAGTACGTCAAGGGCCTGATCAACCTTCGCAGTACCGTGATTCCCGTAATCGATTTGCGAATTCGCTTCGGGCTGCCCGAGGGCAATCTGACCGACGAGAGCCGCATCATGGTGCTGCACGTCGCCGGCAAGATGATCGGCATCGTGGTCGACGCCGTGAGCGAAGTCTTGCGCGTGTCGCATGAGCAAATCGCTCCGCCGCCACCGACCGTGGCCGGCCTGGGTCGCGAATACCTCACCGGGCTGGTGAAACTGGAGGACCAATTGTTGATCCTCCTGGACATCGACAAAATCTTCGGCCAAGACGAGGCCGAAGCCCTCACGGCCGCCGTCGGCGGAAGCTAAGACGGCCAGCCAACCGACTGAACAAGAGCCCTGGAAAGTGCCGGATACTCGGCCTTTGCGGGGCTTTTTTGTTGTGGCGCATCGACTCCGTCAGACAAGACCGTCGAATGTCTTCCTTCTGCAACGGGTCGCTAGGCCGTCACCGCCAGGCGTTTCTTGGCCACCAACTCCAACAGCGACTTCTGCGGCTTGGCGAACTTCTCGATCCCCTCGGCCATCAGCACCTCTTCCAGACGATCCATGTCGACCAGCCGATCGATCTCGGCGATCACCTCTTCCGACGGCAGTTGGTCGACCTGGCTGGTGAAAGTCAGGCCGCTGGCGGCCACGGCCTCGTTGGTGGCCGGCGGGTTGGTTTCGATGTCGCTGCCGGCCAGCGCCGCGACGTATTTCCAGGGCGGGTCCTCGGGCCGCTTCGTGCCCGTGCTGGCAAACACGATCTCCTGGTCCAACGGCGCCCCTTTGTCGGACCAGAACGTCTGATTCTCGGCCCAAGTCCGCTTGGCGTTGAGGATACCCACCATGCCTTGCGCCTCGTCGGACAACTCAGGCACGGCCTTCTCGGTGTAAGCATCCTGCCGGGAGATGAAAACGCTGTAGACACTTTTGAACCCGTCCAGCGTATCCCGCCGCCCGGCTCCGCGCCAAACGGCGTCCCGGGCCGCGCGGTATTGCCTGAGCGTGAAGATCAGCGTCACGTTGACCGTTATGCCGGCGGCAACGATCTCTTCCAAGGCGTCCAAACCGGCCGGCGTAGCAGGGACCTTCATCATCCGGTTGCGATGGCCGGCCGACCACTTTCGCGCCAAGGCAATGGTTTGTTCGACCCGCTCTTGATGTGGCAAGTCCAATTCCGGATCCTCCAGCAACGGATCCACCTCGAAGCTCACGTATCCGTCGTTGCCGGCGGTCTGCTGCCAGACGGGCAGAAACACGTCCTGGGCATCGCGTACCAGGAAGTCGGTCATCTGCCATGCGATCTGCTGGTCATCGAGCCCCTCTTCGACCAGCCGGGCAATCCGGTCGTCGAACCGGCCCGAGGCCAGCAGGTTGGCGATGATGATCGGGTTGGAGGTGGCCCCGGTCGCGCCGTCGGCCCGATTCTGGCGCACGAGTTCCGGATCGACCGAATCGAGCCACAGCTTGGTTCCCGTCGAGAGCAGCGATTGTATCGGTGTCGTCATGTTCACGGTCTCCGAAGAAAAGGGGTTCCGGGCCGCCGATCGGCCAAGTCCGCCTTGGCCCCAACCGCCCGCACCGCTACATGATACGCCGTAAGATCCCGAGAGCCAAGCCGGTGTCATGGCCACGGGCATAATGGCAAGAAAAGAAAAAGACGCGGCAGGATCCCCTCTAGTTCCCAGCTTGACCTGCCGCGTCGGCGACCTACGCCCCTCCCCGAGGCGCGGGTGCATAAAAATATAGGTCCGGCCTGTGGCGTGTCAAACCTGAGGTGGACAGACCGCCCCGGCGGGCGCTGAAGAGGTGAAAACGGCCGCAAAACGGCCTTTTCGGGACCGCCGCATGTTGCCAATTCGCCACCAAGATGAACTCCCGCATCGCGGCAAGCCGGCCGTGTTAACTTTTTGCAACACCCCGACCCGACCAATCCAATCCGACGTCCAAAGAGACGGCCGAATGGGTCAGTGCCCCGGCGCTGATCCGGTCCACGCCCGTCGCGGCGATGCGGGTGACCGTTTGGAGATTGACGCCGCCGGAGGCCTCTAATTCGACTGACGGGGCCGCCGCATCGCGTCGGGCCACCGCCTCGCGAAGCTGGTCCGGCGACATGTTGTCCAGCAGCACGATGTCCGGCCCGGCTGGCAGCACCTCGTCGAGTTGCTCGAGTGTATCGACCTCGATCTCGATGATCATCTCGGCCGCCTCTTGCGCCGGGGTATGTTCCTGGACAAATTTCCTTGCCCGGGCCACCGCCTCGGCCGGCGTGTATTGGCCTGACTCGCCGGCCCCGAAGGCCAGGTGGTTGTCCTTGATCAGCACGGCCTCGAACAGGCCCGAGCGATGGTTCCGGCCCCCGCCGCAACGGACGGCGTATTTCTCCAACCGCCGCCAGCCGGGTGTTGTTTTTCGCGTGTCGTAGATTCGTGCCTTGGTGGAAGAGACGGCCTCGACATATTGCCGCGTCAAGGTGGCGATGCCCGAGAGTCGCCCGAGCAAATTCAACACCAACCGCTCGGCCGTCAGGATCCCTTGAACCGGCCCCTCGAGCTGACCGACCCGGTCGCCCGGTTCAGCCGGCTGCCCATCTTCGAGCTCGGGAATGAAACGGACGCGAGAGTCGATTTCCCCCAACACGGCCTCGACGCCCGGCAACCCGGCAATCACACCCGCCCGACGCGCCACCACGGCGGCCTGCCCGGTCGCTTCCTCGGGAACCAAGGCCCTGGTGGTCCAATCACCCACGTCACCCAAATCCTCACACACCGCCAACCGCAGGATCACCAGCCAATCCTGCTGAAGTCGATCGTCCCAGACGACTTGTTGGAATTCCTTAGCCACGGGCTGACCTTGTTCCAGTTTCTTTCCGCCGAGAAAGGCCAAATCCTTCCGGGCCTCCCTCTGGGGGATGGTTTGCCGGAAGATATTCCATCATAATAGAATTATTGGTGGTTGTCTCCCCGTCGAAATCCCTGTCTACCCATGTCTAGCAAGCCAAAATCCACGTCCGAACCACCGTCCGGCCCTTACTGGCTATTACGGCGGGTCGATCAAGTGAGTGTGGCCGTGCTGGTGATGTTGGGTTTGGGTGCGTCGGTCGGGTGGTGGGTTTCGCAGGGTGGGTTGCAGGGCCGGTTGATCGAGGTCGAGCGGGCCGAGCCTCGGGTGGTCCGGTTTCAGGTCGATTTGAATCAGGCCGACTGGCCCGAGTTGGTCCAACTGCCCGGCATTGGGCCCGCGCTGGCCCGGCGGATCGTCGAGTCGCGGCAAGAGGCCGGTCCGTTCGTTGACCACAAGGATCTTCAGCGCGTTCGCGGCATTGGGCCGAAGACGCTCGATAGAGTCCGGCCGTATCTGCTGCCCATGCCCGACGGGGATGCGTTGGTGGGCCGATAGACTGCAAAGCCGTCAGCGGCTTGGAAGAGGGGAGTGGAGATTCGTGTTCCAACTGGTTAGCCCGTTCGAACCGGCCGGCGATCAACCGCAGGCCATTGAGGCGCTTTGCGAGGGGGTGCGCGCCGGGGAAAAACAGCAGGTGTTGATGGGCGTTACCGGCTCGGGCAAGACGTTCACCATGGCCAATGTGATCCAGAGCATCCAGCGGCCCACGCTCGTGATGTCGCACAACAAGACCCTGGCCGCTCAGCTCTATAGCGAGTTCAAGGAGTTCTTCCCGCACAACTCGGTCCACTACTTCGTCAGCTACTACGACTACTACCAGCCGGAAGCCTACATCCCGCAACGGGACATCTACATCGAGAAAGACGCCTCGATCAACGAGGAGATCGACCGGCTGCGTCTGGCCACCACCAGCGCGTTGGTCAGCCGCCGCGACGTGATCATCGTGGCCAGCGTCTCGTGCATCTACGGCTTGGGTTCGCCGGATGACTATCGCGAGATGATGGTCGGACTGAAGCTGGGCCAGGAGGTCGACCGCGATCGGGTGCTGGCCAAGCTGGTCGACATCCAATATGAGCGGAACGACATCACGTTCGAAAGGGGCAAGTTTCGAGTCCGTGGCGATTGCGTCGAGATCTGGCCCAGTTATGAAGAGTTCGCTTGCCGGATCGAGTTCTGGGGCGATGAGGTCGAACAACTCTCTTACATCAATCCCACCAGCGGCGAGGTGCTCGAACGCCGCGAGCAGTTGTTCGTCTATCCCTCGAAACACTTCGTGCTGCCCGAGGAGCGGATTGAAAGTGCCGTCGAGGAGATCAAGGAAGAGTTGAAAGAACGGCTGCAGGAATTCAAGGACAAGGGCAAGCTGCTGGAAGCCCAGCGGCTTAGCGCCCGAACTCGATTCGATATCGAGATGATGCAGGAGGTGGGCTACTGCCCGGGCATCGAGAACTATAGCCGCCCGCTGAGCGGTCGCCCGGCCGGTTCGCCACCCGATACCTTGTTCAGTTTCTTTCCCGACGATTTTATGCTGTTCGTCGACGAGTCGCACGTTACCGTGCCGCAGGTCCGCGGCATGCACGCGGGCGATCACAATCGCAAGGTGAACCTGGTCGAGCACGGGTTCCGGTTACCCAGCGCGTTGGACAATCGGCCGCTTAGGTTCCCGGAGTGGGAAAGCCGCGCGCCGCAGGTAGTCTTCGTCTCGGCCACGCCCGGGCCGTACGAGTTGGAAAAGACCGACGGCAAGGTCATCGAACAGGTGATCCGGCCGACCGGGTTGTTGGATCCTCAGATCGAAGTGGCCCCGGCCAGGACCCAAGTGCCGCATCTGCTCGGGCAGATCCGCGACCGGGCCGCCGCGGGTGAACGCGTGCTGGTCACCGCACTGACCAAACGGCTGGCCGAGGATCTAGCCGCCTACTTCAGCAAGCAGGACGTCCGCTGCAAGTGGCTGCACAGCGACCTGGACGCCTTCGAGCGGGTCGAACTCCTGCGCGAGTTGAGGCAGGGGGATTTCGACGTGCTCGTGGGTGTGAACCTGCTGCGAGAAGGGCTCGACCTGCCCGAGGTCTCGCTCGTGGCCATCCTCGACGCCGACAAGGAGGGCTTCCTGCGAAGTGAAACGTCGTTGATGCAAACCATCGGCCGTTCGGCCCGAAATGTCAACGCGAAGGTGATCCTTTATGCCGACAAGGTAACCAACTCGATGCAACGGGCGATCGAAGAGACCCGGCGACGTCGGAAAATGCAGCAGGCCTACAACGAAGAGCACGGCATCACGCCCGAGACGATCCAAAAGAGCATCCGGATGGGTATCGAATCCGCGGCGGCCGCGCACGCCCAGGCCAACGCGGCGGTCGGGCATGGCGACGAAACGCAGTACATCACCGAGGAATACCTCTCCGAGTTGGAGGCCGAGATGATGGCGGCCGCCGAGGCGTTGGAATTCGAAAGGGCCGCCGCGCTGAGAGATCGCATCGAGCAGATGCACGAGCAACTCGGCAAGCCGCTGGCCGAGGCCGAGGTCAAGCACGCCACCCGGGCCGAACGCGGAAAACGCCGCAAGCGACGCAAAAGCACCACCCGCGTGCCGAAACCCAAGAAACTCCCCTGACCAAGCCGCTCGCGGCTTTGCAACGAAACACGATCACACAGCGAATATCGAACAAGGAATGTCGAAGGAAGAAGGCGTTGACCGCGCAGCAAACGGGGGAAGGTCGCTCCGCAGAGCATCCTTCCCCCGATGCATTTTTTCGCTTAACAGAGCCTGTTCGGCTTACTCAACCGGCGGCTCGGCGGGTTCATCGGCCGGCTCGTCGGCGGGTTCATCAGCCGGCTCATCGGCCGGCTCATCGGCCGGCTCATCGGCCGGTTCATCGTCGCCATCGTCGCTACCGTCGTCGGCGGGAGCGCCGTCATCGGCATCTGCCTCAACGTCCGCATCGTCGACCGCATCGTCGCCGTTCTGACAACCCACAAAGCACACACCCAGACCCAACACCATCAGCAATACCAGTAAATACCTCATCTTGACCACCTTTCCTGAATTCAGGGAACAAAAGGATATCCTTGCGGGAAACATTCCCGCAGTCCGCCCTTATAGAGTCCGACCCCTGGGCATTTATTCCCGAAGAACCTAGAATATCCTAAGGAAATTGTTGGGGCCCGTGTTTTCTTCGAGAATTCGGGGAATAATCGCCCTGCCTTGCGACTCTTAATAAAGGGACCCGGTATGGCCGGCGAGCGATCCAGGATGCAAATCGCCCAGCTTGTTGCCGAGCACCACCAAGCCGTTTATGCGTATGCCTTCCGGCTGAGCGGTTCGCAGCCCGAAGCCGAAGACCTTACGCAGCACACGTTTATGGTGGCCCAGGAGAAGCTTGGGCAATTGCGCAAGGCCGAGCGTGCCCGGAGTTGGCTGTTTACGATCCTCAGGAATCGGTTCCTGAAGACCCGGCAGCAGCGGCGTCCGGTACCCATGGCGGATCTTGGACTGAGCGTCGAGACGATCCCGGCCAAGATCCCGCCGGAGGAGGAAATTGACCGCCAGCGGCTGCAGGAAGCACTGGACGAGCTTCCCGACATTTTCCGCGTGGTGGTGATGATGTTTTATTTCGAGGAGTATTCGTACCGCGAGATGGCCGAACAACTCGAATTGCCGATCGGGACGGTGATGAGCCGTCTGGCCCGAGCCAAGGGGCACCTTCGTCGTGAACTGTTGAAGCCCCCGCAGCCCGAGACCCCCACGCGGCAACCGAGCACGACCCCATAGGCGGTTCGTTAACCGACGATCAGAGCGTCGCCATGAAAGAACGACCGATTCTCGACGAGCGGGTTTTGCTGGCGCTCGAGGTCTGTCGGCCGGGTAGCGACGATGCGAACGATCCGGCGCTCGATTTCCTGGCCGACGAGTTGGCAAGCAACCCGAAACTTCGGGAACTGTACGAGCGGCTCCAGCAGATCGACGCCACACTGACCACCTGTTTCCGCGACGTGCCGGTTCCCGAGGGATTGCCACAACGGTTGCTGGCACGTCTTGTGGAGTCGACTCCCGCGGTTCGGCCGCGATCGACCGTCTCCAGACGACGTTGGATTCTTGCGGCTGGGAGCCTAGTCGGTGCGGCGGCCGTTTGGTTTGCGGCCTTGTGGCTGGGACAACCGGCCAGTTACAGCGAACAGGACGTGCTGAACGAGGCGAGCCGGCTGTTTGCTGCCGAAGCTCAACAGCCACCGGACCCTGGCAATCTATTAGAGGAACTGGATCCACCCTTGGCGTTTGGACCGAGCCGGTTCGTGGCCAAGGGACTGCGCGGCGTTCGTTGGCGACGAATGGGCGGCTTTCTCGGCCGTCGCGGCGTGGCCTACGACATGGACCAAGGCGGCACCAGGGCCGTCTTGTACGTGGTCAAGCACCAGGGTATTTCCGGCCTCAGGGCAGATTTACCTCCGTCGAAACCCCGCTACATCACGCCCGAATGCGCCACTTCGGCCTGGCGGGAGGGCAAGCGGATGTACGTCTTGGTCGTCCGCGGCAACGCCCGGGCCTACCGGAGTTTCCTCACCCGACGCGGACCGTTGACGTAGAGAGTCGGCGGTAGAGTCTTCGTAGATAGCCCTGCTTGACAGATTCTCGTGCCGCATGGTGAAGACGCAAGCTGTGAGTGGCCCGGCTTTCGGCAAATAACTGCTAGAGTCTTCGGAATCGGTCTAATCCCTTCCTTGCTTCGGGACCGAATTGCAGAATAGGCGCCCTCGACGAACGACTCTGCAGAGGGGGCATTCAAGCTAAGAAGGAGCCGTGCGCATGAAGAAGTCTTTGTTTGTCTTTCCGCTTTGGTGTCTGTTTGCCGCCCTGCCCTTGATGGCGCAGGAGACGGTCCGATCCAGCGACGAGAATCCCTCGTACGCTCGCCTTTCGCCCGGCAACGCGTCGAGCACGCCCGAGATGTGGTTCTACGAACAGTATCGCGCCGACCACCTGGACCCGAAACTGGCGGTCCGTCGCAACGCCGAATTTCGAGCCAACCAGCGTCGTCGTCGGATCGAGTCGATGAAGTGGTTCGGCTTCTCGAATGCCCGGCCGACCGTCGGCGTGGATCCCTACCATGGCGACTGGTCGCCGCGTTGGGTGTCGGGCAACGGCCGGCATCCGTACCGCTGGGCCGGCGTCGGGCGTCCCACGGTGATTGTCCACTCCCGGTAGTGAACCGACCGGCGCCCGTTGATATTCGGTGTGCCACGGCTGAGATATAGCCCCAGCGATCAATGTGCCCCGCGGGCATGGGCCAGCGAGTCGATTGCCCGATCGGTGTTGCCTACGTGGCGATGCCACTGACTCAGCGCGAGCCAAATGGGCCGACCGTCGGCGTCGGGCATGATCCGGGCTGCGGCTTCCAGCGATTCGGCCGCATCTTCGAACCGCTGTTCACGTCGGGCAATCTCGGCCCGAAGCATTTCCACGACCGCAGTCATGGGGCCCGCGTCGCCGATCTTCTGCAGCGAAGCGGCCGCCTGCCGGGTCATCCCCAGTTCCACGTATCCGATCGCTTCCGAGAGACGTTTGATCGCTCGCATCGGTGGTTGGTTTGTCGTTTTCATGGTCTCGGTCCCCGTAAGGTTATTCGCCCAAGGGAAACGGTCTCTTGGTTGGGGTGAGAACTTCTTTTGCCACCCGGGTAAAGTGCAATCGATGTGCCGTGCCCGAAGGAAACGACGTCAAATCGACCTAAGACCTTGTGTATACAATGGTTACGAAGAACCGCGTGGCGGAGACGTCGTGCGGACCGTTGCACGTTTTGGCAGTCGACTGGCATTTTAGACAGGCACGCCTGCCAAAAAGGCGGCCATCCTGGATTCGGCGCCGTTTAGCGGTCGACGGTACGTCGACCTGAATCCGCGGTTGCAAGAGGGCCGACGTGCCGTCGACCGCTAAACAAGAGGCGGCCTATTGATAGCCGCCCAGGGCCTGGATCTTCTTCAGCAGAGCGGCTTGCTCGCGGTGGAATCGGTCGTCCTGGGCCGAGCCGTATCGCTCTTGCAGTTCTTTCCAGGGGATTCCCTCTTCCAGTCCTTCAGGGTCGGGCAGGAAATCGGCGACCGAGAAATCGGATGCGATGCCCGACAAGGTGATTTCTTCCTGAAGCAATGCGCTGGCGAACGTCGCGCCGGCCATGTCGGCCGTCAGGTCGGCGAAGCTGAACCCGCTTCGTCCCCGGGCATCGCGGATCTCCTTGCCGACTCCGACCGCTACGGCCGCCCGGCGACCGATCAGGGACGTCAGCGCACCCGAGACGACGAAGTGTTTGGCCAGATCCCGACGACCTTGCATGGTGGGCGAACCCAGCACGGAGAGCCGATGGCGCCGTTGTTCGTTCGACTCGACTTGACGACAAAGAGGACCGGTCGGCGGCATGTAACGAAACTGGGCGGAGTTATCCAGTGCGATCCCCAGGCCCAGCAGGAAGGCCTTGGCGGCCACTTCCTTTTCCAGGGAGGCAGCCGTCGCGGCCGCTTTGCGGATGTAGTGTTCGGTCAGTTGATCCTCGGTAAGGGCCGTCTCTTCCTCGGCTGCCTCGACCACGGCTTGCACGACCGCTTGCGTTGCTTGAACCAGCGGCTTGGACTGGGTTGCCGGGCGGCGAATGATCCTTGGCGAGTGGTCCAGTAGTTTGACGAAGTTCTTCGACGCCGAATCCTCGGGCATCAGTTCGCCCATGGCCAGGTAGGCCTCGCGCAGTCGACCTCGCGTAGCATCCGGCAGCCCGGTAAACCCGCGAGACCAAGGCCGCGTGCGAAGTTCTTCGCCCACTTGGTACATGATATACGTATTGACCGGGTCGAATCCGATACGGAAACTTCGGGCGTGCGACTGATGGTCTCCCAGCTTGGGCCGCATGACCGAGTTCGACTCGGCACAGTGGGTGGCGCCGAGATAGTGGCCCAGTTCGTGCACCAGGACTTCCAAGCGTTCGGTCTTGGTGATGTGGTGCGACCATTCCCGGATCAGGACGTACGGGTGCAACGGCCCGCGAATTCCGCCCAAGTGAAAGTTCCCCTTGACCAATTTGTATTGGCTGGTGAACCCGATGGCCAAGCGCGCCGGGGCGGGCTTGACCGTCAGTTCGAATTCGCGCAGCGTCTTGTCGAACTCGTGCACGCGATCATCCGATTCCCAGGTACCCACGGCCGCCACTTCGAACCGGACGCGGCAATGGCTCTCGATGATCTTCGAGGCCGCTTCCAGCCGGTCTCGCAACCGTTTTTCCCAAATCCGCCGCACCATGGCCTCGTCGTCGTCCACCAGCAGCATTACCGGGACGGTGAAGACGTCCGCCCTAGGGCGTGAAGCGGCCGGCTCTTCAGGCGCGGGCCCTTCAGTCGCGGGCCTGGCCGGTCCGTCAGTGAGCTTGACCCGCGACAGATCGAGCGTGCCGTTTTCGACCATGAAGTAGTGAATCGAGTTGGCCTGCAGCAAGGCACGTTGCGGCGTATCGCCAGACAAGAAGGCGACGCCGATCTTCTCTTCAACCGGGACGGGCAACACGTCGCCGACCGCCAGGCTGTGTTGGCTGGTGGTCCCGTCGGGTTGCGTCACGCTGAAATCGATCTTCGCGTCCGAGCGGTTGGCCAGCACGACCACCCCCGCCTGGGCCGAGGAAATGATCCCCCCAACGATCAAAACGATCGCGGCAATGAGCGACGGGCAGTGGTTTGAGAAACGGGGCATTGCGTACTGAAAGCAAGACAAGAGGGTGCTCTACTGCCTTATATTATAGCAGAATTATTCGATGGAAACGATGTTCTGAAGCACCCCAATCAACGAGGGCAAATCCCCGGTCACGATTTCCCACACGACGTCGTAATCCACTCCCAAGTAATCATGGACAATCTTGTTTCGCGTGCCGGTAATCTCACGCCAAGGCACTTCCGGATGGGCTTCCCGACCCTGCTGGGAGACCCGCGACGCCGCCTCTCCCAGGATCTGGACCAGATGGGCCAGGGCTAATTGGACGTCTTCGTCGGCCTGGAATCGCGTTTTATCGATCTGTTGGGATCGCGCATGGGCCTTCCGTGCCGTTTCCAGCATATGTTCGAAGTAGACCGAATCATCCTTGGGCATACAGCACCTCCGCTTCGGCCAGGACCCGGTCTCGAATTCGATGGTTCAGGAATTTGGGCGTGATCAGGTCGATCTCCCGCCCGCCAAACAGGGCGGAGAGTTCATCTTGCATGCGGATCAAGGCGAACCCCGGCGTGCGACCCGGCTCGAACTCGACCAACACGTCGACATCGCTTTCCGCCTGAAACTCCTCGTGCAACACCGATCCGAACAGCGAAAGCCGCCGGATGTGATGCCGGCGGCAGAAAGCCGCGATGGGCTCCAGCGGTACTTCGATCTGTGCGGGCATGGTCGACTCCTCCAAAATGCGAGCAACTGTTACGAACTCTCCACACACGATTCTAAAACCCCAAGCCCGGGCCGTCGAGTACGCCTGTGCCCAACATCCCGGTGGTAATACGGAACATGCCGGGAAAACGTTCATCCCAGCCGTGGTTGGCGGCCGGGCAGTATTGTCGGGCGTTGCCCTCGATAGCGGCGATTGTGGGGATTCGGGCCGATAGGCTGGCCGAATGCAAGAACGAGGCTCCCGGGCAGGTCAGGTCCTGCACGCAAAGGAACATCCCGTATTTCTGGGCGGCCGCACCCATCAACAGGGCCTCGCCGTGTCCCTTGCAGGCCTTCAACGCCACGCCCGAGTAGCCCAACTCGCGGCTGAGTTGCAGGCTCTCGAAATCGACCAGCGATTCGTCGATCACCACCGGCTTGATCCGGGCCGCCTTGTGCATGCGGTTTTCCGGATTGGCCCGCAGGTCGCGATGCGTGGGCTGTTCGATGTATTGGAGCCGATCGAACGCCTTGGGCGAACGCTCGCCAACTTGGGCCAGGAAGTCGAGCACGTAATCGACGTTGGCGCATTTCTCGTTGAAGTCGGCCGAGTAGCACCACTCGACACAACCGCGCGGGGCCTGGGCTTCGCACGCCACCTGTTCGATCGACACGACCCGATCCACGTCCCACGCCAGATCGTCGCCGCCCAGTTTGATCTTCAAATGCGTCAGCCCGTCGGCAGCGATCCACTCGGGCAACGTTTCCGGCAGACCATCGTCGAGTCGGGCATCGATATCCGCGTCGGTCAGCGGGTCGAGTGCCCCGACCAGATGATACAAGGGCATCGACGCCTTGGGCTCGCGCAACGTGTATCGATCGAGATACTCGCCGGCAAACTCGTCGGTCAAGTAAGTCGACAGATCACCGGTAACGAACTCTTCGCCGAGCAGGTTGTACGAGTTTTGGCCCAGGGCTTTGCCTTGTGCGTCGTGAATCGCGGCTTCCGTGGGGCTGGCTGCCACCAATTGCGCCAATCGGGGCATCGGCTCGGGCAGGGAAGCGGCCGTGGTAATCTCGTCGGCCAAGGTCTGATACGTCGCCGCCAGATCGTGCGCGATGTGCAACGGATGTCCGACCTCCCGGTAGTTGCCGGCATCTCGGGCAACACGTTGCCCCAGTTCGATCATGGCCTTCAAGGCAGCATCACCCGAGACGCTCTGGCTGGGCCATCCCCAGACATTGCCCATGGGCATGGAGCCAAACCCTTCGCCACGGCGGCCGTCACGCGTCTCGACCGTGGCCGTCACATGCAGCAACACCACATCGGTGACCACCCGCCCGCCGAACTTCATCGGCGTACGATAGGCAAAACGTTCCGTCTCGGCAGTAACGTCCAGCAGACGAATATCAGTCGGTTTCGACATGGGCATCTCCTTGGGGAGGTCCATTCTAGTAGGCTGACCGGCGGCAGACAAGTTGCCCACGCGGTCGATTGCCGTCGTCCGGCGGAAATGTTATCATCAATACGTTTCCTTGCCACAGGATCCACTGCTCAAAGAGAAGGAGTTCAAGAATGCTTCGAAAAATCAGCATTACACCGACCCTCGTCACGCTAGTTGCCCTGCTGGGCTCCGTTGCCTTGGCCGGCGAAGAGGTTTTCTTGGCAAAGGACGATTTGCGGGTCCGGTTTGCCGGGGATTTGCAGTCCGGCTACGACGTCGACTTCCAGAAGAATACCGACAACGGCTGGGTATCGGTCGGGCGACTCCCCAAGGGGGAAACGTGGACGGTCTACGCCGATTGGCAAGATTCGTGGTATGCCGAGCCGGTCCGTGCAAACGTGCAAACGCTCGAAGAGCTGGGCGACGGACGCATCAGAGCCTCGGCCGACGTGACGGTCGCCGGGCACCGCTGGCAATTCGTCGATGTCTATAGCTTGCATGACGGGCTGGTGAAGATCCAGCGGAGTTGGAAGCACCTCGATCCCGGCCGGCAAGAGAAGATCACACTGGCGAGTTGCGTTCGGATGCCGTTCGGCGACGACCCGCGGATGTTGGTGCCCGGTACGATCTATAACGGCAACCCCAGTTCGACGCTGCCCGGTCCGCAGTTGTCCTTCGATCCGGGCACGATCGGATTGTACGAGGAACATCGGCTGCCGGTGCCGATGGTCAATGCCGAGTCGACGCTCGGCGGTCGAAGACTGCATGGCTCACTGTTGGCCGTCCCCTCGAAGATTCCGCAAGGCCACAAGGGCGACGACCACTGGTGGAGCATGGGGTTGCGGTTCGGCGAGGGTTACGTCGACCTGCTGAGTCTTTCCGGGCCCGTGGCCACCAACGGCAAGCGGAGCACGATCTACGGCCATCGCAATGGTTTCGACCCGTACGACGACGCCTATCTCGACGTGCAGGGGCCCACGACCTTTCGCAAAACGTTGTATCTCGACTTGGGACAGGACGCGCGGGCCGGCTATTCGTTTCGGAACATGTTGTGGAAGGCCCACGACATTCTCGGGCCGATCGAGTCGCCGCACTTGCCGTTCGCCCAGGTGATGGATTTGAAAACGCGCTTCGTCAAAACGACGTTCCTTGAGAGGGAAATTCTCCCCGAAGGCAACTCCCGGGCTGTGGTACGGTTCGGCAAGGTGCAGATCGTCGACGGCGACAGCCTGACCATCACGCGGCTGGACGGACGAAAGGATACTTACAAATTCTACGCCACCGGCAAGACCGATCCCTATTCCAGTTCGGCCGACCCGGACGAGAAGATCATCGGCATCGAAATTGTCGAGCCGGACGCCTGGTTCTTGCGGACCGTCGATCGGGTGATCGACGCGATCAACGCCAATGAGGCGTCTGACGTCGTGGCCGAGCCGGGCAGGTTCCTGGCCCCGAACAAGGAGTCCTGGGGGATGCGACTTGTCGCGAAACGGCCGGGCACGGCGGGCGATCGGATCGAGCTCTCGGAATCGGCCGGCAAGATCGAATTCACCAGCAATCTGAAGGGGCCCTGGGGATTGATGGGCACAGAGCCGAAGACCACGCATCTGGTCGGCGGCTCGGACGAGCCGGTCGACGCGCCGGTGCAACGGTCGGCCGGTTACTGCTGGTTTCCGGGGCTGCCCCATTTCCAGTATGCCTGGTGTGGCGGCAACCTGGCCATCGCCTATGCCATGCTCTCGCACGCCGAGCGGACCGGCGACGAGCAGGCGCGTCATCAGGCCCTGGCCACGGTCGAGTTCTTCCTGCGTCATGCCGAGACGCAGACCGAAGGACTCCACTATGGCGACTACAACGCCCAGTTGGATCGTTGGTACCCGGCTAATTTCCACGGGTTCGGCCAAGGCATTTCCAGCCGGCAGTTCGGCGAAAACCTCTACCACTTGGCCGACCTGGTCATGCTCGCCAAGCGATTGAACCTGGACGTGCCTCATTGGGAAGCGGCCTTGCGCAAGTCGGGTGATTTCCTGGTCCGCTCGCCCAGGTACAAGCGTATGTACCCGCGGGCGTGGACCCTGCAAGGCGCGTCCCTGGGCTACAAGGACGGTAAGCCGACCCACGGGCGATGGCTTTCCACGGCCGGCGTGTTTTGCGTGAGCCCCTTGGTGCAAATCTGGCAAATCACCGGCGATAAGAAGTATCTCGACTGTGCCGTGGACACGATGGAAGGCTATTGGGAACATTTTGGCGAAGATCAAAGCACGCCGTTTTGGGGCGTCGACATCGACGCGGCCTCGGAGGACATGGACGCCGGTTGGGCCGTCATGCGGGCCGCCTTGGACGTTTACGAGGCGACCGGCCAGCCGCGTTATCTCGATTGGGCCCGTGACGCGGCCGACTGGACGTTGACATGGACCTATTTCCACAACGTCGGCATGCCGGCCGATCCCGAGTTGGATCGGCATCTGAACACCGTCGGCTGGACGGCCATCTCGGCGCACAACCAGGAGATCGACGTCTGGGGCTACTTCATGGCGCCCGACTTCTACCGCCTAGGGCTGGCGCTAGAGGACGAGCGATACTGTCATCTCGGCAAGCTCCTGTTCGACGCCTGCACGCAAACGATTACCCGAGAGGGCGCAATGTTTGGCCAAACCCAAGTCGGCATCCAGGCCGAGCACTACAACCACACCAACTGCACCTACGTCACGGGCGGTCGCCCACGCGGCAGCCAGCACGGGGTCGGCATCAGTTGGGTCGTCGCCAGCACGCTCTACGGCGGCACCAAGTTGGCCGAGTTGGCCCCGGAGAAGTTTCGCTATGAAACAGTTCAGAGGCAAGGGACTGGGCACTAAATATCATTTCGTGATTCGGAGGCGAGCATGAATTCGCGCCAGCGAGTGCAAAAAGCCGTGAACTTCGAAACCCCGGACCGGGTGCCGATTGATTTGGGGAGTATCCGTGCCTCGGGTATCAACGCGGTCGTTTACGACCAACTGAAGAAGCGGATGGGGCTCGACACGCCCACGCGGATCCACGACAGCATGCAGATCCTCGCGGAACTTGAAATGGAGGTTATCGACCGGCTTCATGTGGACGTGCTCCCTCTGGAACCGATGACCGCGGGATGGGCGCGGCAAGATACATCCCAAGGCGTGCGCAAGACCCTTTTTTGCGGGCTCGATGTCCATTTTCCGCCCGGAACGAGAATTGAAGAAAGGCAGGACGGTAGCTGGATGCTCAAGGGCGCCGACGGCAGCGATCTTGCCCGGATGCCCAGAAATGGATACTACTTCGACTTCGCTCGTCCGACCATGGCGGGCACGCGGATCGATCCCGATGCATTTCAACCCAGCGGCACGGTTACCGACGAAGAACTGGACACGTTTGCCGAGCATAGCCGGTTCTTCTATGAGAATACGGACAAGGCGCTTCTCGGCTGGGGGGCGTCCATTTCGCTGATGGGGCTCAGTGCACTGCTCTCGGATAACATCACTCAGGGATCGCTGGATGAGTGGCTCTGCATGTTGCTGGCCGAAAAGGAGACGGCCCATGATATGATGGGCCGTTTCGCGGACGCGGTGATCGGCCGCATGGAACTCTATCATCAGGCCGTCGGCGATCGCTGTTTCGCTTGGGGAGTGGGCGCGGACGACGCGGGAACGCAACGAGGCGAGCTGCTGTCGCCGGATCTATTCAGCGAGATGATCAAGCCGCATTACAAACGCGTGTGCGATTGGGTACACGCCCACACCAACTGGAAGACGTATTTGCACTCCTGCGGCTCGATACACGACTATATTCCCCAGTGGATCGAGGCGGGGATCGACATCCTGAACCCGGTGCAAATCGCCGCCGCGAATATGGAGCCCGAACGATTAGTGAACGATTTTGGCGGAAAGATCGTTTTCTGGGGCGGTGGGTGCGATACACAGAAGGTACTGCCCTTGGGCACGCCGGAGGAAGTCCGCGAACATGTCAGACGAAATATCGAGGTCTTCTCGACCGGTTCCGGCGGCTTTGTCTTCACCCAAGTCCACAACATCCAACAGGACGTTCCCGTCGAAAACGTCGAAGCCATGTTCGACGCCGCCTACGAGTTCGGAAAGCTAGGTTGACGACACCGACGGCAGACGGACGTGAGCATCAAACCAGCACCGAGCAGCGAACCTCCGCTTGCGATCCATGCGAGGATCCCCAGGCTGGAAGCTGGTTCTTTCGCAGACTCGGGTGGGCGCAATCCTCCGTAGGATGCCAGTTCGGAAACCTTGCGTGGCGGTGCTTTGAACTGGCAGGACTCGATTTCGTAGGTGGATCGCGACGCGCCGCGGGAATGGAGCAACTCTTCGCAAGCCACTTTCGGCACATGGTGGCCGTCGATCGTCTCGTATTCGACCGTCATATGTTTTGAGTAGATGCGAGCACCTTGAGCGTCGAGGTATTCATATTCTGCGGCAACGAGGCCGTAATCACGCTCCGGGTCCAACTCCCACCAGCCCCGGTACGAAGGCTTCCCGTGGGCCGCGTCTTCAAACGAAATTCGCACAAGTCGAGAAGTCGAATCGTTGGCGCCCATTTCCGTGATCGTGATTGCTTGTTCGCGGGACAGCGGACTCAGCGGTTTGAGCGGCAGATCCAAGTATGGCTTTGCGCGGCTGAAGATTGACCGGCTATCTCGGTTGAAGTAGTAAACCAATTGCCACGGCTGATCTGCGTCATCCTTGTGCAACGCGAATTGTACGTCTGGCGTGACACTCTTGACAGACACCCACCCCGAGGGTTCCCCAGTACGGATACTTACCTGCTGATGGTCGTCGTGGTAATACTCTGAGCGGTGGCTCTCGGTGGTCGTGTTTCCGTCTTCGTCCGTTCGGTCATTCGTTTCGACTATGGTCACGCTAGCTTGGCGAAATGGGGTGCGCAAACGTTCTGCACCGGCACAATAGTCGTCAGCAAAGCGCTGCCACCGCTGGGGATCGACCCCCTCTTCCAGACGCAGGGACGTCAGAAACCGTTTGTCAGGCGATGCTTGTCCGGCCAGGTCTTGTTGATAGGCCTGGTCCAATTCGTCCAGACTCAGTCCTAGCACGCGTTGCACGTCTTCGGGGAACGTGGCTTCGCGGCATGTGGTGCATAACTCGAGAAACTTTTCATGACCGAATTGCCGCAGCAGATACTCGACCAGTACGCAACCTTGCCAGTACACGGACGGTTCGGAGTTCCAGTACAACTGGGGACCGATCAGCTCGCGCAGGCTGTATAGCTTGCCTTCCCGCTGTGTCAACCAGACTTGCTCTCGGCTGTCCTCTTGCACCCACCCGCTGTGAAGTTCGGCCCAGCCCTCGTGTAATAGTTTCGGCACTTCGTTGCCGCGTGGAAGGACCTGATCCAATACGAAGTGAGCGACCTCGTGCCGATCCAAAACTTGCAACTTGCCGACCCCATCTGTGGGAAATCCCAAGCGTTCACCCAGCGCCCATCCGTATCCGTAACGTCCAGAAATCCCCAACACGGGGCCACGCACCCAATATACTTTGTAATCGGATCGACGACCGAACGTCTGTTCCATGTCGCGGATGTGTGCGTCCATCGCGTCCATTTCGGCTTGATCGGGCTGGGGCGAGTTGGACCACATGACAAACCGTTGACCTTCGTATCGATGCGGGTAGAAAACGCGCACATAAGGTTCCACCAAGATGGAAGACCCGCCCTCGGCCCACCTGAGCAACGGGTTCGGGCGGTGGTTTCTCCCGGAGGAAAAACGAATTGCATACTCGACCAGTGCCCCCATCCACAGGGCGGGTAATATGCCGAACAACATCCATGTGACGGCATTCCAACGCCGCGGTCCGCGAATCGCTCGCCAGATTCCACCGCCCAACACGCCGATCGTACACAACGCTTGCACGGCCATCGGGATGGCCATGTAGACGCAGCTTGCGTGAAAGACGCGCCAATAGCTCAGCCACGCCATCACGATCAGCGTCAGCAGCCAAGCCAGCCATGCCATCCAGGCTAGACGTACCAAAGTGACTTTCATCCAGCATCTCCTTACATTACATGGTTAATCCTCAGCCACAACTGCTTGCGCTTCTGCTAGGAAACGGGCAACTGCCTTTCCCGTGGCGTTCCTGGAAAGAGCGTGACCGACTCGATTCCCTTCACCTGGCGTGCGACATCGCACAGAACGTCCACCATTTGTCTGACCAGGGGCTCTTCGTCGTGAGGGCGTTTCCCGGCGTAGTCTTCGCAGACGGCCGCGATGACCAGCGAAAGCGTGTCACGCTGGCGCAAATAGACCATCACCCCGACAAGCCGCTCGTGCCCTTCGGAGTGCTCCAGTGCGTAGAGCGTCTGCGGCTGGGGCGTCGACTCCAACGCGATGCGCAAACGGTCATGCGACTCCTCGACATGCGCCATGCCGTAGCGCTCGATCAGCAGCGGGAGATCCGTTTGAACCTTGTCCTGGTTCTGATTGAAGAACAGGAGCCTTTCAAGCTCCTCGCGGTAGCTTGAACCCAAGGTCGAAGTGAACACGATCATCGTCATGGTCTACCAACTCAGCAGGGATTCCACTCGTCGGGCCTGTCCCAGCGACACTCCAATACCATTATTGTAGTCGCTCCTGGCTGGGTGTCAAAGGGAGAGAGTTGTGAGTTATGAGTTGTAAGTTATGAGTTATCAGTCGGTAGTTTCCAGTTTCTTCGGTCAAGGAGCTGTGGAAGTCGCCGGTTGCCGCCGGAGTTTGGACTCCTACGAACTGATAACTTACAACTCATAACTCATAACTTACAACTCCCCCCGGTTGATTTGTCCGGTCAGGGGTTGTAGGCTGGGTCTTCGTTCGTCGAACCATGCTACGATAGCGACCAAGGAGCCAGCCGATGACCGAAGCTACCGCAGAGTCCGATTTTCGCAGCCTGCCGATTCCGGAGATCGAAGCCCGGATCGCTCGTTTCAAGCAGCGTGTCAGCGACGCCCAGGAGGCCCATCCGCCGACCAAGGATTGGGTCCGCCGGCGGCTTCGCGGCCAGCAGAGCGGGCCGTGTCCGGTTCGCATCAATCGCCTCTCTTTGGATATCATCGCGCGTTACGGCGACGACCTGACCGACTTGTTCTGCGAGTTTCCCGACGACATGCTCTGCATCTATCCCTATGACTTTGCCGTCGGATATCAACCGGCCGACAAGGCGGATCGGATCAACTCGGTGGAAGTGATGATGCGCGACGCCCGGTGGACCGACGAATGGGGAGTTGGCTGGGGACACGCCTTCGGCGGCGTGGGCGCCCGGCCCGTGGAGTATCCACTGAAGGATTGGTCGCAGTTGGACGACTTTCTGGCCCAAGTCCCCGACGGCCGGGCGCCCGGCCGGTTGGATGCAGCCGCGGAAGTGCTGCGTACGCACGGCAGCGATACCTACTGCCTGGGTGTGCTGGTGCTGAGTCTGTTCGAAAGACTGCACACGCTACGGAGCATGGAAAACCTGTTCCTCGATTTTCACGATCACGAAGCTGAAGTGCAACGGCTGCTCGACGTTCTAGAGCATCACGTGCTGGAGACCGTACGCTACTGGGCCGAGTTGGGGGCCGACGGCGTCTACATGACGGATGACTGGGGTAGCCAATTGGCGTTGATGATCTCGCCCGCGATGTGGCGCAACTTCTTCAAGCCGCGCTACGCCCGAATCTTTGACGAGATGCACCGGCTGGGTATGGACGTGTTCTTTCACAGTTGCGGCAACATCACGCAAATCGTCGACGACCTGATCGAGGTCGGCGTCGACATCCTCGATCCCCTGCAGCCGCTGGCCATGGACGTCAACGAAGTGGCCCGGCAGTTCGGAGGTCGGGTCGCCTTTTCCGGCGCGGTCGACGACCAAGAGCTACTCTGCCGCGGCACACCGCAGCAGGTCAAAGACACGGTCCGCCGGCTGATCGACACCTTGGGCACTCCCTTCGGCGGCCGTTACCTGATAGCCCCGGCCAACGTCATGGTCCCGGACATCCCCTTGGCAAACGTCCAAGCCCTGTTCGAAGCGGCCCACGATCAGTAGGAGTATGTAGGGTGCGTTCGATGAATGAAGAGATTACACGTGGAAAGGGGCGTTGGGCATCTTTCGCCGGTGTGCTCGGATTCGTCGTGTCGTTGGGGCTGTTGCGAATTCTGGAGACGACCCACCAGCCACAAAACCTTGCCGCATGGGACAATCGGCTGATCGCGAAAGTCATGCTCTGCGTCACACTGGCCGCCGTGTCCACGATCGCGTCTTTCGTCCTGGCGGCACGCAACATTGCCCACGGCGATCGGCTACCCTGGACCTGGTTGGCAGCCTTGGTGGTCGGATGGTACGCGTTCGTCGATTTCTGGCTGCTCCCCTTGTTGCGCACATCGTTGTAGACTACCGGTGTTACGCGTGGGTCTTCGTGCCTCGACCCACCCTACGACTACGAGGCTGTGGGGATCCATTTGGCGGAGACATGCCGCGCTCAATTCGGCAGGCAAAGGGCGTCCACGATCTCTTTTGTCAGACCGGGCTCAAGGTGTCGCTGATGCTCCCAGTCCAGGACTCGATTGATTGCGGCGACTTCCAGGGCCTCGCGAAGGACACTCTCCTTGATCATGTTATTCTGCCACAACCAGTTGGCCACTTCGCACCAGTACCAGAGAGGAGCACCGTCGGCGATGTTGCAAGCGGGAGCGGGGAATGCGCCCGGACCACGCGCGCCGGTGAGGTATTGATTCACTAGCTGTCGGCTACGACCAATGCGACGCGCGATATCCGCTTGAGTGACCAAGTCGCAAACATCCACGCGAAGCACGACAGCATTGATGTTTGCCTCTCTAATATCACGAATTGCGCTGATGATGGCGTCCTTGATCGACGACGCGGTACGCGAAAACGTCAGATACATCCTGCCGAAACGAACGCTAATTGTCGCATCGTCACACCCGGCCTCGAAAAGCGCGTCTTCGATGCCGGTACTGACTTCGGAAACGCCGTCAAGGAGCAACGTAAACTCGTGTTCGAATTCGCAACTCGTACTATGACTCATCATCGTTTTCACAATGCGGACAGAGGTCTACTTCACGTCGAATTTGTCGTGCATGATTCTCTGCGTTTCGGGGCGTACCCCAAACGCTGACGATGCAACCTTCTCGACTGGATTGGGGACAATACAGGCGCCCCCACGCATGGCCCTTCGAGGTTTCAACTCGCCAGCCAAGCGATTCAGCGTAACAGACCGCCTGCTCAATGTGCTTGTCCGGATGCCTGGGTCTCGCCATGCTGCACTAGTATTCTAGATCGGTTGTTGACATGTGTCAAGCAAGAAAAAGCGACCAGCCAATCGAGCCCGGCCAGAAACGCCTGATTTGCATTTCGGCCTGGCCGTATAGTCTTATGGACAAACTGGTTACGGTTTAGGCAGCCCACACTCGCCATAGCCATTTGGGACATGCGTACAGTCACTATCTTGGTGCCGGAGATTAGAGAGGCTGGGCGGCCCGATGTCAAGACTCCGCGTCGGATCTGGTCTAGCCCGTAGGTCAGAGCTCGCCCTGACCTACGGCCTGCTCAGGAAAAGTAGACCCAAACGGCCCCCATTATGGCAACTAGGCCCAGGGTCCATAGCAGCGATGAGCGGCGGCCTTGCTCTTGGTTGGCGTCTTTTCTGGCGCGCTGGAAGGTTACGCCGACGAGTCGTTCTTCGGGAACGGGTGGGCCGGTTAGGCTGACCGCGACTAGCACGGCCGTGCAGAGTACGAACAGGTAGACGGCGAAGTGCAGGAAGTTGATCTGGGCGTATTGTAGCCATAGCCCGTCGAGCGATTCTTCTTGGAGTTGCAGCACGAGCTTGCCCATTCCTAGCACGAAGCCGGTCAGCAGGGCCGCGATCGCGCCGCGCGAGTTGGCGCGGCGCCAGAAGATGCCGATCACAAAGACGGCCGTTATCGGCGGCGCGATGTAGGCCTGCACGTTCTGTAGATACTCGAACAGCGCGCCGGAGACGTGTTTCATCAACGGGATCCAGAGGATGCCGAGGATCACCAGCACCACGGTCGAGAGTTGCCCGACCAGTACCAGCGTCCGCTCGGAGGCCGTGGGGACCATCTTCTTGAACACGTCCCACGTGACCAGCGTCGAGCAGGAGTTGAAGACCGAGGAGAGCGAACTCATCAAGGCCGCCAGTAGTCCGGCGATCACGAGACCCTTGAGCCCGGGCGGCAACAGTGCGCCGACCAGTGCCGGCAAAGCGGCGTCCGATCTGGGGAGTTCGAGTTGGCCCGAGGCGGCCAAGGCGGCCGCGATTACGCCTGGGATGACGAACAGGAACAGCGGCAATTGTTTCAGGTAGGCGGCAAACAGGGTGCCCTTGATGGCCTGTTCCTCGTTTCTGGCGGCCAGCACGCGCTGCACGATGAACTGATCGGTGCACCAATACCATACGCCGACCACGGGAATGCCGAACACGATCCCCGTCCAAGGAAAATCGGGGTCGGACATCGGCTTCCACATGTCGAACATACTCGCTTCTGTGGCATCGACCATGGCGTTCCAGCCGCCGAGTTGCCCGAGTCCGGCCACGGTGACGGCCACGGCGCCGCCGATCAGCACGAAACATTGCAGCATGTCGGTATAGAGCACGGCCCGCAGTCCGCCCAGGATGGTGTAGATGCCGGTGGCCAGCACGACGACCACCGCCCCGATCCAGAAGCTGTAGTCGGCCGGTTCGGTGATCCCCATCCAGCCCAGCAGCGAGATCATGGGCTGCATCCAGGCATAGTCTTTGACCGTCTCGTAGATCCCCATCCACTCGAACACGATGCCGCCGGCGGCGATGGTGACCGACACCTTGGTCAACACGTAGCCGATGATCGAGATGATGGCCAGATACCAACGTGCGGCCGACGAGTAGCGACGTTCGAGGAACTCGGGCATGGTGAACACGCCGCTGCGCAGGTAGAACGGCACAAAGAGCCAGCCGAGGATCAGCAGGCAGACGCCGGCCATGATTTCGAACTGCCCCATGGCCACGCCGCTCTTGGCTCCCGCGCCGGCCAGCCCGACCAGATGTTCCGAGCCGATATTCGAGGCGAACAGCGAGGCCCCGATCACAAACCACCCGGCGTTTCGCCCGGCCAGAAAATATCCGGCCGAGGTCTTCCGCGTGGCCCGTTCTCGAAACGTCACCCAGGCAGCCACGCCGAACACCAGCAGGAAATAGGCGCCAATAAACAGCCAATCGAACGGTTCAAGCATAGCAACGGGCTCCAGGCGTTTCGTGGTAACGGAAGAGCATTCTACCAGTTGCCCCGGAAACCTCACAAGCCACGCGGGATCGGGCCCTTTTCAACGCCCTGCTCGTGCGGTAGAATACGGCCCATGGGCTGCTCGTAATCTTCCGTCCAGAAAGGGAGCCGATGCCGAACGATTTCGAAGTCATCCGCCAGGCGGTTACCGGGGGAAGTCCCGCTCGGATTCCGATTTACGAACACTTTGTCGACGACGAGGTGATTCAGGAGATCATGGGCTACGACTATGCGGCCAGCACGCCGGAGTTTGCGGGCAAGATCACCACGTTTCGGGCCGACATGGTGGCCGACGACGAGATGGAGTCGCAACGCGTGCTGTGGAAGAATCGGCTGAACTTCTACATGCAGATGGGTTACGACTACCTGCCGGTCGAGTTTCCGCCCATCTTCACCCAGACCCCCAAAATCGCCACCGACGACACGGCCCAATACAATCGGGGGCAACGGGAATGGATCAACGAGCACGAAGGGGTGATCAAGTCGGTCGACGATCTGGAGAACCCCGACTTCTGGCCCCCGCTTCAGAAGTCCTTCGACTACAACCTGTTCGAGAATATCACCACGCTGCTGCCCGAGGGAGTGAAGATCATCGGCGGGTTTGCCGGCGGACCGATGGAGCACGCCTTGTACCTGATGGGGTTCGATCAGTTGTTCATCGCGCTGCACGAGGACGAAGCCCTGTTGGAAAAGCTGTTCGAGAAGCTCCGCACGATCTTCGTGTCGATCGCCACTAGACTGACCGAATTCGACGCCCTGGGTATCATGCGGATCGGCGACGACCTGGGCTTCAAGACCAGCACGCTGATCTCGCCGGCCGCACTGCGCAAGTACATCTTCCCCATCTATCGCGAACTGGTCGATGTCTCGCACCGGGCCGGCCGACCGTTTATCCTGCACAGTTGCGGCAACCTCGAACAGGTCATGAACGACGTGATCGACGATTGCAAGTTCGACGCCAAGCATTCGTTCGAAGACGCGATCGTGCCGTTCGTCGAAGCGAAGAAGAAATGGGGCGACCGGATCGCCATGCTCGGCGGACTGGACGTCGACTTCCTCTGCCGCCGTAGCGAGAGCGAGATCAAGGACGAGACCAAGCGAGTCATGGAGGCCTGCTCCCGCAACGGTTTCGCGTTGGGTAGCGGCAACACGATCCCCAACTACATGCCCGTGAAGAACTACCTCGCCATGCTCGAAGCAGTCAAGGAGTTCAACGGCTAAAAGCCCGCCCATTGCCATGGGCGGGATCCCCCGGGACACAGCCCGGGGGCTTGTGTTGCCTTCTTTCTCTTCGCGACACTCCCCATGGGGGGTACGCGCGTCTTGACTCAGAGCATCTGGGGCGACTATACTAGATTTAGGCGGTTGCCCCAAATAGGCGACCCTGATGGGTGAATGTGCGCCCGTAGCGGAATTCGGATAGAGAACGCAGGTTAGAGAATCTTCTCATGTGTCGCTTGAATCGTTTGTGGATTGGGTCGCTTGCCGTGGCGGTCGGCGCCTTGGCCTGTTGCCCGACGTGGGCTCAAGGTCAACCGGCTGCGGAAAAGGGCCCGTTTCGGCACCTCGCACCCGGCGTGCTCGAAGACGTCGACCCGGCCAAGCAGCTCGAGGAATCGTTCTCTCGGCACGACGTCGTCGAGCTGTTGGCGTTCGATCCGAAGTTCGATTGGGCCAAGGACGTGGCGTTTCGCCGCGACATTTGGGCCCTGGAGTTCCAGTTCAAACCGATGCGGATGATCTGGATCGACATTCCGCAAGCCAACGGGCTGATGCGGCGCACGCTCGTCTGGTATATGGTCTACTCGGTGACCAACCCGGGCAAGGTGATGCATCCGGTCAAGGACGCCGACAACACCTACAACGTGGAAACGGTCGACAAGCCGGTCCGATTCATTCCCGAGTTCCTGTTGCGAAGTCCCGAGTATAAGAAAACCTATCCGGATCGGATCATCCCGCTGGCCGTGGCGCCCATTCGGATGCGCGAGGACCGAAAGCGGCGTTTTTACACGACCGTGGAGATGTGTCGGGAAATTGCGGTCGGCGAGACGGTCTGGGGCGTGGTCACCTGGCAGGGCATCGACCCGCGGATCGATCGTTTTTCGATCTACGTGCAAGGGCTGACCAACGCCTACCGCTGGCGTGATACACCGGGGGCCTATAAGAAGGGGGATCCGATCGGCACCGGGCGTCGGCTGGCAAGAAAAACGGTGAAACTCAATTTCTGGCGGCCGGGGGACGAATACTTTGAACACGAGCGGGAAATCCGCTACGGCGTGCCCGGAGGGGTTGACTACGAGTGGGTCTACCGGTAAAAAATAAGGTTCCCCGGCAATGGCTCAACTCGCCTCGCCCGGGAAAACCCACGGAAAAATAACCTAACTCTTTCTCTTGCAACAACTTCGGGCGTTTCGTCCGGCGCGATTGTGGGAGACGTTTGCGAGGAAACATCCCATGGCACACAAAAAAGGACAAGGCTCCACCCGAAACGGTCGCGACAGCAACGCCCAGCGACGCGGAGTGAAGCGGTTTGGCGGCGAGAAGGTCATTGCCGGTAACATCCTGGTTCGCCAGGTCGGCAACAAATTCCACCCGGGCAAGGGCGTCGGTCAAGGCAACGACTACACGCTCTACGCCCTGATCGAAGGCTACGTCAAGTTCGATCGCCACGGCCGACGCATCAACGTCATGCCGACCCGCGCCTAACCCGCCAAGAAAACACCAAGCCCATAAACACAGGGGTAGTCCGTTGGGCTACCCCGTTTTTGTTTGATTGGCCAAAACTAACCACTAACCACTGACCACTCCCTCCCATGTTCGTCGACGAAGTAGAAATCCACGTCGAGGCCGGCAATGGGGGTGACGGGTGCGTCAGCTTCCGGCGCGAGAAGTTCGTGCCGCGCGGCGGGCCCGACGGCGGGGATGGAGGCCATGGCGGGAGCGTGATCGTCGAGGCGGTCGCCGGCGTGGATAGCCTCTCGGCCTTGGCCCATCGCAAACATTGGAAGGCCAAGAACGCGGGGCCGGGACGCGGGGCCAACTGCCACGGGGCCTCGGCCGACGACCTGATCATCCAAGTCCCGCCCGGCACCATTGTCTTCGACGCGAAACACGAATTCGTATTGAAGGATCTCGCCAATGCGGGCGACCGGGCCAACGTGGCCCAAGGCGGATACGGCGGGAAGGGGAACACGCGGTTCAAGTCGTCCACCAATCGGTCGCCCCGTCAATCGACACCCGGCGGCGAGGGCGAGGCCCGTATGCTTCGGCTCGAGTTGAAGGTGATCGCCGATGTGGGGCTAGTCGGCAAACCGAACGCCGGCAAGAGCACCTTGCTAAGCCGCCTGTCGCGCGCCCGGCCGGAGATCGCCGCCTATCCGTTTACCACCAAGCACCCGAACCTGGGCCGAGTGCAGATCGATCGTGACCGTTCGTTCGTAATGGCCGACATCCCGGGCCTGATCGAAGGGGCCCACGCGGGCGTCGGATTGGGACACGAGTTTTTGCGCCACGTCGAACGGGCCGGCATCCTCGTGCACCTGATCGAGCCCGAGCCGACCGACGGCACCGACCCGGTGACCAACTACCGGGCGATCCGTGAGGAGTTGAAGCAATACGACGCGAATCTGGCCGAGCGCGACGAGATCGTGGCCGTCACCAAGGCCGATTTGCCCAAAGCCGTCGAAGTGCGAGACGAATTGGCCCAGACCGTCCCCGGCGACGTGCTGCTGATCTCGGCCGTCACCGGCGAAGGGCTCAACAAGCTGGTCGGCACAATTGCCCAAACGCTCGACGGAGATGAAGAGGGCTGGTAAAGGGCCATCGTTCAGGAGAAAAGCCATGCGATATCGGGTGGTGCTCAGTAAGAATGAGGACAGCTATTCGGTCCATTGCCCGGGTTTCCCAGGTTGCTGGAGCCAGGGCACAACGGAAGAAGAAGCCCTAGAGAATATCCGCAGTGCGATCCAGGAATACTTGGCAGCCGTCGAAGACCTTACGGCCGGCCAAGACGTTCGCGAGGTGGAGGTGGCGTAAGGCCAAGGTTTGCATGCCCCATACTTCCTTCCTTGCCGTCGACGTGGGTAATGCCCGGATCAAGCTTGGTTTGTTTGCCGGCGAGCTGGGCGATGCGCTGCCTTGCCCCGTGCACACACTGCAACTGACCGACGAGGCGCCGCAGTGCCAACGAATTGGTCCGTGGTTGGAAGAGGCCGCGGTTGAAGAGGGTCTATCGTGGTGGATCGGCAGTGTGAATCGTCCTGCCGCGACGCGTTTGGTCGATTGGCTACGGGAACATCGACCGAGCGATCGGGTCACGATGCTGGCGTCGGGGGATTTGCCGATCGAAGTGGAACTTCCGCGTCCGGACATGGTGGGCGTCGACCGGCTGCTTAGCGCCGTGGCCGCCAACCGACTGCGGCAGGCGGACCGTGCGGCCGTGGTCGTCGACGTGGGCACGGCCATCACGGTCGACTTGGTTTCGGCTGCCGGTGCGTTTCAGGGCGGCGCGATCCTGCCGGGCATCGCGATGTCGGCCCGGGCGCTGCACGATTTTACCGACCTGTTGCCGCTGTTGGAGATGTCGGAACTGACCAGCCCCCCGCCGGCCTTGGGCACGGCCACCGAGCCGGCCATGCGCTCGGGGCTGTTCTGGGGCGCGGTCGGAGCGATTCGGCAATTGGTCGACGAGTTGGTCCCCGACGAGCATCCCCAAGTGTTCCTCACCGGCGGCGCAGGCCCCGCGGTGGCCGAACTGCTTGGAAAAGAGGCCCAGCATGTACCACACTTGACGCTGGCGGGGATTGCTGTTTGTGTGGGAAATCAACCATGAAAGTTGCCCACTTCACCGGCATTCGCCAACTGGAAATCTGCGACCTACCCGAGCCGCGGTTGGAGCGATCGGACGACGTGCTCGTGCGAATTGATCGCGTGGGCGTGTGCGGCTCCGATGTGCATTACTATGTTTATGGTCGGATTGGCGACCAGACGGTGACCTATCCGGCCACGCTGGGACACGAATGTGCCGGTATGATCCTGGAAGTGGGCAAGGCCGTCGAGTCGCTCGAAGCCGGGATGCGCGTGGCGATCGACCCGGCCATTGTTTGCGGCACGTGCGACCAGTGTCGCGCGGGGCGGATCAATACGTGTCGCAACATCCAGTTCATGGGCTGTCCGGGCGAGGCCTTGGGGGCCGTGGCCGAGCGTCGCGTGCTGCCGGCGGTCAACTGTTTTCCGATCCCCGACACGATGACCCTGGATCAGGCCGTGCTGATCGAGCCCTTGTCGGTCGGGATGCACGCCGTGCGGCTCAGCGAGATCACCGACGGTACGCGGGCGGTCATTTTGGGCGCCGGACCGATCGGTTTGAGCGTCTTGCTGTGTGCGAAGGTCGCGGCCGACTGCACGCTCTATATGACCGATTTGCTGGACGAACGACTGGCGGTCGCCCGACAATGCGGGGCCGATTGGACCGGCAACGCAAAGACCGACGACGTGTCGACCGCCATCTTGCAACAGGAACCGACGGGATTGGATCTCGTGTTCGAGTGCACGGGCGACCCGGCCATCATCGACCATGCCCAGCGACTGCTCGCCCCCGGCGGCACGCTGGTGTTGGTCGGCATTCCGCCGATGCCGCAAGTGTCGTTCGACAGCCACGTGATGCGTCGGCAGGAGTTTACGTTCAGAAATGTGCGTCGTCAACTCGGCTGTGTCGAACCGGTGATCGAGCTGATCGGACAAGGTCGCATCGATGCCGACCCGCTTCTGACCCACCGCTTCGGGCTCGACCAGATCGACGCGGCGTTCGATCTGGTGGCCGGCTACCACGACGGCGTGATCAAGGCCGTGATCGAGATGCCCTCGGCCCCCTAGGCCGCTTGCGGCTTTGCAGGGCGCCACGGATCGCCGATCCTTGCCGAAATCTATCGGAACGGGTATCTTGACAACGTAAACCGCCTATCATGCACCCATCCATCCGAGGGGGAAGCAAGTCATGGTCGGGTTCCCTTTGAAGGAGACTGCGATGAAACGAATCCTCTGTGTGCTGAGCGTTGTTGGCCTGTTGGCATTGGCCGCCTGCGGCGGACCATCGAACGAGCCGGATGGTACGACCTCCGCCGAGAAGAAGCCCGACGCGGTGATCGGCGTCTCGTTGATGACGATGACCAACCCGTTCTTCGTTGAACTTGGCGAAGCGTTGAAAGAGGCGGGGGCTGAGCACAATTTCCAGGTGTTGGTCACCTCCGGTGAATACAACGTCGCGAACCAGATGAAACAGGTCGACGAGTTCATCGTCAAGCAGGTCAACGCCATCGTGCTGTGTCCCTGCGACAGCCGGGCGATCGGCACGTCGATCAAAGCGGCCAACAAGGCGGGCATCCCCGTCTTCACCGCTGACGTGAAGTCGCTGGCCGAGGGCGCCGAAGTGGTCTGCCATGTGGCCACCGACAACCTGGGCGGAGGAAGACTGGCGGCCGAAGCGGTCATCGAAATGCTCGACGGCAAGGGGCAAGTGGCCGTGATGGACTTCCCGGAAGTGGAATCGGTCATCAAGCGGACGACCGGCTTCAAAGAGGTGATTGCCAAGGCCCCGGACATCAAGGTCGTGGGCTATTGGCCCGGCGGCGGCGACCGTACCAAATCGTTCCAGGCGGCCCGAGATATCCTGCAGTCCTTTCCTGAGTTGGACGGTTTCTTTGCCGTCAACGATCCGTCCGGGTTGGGGGTTGCGGTCGCGGTGAAGCAGGCGGGCAAGGCCGACCGGATCAAGGTCGTGGCCTTCGACGCGCAGCCGATCGGACGGCGAGGCGTGAAGGACGGAGAGCTTTACGCCACGATCGTCCAGTATCCCGTCCAGATCGGCAAGAAGACCATGGACGCGATTGCCCGATACTTAGCCGCCGAAGAAGTCGAGCCGGAGATCCTGATCCCCTGCACGATCTACCGCAAGGCCGACGCCGACACCGATCCCACACTAAAGGAAGAGGAGTAAGAAAGGGTCCGGCCCCAACTTGTTTGGCCGTCGCCGGCACGGCGACGCACTGTCCACTAACCACTGTCCACTATCCACTCTCCCTCCATGCCCAAATTCCACGTCCCACCGGCCGTTTCTCGCTTCGCTACCAACTACGGCATGTTGGGCGTGCTGCTGGTGTTGTGTGTGTTCTTCTCGTGGGCCACGTATCGCGAACAACATCCGGCCGGCGAGGATGCGGCCCGTGTGGCGGCCGGGGAACTGACCACATCGAGCCGGGGCGAGGCCAACGTCTTGATCGTCGGCAGGGCCTCTGCTGAAGACGTTCGCTTCGCCGATTCGTTGGCCCGGCAGCTTGCCGGGGACCGGTTCGAGGTGGTGGAAAAGGTCAACGGCTCGCCGCGCGACATTCGCCAAGCCATCGAGCGACTGGCCGACGCCGGCACGCCGATCGACCTGATCGTCACGCCTAAGAGCAGCCAACTGGTGGTCACGAATATCAAGAAACGTCAACCGGCGCTGGCCGATGCGGAAATCGTCGTGCCGGAGGATTACTACTGGCCCACCTTTCTGCTGATGAGCAATCTGCTGGCCGTGGCCAACCGGATCGTGGTGATCGCGGTGATCGCGGTGGGTATGACCATGGTGATCATCACCGGCGGGATCGATCTTTCGGTGGGCAGTCTGGTGGCCCTGTCGGCCGTGCTGACGGCCAAGTTGATCCTTGCGTTCGGTGGCGCCGACGCCACACCGATGGCCATGGCGCTGTGCTGCCTCGGCGCGATCGGTATCTGCGGGAGCGTGGGTGCCTTCTCCGGGCTGATGATCACGGTGTTTCGCATTCCACCGTTCATCGCCACCTTGGCCATGATGGAAGTGGCCCGAGGCCTGGCGCTGATGATTACCAGGGCCCAATCGGTGCCGGGGCTGCCGCCGTCGTTCGACTGGCTGGGGCTGGACGCCGACCTGTTTTCCATTCCTAACTCCGTGTTGCTGATGGGGATCATCTATCTGGCGGCCCAGTTCGTCATGTCGCGAACCCGGCTGGGGCGCTATGTCTATGCCGTGGGGGGCAATCGCCGGGCCGCCCGGCTTTCGGGCATCCACGTCAACCGGGTGCTGCTGGTCGTTTACATCGTTTGCGGGGCCATGGCCGGTTTGGGTGGCGTGATCGAGGCCTCGCAATTCACGGCCGGCGATCCCAAGTCGGGCCTGATGTACGAACTCTATGTGATCGCGGCCGTGGTGATCGGCGGCACCAGTCTGGCCGGCGGCGAAGGACGCATCTTCGGAACCCTGATCGGCGCCTTCATTATCGCCGTGATCCAAAACGGCATGAACCTAACCAACGTGGAAAGCTACACCCAGAAGGTCGTCCTCGGTCTGGTCATCCTCGGCGCCGTGCTGCTGGACATGCTAAGAAAACAAGGCTTCCGAGGACTCCGCCAAACCGAGTAGCCGCTTGCGGCTTTGCAATGCTATACAGGAGAAATCCCCATGACTTCCCGTGAACGCATCCTAGCTGCCCTGAACCACCAACAACCCGACCGCGTGCCCATCGACTTCGGCGGCCACCGTTCCTCGGGCATCGCCGCGATGGCCTATCCGAAACTGCGTGAGGCATTGGGGCTGCCGGAGCGACCGGTTCGCGTCTACGACCCAATTCAACAACTGGCCATCGTCGACGAGGACGTGTTGGACCGATTCGGTGCGGACACGGTTGAACTGGGGCGCGGATTTGCGCAAGACGACGAACACTGGTCCGACTGGACGTTGCCCGACGGCACGCCCTGCCAGATGCCCGCCTGGGCCGCACCCGAGCGCCAACAGAGCCGCTGGGTGCTCCGCTCCCAAACCGGCCAGGTCATTGCCCAGATGCCCGACGGGGCTATCTATTTCGAGCAGACCGTCTGGCCGTTTATGGAAAACGACGACCTGGACCGCATTCCCGAGGCGATGGCCGAGTGCATGTGGACGGCCATCCCCAGCCCGCCCGGCCCGTTGGCTGCCGACGATGACGCGTTGGTCCAAGGCGCCAAGCAACTCCGCGAGCGGACCGATCGGGCCATCATCGGGCTTTTCGGCGGCAACCTCTTCGAGATGGGGCAATTCCTCTACCGTATCGACCATTTTCTGATGCTTTTGGCCAGCGACCCGAAACGGGCTCACGAGTTTCTCGATCGGTTGGTGGAAATGCACTTGGCCAATCTGGAAAGGTACCTTGGCCTGGTCGGATCGTATGTCGATATCATCATCTTCGGCGACGACCTGGGGATGCAGGACGGGCCGCAGATTTCCCGGGCGATGTACCAGGAATTCTTCAAGCTGCGGCATAGCCAAATGTGGCACCGGGCCAAGGAACTGGCCGACGTGAAGGTCAAGCTGCACTGTTGCGGCGGCGTGCGACCGTTGCTTCCCGACCTGATCGAGGCGGGACTCGACGCCATCAACCCCGTGCAAATCACCTGCTCCGGAATGGATGCAAAGGAACTGAAGACCGATTTCGGGGACCAGCTTACCTTCTGGGGCGGCGGGTGCGACACGCGCCATATCCTCTCGCGCGGCACGCCCGAGGAGATCCGCCGACATGTTAAGGAACAAACGGCGATTCTCAACCCGGGCGGCGGGTTCGTCTTCCAACAGGTCCACAACATCCTGGCCGACGTACCGCCGGAAAACATCATCGCCATGTTCGACGCAATCAACAACACCCAATAGCCGCTTGCGGCTTTGCAACCAGAGGAAAGACCCATGAAAAAGCTTCGATGCGAAACGTTTTGCGTGGTCGTTCTTGCACTCACCACACTGGCCCAAGCCGATCCGATCAAGGAAATCGATCTGGCGTCCGACACGGCCTGGACCCTCTCAATCGACGACAATCCCCAAGCGCGGCCGATTAAGGTCCCCGGCGGCGGGTGGAACTCCGACCGACAGCAACCGCGAATCGATCGATTGACGGGCGTCGACGACTATGTGGTCTATCAGCGAACCATCGAGATTCCCGATGTCCGGCCGGACCAGGTGACCAAGCTGAAGTTCGGGGCGGTCAACTACGGGGCCGAGGTCTATCTCGAAGAGAAGCTCCTCGGCACGCACGCCGGACCGCTCACACCGTTCGAGGTCGACCTGACCGACCACGTCACGCCCGGGGATACGTACACGCTGAAAGTCAAGGCCTATCACCGGCGACATTATACGCACGGTCATCCCAAGGAAGTCGTGTTTAAGAAGTGCGACGTGCCGGAAGCGTTCGACTTCCAGGTGGACGAGAAAGGCGGCCACGGATTTCACGCCAAATTCGGTTACGGCATCACGCGATATGTCAAGCTGGCCGTCTATCCGCCGGTCTACGTCCACGATGTGTTCGTCCGCCCGTCGGTCTCCGACGAGAGCCTTTCGTTCGACCTCTGGGTCCACAATCACACGGCGACCGAAAAACGACTCACGCTGCAGTCGAGTCTCAGTTCCTGGAACAAGGACGATTGGAAATACCCGGCCATAGCGGCCGCCGAGTTGACCGTTGCTGGCGACGAAATCAAGAAAATCACGGTCGGCCCGATCCCCTGGAAACTGGGGCCGGAAAGCTACTGGTGGCCCAACAAGCCGTTTCGCGAGTCGTACACGGCCAGGCTGCACAACTTGCATCTGACGATCCAGGAAGGCAACCAGAAGCAAGACGCTCGCACACAGCGGTTCGGGTTCGCCGAGTACTCCGAGGGACCCTACTACTACCGGATCAACGGCATTCGGGTCAATCACATCAGCGACGGGACCACCGAGTCGCAGATGAGCTGCTACGATGCCTACACCGAATCGCCCGCTTTTCAGCCGCCGACCGGGCCGAACACGGGCTGCCGCGAGACGTGGCATCGGTACATGCGGATCGGGATCAATACCAACCGGATGTGCATCTCGCCGCCGACCGAGTACATCATGAACGTGGCCGACGAGGTGGGCTTTATGATGGTGGCCGAGTCGGGGCTCTGGGGGCAGCGGGCAAACTACCACGAGAATTATGCCAACCACGTCAAGGAGCTCGCCCGGCTGTGTCGCAATCACCCCTGCGTGGTCCGCTACAGCCTGTCCAACGAATCGGGCTGCAAGCCGCAATTGATCAACGCCATCGTCACGGAGGACAACACGCGGCCTCTGGTCTTCGAGGTGAACGCCGCGGAAAACAAGCCGGCCCGGGTCGAAGCCCGAGATGGTCACGCCTACCGGATGCTCCATTACATGCCTTATCCCAAGCCGGCCCGAATGATCGTCGGCATGGGCGAGTACGCCTGGGCGACCGACGGCATCTTCCAATGTGCCGACCAAGGCAAGGACATGCGGCTTAACGACATCTGCTACTTCGCCCCCTGGAGTTGGCTGAACTACTGGCCCAACTTTCTCGAAGGCATGTGTCACGACCTGCACGGCTGGCTGCCGAACAACCATGCCGATCGGGTCGACGGCGTCGACGGCTGGGGTTCGCCGCTGGTCACCTATGTGCAGAAGAGCTTTGATCCGTACCTGCTTTTGGACCATCAGATGGAAGAGGTCAACCGGTACGATCCAAACTGGCCGATCGTGGCACCCTATTACGCGTCCGGTGGGAAGATCGAGCGGAAGATCGAGGTCTTCAACGACAGTCTGAGCGAAGGTCGGTTCGTCGTGCGTTGGGCCACCCATTGGGACACGCCGACCGGGCCGGAAGCCGCCTCGGGCCAGACCGAGCCGCAACTGATCGAGCCGGGCTTCCATGCAACCAAGACCATCCGCCTGAAGGCCCCTAAACTTGACGTGGCAAGGCGGAAACTCTTTCTGGTCACCGAATCGGTCAAGGACGGCAGGGTCGTGTTTCGGGAAGACCGGATTTACTTCAACATGGCCAATGAACTGTTCCCACCCGAGGTGACGTTCGTCGGGACGGATGCCCAAACGCAGGGGAACTATCCCCAGCAGTACGGCGCCGACGGCGGTCAGGTCTTCGGCGAGCCGGCCAAGTTGCCGCCCGATACGACGCTGCACATCGACGGCGCGACCTGGGTTTGGGAGAAGAAGATCTCCGATCCCCGGGCGCTGATGCGGTTGGGTGATGATTCGAAGGACAACCGCATCATGGCCTGCCGCTACCATGGCGACCGACTCACACTCACCTTGGACGTCGGCCAGACGCCGCGCCGGGTGGCCCTATACTTCGCCGATGCGGACCGAAGAGGACGAACGCAAACCGTCGAAATCCGCAACCTGCTGAGCCCGAACGTGGTGCTCGACACCCAGACCGTCGAAGAGTTCATCGAAGGGAAATACATGATCTGGACCCTCCACGGCGCCGTCCAAATCCACATTCACCGCACGGGTCCCGGCAACGCCGTGCTGGGCGGTCTGTTTTTTGATCCGCCGAACGGGTCCTAACGCCACTTGCGGCTTTGCAACGACAGCAGTAGTGTTTTCTATGAAAGAACGACAGCATGAAAACCGACTATCGGGCCAGATGTCTCCAATCCCTTTTTTGCATCCTGGCAGTGCCTGGGTTCTTATTTCTGGCCATCGAGGCAGAGGCCGAGGAATTGCCGATAAGAACGCTGGGCAATGAAGTAATCCGCGCCGACCATGCCGATCCCCATATCCTGCGTCGAGGCAACGACTACTTTCTTGGCGGCACTATTTGGGACATGACCGAGGGGGGCTTCTTGCGAATCAGCCACTCCACCGATCTGTTGCACTGGCGATTGCTGACCTTTGTATTCGATTTTCGTGACCGACCGGAGTGGATTGACGCGGATACCCCTGATGTATGGGCAGGACATTGTCTCTACAACCAAGAGACACAACTATACCATTACTACTATTCGGCCATGCCAAAGGACGCCCAGCCGGGGTACAGTGGTCATGCCATTGCCGTGGCCACCGCACCATCGATTGTGGGCCCGTGGACCGATCGCGGCCCGATCTTTCGCGGCGGTGGATTGAATGGCAAAGCACTCGGCAACGGAGGCGTTATCGATGCCTACCTGTACTCCGAAAATGGCAAGACTTATATGTTTTGCCAGGAAGAGTTGCATGGCCGATGGCTGTTGTCCGTAGAGCTGACCGAGGACCTGCTTGCAATAAAGCCAGAGACCCTGCACGAGGTGCGAAAGACTCCGGATGAGTGGACGACCTGGGAGAACGGCGTCGCGGAAGGACAGGCGGTCGTCAAGCGCGGAGACGAGTATGTAATGATATTCAGCGGAAACAATTACTCTTATGGGGCCAACTATGCGGTCGGAATTCTGAAAGCCCAAGACATTACCGGCCCCTGGGTCCCTTATGAAGCCAACCCGATATTCGGTTCGGATGAATTCATGAACGCCCCGGGCCTGCTCAAGAGTATCTTTCAGACGGATGACGGTTCCTGGTGGACGTATTACCATGCGTATGCTAACGAGCGAGGATCGAGTGTAAGCCGCACGGTGTTTCTCGATCAAGTCGAGTGGACGGCAAATAACGTGCCTCACATGAAAGGATTGCGTTGCTTCACGGAAACACGACCTACCGATGCGCCTAACAACCTGTTGGTCTTTGGGAATTTCGCCTGCGGAACAAAGAACGCCAGACCCTGGGAAACGAGCTCGACGGTAGCGATTCGCAAGGACAAGCAGACCGGACGCGGATTTGTCGCAGAGTTTAGCCAAGATGACTCGAACGAGGAGGCCATTCTCAAGCAAAGAGTTGGCTATCTGCATAATGGCGATTATCGAATCACCGCCTCCTTTTCCGGAAAAGCCAATCCCCGTCTCAAGATAACAGTTTGCACTCTATCGGGCAAAGTGCTCGCAAACACGGTTCTTGCCAACCCGGCCGACGGCATCGAAGGTTTTGTCTTTACGAAGACAGGAGGAATGCCGGAAGATCTGATGATTTCAATAGAAGGTAACTTCACAAACTCCTCCGGTAACGTGTTGTTGCATTCAATACGCATGCAGGAAGTCTTCACAAGGGAACTGCAAGCGGAATATGGAACCAAGTCCGGGGCGCTAGCCAGTCGATCGCATGAAGAGGCAAGAGCCGGATTCTACATTTCCGCCATGCAATCCCCAGGCCAGGAGGTCCATTTCCCGATTGCCAAAGCGCCGAGAGATGGACAGTATACTGCTACTTTGAGGTACACAGCCATGACGGACCGTCAGTCTAGCCTTAATGTCTATGTCAATAGCGAATATGCCGGCGCCCTTGTGTTGGCTCCGACAAACACGGGAACGTCCTTCCGTGAAGTGTCTTTCCCAATAGACCTGCTTCGCGGGGATAACCTGATTGCCTTGAAGTATGAGCCTGAGAACAAGGGCTCCATTGGCGTCGATGCTTTATGCCTTGATTCGCAGACCAAGGGCAAGGCCCTGGCTCGCTTGGTGAAGCACCCCATGGACCGAATGATAGAAAGCTTCTCTAGAGACTACTACAAGACGGAGAACAACTGGGCTGTTAAGGGATGCAACGAGCGCGGGCTTTTCGATTTGGAGCTTCTTCCTTCGCTTTTCTATGTCTGCCCGGATGACTTTTGGTGTCGAGGGAACCTTTGCTGGGTATGTCCCGGGATGAAGAATGATATCGCCATTTCCTGGACTGCCCCCGAGGCGGGAAAAGCATCCTATAGCGCTCGGATACGATTGCCCCATCGGCCCGAAAGTGACGGTATTCGAGTCAGAGTAATGCGCAATGATAAGCAAGTATTCCCCGCGAACGGCTGGAAGGTTCTTGATCACTCGGCAAAAGCGGTCAATGAAGCGGTGGCTTTTGAAACAGAGATCGACAAAGGCGATAAACTGTATCTCCAACTAAACTGCAATGGAAATAACGGCTTCGATATAACCCGTGTAGACCCATATATTGCCGTCTATCAGTGAGAACTTAACGCCGCTTGCGGCTTTGCAACCACCCCCGTATTCAATCCAGCCAACCATAACACATGGCGACCCATGAACAAGAAAAGTAACCGTACGCTTCCCATGATGGCAGCCGTGGCAATCCTGCCCTGCCTGTTGTGCCGTTTTGCACTCGCCGAAGACGCCCCCGCCGCACAACCCGAGCGCCCCAACATCCTGTGGATCACGGCCGAGGACATCTGCTCGAACCTGGGGTGCTACGGGGATCCGGACGCGATTACACCGAGCCTGGACCGATTCGCCGACAATGGAGTGCAGTGGACCAACGTCTTTTCGATCCATCCGTGCTGCTCGCCAAGCCGGTCTTGTCTGGCCACCGGCGTGTATCCGACCCGATTGGGAACCTTCCAGCATCGCAGCAGGATGTGGGTCGCTCCGAACACCATTAAGTGCTTCACGACGCTGCTGCGTCAGGCGGGTTACTACTGTTTCAACGGCAGCCGGGGCGGCGGGGATCATCAATTCGGCACAGCCAAGCTGGACTACAACTTCCAACCGCAAGGCAAGCCATGGGACAAAGTGGGATCGCAACAGATCGAGTGGCGCAATCGCCCGGCCGGCCAACCGTTTTTCGGCCAGATCAATCTGCCTTGCACCCATCAAAGCCAGTATGGGAAACGCAAGCCGGGCGCCTCGGTCCCCGGACAGAAAGGGATTGTGCACGATCCGGCCAAAATCCGCGTGCCGCCCTATCATCCCGATACGCCGGCCGTGCGGGAGATCTGGGCCGAGTATCACGATCGGATTACCCAGATGGATCAGCAGTTCGGTGCGTTGCTGAAACAGCTCAAGGAAGACGGTCTGGCGGAAGAGACGATCGTGTTCTTTTTCGGCGACAACGGCCAAGGCATTCCCGGTGGGAAGATCTGGCTCTGGGATCAGGGGGTTCGCGTCCCGTTGTTGATCCGGTTCCCGAAGAAATGGGCCCATTTGGCGCCGTCCGAGCCGGGCAGCACCGACACGCGACTGATCAGCTTCTTGGACTTTGCCCCGACCGTCTTATCGCTGACCGGCGTGGATGTCCCCGACGTGATGCAAGGGATCGTGTTTCTAGGGCCCGAGAAAGGTCCGTCGCGAGATCGCGTCTTCGCGGCGCGGGATTACCATGACGGGGCCGACTTCGATGCCGGCCGCATGGTGCGCGACCGGCGGTACCACTACATCCGCAATCTCTATCCGCACCTGGGATGGGACGCCATTCAGTACAGTTGGCAGCAAGCGCCCTATATGCTGGAAGAGTGGCGCCAACAGGCCGAGGCGGGTAAGCTGAAGGCCGATACGCGTCAGGCATGTTTTTTCCGCCGGACCAAGCCGGCCGAGGAACTCTATGACATGCAGAAGGATCCCTACCAGATGCACAACCTGGCAGCCGATCCCAAGCACCAACAAGTTCTTCAGCGAATGCGGGCTCAGTGCGATACATGGGTCGTCGAAAACCATGATCTGGGCCTGCTGTCTCAGTACGAACTGTACACGCGATCCGAGCAGGATTCGCCCTACCTGATGGCAGTGGACCCCAAGCGGAATCCGGTAAAACCGATGCTTGACGCCGCCGGTCTGGCCAATCGGTGCGATCCGGAAACGATTCCCCAGTTGCTGGCGTTGTTGAAAAGCGAGGACGGGGCGATCCGACGCTGGGGCGCGATCGGCCTCTTCGCTTTGCGCAAGGAGGCGAGCCGGGCCACGGATGCCCTGGTCTCGGCGCTGGGTGATCCGGCCCCGGATGTGCGGATGACCGCCGCCGAGGCACTTTGCGGCCTGGATCGCACCGAAGCGGCCATGCCCGTGCTGATCGAGTTGCTCAGCCACGAAAGCCGGATTATTCGCAATGAGACACTCCTCACGCTATGTCGCATCGGAGAACCTGCCCGGGCGGCCTTGCCGCACTTGGACAACGCACTCGCGAAAAGCAAGCACTCGGGCATCTGGTCGTACGACAACATTCCCGACGCGATCCGTTTGGCTCGGGCTTGCATGGGCGAGCCGTCCGAAGCGCCGCTTCGAGCAACCCGACGAAAGTACCTGCCGTGACTCAGGCCGCTTGCGGCTTTGCATTAACACAGAGCGCGACCAACGGTCGCGGCTTTATAGGAGGAGAGTGACAAATGAGCGTCATGAAAAGCTGCTGGTGGTTGAGCCTGGCAATGGCACTTTGCCTGGGAGTCTCTTCGGCCCGGTGTCAAACGACCGACGACGCTCGTCCCAATATCCTGGTGATTCTGGTTGACGACATGGGCTATAGCGATCTGGGTTGCTACGGGGGCGAAATCCGCACGCCTCACCTGGATCGGCTGGCGGCCGGTGGCGTGCGGTTTACGCAGTTCTACAATACGGCCCGATGCTGTCCCACGCGGGCGTCGCTGCTGACCGGGTTGTATCCGCATCAGGCCGGCATGGGCGCCATGGACTTTCCGAAGCGACCGAATCCCGGCTACCTCGGCCGCCTGGCCGAGCGCAGCACGACCATTGCCGAAGTCCTGCGGCAGACCGGCTATCGCTGTTACATGACCGGCAAGTGGCACTTGGGCGTGCCCTTCGGCCAGCAGCCGCTGGACCACGGGTTCCATGCGTACTACGGCATACTGGCCGGGGCCTGCGACTATTTCAACCCGCATCGACCTTGGGCCAACGGACTGAGGGGCCTTTTGGTCGACGATCGCCAAGGGGCCCCAGTCGGGCCGAACTACTACACGACCGACGCCTTCACCAATCATGCAATGCAATACCTCGAAGCGCATCAGGCCCACCATGCACAAAAACCGTTCTTCCTCTACATGGCCTACAACGCGCCGCATTGGCCCTTGCACGCACTGCCCGAGGACATCGCCCGGTACAAGGGAAAGTATCTCAAGGGCTGGGACGTGCTGCGCGAGCAGCGATATCGCCGGATGATCGAGATGGGGATCATCGACTCAAAGTGGCCCCTTTCACCGCGCGGCCCGGCCATCGAAACGCCTGCCTGGAAAGAGTGGGGCGGCGGCGCGGTGCCGGCTTGGGATTCGCTTACGGCCGAGCAAAAGGAAGACCTCGACTCGCGGATGGCCGTCTATGCCGCCATGATCGATCGAATCGACCAGAACATCGGCCGGTTGGTCGACTATCTCGAACAGACCGACCAACTCGAGAACACGCTGATCCTGTTCATGGCCGACAACGGCGGGGCGCTCGGCGGCGGACCGTTCGGGTTCAATTGGCGAGAGAGCAACGTCTCGCAGTATGGCGGCCCGGAGTCGTTCATCAGCTACGGCACCGGCTGGGCCAACGCTTCGAACACGCCCCTGAGGAAGACGAAATGCTTCGTACACGAAGGGGGAATCTCGACACCCCTGATTGCCCATTGGCCCAAGACGATCAAGAACCCCGGCCGCTTGGATCGCGAGCCGGGCCACGTCGTCGACATCATGCCCACCTGCGTCGAGGTGGCCGGCGCGGACTATCCCCGACAGTTCCAAGGCCATGAGATCCTGCCCCTCGAAGGCAACAGCCTGGCGCCCATCCTGCGCGCAGAGCCGCCCAAGCCGCGCGAGGCCATCTATTGGGAACACACGGGCAATCGGGCCGTGCGACAAGGCAAGTGGAAGCTGGTCGCCGTCGAAGCCGGGCCCTGGGAACTCTACGACATCCAGGCCGATCGAACCGAGCTAAACAACTTAGCCCAGCAGCATCCCGAGAAGGTCCGCGAGCTAACGGCCATGTACAACGCCTACGCCAAACGAGCCTACGTCGAACCCTGGCCGATCGCGGAATGAGCCGGGCTTCGTGGTTTTCAGCGGGCGACAATCTGGCGCGTGGTTGCGAAGTCGATTCGTCCGGCGTCTCGGTCCGGCAGACCTTCGTGGCAGAAGATCACGTGATGGACCCTTGCCGGTAGGTCTTCCAGCGTACATGGCGTCGTGTAGAGCGTTCCGTCCGGCCTGCGTTGTTCGACATCGTCCAGAACGATCGTGGCCTCGTAGGGTTTCGTGACGAAGTTGACATGAACTCGTTCGGGCTGGGGAGGCCAAAGAAATATCGTTGCCAGGACGGCCGCCCCGGCCAAACACGCGATCGAAGCGATCATGCGGCGTAGCGGGCGCTTGGCGCTCGGCGGTTGTGGCGCAGTCAACTCGGCCAGCATCGCCCGGGCGTCGGCAAAACGCTCTTGCGGATCGGGTTGACAGGCCCCCAGCGCAAGTCGTACCAAACGGCAGAGTGTCCCTTCGACGGCGATCGGCCCGGCCTGCTCTCCCAGCCGAGGAAACGCATCGGCCGGCAGTCCAGTGACCATCTCGTAAATCACCAGCCCGGCTGCATAGACGTCGGCCCGGGCGTCCATCCGCCCGTCCGGCGGCATGTACTTTTCGGTGCCCACGCGCGAAACGTGCGGGCTGGCCTCGGTCACCAGTCCGAAATCGGCCAGCTTCAAGCGGCCGTCGACAAACAGGCAATTCGCCGGCTTCACGTCACGATGCACCATGCCCGCCTCGTGCAGCGAGGCCAATCCTTCGAGAAGCTCTCTCGCATAGCGCAGGCACTGCTCGGCCGCCATAGGGCCGTCGGCCAGCCGACTTTCCACGGTGGCCGGCCGATAGTCGGTCTGTTGCGAGGCTTCCCCACCCGAAACGTCGTCGGCCAGGTCCATCACATAGAACAAATGGTCGGCCGTCTTGCCCACGTGATGAATGTGCAACAGGTTGGGATGTTGGCGACGCAGATTCGCTTCCAGGCGCGTCAACGACGTGATTTCCCGACCGGCCGGATCGGTCGTCCCCGAGCGGCGCAAAGGAATCACCTTGACAGCCCGAAGATGACCGGTCGTCCGATTCCTCGCCAGCCACACGCGCCCAAACCCGCCTTCACCGATCGGACGCACTAACTCGAAGTCCGGGATGTCGGGGCCAATCGGTTCGTTCATGGGCGGGGAACTCCTATCTCGATCGTGCGGTCATTTCGATGCGGGTGGTCAGCGAGCGTTCGACAACCGGACCGGGCTGCGACCGCAGTGCCTGCTTGACGCGATTGCCGAGTTGGCCGTCGCTGGGGTACGAACCGCTGAGCGTTTTGAGCCGCTGCAAAACCCGTTTGCGCGCCTTGTAGACGGCATTGCGTGTCAGGCCGGTGATTCGGGCCACCTCGGCGCCGGACAACTCTTGCAGCGTGAACAGCTCGAACGCCAGGTAGTCTCGCGGATTGGCTTCCCGTCGAACGACTTCCAACAGGGCCATCAACAAGGATTCCTCGAAGGCCTTCTCCCAAGCTTCGTCGGGCCCGGCCGCGTCGGACGGCGGTTCCGTTAGATCGCCTTGGGCCCGAATGCGCTGTGCCGGTTTGCGGCGATACTCGGCCACATGGTTGCGGACCAGGCGTCCGAGCCAATCGCGGAATCTTCCCCGCTCGGGGTCGTACTGAAAAACGTCTCTTTGATCGAAAACCTTCAGCATCACCTCTTGGACGATCTCCTCGGCCGTATGGTCCGAGCAGCCGCGATGCTGTGCAAACCCATAGATCAGCCGCCAGTACCGCCCGAAGAATTCGTCCCACGCCAACGGATCCGCCCCGTCCCGCAGCCGCCCCAGCAGTGTCACCCGCGTTTTGCTATTCATGCCAAACTGCGTAATTCGGAAAATCGTGTAGGGTGGGTCGAGCAGCGAAGACCCACGCGGATGTGTCTCGTATCGTTTTGTGACGCGTGGGTCTTCGTTCCTCGACCCACCCTACGACTTCCCAAGTCATTCGTCAAGATGCGAAGAAACTTCCCGAAAAACCGGGCCGATCGGGGCACTTTGGCGCATATACCTAATAGCGGCGGTTGGTTTGCCGTTGAATGTGAAGATGAATCTGTTACCTTATGAGAAGGTAAGCGAGGAGACTGTGCGCCGGCTCCTAGGCCCTTCTCGCATCACCCGAAAGGTGGAGACCATGAACACGACCCTCCTGTCATTGGCCCTGTTTTGCCTCGTTGCGCCGCCCGTGAAAACCGAGAAGACGCCGCAGACCCTGTTGTACGTCCGCACGACGCCCTCCGGCGCCGAGATCCGTCTGAACGGCAAGCCGCTGGGCACTTCAAACAATCTTTTTCCGGTTGAGCCGGGCGATTACAAGATTGTGATCGACCTGGAAGGTCATCAGCCGAACGAGCAGAAGATCACCATCCGCGAAGGACGCATCACCCGGATCGAACTCGAATTGAAGAAAGGCCCCAAGGTGCCGCTATCTACAATTGGAGAGGACCCGGCAACAGGGCAGATGGGGCCTGCTGAAGAGGTGCTCAGCCGGTTTCAGACCGCGCTCGCCGAGTCGGATTTCTCCAAGCTGGAGGCCCTTTTCCTTCCGCCCGACGACACACCGGCAGGAAAGCTCCGGCGAAAACTCCTCGACGAGGCCAGAAGAGCCTGGGCACGTTCTAGAGGAGAACGAGGGAAAGTGTCGCTGCAGCATACCATCACAAAGCAGAAAGTCGAAGGGAAAGACAAGCTGGTAAGCACGACCATAATGATTGACGATGTTCTTACCACCGGGCACACCGTGCGATCGGAAGTCGCCTTCGAGTTCCGCATCACGCCAACCGATAGCGGTTGGAAGATCGCAGAAATGAAGAACTTCGCAGAGAAGGTTTGGACCTGCTCGATGCACCCGCAGGTGAAGATGAAGGAACCCAAGCCAGGCAAGTGCCCGGTGTGTGCCCTGGATTTGATCCCGCTGACAACAACTCCTTCGTCTCGGGATCTGCCCGACGACGAGCAGATCACCATCCGCGAAGGAGAGGCCTGGCGAACACTCCTCGACGTGGACAGAAAAGACTGGGCACTTTTGAGGGTATTACGAGATAAAGGGTTGCTGCTGGCGACCGAACTAAAGCGGAAACCAGACAAGCCGGTAATGAAGAAGTTTCTGCCAAAGGCCACACCGAGCGAACGGAAGCCGCCTTTGATGCCCGCACTACACCCACCGATAGCGGTTGGAAGACTGCAAATGAAGAACCTTGCAGAGAAGCGCTATCGGGAAGGTACCGACGGAACCGCAGTGGAAGCACTCTCGTTCGGCCCGGTCGTCGAGGAGTTGCTCGAAGACCCGAAGAAGCGGGTGGCCGAACTGCTGGACCTGGATACCGGGCGGCGAGCAACGTTCAAGCAGTTTGGAGTCGACGATCGCCAGACGCACAAGTGGATCCGCCAACAGAAGGTCGACGTGATGGGCCTCGTGAAGGGCGACCCGCTGGGGCTCATGCTGTTCGACATGGCCGTCTACGAAAACCGCGGCATCGACTGGGAAGAGATCACGCCGCGCGAAGTGATGGACGACCGGTGGCTGAACCAGGCGGAACCCAATCCGATTGGTATACTGGGTGCAACCGACCGCTCCAAGCTGCCGCTTAGCTGCCTGTTCGAAACCCGCGAAGGGGGCAAGGGCGTACTACAAATCCTCGGCCCGGGTGAGCCGCCGAAGACCGTGAGGATCCGCTACAAGATGGTAGAATCTGGCGCCGGCATTGGCAGCGGACGTGCTGAAACCCAGCCCAGCGAGCAGAAGATCACCGTCCGCGAAGGACGCATCACCCGGATCGAGCTCGAACTGAAGAAAGGCCCCAAGACGCCGCGAGATGACCGGACAACACGGGAGATCGGATCTGCTGAAGAGGTGTTCCGCCGGTTTCAGGCCGCGTTCACCGAGTTCGATTTCGCCAAGCTGGAGCCCCTTGTCCTTCCGTTCGAGGACACACCGGCAGGACACCATCGGCGAAAACTCCTCGACGAGGCCAGAAAAGTCTGGCCAGGTTATAGAGAAGAACTAAGGAAACGGAAAGGGAAAGTGCGGTACTCGTTTACCGACATAAAGCAGACAGTCGAAGGGAAAGACAGGCTGGTAAGCGCGACCATAATGCATACCAACGAGCACTTCGAGCAAGCGGTAGGCGCCCTCGAAGTCCGCATCACGCCGACCGACAGAGGTTGGAAGATCGCAGAAGTGAAGATGCTCCCAGAGCTATGGACCTGCTCGTTGCACCCGCAGGTCAAGTCACCCGAGCCAGGCAAGTGCCCGGTGTGTGCGATGGATTTGGTTCCGTCGACACCCTATGCCAGAAAGGTCCACCTGCCCGACGCCGATACGAAGGGAGCGGAAGTCGTGCTCGACCTGATCAGTGGCCAGATGCTTGCGATCGACCCGGAGGCCGAGGGTGAGATCGGCCAGTTCACTCGCTTAGGCAAGGGCGACTTGATGTATGATCGTCTGCTGGGATGCCTGCGCGGGGCCAAAGCCAGACTTTGGAAGGGCAACGACATTGTTACTCTGCCGGAGGAGGACCGACAAGGGACTGCCACCGCCTACAAGCTGCCCGAGGTCCCGTGCCGCTTGTTGATTACTACGGCGGAGAAGACGCAGTTTGAAGTCACCATCCTCTCGGTGACCGACAGCGGCGGAATCAATCTCGAATACCGACTCGTTGGGGTAGAAGAGCCAGTGAAGCCGCCCGCACAATGAGGCCCGATTGCGGTCGTGTCGGGCGGTCTCTTGCATTCTCCTGACACAAGCATTACCCTATATAGAATCAATTATCGTGATTCTCAGCCCCGGCGGACATGCCGGGGAGATGTTGTAGGGGAAATGCGAAGCTATGACGAAGTCGACAACGTGGTTCACCGCGGCCCTGGTTGGTCTGTCCGTAATTCAGTTGGCGTCGGCCGACGATTGGCCCGCCTGGCGGGGTGCGCGGCGTGACGCCATTTCTCGCGAGACGGGCCTAATGAAGCAGTGGCCCGACGGCGGGCCGAAATTGCTCTGGAAGACCGACCTCTTGGGTGACGGATACAGCGGACCGGCCGTTGTCGGCAACGTGCTCTACACCATGGGTAACCGCGACGGGCGGGAATGGGTGCTCGCGCTGGATGTCGATCGACAGGGACAACAGCTTTGGGCCAAGCCGATCGGGCCGATCGAGTACGACGGTTTCAGCCCGGGTCCTCGCGCCACGCCCGGCATCGATGGCGAGCGGCTCTATGCCATGGGGGCGTCCGGAACGCTCGTCTGCATCGATCTGCGAACCCGAAAGATCGTCTGGAGCAAGAGCGTCGTCAAGGACTTCGGCGGCATCATACAGAAGTGGGGATGCAGCGAGTCGGTGCTGATCGACGGCGATTGGCTGCTCTGGACCCCGGGCGGCAAACGGGCGACCATGGCCGCCTTGGATAAAATGACCGGCCGAACCGTGTGGACTTCGGCGTTCGGTGATCGGTCCACCTACTCGTCGATCATTCCCACAACGGTCGACGGCGTGAAGCAATACGTGCAGTTCACCGGCGACGGCGTGGTCGGCATCAGGGCCGAAGACGGCAAGTTCCTCTGGCGTTACGACGCGCCCTCCTACCCCAAGTACGGCGGGATCAATGTCTCCACGTGCATCGCGTCCGGCAACACGGTCTTTGCCGCCGCAGGCTACGGCATCGGCGGCGGACTGGTCCAACTCACACGCGACGGCCAGACGTTTACGGCCAAGGAGGTCTATTTCACCAAAGACATGAAGAACCACCATGGCGGGATGATCCTGCTGGACGGCTACCTCTACGGCAGCAACGACCCGGGCATTATTACGTGTATGAAGTACAGCACGGGCAAGGTCATTTGGCGCAATCGCAAGCCGGGCAAGTGCTCGCTGCTTTACGCCGACGGAATGCTCTACTGCCGCGACGAGAACGGACCGCTGAGTCTGGTCGAAGCCACGCCCGAGGGATTTCGGCTCCACGGCCAATTCGACCAACCCGACCGTAGCGACCAAAAGGCCTGGCCCCACCTGGTCATTGCCAACGGGCGGATGTACGTCCGTGACCAGGGGCTGCTGTTGTGTTATGATGTACGGGCACGGTGACGTAGCGGACTTATGCAAGAACAATTTCCCGGGACCCACCCGATGCTCCATCGAAATCGCATGACGCTGGCATCCGGTTGTCTTCTGGTGCTGGTTTTCTGTGCTTGCCGTCAGAGTGTCGCACTGCCGCGGCTACAGTTGGACGCGCGGCAGTTGACCCAAAGCGACTCTGCGGCGGAAGATCCCTCGATCATGCAGGCAGCAGACGGGAGCATTTGGATCGCCTGGATCGAAAAAGACGACACCGGGAAGGTCCATCTTTGGTACAAGAGGACCGCTGACGGACAATCCTGGACCGAGCCGTTTCAGATCACCAAGGGCCAACCGGGGGAACACTACTATCCGTCCCTTCTTCAGCAGTCAGACGGCAAGATCTGCATTGCCTGGTTCTCCGGCCGTTCTGGAAACGCCGACATCTGGTTCTCGGATTCCCCGGATGGAATCGAGTGGTCGGCCCCACAGCAAGTCACCAAGGATCCGTCCTGGGATTGGGCCCCTTCGTTGATGCAGACAGCGGATGGTAAGCTTTGGATGGCTTGGGCGTCCGGGCGAGCGGGTAACAAGGACATCTGGGTCGCCTACCGCAAGGATGAAACGACATGGTCCCCGCCACGCCGACTGACAGTCAACGGCCCGGGCAACGATGACTTTCCTTGCCTGAGCCGGGACGGAGGAGGAGGTTTCCTGTTGAGTTGGACCCGATCCGACTTCAAAGAAGGACAAGCCTGGGATGCACCGTTCGCCGATGCCACCACGGAGATCTACCTGGCAAGGTCCCAAGACGCCACGAAATGGACCGCACCGCAGCGGGTGACCGAGGATCGATTGGTCGACGTGCTTTCCCACCAATGCCCGGCAGACGCCCAAGGCTCGAATCTGCTGCTTTGGACCTCCAGCGCGGCCGACCCCTACGGCGATATCGTGGGCGCGCTGTTCGCCGGCCGGCGACGCTCCGAAACGTTCCAACTTACCTCGAAGATAACACCCGACTACACTCCCCGAGTGCTGCGTGCCCGCGACGGGAAGTACTGGCTGGCTTGGGCGTCGAAAAGATCGGGAACACTGAATGTTTGGTACGCGACTTTCGAGGCGTCCGATTTGGCCGCGTTTCCCCTGAAAGCAAATAACGACAACCACTAACACTTTCCACAGAGGAGTACTTTCCATGACCACGCGATTTCAACGAGTTTCTGTGATCCTGCTAACTGCCGTGCTGCTATCGACCGGTGCCTTGGCCGAAGACACCGCCGCTTCGGCGAAAGACAAGACCAAGAGTGTTGCGCTGTTCAACGGCAAGGACTTCACCGGCTGGGACGTGATCGGCTGCGAGGCGGTCGTGCAGGACGGGGCCATTCTGATCAAGTCGGGTAACGGACTGGTGCAAACCAAAAAGCGCTACGGCGACTTCGTGCTCCAGTTCGAGTGGAAGGCCCTAAAACCCGACAACTGGGACTCGGGCGTCTATTTCCGCTACGAGTCGGTGCCGCAGGGCTATCCCTGGCCGCCACGCTACCAGGCCAATCTGCGAAAGGGACTCGAAGGCGACGTGCAGAGTCTCAAGGGGGCCACCAGCCGCGGGCTGACCAAGCCGGGCGAGTGGAACCGCTTCAAGCTGACCGTTGAAGGCAGCAAGGCCGCGCTGACGATCAACGGCAAGCCGGCCTGGAAAGCCGACGGCATCGAGACACCCTCAGGCTTCATCAGCATCCAGGCCGAAGTCCCCGGCGGAGGACAATTCCTCTTCCGCAACATCCGCATCAGCACTTCGCAAGAAAAGTGACTTAAACCGTAAACGCCACCACGGGGCTCGTCCCCGTGGAGCGATGATTGACCACTAGCACGGTCGGTTTTCCCCGCATGTTTCGCCAATCTGGGCCGCCGCTGGAGGCGGCGGCCCAGATTGGCGAGCGGTGTTATGGGGGCTCACCAGTTAGTGGCCAATCATCGTCCCACCGGGACAAGCCCGGTGGTGACGGACGAGAGTTTACGGTGAGAGCGGTGCGTTTCACCCACCCTACTCCTACGCGGCCGCCGGCAAGGTGGCGGTGGTTGAGAGCAGGGACATGATGTGGTTGGCGACTTCCGACGCGGCATCGGGGCGGGCTAAGCGGGCGAGCAGGGTGGCCATGCGATGGCGGCGGGGTGGATCTTCCAGTAGACCGGTGAGGGCATCTGCCAGGCGGTCGTCGAGCCGGCCGGGGCCTTCTTGTTGGTCGATCATCAACGCGCCGCCGGCCTTGCAAAACGATTGGGCGTTGCGACGTTGATGGTCGGCGGCCGCGTGGGGATAAGGGACCAGGACGGCCGGCACTTCTGCGGCGGCCAACTCGGCCAGCGTGGTGCCGCCGGCTCGACAGACGGCCAGTTCGGCCCGGGCTAACATCGACGGCATGTCGGTGATGAACGGCACGACCGTCGCGCACAGCCCCAGTTTTCGATAGAGCGATTCGGTCGCTCCATGGTCCGACTGGCCCGACTGATGCACGATTTGCCAGCCGACAAGCTTCGACCGGATCTTGTATAGGGCCTTGGGCACATGCTCGTTCAGTGCCCCGGCGCCGTGGCTGCCACCGGAGATTAGCAGCAGCGGGGCGGACGTCGACGTCGGGTGTTTGGGTTGTTGCCGGATCGGGTTGCCGGTCAGCCGTACGGGGCAGCCGCAGCGTAAGTGCGACTCGGTCTCGGCCAGCGACGTGCAGACCAGCGAAGCCGATCGGGCCAGCCAGCGAGTGGCCTTGCCCGGCGTGGCGTTTTGTTCCAGCAGCACCAACGGCACGTGTTGCCGAACGGCCGCCCGGGCTGTCGGCACACTCGCATAGCCGCCTAGCCCCACGACCAGATCGACTTGCTCTTCGCTAAGAAACCGCCTGGCGGCCAGGTAGCCGGCCATGTTCTCGAAGACGAACGAGACGCTCTGCCGCAGTTTACCCGACCAGCCGCGGCAAGGCACTGCCAAGTACTCCCAGCCGGCGCCGGTCACGTGACGCCGCTCGAACGGTTTGCCGCTGCCGACGAACGTGATGCGAGTCCGCGGCATTTTCCGGGCGAGTTGTTCGGCTACGGCCAGCCCGGGAAACAGGTGTCCGCCCGTGCCGCCGCCGGTGAAAACGATGTGTTTTGGAGGGTCGGCCATGGTATATGACGGGTTCGCTGCAAAGCGGCAAGCCGCAATGGTTAGCGTCTGAGGGGCGTTTCGGCGGCGGTTACGCTGAGCCGTTCGACGGGTGTGGTATCTTGTACGTTGAGCTTCAAGGTGGCGATCCCCAACAGCGCGCACAGCGCCGAGGCGATCCAGAAGCGGACGACGATCTTGTTTTCGGCCCAGCCCTTGAACTGGAAATGGTGATGCAACGGGGCACAGAGGAAGATCCGGCGTCGGCGCCATTTGTAGTGGGCCACTTGCAGAATCACGCTGGCGGCCTCGGCAACGAACACGCCGCCGATGAGCACCAGCAACAGTTCCTGTCGCGAGACGACCGCCAGCCAGCCCAGCAATCCTCCCAGCGGCAGCGCGCCCGTATCGCCCATGAAGACTTGGGCCGGGTGGCAATTGAACCAAAGGAATCCCAACACGCCGCCGATCATGGCCCCGGCCAGCACGGTCATTTCACCACAGCCGGGGATCCTCGGCAGGTTCAGGTACTCGGCCAGTTCGGCGTGCCCGGTGGTATAGGTCACCACGGCCATGGCGGCGGTGGCGAAGATCAGGCATCCCCCGGCCAGTCCGTCCAAGCCGTCGGTCAGGTTCACCGCGTTGGAACTACCGACGATCACCAGCACGCCCAGCGGCACGAACCACCAGCCCAGCGAGATGCCGGTGCCGACCAACGGCAACCGCCACTGCAACCCATCGGGCAAGGCCGCATGATGATTGTAAAGGATCACCACGGCCACGGTCGCCACGGCCAATTGAGCGAGCAACTTGGCCCGGGCGGAGATGCCGTTTCGCGTGCCGCGCAACTTGACCAGATCGTCGACGGCCCCGATCGCTGCCAGCCCGCCGGCTACCAGCAGGGCCAATTGCAGATACCGGTTTGTCAGGTCGCCGAAGAACAGGACCCCGATGGCGAGTCCGGCAACAATGAACAAACCGCCCATGGTCGGCGTAGCCTGTTTGTTTTGATGGAGCCGGCAGATCTCGGGCGAATCGCACTTGATCGGCTCTCGGAAGCGACGATTCAACCAGGCGATCCATTTTGGCCCCAGCAAGACGGCCGCCAGGAACCCGACCATTGCGGCCAGCGCCGCGCGGAACGTGATCTTCCCCAACGCTCCCAAATCCGCCAGGGCGGAAGCGTCGGGCCAAGAGATCGCCAGATAGTCTAAGAGCCAGAGAAGCATGGGAAGAGAAGATGAGTGATGAAGGATTCGCCGGTTCCCACGGCGAGCGTAGGAACCGGGCAGTCCTTCCGAATGTATCCCTGAGCAGCCGGAACGGTGTTGAAGCACCGCCCCGGCGCTCAGTGTCAAGCTCCGTCGTGAAGCGCTTGCCGGTGCGGTCGACCCAGAGACCGCGTAGTTCGGCAAGTTATTGCTCCTACCCAAGGAGGGAAGGGTAGTGTCAGGTTCCCGCAAACCCGACACCGTCGACGGAACTTGTGATTATTCTGTTACCCGACCCCCCCGGCCAAGTCGTCTTGGCGAAAGGGCGGTCGGCGAGGTGTTTTTGACGGGATCGTTTTCCTTGTTGGTCCGGTGTCGTCAGGGTTTATGCTACGCGGCGACGCGGATACTCCCGCAACGCTTCGACGATTCGTTCCATGGCCATCACTCGGGAGCCTTTAACCAGCACCACGTCGCCCGGTTGGACGGCTTGCCCGAGATAGGGCTGGGCCTCTTCCGTGCTGGCGCAGATGATGGTCCGTCCTTCCGGTAGTCCGGCCGCTCGGGCCCCGGCCGCTACGTATCGCGCGAACCGCCCGCAGGCGATCAGCAAGTCGGCCTCGCCGAGCGTGACGGTCTGTTTACCCATCTGCCAATGCAGGCGGACCGACTCGGTCCCCAACTCGGCCATTTCGCCGGCCACCACGATGCGGCGTCCGGTCGTGTCGAACTCGCTGAGCAATTGCAAGGCGGCCCGCATGGACATGGGGCTGGAGTTGTACGCATCGTTGATGATCGTGGCACCGCGGGCTTCGATGACCTGGCATCGCATGGCGATAGGTTGGAACTGGCGCAGCGCTCGGGCCGCTTCTTCCAGGTCGAATCCCATCATTTGCCCCACGGCCACCGCTACCAGGGCGGAAATGAGGTTGTGTTGTCCCCAGACGGGCACCTCGAAAGGGCAGTCGGCCACGCGGAACTTCAGCACCCCCTGCCGGCTTATCACGTCGGTCGCGCGGACATCGCAGCTCGTGTCGGTACCGACCCAAGTGATTTGGGCCTTCGACGCCTGAGCCACCACTCGCAGCCAAGGATCGTCGCCCAATACGGCGCGGCCGTCGGGTGGCAGGGCGGCTAGCAATTCGGCCTTGGCTTGCGCGATTCCCTGCCGGCTGCCGAACCCGCCTAAGTGTGCATCGCCGACCTGGGTAATGACACCCACCTTGGGAATGCAAAGCTTCGCCAGCGAGGCGATCTCGCCCAGACGCCCGGCTCCCAATTCTAACACCGCGTAGTCGTGGTTCGGCTCGATGGCGAACATGCTCAACGGCAACCCGACGTGGTTGTTGTAGTTCTTCGGACTGCTGGTGCCCGAGAGGCGCGAGCGAAGCACGGCGTCGATCATCTGCCGGGCGGTCGTTTTGCCCTGGCTTCCGGTCACCGCGATGACCGTCCCGCCGAAATGTTCTCGCTTGTGTTGGGCCCATTGTTGCAGGGCCTGTTGCGCATCGTCGACGCGCACGACCCAGCGATCCTCGGGCACGGTGGCCGTTCGAGTGACGACTGCCCCGGCCGCGCCGCGCGCGAACGCTTCGTCGACGAAGTCGTTTCCGTCGTGCGTCGGTCCGCGAAGTGCCCAAAACACGTTGCCCGGCTCGACTTGCCGGGAGTCGGTTACAATTTGCCCGACGGGCACGGCGGCCAGCTTGTATGCCACGCCACCAAAAAACAGTTCGCCGCCAAGCTTCCGTGTCAGGTCGTGAAGAGAATTCATAACGGGAAAAGGGGGTTAGGGGTCAGGGTCGTTACTGCATACTGCTTACTGCATACTGCCTACTGCTTCATACAGCCACTCTCGGGCGATTTTCACGTCGTAATGATCGATTTGCTCGTCGCCGATGATCTGAAATGTTTCGTGTCCCTTGCCGGCGATCAACACGCAGTCGCCCGGCTGGGCTTCCTCGAGGGCCCGGTGAATGGCGGTGGTTCGATCGGCCAGCACGATGGCATCGCCCGGACGATGGAATCCTTGCGAGACGTCGCTCATGATGGCCCAGGGATCTTCGCCGCGCGGGTTGTCGCTGGTCAGCACGGCCAGATCGGCCCCGGTTTCCACGGCCCGGCCCATGGCGGGACGTTTTTGCCGGTCGCGATCCCCACCGGCGCCAAACACGCAGATCAACCGACCCGCGGTCACTTCACGCAAGGTTCTCAAGCTACAGGTCAACGCGTCGGGTGTATGGGCGTAGTCGACGAAAACGCCGAACGGCTGGCCGCACTCGATCCGTTCGAGCCGGCCGGGGACCTGCTCGGCCTCCTCCAGGCCACGCACGACCGTGGTCAGATCGATCCCGTAGGTCAACCCCACGGCCGCCGCCACTAGGCAGTTGTAGACGTGATGCGTGCCGATCATCGATGTCCGAACCGGCACCGTGTCGCTCCCGGCGGTCAGTAAGAACGTCTGTTCGCTGAGGTAACGCTCGACGAGCGTCGCAGTAATCTCGGCGGGCGAGTGGATCCCGACCGTCAGTACCGGGCCGTCGATCCGCGTAAGGAAACCGACCGAAGTCGGATCGTCCGCGTTGATCACGGCGAAGCCTTCCGGCGGCAGATAGTCCAGCAGTTTCGATTTGGCCAACCGGTAATCGCGCAACGTGGGATGATAGTCGAGGTGGTCGCCCGTGATATTCGTAATACAGGCCGCGTCGAAGCGGGTTCCCGCCACTCGGGCCTGATCCAACGCATGGCTGGAGACCTCGACCACGGCATGCGAGCATCCGTTACGTGCCATGCGTGCCAGCCACGAGGCCAACTGATCGGCGGGCGGCGTGGTATGGGTCGGTTCTTCGATGTCTTTCCCGTCGAGATAACCCAAGGTACCCAGCAGACCGATCTGGTAGCCGGCCGTGTTGAGGATGCTGGCGATCAGGCAACTCGTGGTCGTCTTGCCGTTGGTGCCCGTCACGCCGATCACCTTGAGTTGCTCGCTGGGATCACCGGCCAAAGCGTGGCAGATTAGGCCATAAGCCTCTCGGGGGTCCGACACCCTGCACGTGGGCACGGTGAGCCCCGACAAGCGTCGGTCGCTGAGCACACCCAAGCAACCTCGGTCGATCGCTTCGGTGACAAACTCATGACCGTCGTGGCGGCTGCCTTCGAGTGCCACGAACAGATCGCGCGGCTTGACCCGACGCGAATCGCACGCGCAGCCGAAGACAGGGATGTCGTCGGCGCCGAAGAAGACGGCGTCCGGCAACAACCGGCTCAGACGAACGAGTTGTCCCAGATCGGGACAGACTTGCATAACCCAAGGCCTCCCTGCCTGAAGGTTCAAATGAATGGTTCGCGACGTGTTCAGAGGAGGACGGATTGTCCGAATTTCGGCCACCCTGTCAAGGCGAGATTCCAGCCCTGGCTGCGGTCGTCGTCAAAGTTGGACTAGACAAACACGGCAAGATACGGGAACATGGCCGGCGGAAACAAGCCGTTAAGTATTCGCCCAACCCGTCCAGGAGCCTCTCGTTCCCACGCTCTGCGTGGGAACGCAATGCCCCGACGCTCCGCGTCGCTGAAGCGGAACTTACTTCAGCGCAATGGGTTGCGCCGAAGCCGGGCCGCAGAGCGGCCATGCAGTCCGTTCCCACGCGGAGCGTGGGAACGAGGTTGTCGTACGGGTTCGGTAAGTGTTCACACAAGCCGTTTGACCGAGTTTAGCAGGGCCGCTGGCGGCCCGTTCTCACGAATTCACCATGGCCCAAGACGATTTCGACCTGGAAAGCCTGGCCGTCTACTTGCACATGACCCCCCCACAGGTGGCAAGATTGGCCGATCGCGACAAGTTGCCCGGCCGAAAGGTTGCCGGCCAATGGCGGTTTGCCCGAGCCGAAATCCATCACTGGCTCGAGCAACAGATCGGGCTCTCCGACGAGGACGAACTGGTCCAGGTCGAGGACGTGTTGCACCGATCCGAAGGGAAGCAGGTCTGTATTGCTGACATGCTCCCCCCGGAGGCCATGGCCGTGCCGCTGCCGGCGAGGACTCGTAACTCGGTGATTCGAGAAATGGTCCAACTGGCAGCCGGGACCGGCTGGCTTTGGGATCTGAAGAAGATGACCGAGGCCGTTCGCTCGCGTGAGGACATGCACTCCACGGCGTTGGAGAACGGCATCGCCCTGCTGCACCCTCGGCGTCCCATGGCCAAGATCCTGGCCCAACCGTTCTTGGCACTGGGAGTGACGACCACCAGTATCCCGTTTGGCGCGGGCGCTCCGTTGACCGACGTCTTTTTTCTGATCTGCTCGATGGAGGACCGCGGTCACTTGAAGACCTTGGCCCGACTCAGCCGCGTGATCACCTCGCCCGGTTTTCTCGATGCGTTGCGCGACAGCTCCGACGCGAGTCAGGCCCACCGGTTGATTGCCGAGACAGAAGCCAATCTGTAATATAAAGCCGCGACCGTTGGTCGCGCCCGATGCTGCTTGGTGACACGTTTTCCTCGCCGATGTTCGCGACCGACAATAACGGCTTTGCGATGGGGGCGCGACCAACGGTCGCGGCTTTATACTACGAGCACAAACATTTCGTAAACTACGAAATAACACGTTACAACACACAACCATGTCGCAGTTGAACATTCTTTTTGTTGGTGAAGCGGATCGCGCCGAGTTTCGGCAAGCCGGGCGGGAGTTGGCCGAGTTGGGGTGCGTGCAGTCGGCCGCCTCGGTCGTCGATCAACAGCAAATCGCGGTCGATCTGATCGTGGTGGCCCAGTCTTATCCGGGCCAGTTTTCGCATCAGGCCGTCGATCGGCTTCGGCGCCTGGCGCCGCTGGCTCCGGTATTGGGGTTGATGGGAAGTTGGTGCGAGGGGGAAATGCGGACCGGCAAACCGTGGCCCGGCGCGGTCCGTGTCTATTGGCACCAGTGGGCCTCCCAATGTCGCTGGGAATTGGACCTCTTAGGGCGCGGCCAAATCACAACCTGGGCCCTGCCGGCCACGGCGGCCGAGGAGGAACGGCTCTTGATGCCGATCGAAGACGTGCCGGCGCCCCGCAAGGGATTGGTCGCCATCCACACCCCGCATTACGGCATGGAAGACTGGCTCTCGGCCGCCTTGCGTAGCCGGGGATGTTCGACCGTCTGGCTACGACCGCCGCGACCGGCCCGGGTCGAAGGGGCCACGGCCGCCGTGTTCGACGGAACCGATTGCCGAGGCGAGCAGCTCGAGCAACTAGAACACTTGGTCGAATCGATCCACCCGGCTCCGGTCCTGGTGTTGCTCGACTTTCCCCGGATCGAGGACCATCGCCGGGCCACCGCAGCCGGCGCGGCGGCCGTCCTCTCCAAGCCGCTGCACGTCAACGACCTGTTCCGGCAGTGGCAGCGGGTCCAAACTCGCGGGCTTTGACCGGTTCATCGGCTACGCTTCCTGCAAGAACAGCTCGACTTCGGTGCGGAGGATTTCCCGTTTCCAACCGGCTTCGTGTACCGGCCAACCTTGTACGAGTCGGGTGCCGTCGTGCATCAGGTCCGGGCAGTTGGCGTCGTGGACCGAACGCCAGCATTGCAACTCGGCCGACGAAGGCGGCGGGACCCGGCCGGGGAGATTGCTCCGCCGAAAGGAGACTTTCCGGTGATCGAAAATGCTGATGATCACCGGCGAGTCGAACTCCAACATACGCCGGGCAATCAACTCGTGGCTGGCCGTCGGGTAGCGAACCTTCAGGGCCAGCAGGTCCCAGTTGCACTCGCGCGCGTCGCGGGCGAACCATTCGGCCGGCAGCAGGATTCGCCCGGCCAAACAGTTGGCCACCGCTTCCCGGGTTCCGTGCGGCGCTTCGCGCGGATCGACGCCTAAGGAGGCAAACACTCGATGGGCCGCATGCTCGCCGATCTCGTGGGCCACGGCCCAGTGCTGCCGCTCATCGCGCGGCTCGGGTCGCAACAGGATCGTCGGACGCCGGCCGCGAAGTCGCACATACCGAGCCCGACCCGCCTGCCGATCATCCCGCGCCACGGTGATTCCCAGTGTGCGGGCCAACTCGAAGGCGTCGATCGGCGGCCCGCAAGTGCCCGAGTCGGCCAGCAGTTGCCAGGCCACGGAGTCCATCGCATGGGAGAGTTCTTCGGTCGTAATTTCGGGCAGCATGGCGGCGGGCCTCCCTGGGAAAGGGTATATATGTACACTATCCCATGCGGCCCGGCGGTTGTCAAGCGGCCGAATTGTGCCACTTACGATTCGGTCGCGGATGGTTTAGGATGCGGGGATTCGTGCTGTTTTGTTGTCCCCTCGGGGGATCCCACCGATGCAATCGGTGGGCTTCTTTTGAACTATGAGCCATTGATTGCCTGTGTCCCAGAACCCACTCAAAGGCACTTATGCCCTGATTAGCCTCGGTTGCCCTAAGAATCTGATCGATAGCGAGCGGATGGCCGGGCTGTTGCGGCTGGACGGCTATCGGATGGTCGAACGGCCGGAAGAGGCTGAGTTCGTGGTGGTTAATACGTGCGGGTTCATCCGCGACGCGCGGGACGAGTCGCTGGGGATCATCGAGGAGATGCTTCGGCTGAAGCGGCAAGGCCGTCTTGGCGGGGTGATTGTCACCGGCTGCCTGGCCGAGCGCGACCGCGAGGGATTGTTGGACCGGTTTCCCGAGATCGATCAGGTGGTGGGCGTGTTTGCTCGCGACGAGATCACTACGGTCGCCGGTCTGTTGGGCCAGCAGGCTACGCCCCAACACCCGACAACCCGGGCCCATTTTCGCGAAGCACCGAAGCTGGCCTTGGCGGACGATGATCGGCTGCGGATGACGTCCGCCCATGTGGCCTATCTGAAGATCGCCGAGGGCTGCGACCGGAAATGCGCGTTCTGCTCGATTCCTCGGCTGCGAGGACCTTATGCCAGCAAGTCGATCGAGCAAGTGATCGCCGAGGCCCAACATCTGGCCGACGACGGGGTGCGCGAGATCGTGTTGGTGGCCCAAGACACGAGCTACTACGGCCTGGATCTGTATGGCGAGCCGCGGCTGGCCGATCTACTGCCCCAACTCGAAGCCATCGACGGTCTGGCCTGGATCCGCCTGATGTATCTGTATCCCAACCTGATCGACGACCGGCTGATCGAGCTGCTGGCGTCGGCAAAAAAAGTATTGCCGTACCTCGACCTGCCGCTGCAACACATAAACGACAAGATCCTGCAACGGATGCGGCGTGGAATCAGCCGGGCCCAGACCGAACGGCTGCTGGACCGACTCCGTGGGCGGATCGAGTCGTTAGTGCTGCGGACGACGCTCTTGGTCGGTTTCCCGGGCGAAGGGGAAGCCGAGTTCGACGAGTTGATCGAGTTTGTGCAATCACGGCAATTTGAGAGGTTGGGGGTATTTGGGTATAGCAATGAGCCCGGCACTCCCGCCGAGAAACTGAGCGACCACCCTTCCGAGGACGAAACGGAGGCCCGTTGCGACCAACTTTTGGCCGTTCAGCAGGAAATTGCCTTCGCTTGGGGTGAAAGTCAGGTGGGTCGACGGTTGGACGTTTTGATCGATCGTGATATACCGGGGGAAAAAGACGCCTACGTGGGCAGGACGTATGCCGACGCGCCCGAGATTGACGGGGTGGTCTACGTCACGGGCGAGAATCTGGCGGCCGGTCAAATAGTGCTCTGTGAGATTGTCGCAGCCCGCGATTATGATCTAATAGGAGCGGCGGTGGAGGAACCCCGCTGAGAGTTCATGTCAACCGTGGCGAGATCCGAGATGTCGAGCACCGATTCTAGGAAACACGGGCAACCGACCCATCGATCCCCGTCGACCGTGATGAATCTACCCAACCAATTGACCGCGGCACGGCTGGTCTTGTCGATTGTGCTGTTCGGTTTCCTGGCATGGGAGTGGTACCTGACCGGTCTGGTTCTGTTTGTGATTGCCGCGTCGACCGATTGGCTCGACGGGTACTATGCCCGAAAGTATGGGCAGGTGACCACGCTGGGTCGAATTCTCGATCCGTTCGCCGACAAGGTGATTATCTGCGGGACGTTCATTTTCCTGGCAGCCGCGCCGGGCATGATAGATGAGCCTTGGGGCCCGCGGGCTTGGATGGTCGTGGTGATCGTGGGCCGCGAGCTGCTGGTGACCGCGCTGAGGAGTTTTCTGGAAGAGCGCGGTTCCGACTTTTCGGCCAAGATGTCGGGCAAGTTGAAGATGGTGTTGCAGTGCATAGCGGCCGGTGTGAGCCTGTTCTATTTGTACTGGGCCGGAATCGGCGAGCCGGCCGCATGGTGCCGCTGCTTGTTGGCCATTTCGGTCTGGTCGGCCGTGCTGCTGACCGTCTACTCCGGCATCGGTTATGTCTTTACGGCCGTCAAACTCTTGCGGTAATAGTCCGTTTGTAGCCCAATCTGAACTCCGCAATCCGAGATCCGTGTGCCGACTGTGGACCAACCACCTCCCCAAATCGTTCCGTTGTGGGTGCTTTTGGCACTGGCTGTGGCCCTTTGGCTTTGTGTGGCCGCTTGGACCGTGGTGGTGCAACGGCTCTGGCGTCGGCAAGCGGTGTTGGCCTACGAACCTCGACGGCACGTCCCTTGGCAAGGGCTGGACCTGTTGCTGGTGCTGTTGGTCTACATAGCCACAGCGGCCGGCGCGGTGGGGATGGCCCATGCGATCCTCGCGGACAGCGGCCTGACCAAGCCGCCGGCCATACAAAACGCCGACAGTCCCAATGCCGCACACACGGTCATTCGGCTGCTGGGCGAAGGCACGCCGACCGTTCTGTTCGTCTGCGCGATGGCGGTCGTGGTCGTCGCCCCATTGACCGAAGAGTTTCTCTTCCGCGTGCTATTGCAAGGCTGGTTGGAGGTGAAGCGACGGCGACTGCGGCGATGGATACCCACCTTGCGACGAATCGCGCCGGGGAGCGTCGGACCGATCGTGTTGACTTCGGTACTGTTCGCCCGGATGCACTTCCGCGTCGAAACGCCCCTGTACGACCCGAACTACGTGATGCTTCTGGTGGCAGGCAATGCGGCGGCCAGCGTGTTGACGGTCTTGTTCGCCGTATGGTTGACGCGCGTCCGCGTCGGGGCCACGGCGGCCGACCTGGGCTGGGTTCCGGCAAAGTTTTTCGCCGACGTGCGGTTGGGACTGATGACCTTCTTCGGCGTTGCGGCGCCGATCTATCTGGTGCAAATGGGTCTGGCCTCCCTGCTGCCGAAGTATGTCGCGCCGGATCCCTTGACCCTGTTCCTGTTTGCCCTGTTCCTGGGAACGCTCTACGCCCGGACCCATCGCATCGTCCCGTCGATCGTACTTCACATGTCGTTGAACGCCACCAGTTTAGCCATGGCGCTCGCGATGGGCCGTTGGTAGTGACACACCCTACATATTCTAGACATCGGGAGATTCATGATGCCTGCGGGATTTGGGATTATCGGGTGTGGGTTGATTGCCGATTTTCATGCCAAGGCGCTGGCCGACGTGCGGGGGGCGAAGCTGGTTGCGTGTTACGACGTGGTGCCGGCAGCCGCCGAGCGATTGGCCCGGTCTACCGGCTGCACGGCCTACGCCAACTTGAACCAACTGTTGGCCGACCCGGCGGTCGATGTGGTCACGATCGGCACACCCAGCGGCGCGCATCTGGAGCCGGCCCTTGCCGCGGCCCGGGCGGGGAAACATCTGATCGTCGAGAAGCCGTTGGAAATCACCTTGCGCCGTTGCGATCGAATCATCCGCGAGTGCGAGAAGGCCGGCGTGGTGCTCTCGACCATCTTCCCCTCGCGATTCCACGATTCCAGCGTGGAGATGAAACGGGCGATCGACGCCGGGCGGTTCGGGCGGTTGACCGTCGGCGACGCGATCGTCAAGTGGTATCGCACCCAGGAATATTACGACAGCGGCGCATGGCGCGGCACGTGGGAACTCGACGGTGGCGGGGCCCTGATGAACCAGGCCATCCACAACGTCGACCTGTTGTGTTGGCTGATGGGGCCGGTCGCCGAAATCCGGGCCCAGACGGCCATGCTCGCCCACAAGCGAATTGACGTCGAAGACGTTGCCGTGGCTACCCTGCAATTCGAGAACGGGGCGCTGGGGATCATCGAAGCCAGTACGGCCATCTACCCGGGCTACCTGAAGCGACTCGAAATCCACGGCTCCGACGGTTCGGCCGTGATGGAAGAGGAAGACCTGATCAAGTGGGACTTCGCGAAGAAGGGCCGACGCGACGCGACGATCCACCGGCAGATGTCGCAGCAGAAAAGCGGCGGCGGTGGGGCGGCCGACCCGGCAGCCATCGGCTACCATGGACATACGCGGCAGTTTCAGGATGTGCTCCGCGCGATCCAGAAGGGCGCCAGTCCGCTGATCGACGGCCACGAAGGTCGCCGCTCGGTCGAGGTGATCCTGGCCATCTACAAAGCGGCCGAGACCGGCCGTGCCGTCTCCTTGCCCCTGAAAGGCGACCCCGTGCTGAAAGCCCGAAAAACGGGTGTCAGGCGATAAGAATTCGTCGGAAAAAACCGCTCTTGGCTTCCGGGACGATTGCTGCGAAAATGGGCCGGCTCGGTTCGGGCCGTCGTTTCCACGGAGGGAAGTCCTTCATGCGTCAGCGGGTTGTCGATTATCTGGTCTATGTGGTCGTGCGGGTGTTGATTTGTGTGGTACAGGCCATGCGGATCGAGACCGGTCAGGCTATCGCGCGCCGGTTGGCGTGGCTGTTTTGCGACGTGTTGAAGCTCCGTCGCGGGGTGGTCGACGAGAATCTGGCCCATGCGTTTCCCGAGCTTTCCGGGGCGGCCCGCTATCGGGTGGCCCGCGGGATGTGGGAACATCTGTTCCTGTTGGCGCTTGAGGTGACCCACGCGCCGCGAAAGATCCACGAGACCAACTGGCGCGACTTCATCCGCGTGCAACACGCCGACCGCCTGGTTCGAGCCCTGCTGGCGGACCGCCCCAATCTGATCGTGACGGCCCATTTCGGAAACTTCGAAGTGGCCGGCGTCGTGTTGGGGACCTTGGGGTTCCCGACCTACACGGTCGCACGAACGCTCGACAATCCCTATATCGATCGTTTCTTGAACCGGTTCCGTGGCGGAAGCGGACAGCACATGATTCCCAAGACGGGCGGGTACGACCAAATCGTCGACGTGCTGGCCGGCGGAGGGAACATGACCTTCCTGGCCGATCAGTATGCCGGAGCCAAAGGCTGTTGGGTCGAGTTCTTCGGGCGGCAGGCCTCGGCCTACAAGGCCATCGCGCTGTTGGCCATGGACAACGACGCCCCGGTGATCGTCTGCTCCGCCCGGCGGGTAGGCGGGCCGTTGGAGATCGAGTTGCATATCCACGCGGTGTTTGACCCGTGCCAAGCGCCCGACGAGTTGACCAACGTCCGCCAAATCACGCAGTGGTATACGAGCCAAATCGAGGAGTCCATCCGGCTCGCACCCGAGCAGTACTGGTGGCTGCACCGCCGCTGGAAGGACACCCGCAAACCACGCCGCCGACGCGACGCAAAAGCGGCCGCGTAGTGCGACATACATCTACTCTCCCCAAGCCCAGGGGTTGCAACCCCTGGGCTTATTTCGCGCCATTTTGACTCGCATCTCGGCACGTTGTATCTTCCCGGGCCGGATGCTAAGATGGGGGCATGTTCACCAGGGTCGATGTTCGGCCCTTTCCCGTCCACCCCGTGCCGGAGTCGCATCATGAAACGGTTTGCCTTGTTGCTACAGTCTTTTTGCCTTCTTCACCTCGTCGCCGTGACGGCCATGGCTGCCGACGCGCCGCGACTTACGCTCGGCAAACCGTTTGCCTGTTCCGACTACGGCGGCAATAAGGTCTGCCTGGTCGACCGCCAGGGCAAGATCACCTGGCAGCATCCGGCCGTCGGGCCGCAAGACATCTGGATCTTGCCGAGTGGCAACATCCTGTTCGCGCACATCAGGGGCGTCAAAGAGATCACACGAGAAAAAGAGATCGTCTGGCAGTACGAGTCGGCCGCCAGCAATGAAATCCATGCCTGCCAGCCGTTGCCCGATGGGAAGGTGATGGTCGCCGAGTCGGGCCCCATGCAGATCATCGAAGTGGATCGTCAAGGCCAGATCACCAAAACCCTCAAGCTGACGAGCAAAACGACCAACGTGCACCTCCAGATGCGAGGCGCTCGAAAACTCGCCAACGGGAACTATTTGGTGGGGCAATACGGCGACAGCGCGGTCCGTGAGTATGATCCGACGGGCAAGATCGTTTGGGAGTTTCCCCAGGAGCAGGCTTTCAGCGCGATCCGCCTGCCGGGTGGCAACACGCTGATCTCCACTACTGACATGCATCGCATTATCGAGGTCGACCCGGACGGCAAAGTCGTCTGGGAGGTCAACGAGAACGATCTGCCCGGCAACCCGCTGCGTTCCGTCGCCGGCATGCAGCGGCTCCCCAACGGCAACACGCTCGTCTGCAACTGGGGCGGACACGGCCACATCGGCGAGCAGCCTCAGATTTTCGAGGTCACCCGCGACAAGAAGGTCGTCGGCGAGATCTTCGACTTCAAGCAGTTCAACACCATCAGCAGCGTCTTCCTCATGACGCTCGACGCCGACGCCACGAACTTCGAGATTCTCCGTTAGGAATGTTCGTTATAAAGCCGCGACCGTTGGTCGCGAACATCGGCGAGTAAGGCGCAGCACCGAACAGTATTCTGGCGCGACCAACGGTCGCGGCTTTATACGTTAGTGTCGATTGCCCAAGTGTCCGGTTATAGCGGTTAGATAAAGCTGTGTCGTAAGCCGTTTGTTGCCAATGGGTTTTGGCATTGGGGGGAAATCGGGGTTCGGCAGGCCTCTTGAGAAACTTGAAATATTTCGGAAATTCTTAAGCCCTTGGTCCGCTTGGACTAACGACGAATTCTCGCTCGCTGCGGCCGCCAACCCGTTTGCCGTTTGACTTTCTATCTGCCAAACTCACTTGAGGGGATGTTTGCGTCGTCAACCGCGCGCGATGCGTATGATTCGGTAGTGCGGATGGTGTTGCGCGTGCCAATTCGAACCCGTATGTTCTGCCGGCCGTTGCGGCTTGGCAGGCAGGCCGGCAAGGTGGATCCAAAATGAAAACTCTCTGCTGTTTCCTGGCGTTATCTTGGGTAGCCCTTTTCGCGAGCGTGGGCTTCGGGCAGTTGTATTGCCCGCCCGAGGCTCAGATTGTCTGCGAGGATGGCCAAACCTATCGGCTGGTGTACCAGACCGTCCACGACAAGCAAGAGCGGACGGCCTACCGGCTCGAGTACGAGACGGTCTACGAAGATCAGCAGGTAACCAGCTATCGCCCGGTCTGGGAGACGCAAATTCGCGAGCATCGCTACACGGTCGCCCGCCCGATCCGGGAAACCAGCATCCGCGAGGAGCGCTACACGGTCTCGCGACCCGTTTGGGAGACGCAGTATCGCGATTGCAGCTACGATCGGGTCCGCTACGTGCAAGAGACGGCCGTAAGGGAAGAACGATACGTGGTGAACCGGCCCGTCTGGGAAACTCGCGAGCGACAGGAATCCTACACGGTGCTCAGGCCGGTCTACGAGACGGCCACCCGTACCGAATACCATACGGTCATGCGGCCGGTCACGACCTATCGAACGCAGTACGTCGACCAAGGCTGTTACCAAGAGCAGATGCTCTTCAAGCCCAGCTTGCCGAAGACGCGGCTGACCTGGCAATCCGGCGCCTACGCGATCGATCCGCTCACCGGCCAGACCGTGCGTCAGCGGGCCGGGTTGTATTGGACCCAAACGCCGCGCGGGCGGTATGAAGTGCAACGCGTGTGGAAGCCGAACTTGGTTGCCACGCAAATCCCGCAAACCACGTACTGCCCGCAAGTGGTCGCCCGCGAGGTAGCCGTGCGAGTCTGTAGCTATCGTGAAGAGAAGGTCTGCCGCACGGTGCCGTACAAGGTCTGCCGCATGGTTCGGGAAGAGCACGTTCGCAAAGTGCCGTATACCGTCTGCCGGCCGGTAACCGAGCGCATCGAGCGGAAGGTGCCGTATCAGGTTTGCCGTTGGGTCACTGAAGAGCGGGTCCGCCAGATCCCGGTGACCACCTGTCGGATGGTTTACGAAGAGCGGGTCGAGAAGATCCCGTATCGCGTCTGCCGAACGGAGGCCGTGCAAGAGACGGTCCGCGTGGCCCGACGCGTCGAGAAGCGGGTTCCGGTCACGTACACCTGCTACGTACCGCGCGTGGTGGTCTGCCGCGTGCCGTTGGACGCCTGCGGCAATCCGATCGCCACGTCGGTTGAGTCTCCTGCGCCGGCCGCGACGCAATCCCAAAAGCCGACCCCGGCCGCACCTCCCGAAGAGGTCGTCGAGCAGCCGCCGAGCCTGCCGGCGGAAACGGAAGAGCCGGGCCCCGACATGGCGACCGAAGCGACCATAGAAGAACCCGAGCCCACCGAGCCGGACGTTCGAGAGCCGGCGCCCGCCTCGGAAGTCATCGAGCCCGAGTAGGGTGGGCTCTGCCCACCGGTTTCTGTGCGGCCCTCGTTCCCATGCTCTGCGTGGGAACCAGATTCATACAGGCGGCACACGCTTCTTCAACGGACAACCCGACCCGCCGGACGCCTATCCGCTGACCCGCTTGGGAATGGTGAACGAGTAGAGGCAGACCACGGCTCCGGTGGCCATCAGACTCCAGGGGGCCCAACTGGGCGGAGTAACGACCATGAAGGCGCCGACTTTGGGTTCCGTGTCGAACGGCGAGACGGGGGCCGGCGGAGCCCCGCGCTTTTTCAGGGTGACCGTCTCTACCCCCAAACATTCCACGCCGACCAACATGACATAGATCCCAATCGCCAGAAACAACGCGCGCCACATGGTTGGGCCCTCCGACAAAGAATACAACAAGACGGCACAGACCGAAACTCGGTCGCCCTCTCTCTTGTCGACGCAACAGGCCGTGGCGGATTAGCGCTCCACAGGCCGACCCCAACCGCAACCCCGATGGGAGGAACGATTAGACCGACTATGCGTGTTGTCGAGCCTATTGGGAAGCCCTGGCCTATCGAGAAGCCCTGGTCGGCTCGGCTACCGGCACCAGCCGCAGGCTGCGCAGGTCGGAGACTTCCGTTTTGGCCGGGGCGGTGGGCCTCAGCACGATCCGGTTCTTGCCGGCTTGAAGCTCAAGCTCGCCGAACTTCTCGTCGTGGAACCGGCCCCAACCGCCCGTGCTGGGAAAGACCGTCTCGATGCGGTTGTCTTGGCCCTCGACTTCGATGGCGATCGGGTTGTCGGCATACTCGTCGATCTGGCCCCATTGGATCCAGACCTCGTACTTGCCCGCCTTGGGCACGTCGACCGACCAGACGACGCGGTCCTCAGGGCCTCGGTAGAACCAAATCAGGTAGTCGCCACCCATGCGGATGCCCGGGCTGTAGACTTCGCACTCGGCCGCCCGAAGCAGCAACGAGCCGTCCGCCTCAGGCGTGATCAACCGCGGGTTGTTGCCCTCGATCTGCAATCGTTCGGGGGCCACCGCGGCGATGAACGCGAACAGGTCGGCCATCTTTTGCAGATCGAGCTTCTCCTGAAGCCCCTCGGGCATGTGCGAGCGATTGTTACTGACAAGCTCTTCGATATCCTTCCGCAGAACGACGTGCGATTTGCCGCTGACGTCGGCCAAGGTGATGCTGTTGCTGGTCTCTTCCAGCAACATACCGGAGATCATCAGCCCGTCGGCCGTGACGGCCGTATACTCGATGAACTTGTCCTCGCACGCCTTGTTGGGATCGATCACGGCGGTAAGCAGGGCGCCCGGCGACTTGTCGACCAGGGTCCTCAAATCGGTCGCGACTTCCTTGCCCACGCCTTGCAACAGATGACAGTCGGCACAGGTGACGTCGCCGAAGACCTGCTTGCCGCGAGCCGGATCGCCGGTCATGGTCAACACCGCCTGGAATTTGTCCAACGCCGCTTGAATCTCTTCCTTGGTGGTCGCCTTACCCAAGAGTTGCTCGACCCGTTGCCGGATCGTTTCGTTCGGGTGGACCAACAGCGTATCGCGTCGGGCGGTCCCCAGCGAGGCGGCCAACTCGGGCCGATCTTCGATCTCATCGAGCAGCACATCGAGCCAGCCCTCCCGTCGCAAGAGCACGTCCAAGACGGCGTTGTGCACCACGGGGCTTTGCTCGGCCCAGCCTTCGAGCAACAATCCGGGAATCTCCTCGTGCCGCAATCGGCCCAAGGCCTCGACCAGGGCCAACTGCAGCTCCATCGGCGACTGGGGTACTAACAGTTCGACCAACGCTTCAAGATCATCTTCCTGCCCGTCCGGACCGCGACCGAGAATCCGCATAGCGGCCGTGCGGTCAGCCAAGGGGACTTCCTCGTCGTCCAAGCAATCCCGTGCCGCCCCAAACAGCCGCTGAAGCTGACCGGCCGCGGCAGCCAATTGGGCGTCATCTCCGGCGACCAGTTGCCCGAGTGAGGTGCCTTGCCGGTCCAGGGTGTCGAGGATCCGGCCCAACAGGTCGAATTGCCAGGTCGCATACCCGTCGGACGGCTCGGCCGTGACGGTCTGAATCGCCGCGGCCACCGTTTTCTGGTCACCCAGGGCCACCGCGAGCGAAAGGAGTTGGCCCAGCAGTTCGGCTCGTTCGGCCGCTTGCGAGGCGGCGACGTCTGGTCGGCGGACCTCCGCGGGCAGGATCTCTGCGAGCATTTGGTCCAGCCCGAACGTGGCCGAACTCATCACGGCCGCCGTCAAATAGGGATCGTCTACGGCACCAGCAGCCATCCGGCCCAAGGCGCGGGCCGCACGCGGGTCGCGCCATGCGCCGAGGCTATAGGCCAATTGCATACGAACCTGGGCGTCCGGGTCGCCGGCCAGCTCGAGCATGGCCGGCCCCAGGGCTGCATCGGATTGGACCAACGGCTCGCACAACCGCACCGCATGGCGCCGCACGCCGGGATGCAAGTCGGCCAGGCCTCGCAAGAGGATCTCGCGACCCAATGCCCCTAAACCGTCGAGCGTACACAAGGCATGCAGTCGGGCCAGCGCCCGGGGGCTTTCGTGGGCCATTTTCCTTAGGGGGCCGACCGCGGAATTGTCCGCCCGCCAGAGCAGCATCTGCTGGGCCATGTCGCGTTGCCAGCCGCTCGGACTGTCCAGTGCGGCCACGAGTCCGGTCGTGTCGAGCCGGTCGAGTCGTGGAATCGACCGCACCCTCTTGCCCACGGGCGAGACGCGATAGATGCGGCCCAAGTGCTGCCCTTTGCGCAAATCGAGCGTCTTTTCCAAATCGTCGTTGATCCACTCGGGATGCTCGATCACCACCCGATACATGTCGCAGATCCAAATCGCCCCGTCGGGACCGGTCCGCAGTGTGGCCGGGCGAAACCAGGGGTCGGTCGAGGCAAGGAACTCGCTGTGCTGTTCGTCCGACGCACGCTCGCTACGGAAGCTGGACCTCTCGCCGTGGACAATCGACCGGTGGATGACGTTGTACACGCCGTCGCTGAGGAACAGATTGCCGAGATAGTTCGGCCCGAAAAGTTCATCGCGGTAGAGCATCGTGCCGCACAGGCAGGTCCAGATGCCCGGTTCGCCTTCTTGCGGCGTTGGTTGATCGTAAAAACAGTGCGTGATCACCCGACCGATGGGAAACGAATCGCGATCGGGTGTGAGATGAATAGTGGCCGGCGGGGCAGTCATGTGGGGATTGCGGCGCATGTAGTGGTCGGTCAAGGCAAAATGCCAGCCGGGGAACGAGTTGCTGCAGCCGAACCAGTTACCCCAGTCGTCCCGATCGCGGCCGTATTGCGTGTGACCGGTCTGGGGATCGATCAATCCGGCGTCGGGCTTGATCCGCAAGTCACGGCCGGAGATGTCGACCACTTGCCCGGTCTTGACGGAACGAATCTTCCCGTTGCTGTCGCCGTTGGCCAGATAGACCCAATTGTCCAGTCCCCAGCGGGGATAGTTCATCCGATGCTGTTGGTTACCCTCGCCGAACCCGGAGAAGAGCGTCTGTCGCACGTCGGCCCGGCCGTCTCCGTCGGTGTCTTCCGCATAGAATACCTCCGGAGCGGCCGTAACAATCACCCCCTTGCGCCAAGGCATCACGCCGCTGGGGTAACCGATCTTATCGAGAAACAGCGTGGACTTGTCGTAACGACCGTCGCCGTTGGTATCTTCGAGATAGCGAACCCTTCCGCACGGGACGTTGGGCGGATCTGGCAAACCGAGATGGCCGTCGGGTGAGAAGCCCAATGGGTAGTCGGCCATTTCCACGACCCAGGCCTTGCCGTCGGGACCCCAGGCAATGTCGATCGGGTCCATCACCAGCGGTTCGGCAATCATTAGTTCCACCTTGAACCCGGGCCGCACGTTGATCGCCCGAAGCGATTGCTCGGGCGTCCTCAGCGGCGGGTTCGTTTCGGCGGCCAGGAGTTGCGTGTACCAACGGCTGTCGACGTGGCCGGGCAAGGCATTGCCCGTGTCCTCGTTTTGGACCCATAGATGCCGGTCGGCGAACCAGGCCCCGTTATTGGTCCCGTCGGCGCGGACGATCATCGGCAGTTCGTCTTCACTGCCCTGGCCCCGGATGCCTGAAAGGACCTCTCGCGACCAGCCTTCTTCCATCGAAGTAAACAGGTGGACCGAATACCGTTGGGCATTGGAGAAGACCACATCGAGCCGGCCGTCTTCGTCGATGTCGACCAACCGCCCTCCGGCATCACGGCCATGCTCATCGACCGGCGCGGTGCCCGGCGGCAGGGAAAAAGGTAAGGGTTGCCAGCGGTTCTCCTTCGCCGAGTAGCGGAAGACGGCCTCGCGTGAGCTGATCAGCTCGCAGATCCCATCGCCGTCGAGATCTCGCAGCAGACCCGTCTCACCGGTTAGCGTCGGCCCTTGACGCCAGGTCTGCCCGTCAAAATGTGCCAGACCAGTGGCTTTTTCGCCATGGATAAGGAAGCTGGCATGTCCACCCGGCTGCAGCACACCGAACCGGACGCCCGCGTCTTGGCGGTTTCCTTTTTCGTCGGGTTGGACGATTGGCACAGGAAAACCGGTGGCGGACCATGCGGCCGTTTGGGGTGAATAGAGTCGCGTCTGGCGGACGTTCTCGTTGCCGATCACCGCGTCCATGTAGCCGTCGCCGTTCAGATCGAGCACCCGCACGCCGTTGTCTTGACCGCCTGCCGCCCGCAGGGGTTGGCCGGCGGTCAGGTTCTTGGTCAAACGCTCGTGTACTTCGCGGAAGTTGAGGAACTTGATCTTTCGGCCATGACGTGTGACGGCATGGTCGATCAGCTCGACGATCTGGTCGTTGCGGATCCAGCCGTGGGGATGAAAGACCAACGAGAAAACGCCCCGTTTGATCACCGTGGCGTCAACGGCCGCCTTGAGGTCCTCGACGGTCTGCGGGTTGCAGTTGCCGTGAAGATTCTGTGCATCCCAGTCGCTGGGCATCAGGCAGGGGATCTCCCAGCACAATCGGCCGATGACGTAAGGATAGGGATAGTCCTCGATCAGGTTGGCCATGATCCGATCGGTCGGCACGTACTTGCGGAACCGCTCCTGGCCGTTGTTGTCGAGGACCAAATCCCGCGGCAACTCGGGATCATTGGCCGAGAAGAGCATCATCACGGACGAGTCGATCGCCAGGAAATTGCCCGAGGGCGTGATTTGGTTGAAGATTTCGGCAAAGAACCGCGGGCTGACCGAGCTCATCGAGTCGCAGCAAGGCATCCGAAACGCCACCGGGCGATTGTTGGGGATCGTCGTCATCGCGTCGACACCCAGGTCGAACGTCCGCTTGGCCGCCGAGAGGTCGCCGCCTTGCAGACAAGGGCATGGATGACTCCAGGTGTGGGCTTCCAGGTTCAAGCCTTCCTCGAACCATTGCCCAAGCCGAGGATGGTTCGGGTCGACCGGATGCGACATGATACTGACCGGTGAGCGGCCGTCGATCTGTTTGAGTCGGTCGAGGATCGGCCGCAAGAACGTTTCGTACTGCTCGACGTTCCGCAGGTCATCGATGGCCAACACAATCACGGCTTCGACCCCTTCTTCGCCGATCCATTGCGGCGTGATCAGTTTGGCCGTCCCACGTCCGACATAATACGGATTGGGCGGCTCGTCGAGATGGGCCAAACGGTTGCCGTCACCGGCCAGTGTGAAAGCATTTAGTGCCAAGAGAACCACGAGTGAGCCAAGAAGTCGGTCCAGCAGCATGGAAATGTTCTCGGTGTTAAATCGGCAGCTAAACGTTTTTCAGTAGTTCCAAAGCTGCTTCGGTCAATTCGGCGGCGGTGGTCGGTTGAAACGGCGGTAGGTCGCAGATCTTCGGCACGGTGGTCGCCGCGTATTCACCACCCTTGTAGGCATTCGGGTCGGGCAAGTAGCCGATGCAATCGTCCGTATAGCCGACCACCAGCACGTTCGGCTGGGGGCAATCGCGCTGGATGGCCAGTCCGTAGTAGCTGTAAAGCTCCGACGGATGAAACACGAAGCCCACGTCCCCCAGCCGCATGGCGCTCAGCGCAACCGGCAGGCGGGTCTGCTTCGAATCCCACTTCGACGCCGAGGCGAACCAGTCCTTGGCGAACGGCGGATCGACCCACTCGCCGCCGCCACAATTGGCCGGGTTGGTGCGATAGGCTTCCAGCCACCGGCCAAACAACTCCATATCCAGCGACAACGGAGCATCCTGGGTTCGCACTTGCAGCCGATCGACCTTGACCGGCTCGGCCGAATCGAGCGCCCGACGGATGGCCGCGGCCACGCGCTCGGCCGTGGTCTCGGCCACGCCCAACCAGGGGTTGCCATCGCCGGGGTTCACGTCGCCGCAATGCCCCTGCAGCAGCGACGGCGAGAGATCATCCTCTTGCAAGTACTGCCCGACCAGCCCGGGCCAGTCGGGGCCCGCGTTGTTGTCGGTGTAGCAGACCGGATGGGCCGAGAAATGATACCACAGCAGGTCACGTTTTTCGCTTGGGCGTCGGAAGTGCAGCGTATGGACCTTCGTATCGAGCCATCGCTCGGCGTCGGTCGAGTTGGGCGAGAACTCCTGGTCGGTCTTCCAATTGGGTGTGGTGCGATTGAAGTTGGCCCCCTCGGCCCGGCTCTTGCCGACGTAAAGCTCGGCGGGAGCCAGGTCGGCTTGGGCCAATTCGGCGGCGCGGAGGATCCTTTGTTCAACGACGGCCATGTATTCGGGCGAGACAGCCCCCCATTGGCGGAAGAATTGCAAGGTGGGCATGCTGTGCGAGTGGGTGGCGCAGATCCGAACATGGGCCGCCGGAATACTCAACCGTTGCCCGATCTTCTCCTGCACTCGCCGGGCCATCGATCGCGAAACTGCTATTATGTCCAGGGAAACGAGGACCGCCTGGACGTCGCCCGCCTCCAGGACGAGCACCCGGGCGGCTGCCGGCTGCCGGATCCCGGTGATCAGACGCCCTTGACCGGGCGGACGGTGAAACCCGGACAGCTCGATCCCCAACGGGGGTGTGGTATCCACAACGCCTTCGCCGACCAGCAGTGAGCCGGTTTCCCGGCCACGACCAGACTTGGCACTCAGGGCCAACCCGGCGGCGGCCAAGGCGCCGCAGCGAACGAACTGCCGACGGTTGATTCGGTCCGAAACCATGGATTTCATGGGATGCTCATCTATCCTTGTCAGCCACACTAACCAGCACACTGACAGTCTATTTGTCAACTACGGCCGCGTCAACCATCAGGCCCCGCCGCCAGATCAGCAGAGCCGCCAGGCCACTGAGCAACAACATCAGCGTCCCCGGCTCGGGTACCACGACGCTGGCGGTGAACAGACCCGGCTGGCCGACCAAGGTGTAGGTCAAGGTCAGGTCGCCGGTCAGATCCACGTCGGTCTGGCCGATCACGTCGCCTAGCGCGTGTTCGCCTTTGAGCGCCATGGCGAACGCGCCGCTGATCATGTCGTCGGTGTCCTCTTGGAACAGGCCGAGGTTGTTGGCGTCGTCGCCGGTGAGGATACCGGATTGCGAGCTGAGCACGAAGCCGTTGATCTTGGTGTCGCCGGCGTCGATCACCAGTCCGTCCTCGGTGACGACCAGCTTGACGTCACCGCCGGCTCCCGCCGCGGGGAAGACCGCCGGGCCCTTGTCGCCATAGGTGCCGTCGCCGAACAGGCTCTCGGTGAGCAAGAGGAGGATATCGGGGCCTTCTACCTTGTGGTTGCCATCGAAGTCCCCCGTCCCCCAGACGCATAGATAATCTCCGTTCCCATCCACCAATAGCCCGTCACCGAACTGACTGGCGGTGAGGATCCGGAGGATATCCGGACCCTCGACCTTTCGGTTACCGTCGGTGTCACCCGGGGCGGCCTGGAAGACGCCGATGTCGGCTTTCGTCAGCGAGATGTAAACACCATTTTCTCCCGTCGCTTCATCGCTGGCGTTGCCGAACCATAAGCCGGCATTATCAGGCACATTAGCATCCAACGACGGGATGTAGACATCGGGTCCCAAGGGATCTCCCAGGTTGGGCACGATGTCGTTGCCTGTGAGGCCTTGGGCCGCTGCCTCCGCACCGTAGGAGCGGGGAATCGAGTCGAACGAGCCGCTCACGCTGGCGGCATTCAGGATCGTAAGCTGTTTATCGCCATAGATGGGCTGTCCGTCTTCGGTGATCGGGCTGATTCCTTCGACCGTCAGCGACGCGCCGTTGAGGGTGACGTCGCCGGTGACGTTGAGCAAGTCGTGCTCGACGCCCGGCAGCAGGCCGGCGATCTCGATGGCCAAGGTTGAGCTGGGATCAAGCACGAGATTGTCGCCGAGCGACAAAGTTCCCGGCGAAGCGCCCGGGGCGATGGTGCCGCCGGAGGCGACAGTGACCGGGCCGGCGACACTACCCGTGCCGCCGAGCGTGCCGCCGCTGTTGACCTGCACCGCGCCGCTGCCGGTGGCCGAGCCGGTGGTGTTGCCCGCCAGCAGCGTGCCGGCTGCGATGATCGTGCCGCCGGAGTACGTGTTCGCCTCGGTCAGGGTGAACGTGCCGGCGCCGACCTTCTGGAGGCTGCCGGTGCCCTCGATCAGGCCGTCGAAGATGGAGCTGCCGTCGTGGGTGCCCACCGTTAAGGCCGTGCCGCCGGCGGGGTCGGTGATGCTCACCGTCGCGACCACGCCGGTGTGGTTGGTCAACTGGTCGGTATCGAGCGAACCGCCGTTGATGGTGATGCTGCTGGCCGAGGACCAGATCTTGGTCTCACCGGCGACCTGAACCGCGCCGCCGTCTTCCACCGTCAGCGTGCCTGTGCCGCCCCGCACGGATGCAGATTCGCCCCCCAAATGCAGACTATTCGAAGACAACAGGCTGCCAGGACCGGTCACCAGGGCGTCGCCGATGCCCGTAATAGTGAATGGAACCGTAACCTTTTCAATGCCAAGAAGCACCTCGTCGGCTGAGGCCGTCGCGCCGGCCTGCACCGTCAGGTCGCCTTCGCCCAGATATCCGATGCGCAGATTTCCGGTGAGCCCCAGCGAGGCGCTCTCTTCCACAACGATGCTGCCGGTGAGAACGAGACTCTCTGCCACGTTCAACCGGTTGCCGGTGAGCGACGAACCGGCGCCGGTGATGGTCAGCAGGGCGCCGCCTTGCACGTACCCCATACCCGTGCCCATCCGGACGTCCGCACCGCCGCGGATGGTGATGTCGCTGAAGTTGGCCAACAGCGCCCCGGTCGTCGTAGAAGAATCGGTGCTGGTCAGGTCGATGCTGGCGCCGTCGAGGACCACGGGGCCGCTTTCGGCCAAGAGGGTGCCGACGGTTGAAGGCCCGCCGGCGAGCGTCAGCGTGCCCGCGCCGCCGTGGTTGAGGATCGAGTTGTTGCTTCCGCTGAGCACGCCCGAGTAGGTGGTGCTCGTCCCGTTGCCGCCGGTGATAAGCTCCTGTGAGCCCAGGTCCAGGTGGCCGGTGCCGGCCAGGGCGCCGATCCTCGCGTTGATGTTGTACGTGAGCACGTCCAGACCGTCGTCGACGTTGATCGAGACGGTCGAGTCTTGCAGCGCGTTGGCATGGCTGAGGATGATCGAGCCGCCGTCGATTGACGTCATTCCGGCGAAGGTGTTCGCCCTGGTCAGCGTGAACGTGCCGCTGCCGGCCTTGGCCAGGCTGCCCGTGCCCTCAATCAGGCCGTCGAACGTGGAACTGCCGTTGTTGGTGCCCACCGTCAAGGCCACCCCGCCGACGGGGTCGGTGATGCTGATCGTCGGGATCACGCCGGAGTCGCTAGTGAGGGTGCCGGTGGAGAAGGTGCCGCCGTTGACGATCAGTGAGCTGGTGGCGGTGCGGAACTCGGTGTCGTCGGTGACGCCGACGTGGCCGTTGTCGCTGACGGTCATCGCGACCGTGCCACCGGTGGTCGAGGGCGTCCCGCCGAAGGTCATGCGTTGGGCGGACACCGAGCTGTCTGTACCGGTCACAAGGTAGGTCACGGAGCTACCGGCATCGTAGGCCAGGTTTTGCGCGCCCGCGGTGGAGAAAGTGCCGCCGGATTGCACGGTGATGTCGGCGTTGCTGCCAAAGGTGCGTAGTGCGTTTGTCGCGAACGTGCCTGAGGTCTCGACGATCAGGCTGCCGCGGATGTCGTTCAGGCCGCCGTGCTGGAACAGCCCGCTGTTCTGAACGATCAGCGTGCCGCTTTCATGGATGGTCATATTGCTGCTGCCGGTGGTGTAGTTGCCGCCGTCGATCACCGCCGCGCCATTGCGGGCGGTCAAATGTCCGAAGCCACTGCCGGTGCCGGTGAGGGTCAGGGTTCCGGTGCCACGTTTGTCTACACTGCCGCCGGAACTACCCGTCAGGGCGCCGGAGTAGATCGTGTCGTCGTTGTTGCTGCCGATGCTCAAGTTTTGCGAGCCGATGTTCAGATCGCCCGAGCCGGCCAGCGCGCCGATCGTCGCGTTGATGCTGTTCGTGGTCACGTCCAGGCCGTCGGCGACGTTGATCGACACGGTCGAGTCACCCAGCGCGTCGGCATGGTCGAGGATGATCGAGCCGGCGTCGATGTTCGTCGTGCCCGAGAAGGTGTTCTCCCCGGTCAGCGTGAACGTGCCGGTGCCGAGCTTGGCGAGGCTGCCGGTGCCCTCGATCAGACCGTCGAACGTGGAGCTGCCGTCGTTGGTGCCCACGGTTAAGGCCACCCCGCCGGCCGGGTCGGTGAGGCTCACCGTCGCGGTCACGCCGGTGTGGTTGGTCAGCTTGTCGGTCTCGAGCGAGCCGCCGTTGATGGTCATGCTGCTGGCCCCGGACCAGAATATGGTCTGCTGGGCCACCTGAACCTCGGCGCCACTTTCCACCGCCAGCGTGCCCACCCCGCCCAGGATGGTATCGGATTGGCCCCCGAAATGCAGATTATTCGTAGACAGCGCACTGTTAGCCCCGGTCACCACGGCGTCGCCCGAGGCGCCGGTTTGAATGCCAAGGAATACGTTGCCGGTTGAGGCGTTCCCGCTGCTCTGCACCCTCAGCTCGCCATCGCCTACAAACCCGATAAGCAATCCTCCGCTGAGCCCCAGCAAAGCGCTGTCTTCCACGAGGAGGCTGCCGGTGGTATTGGCATGGTGCGCCACGAACAACCGGTCGCCGCCGCTGAGCGATGAATTGGTGCCGGTGACGGCCAGGGCGCCGTCCAGCACGAACCCCACACTACCCGTGGGCATCTGAACGACAGCACCGTTGCCGATGGTGATGTCGCCGCCGGTGGCCAACAGCGCCCCGGTCGTGAACGAAACATCGGTGCTGCTCAGGAACATGCCGGCGTGGTCGACGACCACGGCGCCGCTCTCGGCCCGCAGCGTGCCAAAGTTTGAAATGCTGCTGCCGGTGAGTGTCAGCGTGCCCGCCCCATCGTGGCTGAGGATCGAGTCGGTGGTTCCGAGGATCCGACCCGAGTAGATCGTGTCGGCCCCGTTGGCGCCGACCGTGAGGGATTGTGACCCGAGACTCAGATTGCCCGAGCCTTCCAGGCCCCCGATCGTCGCGTCGATGGCGTTCGTGGTCACGTCCAGGCCGTTATTGGCCTGGATGTCCACGGTGCTGTTCTGCAATGCGTTGGCGTGGTTGATTTGGATGTTGCCGCCGGTGATTAGCGTTGTGCCGAAGAAGTCCGGACTGGCCGCGTCTAGCCGCGGGGCTGAGCCGCCGAGCATGGCGAGAGTGGTGTCGGCGTCGCCGGTGAAGGTGCCGGGGAAGATGCGAAGCGAGGTGGGCATGATCT
>SDBV01000186.1_pt1 | contig 81951 bp, 69 predicted proteins | sample 2277081 | NCBI WGS metagenome assembly SDBV01 (sample SAMN10402039, study PRJNA504765) | marine sediment metagenome | isolation source: marine sediment core GS10_PC15, 223 cmbsf | place: Arctic Ocean: Southern Knipovich Ridge | collected 2010
GTTATTGACCAGCGCCCGGGCAATCGCCACCCGCTGGCGCTGACCGCCGGAGAGTTCATTGGGACGGTGGTCCATCCTGTCGGCCAGGCCCACCTGCTCCAGGGCGAAACGGGCTTTCTGCTCGCGCTGCTCCGGCCCGAACCCACCGTAGACCAGCGGCAGAGCCACGTTGGTCAGCGCATTGGCCCGCGGCAGCAGGTTGAACGTCTGAAAAACAAACCCGATCCTTCGGTTGCGGATATCCGCCAGACTGTCGTCACTCAGAGAACTGACCAACTCCCCGGCAAAATAGTGGGTGCCATTGCTGGGCGTGTCCAGGCAGCCGATAATGTTCATCAGGGTAGATTTGCCTGAGCCCGACGGCCCCATGATAGCCACGTACTCGTTTTCATCGATCCGTAAATCCACACCCCGCAGGGCATGGACATCGTAACTGCCCACCCGGTAAACCTTTGAAATTTCGGTCAGCTCTATCAGCATTTTTGCACTTTTCCCATTTATGTACGTTAACCGGCTTCCTCCACCAGACTCCGTCCCTGTTCCCAGTCGTAGAGCGTGTTTCTTTTCAGGTCAGCCACTGCAAGCTGGTAGTCGATAAAGGCGGACAGGTAGTTCTGCCGGGCCGCTGTTAACCTTTCGCGGTTCAGGGCCAGATCCTGGCTGGTGATATCGCCGTTGTTGAACCGCTGCTGGGTGATTTCGAACCCCCGCCTGGCTACTTCCTCGCTACGCTGCAGCACATCGAGACGGTTTCGGGTTTCCTTGAGCCTGGAAATTACCAGACGAATCCGCTGGGTCACCTTACGCCGCTCCTCCTGTTCGTTCAACCCGGTAACTTCCAGGGCGGCGCGGGCGGCGGCCACTTCGGAGCGGTTAACTCCGCTGTCCCAGATCGGCAGGGAGAGCGAGAATGTTACTCCCCGGTTCTTGGGCCGCCGCTTGAGGTCCTCGATACTGGAGCGGAAAAAGCGGGAGACCGTACTGCCGTAGTCGAGCATGGGGTCGCTGACACCTGTCAGGTCGTAGTAGGCGCTGATATTGCCTTCTATGGCCGATCTGGCATCGATTTCCTTGAGCGTAATCTCGGCCAGGCGGCGTCTTATCTCACGGTCACGTATCTCGGATCTGTGACGGAGGCCGTGATCGACAGCTTTCTGCTCATCCACCGTAAAATTGTTAATCGTCAGGTCTGTGGTAACATCCACACTCTCCTCCAGCGGCAACCCCACTGTCATTTTGAAAACATCCGCCTGCTGGGAAAGATTACCCTCAGCCGTAAACAGATCATTGCGGCTCTGGGCCAGGTCAACCTCAATCTGCAGAGCATCCACCTCCGGAATCAGGCCGGCGTCGTACTTGCGCTGGGCCAGGGTGAATGACCCTTCGAGCTGCTCCACCTCCTCGCTGGCAATCTCCAGGTTGCGGCGGGCACGATAAAGACTGTAAAAGGCTTCGGTAACGTTATAGGTAACATCCAACTGAGAGCGCGTGTAATTTCGCTGGGCCTGTTCATGGTTAAGGTTCGCCCGCTCAAGACTCAGCTTAAGATTATTGGGTACGAACAGTGGCTGATTCAGCGACAGAGTCAGAGAAGTGTAAAATCGCTTGTCCTTATCAGTTATTTCAAGCTGATCGCGGTAAACAGATTCACGGGACTGGTATAGATTGGACCTGAGACTAATGGTACCATCGGTGGGCAGCGGCTGGGTGATCGTCAGCCAGTTCTGCCACCTGATGCTGCCGGTGGTGTTGTAATAAGGATTTTGATCCGGCAGACGTTGCGAAGAAACACTCTCCGCGAAATTGGGCGCGTTTAGTCGCATGTTTATCCGTGTACGGAAACGCCCCTTGGAGGCTTTTACACGTTGCTCCGCCTGGATCAGGGTAAGTTGCTGCACCCTGGCATCGTAACTTTGCTCCAGCGCCAGTTCCAGGGCCTGCTCCACTGTCAGCTTAATCGGCTCATCCTGGGAGTGCAGCGGAGCCTGCAGCAGAACAAGGGTGAGTGCCAACACAGTTATTGCTGCTTTATGGATCATCATCACCTCGCGAATTCTTTACCGATTTATTTTACCGGATCGAAAGTATCAATGTATGGATAGCCTGTTACTCGTAGCGCAGCGCCTCAATCGGGTCGATAGCAGCGGCTCTTCGGGCGGGCACTGTACCCGAGGCCACTCCCACAGCACCTGATACCACAAAAGCCAGCAGCACGTGATACGGCGAGACAATCGAGCTGAAATCTCCGATATTACCCACAATCAGCGAAAGGACAATTCCCAGCACGATCCCGATCAGCCCGCCCACCAGGGACAGGCCCAGGCTCTCGAGCAGGAACTGAATCTGGATGTCTTTCCGTTTGGCTCCCAGCGAGCGGCGGATACCGATCTCGCGGGTGCGCTCCAGCACGGTGGCCAGCATGATATTCATGATCCCGATTCCGCCTACCAGCAGAGAGATGGCCGCGATTGAACCTAGTACCAGGTTAAAAATACGCGCCTCTTTCTCCTCCTGCTTGAGCAACTCGAATGGGATCACAATATCAAAATCCTTCATGCCGTGGTGACGGCGCTCCACGATACGGCGGATCACCGCGCCGGTCTCGATCAGGTCATCGGAGTCGGTAACGCGCACGGTGAGTTGATCGATCTCGCTGGCCAGTTTCTTTTCCTTGTCAAAGCGAAGCAGGAATGCCGTGAGCGGGATATAAATGTCCTGGTTCAGGTTGCGCGCGGCCAGCTCGCCCACCGTTTCGGTGTACAACGAGCGGTTACCTATCACCCCTGTGACTTCAAACCACTGGTCATCGATCTTGACCTGCCTGCCCATTGGGTCAGTGAGGGGAAACAGGCTGCGAACCACATCGGCGCCCAGCATACATACTCTGGTTCCCCGTTCGCACTGCTCCGCGCTAAGGGCGGAACCTGCGCTTATTTTGTAGTTGAGAATTTCGAACAGCTCCGGAGTTACCCCCACCAACATCGATTTGACGTTCTTGTCTTCAAACTTGGCCTCCACTTCCAGCTCAGCCTGGGGAGCCACCCTGTCCACCGTGGACAGGATCTGGCCAATAGCCGCGGCATCGGCCAGCGAGAGACCTGCCGAGAACTTGGCGCGGGCTTCCTCGCGTTCCAGATCGCTGAGAGATTTTTCACGCACAACAATGTTGTTCACCCCCAGCTCCTCGAATTTCGCCAGCGCCTCCTGTTTGGCGCCCTCGCCTATCGAGAGCATGGCGATCACCGAGGCCACGCCCAGGATAATACCGAGCATGGTCAGCAGCGTACGAATCTTGTGGTCTGTAAGGCCCTCGAGGCTCATGCGGATATAGTCTTTGAGTTCCATGTTTATAATTCCCCCGCCTGGCCACTGGTGTCTTCCGGCACGCCGCTCAAGGCCAATTCGCTGGCCGGTCCCAGGAATTCGCAACTGACTGTCATGCCGGGTTTAAGGATATTGTCGTTGCCCTCCAGCAGCACCTCGGCATCGAACACTTTAATATTGGATTCTTTGTTTTTCTTGTGGCAGGCGGAACTGATCCAGGTTATTTCCGCATCGAACGGCACCCGTGGGTAGGCATCGAGACGGACACGCACTTTCTGGCCGACATAAACCCGGCTGATATCGGTTTCATTGACCGAGGTACTGGCTTTCATCCGTGTCAGGTCCGGGAGCTGGACAATCGGCCTGCCCCAGTAAAGTTTATCACCCACCTGAACTTTGCCGCGGGTGCTTCGATTCCAGCTGTGAACTATCATGCCCGGCGCGGGAGCGCGGATTCTGAAACTTTCCAGTGTTTGCCTGGCCACTTCCACATCACGGCTGGTCTGGTTGATCTTAATCCGCTGGATAATCAGGTCCTGCTCCTGAAGTAGCTTTGTCGATTCTATCTTTCGTTGAGTTTTTTCAAATGAGATTTTCTCGCTTTCCAGTTTTAATAGTGCCACTTCCTTTCTGGAGATAGACTCGTAGGCCACGCGCTGGGTGTCTATCTCGGCCTGACGAAGCCGTGAGAGCGCATGCTTGAGATTACTTTCGAGCTTGCGGATCTCCACCGCCTGGCTAATCCTTGTGTTGTCCAGATCGGCCTGGGATATCGCCAATTCCGACTCTTTATTTTCCAATGCCTTGAGCACCTGGGCGGCATCGATTAAGGCCACCGTGTCGCCGGACTCCACCACCTCGCCCTCATCTTCCAGCCAGGTAATCTGCGGCTCCCCGTAAGACCTTCTGAAACGGGGCATAACTACCGCGGTATTTCTGACAGCCATCAGTTCGCCGCTTTCGGTGAACAGACCCACCTGCTGTTCCTCATCGGATTGCTTGTCAGCATCTTCGCCACAACCGGCTATCAGCAGGCTTATCAATAACATAAAAAAACCAGTGGTAATTATTCTCATTGACCCTCCCCGTCCTCTTCTTCTTCCTGCTCCAGGTCCACAGTCGGGTCTATCAGGGCCACACTCTCATCTTCCTCAAGACCCTCGGCCACAACCGCATAGTTATCACCGAAAGAACCGGTGACTATCTCTCTTTTATCAAACCCTGCGCCATTTTTAACATATACAACTCTCCGGCCGTCCTCAAGAAACAGGGCTTCCAGCGGAATAAAAAGTGTGTCGGGTATCTGCTCGATAATGATATCACAGTTAACCGACATACCCGGCAGCATCTTGTCATCCACGTTATCGAGCAGGATAGTGGTATCGAACACTTTAACTTTCGAATCCCTGTCCTTATTGCGTGCCAGCGAGGATATATCGGTCACCCTGCCGCTGAAAACCGTGTCTGGATATGCATCCAGCCGAATCCTGGCTATCTGGCCGGTATCTATCCGGGAGATGTCAATTTCACTCACCTCCACTTTTGCCTTGAGCTCTGTCATGTCTGGAAAACCGATCAGCGGCCAGCCGGGCCACACCTGGTCGTCAGCCTTATATTTCTCGCGGGTCATCCGACTGTCGTGCAAAATTGCTATCCCCGGTGTGGGCGCCAGTATGGTCAGGCTGGCAAGGGATTCTTCCGCGTCTTCCAGCTTGGTCCGCGCCTGGGTCACTTTCAGCTCCAGTTTTTTAAGTTCCATGCTCTGGACCAGTTTTCGGTTCTCGATCTCCGCGCGGGACTGCTCGAGGCTGATAGCGGACTTCTCCAGGGCCAGTTCCATATCCTTGCGGTCAATCTCGGCCTCGAACTCCGCCTTCTCGAGCTCCAGCCGGGAAAGCTTGTAGTTGATCTCGGCAACCTTAAGGTCGGACTGGAGGTCCTCGATCTCGGATTTGTTACTGACTTTCTCCTTGGACAACTCGGCAAGCGCGATATCGAGCTCGTTGCGGGCACCGGTGATCGCCTGTTCCACTGTGGATCGATCGAACTGGATCAACTGGTCGCCCTTCTCAACTTTCTGTCCGTCGTCCACGATCAGGGCAATTTTCGGGTAGGCCCCCCTGATCTTCAGCACGGGAGCGGAAATAACCCTCGAGCGTACCGCCTCCAACTCACCGGAAACTGTTATGCTGTTAACGAACTCCCCGCGCTTGAGAGTATAAACCGGCACCGAACCGCCCAGCGGGTTTCCACAGCCGAGCCCAATGCAGAGCAAAGTTATTGCGCCTGAAGCCAACAAAGTTAACCTGTGCAAGATTATTACTCCTCCATGCATAAGTACTGAGGCTTTTACCTTTTTATCAATGCTTCATCGGGCTTACGCAGCGCCAGATTCTCACCGCCTGCAAGCCCTGAGTCAACAACAGTGAAATCCTCGCCCTTGACTCCCAACTTGATTTCCAGTTCCCGGTAAGAATCTCCTGAGAGGGAGTAGACAACTTTTGCGCTGTCTTCGGTAAAAACTGATTCCAATGGCACAACAACAGCCTGCTCCACCCTTTGGGTGCATACAGTGCAACGAGCCGTAATTCCAGGTACCAGTCCCGGGTGAAGGCTGTCGATAGAGACAATTGTCTCGACCGCTTTTACATCCGAACCACGGCTGACAGGCTTGGCCACTTTGGCCACGCTGGAAACCTTGCCAGTAAGTTTAAGATCACCCAGCGAGGGAATAATTATCTCAACTTCCTGGTCCTTCTCAACGCCCTGCACATCGGTCTCACTCAACTGGAGCTTGACCTGCAGAGCGGAAATATCGGGGATATTGACAACGGGCAAAGTCCATAACGCTCTTGCACCCTGGTAATATTTCACATATACCACCATGTTGATTTCATATAGCAGGTAACCATCAACGGGAGCCTTGAGTATCAGCCTCTCAATATTTGTCCGGGCCTGTTCAATTTTAGTTTCTTCCTGCTTTACCAGCAGCTGTTTCTGGTTAAGAACCTCACTGTGAAGGGCGCGCTCGGATTCGAGTTTTTTGCTGCTCTTGGAAGCCTGAATCAGCGAGCGCTCGATTTTAAGCTCGCTTATTTCTTTTTCTCGCGGGGAGACGAACTCAAGGCTGGCCAGTTTAAGTCGAGCCACCTCGGATGACGAAGATGCGCTTTTGATTTCCGCCTTAAGTTGGGCAACTTTCGCGGAATGTTCGCTCTCTATCTGCGAAATCTCCGCCTGGATATTCATCCGGCTTTCTACAGCCTTGTCGCGTATTTCAAGAAGCCACTCATTTTCGTATTCAACCACCACATCACCTTTATTTACCCACTCACCCTCGGGTGCTAAAAAAGAAATTACGAGCCATGGAGCACCCATAATTCTGGGATTGGTCAGGGTGTGCTTACTGTGCGATTCCACCACACCCTCCGCCATCACGCTGGAAACAAAATCCCGCTTAACAGCTTTGCTTGTAAGCGGCATATTGCCAGCAGAACCTCTGCCGCAGGCGCTTCCGGCTATTTGGATTGTGATCAGTAACATTAGAAACAAGCGCACAGTTACAGCCTTTTTCATTGGCATAAACGGTTGTACGGCAAAAAATCTGGCTTGATAAGAAAAGGGATATGGCAATATATAAATCACTCCTGGAGGCGATAACTTACACGTTGCTGCTATGCTGAAAGCTGTGCTTCTGGAGGATGACTGCTAACCAACTATAACTTTAATACGCTCGAAACATCAATAAAGTTCATATTTTCTGCGGCTCTGCGGCTTAACCAACTTATCATCCCCCTAAATCCCACAAATATATTGCTTAGATTAAGATTATTTAAGAAGGCTCACAATTGTCTTTATATTAATTCAGACAATCCAAAGAGAAATATATTACATAAATATTTCCATGGGGTGGAGTTGCATTTTCCTCCTGCTTCTTTTAGATTAATAATCATTCGTAATCATGCACTGAGAGGCTTGTTCATGCCCGAGATTAATCACAAACCCCTGCGGGGGCTGCGGGAAATATACAGGATCGGGATGGGGCCATCAAGCAGCCACAGCATGGGCCCCCGTCGTGCCGCGGAGATTTTCCGCGAAGGCCACGGGAGCAATGCCGACAGTTTCAGGGCCACGCTCTACGGCAGCCTGGCCGCCACCGGCAAGGGCCATCTGACAGATGTGGCCGTCAGCGAGGCGCTGGCGCCTAAGAGCTGCAAAATAATCTGGCGGCCGCAAACTTTCCTTAAGGCCCATCCCAACGGTCTCAAGCTGGAAGCCCTTGGCGGCAACGGCAAAATCACCGCGGCCTGGACAGTGTTCAGCACGGGCGGTGGTGAACTGACCGACAAGAACGGCATTGTCGGCGGAGGCCAGCTTGCCGGGTATCCGTTCCAGAGGATGGACGAGTTGATGCAGCTCTGCGCCGATGAGGAACTTCCGGTCTGGGCCGTGGTGGAGCGCTGCGAAAAGGACCTCTGGCCCTGGCTGGGAGAAATCTGGGACGCCATGCAACAGTGCCTCGGGAGGGGAAAGGGCCGGGACGGGATACTGCCGGGCCCACTGAAAGTTAAACGGCTCTCTCGGCAGAAATTGGCAACGGCCCTGGAGATGAAAGGCGCTCTGCGCGAAATGGGCATCATCAGCGCCTACGCCCTGGCCGTGATAGAGGAGAACGCCGCCGGCGGCACCATAGTAACCGCACCCACCTGCGGCTCAGCCGGTGTGGTTCCGGGACTGCTCTACTACATGCAGGAGCATCAAGGTTTCGAGAGGCGGATGATCCTTCAAGCCCTGGCCACGGCGGGAATTGTGGGCGCGCTGATCAAAGCCAACGCCTCTATCTCGGGGGCCGAGGCGGGCTGCCAGGGCGAGGTGGGCGCGGCATCCACCATGGCCGCCGCCGCTGTCTGCCAGTTGCTGGGCGGCAGCGTGCAGCAGGTGGAATACGCGGCCGAGATGGCCATGGAGCACAGCCTGGGCATGACCTGCGACCCGATCCTGGGCTACGTGCAGATTCCCTGCATAGAGCGTAACGCGGCCGGAGCCACCCGGGCCTACACCTGCGCCGGTTATGCGCTTCAGGGTGACGGGAGTCACCGGATCAGTTTCGACGAGGTGATCGAGACCATGCGTAAAACAGGTGAGGATATGAGCGCGGATTACCGCGAAACCAGCCGGGCCGGGCTGGCGGCGTTGAAAAAGTAGCAGGCAATAAAAAAGGGGCGACGCGTACGTCGCCCTTACTTCATACCACCCATCAACAACAAAAATAACGGGCGGACACACGGGTCCGCCCCTACATCCACATCTCAAATCCTGCCTGCCGCAGATAGCGGACAACAATCACCGCACTTCAAGATAATCCCTGTCCGGCAGCTTGGGGAATTTTGCGTGCGGCTCACGCTGGTACCAGTAGGCCACCGAGGCAATGTCATCCTGCAGCGGAAGGTAGCGTCCGCCGGAACGCCAGCCCAGGGCCTGCATGGTCACTTTCAGGTCTTTCTCAAAACGGATCGGGTCCATCACATGCCAGCGGTAAAGCCCGAACCGCTGGTTGGCGTTGTTCGGACCAGTGGGACGGATCACCTGGGGCATCCCTGCGTAAATATTGCTGAACGCGTTGTATTCTCCATCCCTGGTGCCGCCGAAATTATAAGAGCCGAGGAAATAATCCTCGGTGCCGGTGCCATTGATCGTAGGGAACTCGCTGTCCCCATCCATGAAGAACTTAATTTCCCCCTCACCCCACCAGCCATTGTTGTTGGTCTGCCAGGCCATGTACGTTCCCACGTAATGTCCCCAGCCCTTGATCCCGTCCACTATTGTATAGACATCCTCGTAGGGCAGCGGGTTGGTACGACGGAACTGGGCATGAAAATAGGCCGCGTCCTGTGGGACATCGGTAAGCGTGTAGTCGATCTGGTAATAGACTGTCATGGTGTCTGTGTTGATGTTTTCGATTGTCAGTTTTGCGCCCTCTCGGAACGGCATTACCCAGTAGGAATTCATCCCGCTGCCTGGGTTGACCTGGATCGGCATTGAGGAAACCTGAGCGAAATTATCCCATGGGCTGGTACGCCAGCCGGCGCAGAAAAAGTCGCTCAGCGGGCATTCCACCGATGGCGTCTCCTCGCCGTCCCAATACATGCGCAGGATCGTGTAGCGGTATACTCCACTCAGCGTGATCCAGATGTGCTGGATTGCCCCGGAGCCCTCGATCTCGCCCAGGGTAAAAGTCTCACCCGGAGCCACGCGCACGTAGGGGTTCACTTTCCAACCCTGCCCCAGATCGCGGGCCGCGCGGCTGGCCGATCCCTCGCCCACTTTGGCCATTCCGCCCTTGCCCTTCTCACCCGTAAAATTCTCCGGGCTTATCGAGCGGGTTTTGGCGTGCGATAGCATGGGAAGACTGCCGAGGCTCATCCGCAGCGGATCGAACGCCTGGGCCATCATCACGGTGGCGCAGAGTAAGATTGTGATCGCAACGGCTGTGGCGGACTTGATGTAAGGATTCATGGACATACCTCCATTGGGTCGGTGTTCTCTGTTTAGCATCTATTCCGGCCAGAGGTCTAAAATGCTCCGGCATAGCCGGTTTGCGGCTGAAAATAATTGGATGGTATATATAATATTTTAGTACGTGCGGAAATCAAGAAGATTACAGAAACCGGGAGCCAGAGGGGCTCCCGGTTTCTGTAATCTTCACTGTGCAATATCCAACGCTCAGACTATAGTCTTCGAGCGCCAGGGCCTTGTGCGCTGAAGGTCGCGGCCCAGCACATCGATCGCCAGGTTGACATCATCGACAATCTGGAAGTCGTACATGCCCACGCAGATAAAATCCGCACCATTTTTGAACGCATAGGGAAACCCCACCTTCGGGGATATAGCCCCGGCGGCCAGCACCTTGTACGCTATCCATGGCTGCTCCAGCTTGTCCATGAACTCCACCGTGGTCTCGGGTTTCTTGCACCAGATATTATCGTGGTCTTCCTCGGGTATCGCCGACCAGTAATCGGTGTGATGCAGGGTTTTGACCCAGTAATCCGGCTTAAGGCCGGCATCCACACAGCCGATAATCGCGTTGATATCGTGCGCGCCTATCCCGGCCGGGATACCGTTGCGGCGGATCAGTTCCAGAGCATCGTCTATCTGGTCAAACTTGCCCTCGAGTGCCAGTCTGTCGGTTATTGCACCCTGAACGTAGCAGGCGTGCGCTCCACCATCCACCGAAACCCGGATTCCCTCCATAACATCGTTGTTGAACGCGCAGTCACTGATAAACTGAATCTTGCCGCCGGTTTTGCGCCAGTATTCGTTGATCACCCGGCACAGTGCGGGGTTGGTGAGAATCGTGTTGACTCCGCACTTTTCGGCCAGACTGAAAGTCTCGAACACCTTGCGGTCGTGGTGGTAGGCCTTGACCAGCTTGCTCACATAAATCAGATCGCGGGCGTGGGCCCAGCCGCCAATCAGGTTACCGCCCAGAATCATCCGGCTGAGCTCAATATTCCCGATTTTGGCCTTGGGCAACGTACCCTTGAGGTCTTTGAGGCTGGAAAAGTGAAACGTGCGGGTGGTGGCGCTGGTAATTGCCTCCGTGTCGCCTCCGGCCAGGGCCAGCAGGTGTTTCTCCTCCCAGCTTTCGTAGCCACGTTTCTTCATCACCGCATAGGCGAACACGCCCAGCACGGGCAGGGAAACCAGCGTCTTAAGTAATTCGCGGCGCACCAGCAGAGAGCCAATCGGTTTCTCGTCACTCGGCTGCGGAACCGGTCCCGGCGGCACGGCGCGGCTTTCGGCCAGCCCCGCCCGGAACGAGCTTACCAGCTTGTCCAGCCCGAAAAACGAGCCGGTGGGAAAGACGGTCATCACGATCAGAGCCAGCATCTCCACCAGATTTTTGTCAACAACCAGGTAGTTGCCCTCGGTGAACATCTCGTAGTCCAGCCCCACAAGTGGAGGATTGGCAATCCAGTACAACGCAAGCAGCACTATCCCGCCAACAGCCGCCACGCGGGTAAACACACCCAGGAACAGCCCCAGGCCGATCAACAGCAATCCCCAGATATTGAGTTGATCAACCACGGCCAGCACCGATGGGTGGACTACAATCCACTCGAACAGCCCGCCCAGCAACCAGCGCGATTCGGCCAGATAACTGGCCGAGGACCAGCCGTCGGCGGTCAACTTCACCAGGCCCTCGTACAGAAAATGCCAGCCGATAGCCATCCGCAATAACATCAGGCCCACTCGCTGCGCCGTGGAATATTCCTTTTCACCGTTTTGCTGCTGTATCGACTCTACCATCGCGCGGCCTCCGGTAATAGCGATTGAGGGAGAGGGGGGGCACACACTCTGTCCCGCTCCACATTTATGTAAATATTATCGTTTTTGAAATTAATAACTGAAAGCAATATCTCAGTTTACAGCAATTGTGCGCCGAACTCAAGACTCTCGCACCGGGGAAAGTGTACTGGGGCGATATTAGCCAATTTCTTTCCCTTTGATAATTAAACTGCTATTCAGCTTACTTTGTAGCATGGGTCGTTGCTCAAATCGCCATGCTTGTCTTGCACGCTCCACAAGCTAATATTTAGCCTGATTTGTACCTTTCTAAAATTTCGGCGCAATTACCCGGAGAGTTAAATTGAAAACGATGGTCTTCCTTGCGGCCGCCCTGATGATTTCCTTTATCGCCGTGGAACTGATTTTGCGCCTCTCTGTCCTGGCACTGCCGTCCAATCCCCTGTCGCCGCCAACCGGAATCAGTATACCCGACCCGGTACTGGGCCATCGCTTCAAGCCCGGGGCCGGTGGTCACGATATGAATGGATTCCGCAACGACAGCGCTTACTCCCGCGCGGACATTGTTGTGCTTGGTGATTCACAAACTTATGGCTCCGGAGTTGAACAGCGGGAAAACTGGCCCAGCAGGCTACAGGAGCAGACCGGCCTTGGTATCTACAATATGTCCGCCGGTGGCTGGGGACCGGTGGAGAGTATGTTTCTGCTCGAGGAGGGCTTGCGGTTGAGGCCCCGGCTGGTGATAGAGGCAATTTACGCGGGCAACGACTTTTTCGATTGCTTTACCGCCGCATACTACCGGCTCAATCTCGATTCGCTGAAAACCAGCGATCCACTGCTTGCCACCGCGGTTGACTCCGCGGAAAGTGTCGAAAAGTATTCCTCGCGTGTGGGACGGGCCTACAGTATCCGCAACATTGAGAAACGCGAAGGCAAAGTTTACCGTCTTAAAAACTGGCTTTACGGTAATCTTTACAGCTACAAGCTGTTGAGCCTGACCAAAAGTAAGCTGCTTGCATCACTTTCCAGTGAAAGCAAACCGATCAGTGCGGAAGATAGAAATGCTCCCCCGGTTCCGCTAAACAAATTGACCGCGAAACGCTGGGCCGACAGCCGCGCGGCGGCGAGGCTTTACCCAAGCCATTACCTGGTTTTTGACGCCGGGGCCAGCCGCACGATCCTGACTCCCGGCTACCGTGGTGTGGCCACGGACATGGACGATCCAAGGGTGCGCGAGGGAGTTCAGCTTGCCTGTGCCGCGATCGACAGGATGGCCTCCCGGCTGCGCAAAATGGAAGTTGATTTCCTGGTGCTGCTGATCCCCACCAAGGAACTGGTGTTTGCTCATCTGGTCGATAATTCCAATACGGAAAACGACGAGGCCCGTGACGATTACTTCAGGATGCTTGCAAACGAACGGTTAATCTGGAGTACAGTCAAAGCGCGGCTCGACAGCGCGGGTATCGCCTGGCTCGATGGCTTGCCCTGCCTGCGTGAGGCATTCAATAACGGTGCGCAACCATACATGGTAACAGAGAACGGCCACCCGGATGCTCCCGGCCACCGGGCTCTGGCCGAATGCGTTTCGGGCTGGCTGCACAGCAGCGGTTTGAAAACCCTCGACCGCTGATACCCCCCCCGCCACTCTCCCCCTTGAGTTTTCCCGTTGCAGGATGCAAATTGGACTGTATGACCAAATGGCGCTTGTTTGGCGCCACACACTAACGCCATCTTTTGTGGAGGAAATTCGATGAGCAAGTTCCTGGCAATCAGTACTATGGCAGCCCTGGCAGTTCTCTGTCTTCTGGTCTCAACAGCAGCGGCGGCGGACTCCGGCAGTTATCGCTACACGGCGCGTAAAACCACCGAGGCTATCCACGTGGATGGCAAGCTGGATGAGCGGGTGTGGGAAAAAGCCCAGGCTGTCAACCTGTCTCACAAGAACGGCGGAGAACCGCAACAGGCCACAACAGTGCGGATGCTCTGGGACGACTACTACCTCTATTTCAGTTGGGACTGCGTGGACAGCCACATCTGGTCCACCATGACAGTGCGCGACCTTCCGCTATATAACGAGGAAGTGGTGGAGGTATTTATCGACCCCAACAGCGACAGGTTCAGCTACGTGGAACTGGAAGTCAATCCGCTGGGCACGCTCTGGGACGGGTTCATCCTGAACAACGGCCTCAACGATGAGGGGCGGGTACAACTGACCGGCATCCTGGCCTGGAACAGTAAGGACATCCGTTGGGCCGCCTGGCCCCGTGGGACGGTTAACGACTCCAGTGACACCGACCAGGGCTGGAGCGCCGAGATGGCCGTGCCGCTTAAGGATATAGTTACCGCACCCAACAATCCGCCTCGGGACGGGGACAAGTGGCTGATCAATTTCTTCCGGATCGACCTGCCCGATGGAGCAGGCAAAAAGGGCGAGGGCCAGTCATGGAGCCCTGTGGGCGAGGGTACGTTCCATAAGCCGGACAAATTTGGCCAGCTTATTTTCAGCACGGAGCTGGTTCCCTAGAGCAGGGAAGTTTCAGCAGATCCTGCCGGGGAAAATTTATCGAATACACAGCTCAGGAACCAAACATGTTTGCATTAGTCGTTTAGTAACTGTAGCGGATAACTTTTATGCGCTACAGATTATTCATACATGCGAGGAGGATGGTGTGGAGGTATTCGAGGCAATTGAGAAACGGAGGGCCGTGAAGCATTACGACCCCGATTACAAAATAAACGACAAGGATACAGAAAAGCTGCTGGGCGCTTTGCAACTGGCCCCGACAGCGTTCAACATCCAGAACACGCGGATCGTGCTGGTGCAAGACACCGATATTCGCAGCAGGTTACGCGAGGCGGCCTGGGACCAGGCACAGGTGACAGACGCCAGCCTGCTGTTTGTCTTCTGCGCGGACATCGGGTCGTGGGAAAATAATCCGGAGCGCTACTGGGAGACTGCTCCCGAACCGATGCGTGCGCAGTTGACACAGATGATTGGCCAGTACTACAGCGGACGGGAATGGGTGCAGCGCGACGAGGCATTGCGCTCGTGTGGAATAGCGGCCCAGACCCTGATGCTGGCGGCCCGGGCCCTGGGATATGACAGTTGCCCCATGGATGGGTTTGATTACGATAAGGTGGGAGAGATTATCGGGCTGCCCGATCGGCACCTGGTGGCAATGTTCGTGGCGGTGGGCAAGGGCACTAAAGAAGCATATCCCCGCGGAGGTTTTATCCCGCGCACGGAAGCGGTCAAAATCGACCGGTTCTGAACAACACTGTGCGAAATCGCACACAGCGGCCCGGTAATGGTGCTGTTTTAAGCACTATTTACCGGGCCGTTGCCTTTGGAACATTTGCAGCAAACTTTTCAACAAGTGATAACTATTTGATTTTAATCATGTTACAAAAAACTTTTCCGGACTCCCGCATCGTGGAAAATTCTGGCACGCTGATTGCTATAACAATAAGACACGCCAGCCAGGGAGGCCGGCAAAAAAATCCTCTGCGGTTTTTAGGACCCAACGCACTGGACGAAGACAAAAACGAATAAGGGAAAGCGATGGCCGCGTTGACGTCACGCCCTGGCAGTTCATCGGGGACTTCGAAAGCACAGCAGCTTCCTCACCCCTGACACGGTCTTCGATTCCCAGATACGCTGGGTCTTTTTTTTTACGGATTTTCCCTAACTCCATTTGCCGTCCTCCTGCTGCCAGATTCTCAGGCCGTGACGGCTGAGATACAGCGGTATTGCGCTGTATCCCCCGCTCTCACTCTCAATCTCCGCTATCATCGCCCGCTTGGCATACGACTGATGGCCGCAGAGCAACGTCACTGATCCCCCGTCACCACCGGCGCCGTTCACTTTCCAACCCACCGCTCCGTGGCTGCGCGCAATCTCGATCACGCGTTCCGCATCCCGGCTGATCAACTCGGTATGCAGATTTCGCTGGGCCTCGGTATTATCAATCATCGCCCGGCCCAGCGCCAGAAAATCTCCCCGGTAAAGCGCATCGCGGCTGGCCGTGGCCGTAGCCCTCAGAGGCTCCAGCCTGGGGCTGTCAGCTCCCTCGTCCTCCAGTCCCCGGATCACCTGCTCGTGTATACGCGAGCTATAGTGCGAACGTCCCAGGTACACCAGCGCCAACCTTCGCTCCAGCTCCCACCAGATAAAATCCGGCACCTGGATTCTGCTCACAGTGGCGTGGGGGTAACGCTGCATCTCGATATAGTTCACCCCGCCAAATGTGGAACAGAGCTGGTCCTGGATTCCGCTTTGCAGGCCAAGCATTTCTGTTTCCACCGCGTGAGCCGTGTACGCCACTTCGTGGAGCGAGAGCCTGCCGGCGGTCAGGCAGTCCAGCGCGCCCACCAGCGCCACGGTTACAGCGGCACTTGTGCCTGTGCCAGCCCCACTTGGAGCCTCACTGAATATTGTCACCTCGAAAGCGTATTCCTCCGGGATCTCCATCCTGTCGATAGTGGCCTCCAGCAGCGGGTGGCGATCCCGCTCGCCCTCACCCGAACCGCTGCCCAGAGCATAGCGCTCCCCGAAGTTCTCGGCGTTGATCACGATCCGCTGCTCCACCTCATCCCGGCGGAAAACCTCCATCTGCACTTCGACAATCGGGTAGACTCCGATATTGAATATCCGCCCGTGGCCGGCGAACCAGGTATCGGTCCAGCCTCCATTGTCGCAGATCCTGATTGGCGCGGCGCTGTTAATTATCCGGAGTGGCTTGCGGTCATGTTCTTTCACTGTCAACCTAGCTCCTCCCAAAGCGATATTTGTGGAGATTCGGCCAACAGTTCCCCTGCCAGACCCAGAAAACGGACCAGGTGAGGCCTTGCCAGGTGCTCGTCCAGGTCCTGCCTGCTGCGCCAGTTCTCGTGAAACATAAACCGGGCCGGGTCCTCGATGCTGCGGTGAAGGTCGTAGTTGATGCAGCCCTCCTCCTGCCTGGTCGGGGTCAGCAACGATTCGAGTTCTCCCCGCACCTTAGCTTCCAAACCGGGTTTAGCCACCATTACCGCCACTACTGTCACTTTGCCTGCCGCCATTGCTCTCTCCTGCCGGTTAAAATATTTGGCTGATTTTGCGATGAGCAATTATAATCGATTACTCCCCGCCAGGGCAATGGCCTGCTTTGTACGTTGGCCCCAAACACAAAATTCCTTGACAAAGAATTGGTTATTGACTAACTACAGGCAATCCAAAACTAACCTTTTCACAATTACAGACCGGTTGTTTCGCCACCCTGCCACAGTCGGACCATCCGGAGCACACACACTCGACACGGGCGCTTTGTGTCCGGAACGGAGAGAAGTTAATGAGGTTCGACAGCAAAACACTCAGCCTGGCCGCAACAATCACGGCTATCCTTGGCCTTGCCGCTTTTTCCGGATGCGGCGGCGGCGGTGAAAATGGTATCACCGCGGGCGATACTGTCAGCATGATGTACAAGGGCTCGCTGGATGACGGCTCGGTGTTCGACTCAACCACGGCGGGTAACCCGTTCAAGTTCGTGGCGGGCGCCGGAGATGTGATCCCCGGTTTTGACCAGGCTGTGCTGGGCATGGCCCTTAATGAAAAAAAGACTTTCACGATTCCAGACTCGCTGGCCTATGGACCGCGCAACGAACCCATGCTCCAGAAAGTGCCAAGTTCGTTCTTCCCCGAAGACACGGTGCCTGAAATCGGCCTGACCATCCAGCTCCAGAACAATCAGGGACAGCCGTTCCCCGGTACGGTTACTGAAATAGCCGAGGACAGCGTTACCCTGTCGCTGGATTATAACCATCCCCTGGCCGGCGAAAACCTCACCTTCGCAATCGAGATCGTGGACATCAACTGAAAAACGCCCACGGCATAAACGCAAAAGGGCCGTCCATCCGGACGGCCCTTTTGCGTTTGCCTGCACAGTATCCGCTTATAGCAGCGGCAGCGCAACCAACCCGAAATACAGGGCTATACTCATCACTGCGCCGCCAGCCAGTCTAATCTTTTCGATTGCGTTCATTGTTCTCTCCCGTCGTTATCGTTGAAATCAGTTTTTGCTTCCGTTTCGTTTGTTCTATATCTTAGGACACGGAAATATGCTTAGCGGTTTCATTTTTTCAATATTCCGATCCTAGGTCTGGAGAGACAAATGACCGGCATCATCAGAATGTCACTGCTTATTCTGACCGCGGCGGTTTGCGGCTGCGGCACCGCGGAACAGGCTCCGCGCCGGGAACCGAACACCACGGCTGGGGAAATTTCCGTCGCCGGGGTGCGGGAGTCGATGCTGGTCTCATCAAGCTGGCTGGCCGGCAAGCTTGATGACGAAAGCGTGATCGTACTCCACGTGGCCACGGAAGCGGATAACTATAAAACCGGCCACATTCCCGGTGCGCATTACCTGGGATGGGATCGGCTGACCGAAACAGTGGATGGAGTGCCCAATGAACTGCCTTCGCTCCAGGCCCTGCTTGAGCTGGTCCGCGGCCTGGGGATCGAGAGCGGCAAACGGGTGGTAATTTACGACGAGGAAAGCGGAATCAGGGCAGCCCGGGCTTATTTCACTCTCGATTATCTGGGTCTGGGTGAAAACTCATCGCTGCTCGACGGGCAACTGGCGGTTTGGAGGGCCGAGGGAAGGCCGCTGAGTACGGAGGAACCCTCTGCCGTTCGCTCTGATTTTAAACCGGTTATCAACGAGAGCATTGTGGCAGGGATGAGCGAGCTGCTGGCTTCGGTCGATAACAGTGGGCCGGGCCGGAACCTGCTGGACTGCCGTCCCCCCGATCAGTTCAGCGGCGAAAAACCCGGCCGGGGAATCGCCCGGGGCGGGCATATCCCGGGGGCGCAAAATCTGCCTGCGATGACACTTGTTGTCAGCGAGGAAAAACCGCTGTTCCTGCAACCCGAGCAGTTACGGAAGCTCTACGAACGGGCTGGATTGAACAAACTCAGGCCGGTTGTCAGTTATTGCCGCACGGGCCGGAGCGCCTCGCTGAGTTATTTTACCCTTAAGTATCTGGGCTACGAGGCCCGGCTTTACGATGGCTCGTTTGTAGAGTGGCAGGGCACGCAGAGCAATCCTGTGGAAACAGATCAGTGACACCGGGCGAAGCCAGCGGATTCTCGAATCTTTGACACCTGCTTTTCAGAAAACTGAAACCCGCCCCAACTGTTAGCCGCGATTTCCTTCCCGGCCAGATAATCCGCCATCCCCTGGCCAGAATTGGTAATTGCAAAAACGGAGGAGAAACGCTGCTGGCCGCCGTGGATGACAGTGACGGTTTGACTGTCTCGATAACTAATGGCGGCAAGGTCAGTTACACACATGTGGACGCCGTAATGAACTACCCCGCAGCAAGCCACGAGGAATTCTTTTCGATTAAAGTTACTGCTCAACCAAAAGGGGGCGGCCAGGATGGCCGCCCTTCTTACACTCGTTGTGATTTCACAAAACCAGCCGTAGCAACTGTAAAATTTTCTACTTTACCGCCGCCTCTTTTTCTATCTGCTTGCCCAACATAATGATAAACTTATTCAAAATATCGGTGTCATAGTCGTCACGTGTTTTTGACAGGAAGCTCAGCGCCTCGAACGGAGAAAAAGCTTTCTTGTAACTGCGCTCGGTTGTGAGGGCATCGTAAATGTCCACGATAGAGCTGATCCGGCCAAACACCCCGATATCACCGTCTTTAAGCCCGTACGGATAACCTATTCCGGTCAACTTTTCATGGTGCTGGGCCACCGGCTCCAGTACCTCATCCGACAGGCTATGGTGCTCTTTCAACATGTTATAACCCAGCGTCACATGGTCCTTCATCATCCTGAATTCTTCCTCGGTCAGACGGCCGGGCTTGTTGATCAGCTTGGGATCAACCATGCTCTTACCCACATCGTGAAGAATCGCCCCCATTCCCAACTGCTCCAGGTCCGGTTTTTGGGGCAACCCCATCGCGGTGCCCAGCGCCACGCTGAACGTGCAGACATTCATCGAGTGGACGTAGGTGTAATAATCGTGCCCCTGGATTTTCATCAGCGAGTAGAACGAAGTCTCGTTGTCGAGGATAAATTCCACCAGCGAGCCCACCGCTTCATTCGTCTGCTTGATGCCCTCACCGCTGCGGGGGTCGGCCATCACATCCTTGATCACGATCTTGCTCATCTCGCGCAACGCCACCGCCTGCTGTGCCGGCGGGCCACCCATGGCATCGTCCAACACTCCCCTGACAAAATCGCGGTAAGCGGTCTTGTCCTCGTTGCGGATCATGATTTCTTTTTCCTGTGCAAACCGACGGGTAAGTTCCCAGGGGCCGCGTGGCTTGCCCTCAAAATCCTCCGCCGGAAGCATGTCGTTATCCTCGTGGTAGTAAACCGTAAAGCTCACTTCCACGCCGGGCTTGAACATCGCGTGGTCCACCACGTGGTAGCTATTCAAAATATCGTGGTAACGTTCCACCTCAACCGGGTCTACAAAAGCACCGGAGTATCCCTGTATTCCGTAGATTTTTTCCTGCTCCTGGCGGATTTCCCCGCAGTAGCGCTCGTAGTTTTCCAGGTCCTGCTTGGAGACGTAGAGTGATTCGATCCGGTTGTCCATCAGGTTGTTGAGCGCCTGATGCTCGAATTTGAATTTGGCCTTGCGGTATAATACGTAGCGGTCTTTCTGACGGATGAACAGGTCAAAATTCGGGACCGTGTCCACCACGATCTTTTTCAACGGTACAGGAAAATATTCCACAGCCATCAATGCCCCCCCGGCAATACTGAATAGTCCACCCCAGCTTCGTCAATATATTATAATGAATGTCATACGTTATTCCAAAGAAAAACTAATAAATCCCTGTTATTATAATTTCAGGGTTGGTTATCGTGTATTTTAGTCCGAATCTCAGTTCCCGAATTACTTTCAAGTGGTTGGCACAGCAGGGCATGTAATAAATCCGCTAGCGCAATAACTGTCAAATTAAAAGATTTAATTTGGGAAAGGTTTTTGAGATTTAGCAGTGCGGAGCAGACAGATGTCTCTGTGGCGTTAGGGTCTTTACCCTGGCCCTGTGCGTTCGCTTGACCTGGGCCGCTTAAAGCAATTATACTCATGCAACTGAAATTTCCTGGCAATCGAGTTGCTCATCTGATGGAGGTATAAAATGAAAAATACCAGTTTGCGATTTGCTCTGCTGCTTCCACTGTTGTTGCTGGCGGTTACGATTATGGAACACGGGGCCGCCCTGGCTCAGCAGCAGCCGCAGGCCAGGCTGTTGTTCGAAGCAAACGGTTTCGAGCCCGGCCAGACGGCTGGGAACGTTACTGGCTGGAGTGTATGGAGCCAGCGGGAGCAGACACGTCCGGAGTTTACCACCTCCGAACTGCCCAGCCTCGACAGTGCCGGCAGCCTGCGAATCGGCGGGGCCAGCAATAACTCCGCCCACGGGTGCTGGGTTAAGCTGGTTGAAAATATCGAGCCGGGCAAGTACTACCGGTTCGAGGCCTGGTACACCGCGCGCGCGGTCCCCTACCCCCGTCAACAGGTGTACAGCCGCCTGGACTGGATTCGTGGTGATGGCGGACGGGCCGGGCAGCCGGAATACGTACCGGAGACAGCTGCCGATGGCGACTGGAATTGCAACTCCGGCGTGTTCCGCGCCCCGGAGAATGCCACTGCTGTTGAGCTGGAGCTTTACCTGAGCTTTTGTCCGCAGGGCACTGTCTGGTGGGACAGGATATCGCTGTCCGAGGCGCCACCGCCGGATGAGCGCAAGGTACGGGTGGCCACTGTTAATTTCCAGCCGCACAACGTGGGAGACAGCCATGCCAGCGTGGCCGCCTTCATTCCATACCTTGAAGAAGCCGGCCGCAACGGGTGCGACATAGTCTGTATCGGCGAGGGAATCAACCTGGCAGGTGTGAGCGAGGGTAGAAGTTACAGCGAGGTGGCCGAGCAGATCCCCGGAACTGTTACCTCGATGCTGGGCGAGGTGGCCAAAAAGTACGGAATGTACATTATTGGCGCGATGGGCGAGCTGGATGGCCACGCGATCTATAACACCGCCGTGCTGATAGACCGCGATGGCCGGGTGGCGGGCAAGTACCGCAAAGTATACCTTCCGCGCGAGGAAGTGGAGGCCGGCTGCACGCCGGGTGATTCCTACCCGGTGTTTGACACCGATTTCGGCCGGATCGGGATGATGATCTGCTGGGACATGCAGTACGCCGACCCGGCGCGGGCGCTGGCCGTTCAGGGAGCCGAGATTATTTTCTGCCCGATCTGGGGCGGCAACGCGACTCTTACCAAGGCCCGTGCGATCGAGAACCAGACCTTCCTGGTCACTTCTGCCTACAGCGACCTGCCCACCGCCATTTACGGCCACTGGGGGGAAATCCTGGCCGAGGCGGCCGAGGAACCCGGCGTTGCCTGGACCGACCTGGACCTGAACGCCACTTTCCCCAGCAAATGGCTGGGAGATATGCGGCTGCGTTTCATGCGCGAGAGGCGGGCTGATATCAAACTGCCCGCGCTGGAGAACTGAACTTCCACAAAATACTGTAGGGGCACGGCATGCCGTGCCCCTCTTCGAATACGCCTCCATAATGAACTACCCCGCGGCAGAGCTGCGAGGTAGCTGAAAAATCCCCCTCAATCCCCCTTTGGCAAAGGGGGAGGCAACAACCCCCGTCCCGATTTCATCGTGGACACCCCCTTTTCCAGGGGGGAATTTTACCTCTCATCTTTTTCTACGGCTATGTTCCCCCCCTTTTCCAAAGGGGGGCCAGGGGGGATTTATGCTTCTCATCCTGCAAATGCAACAGCTTACCCCGCAGCAACCTGCGAGGAATTCTTTTCGATTAATGCAACTGTAGTTGCGTTGAAGAATGTTCCTCTATAAGTAAGTTTCCCGGTACCACTGGGTGTACTCTTTCAGTTTAACCAGGTACTCATCCAGGCCCAGCATCCGCTCATCTATAATCAGGTAGCTCATGTCCGCCGTGCGGAACCCGAAATGGCGCGCTCTGTCCTGCTGGAAAAAGAACTTTTTCTCCGGCGTGTCCATGCCCTTGGGCAGGCGGGTTTTCTCCCAGACAGCCACCAGCCTGTTATACACCTGCTCACGCTCTTCAATGGTACGCCCGGCTATCCGCTGAGCCTTCTCCAGCCCCGCCACCGCCTGCTCATTGCTGGCAAAATGCGCCCGGTGGGCCTCGGTAATCGCATCCTCCAGCGCGGCCAGATCGATATAAACCCTGGCGGTATGGGCGATCAGTTCGGCCACTGTGCAAAACACCTCGAAATCGTATGTGCGGCGCACATTATCCTGCACCAGGTTGGATTTGCAGATCGCGATAGCTTTCTGCATCTGGCCGTACTGATGGCGCGAGCGCGCGGTTATCCCGGCAAACTCACGCTTCCAGAACGGGTCGTACTCCAGGGCATCGCCACGGGGAAGGTCCGGGAGGTGAGTTTTGCCCACATCGCCCCAGTGCCACACCTTGCGCTCGAACGTGTCCATGTAATAGTAGCCGCCTTTGGTCAGCAGCATCCACAGCTGACGCATATCCTTTGCGCCCGTGCCATAATAGCTGACAAAGAACTTGTCGGTGAACTCCTCAAGCCCCGGTGCTGCCCCGCTCCACGACCACTCGGCGCTGTTGATCCAGCTCATCATCCAGACCTGGTTGTGCAGCCCGCTGTCGTCCCACGAGGTGTTGATCATCATCTCGTAGTTGCCCGACAGGGCCGCCCTGGACACCGGCTCGTGTGAGCGTGCCAGGCAACTTCCCTTGTAGTATGGGCTTTCGCTGTACAGGTAGGGCAGAAACAGATGTTCGATTCCGGGATTGGGATCGTAGATATACGTCCGGTAGCCGGCCTCCCTGGCCACGGCGGCATGCTCTACATTCCTTGCTCCTACAAGATGGCCGCTGGGAGGCTGAAGACCCTGTTCCGGCCTGTATCCCCCACCCCAGCTTATCGGCGTGCGGCCCATTTTGAGCACGTACTCGCTGCAACGGTTGATAAATTTCTGGAACAGGGCTTCCTTGCCCATTTTTTCCATCGCGGCCTGGCAGCCGCACTCCACACCCAGGCCCAGTTCGTAGGTCTCATCGCAACCGATATGCAGAAACTCAGAGCCGGGGGTTGCCTCGGCGGCGTCTTTCCAGAGCTCGAACAGCAGCTCGTAGCTGCCTTCCTTGAGCGGGCAGTACTCCCAGTTGGACGATGGTATCTCGCGGACATCGGCGAACTGGGGCCACTTGAGCGTGTAACTGACATGGCCCAGGCCCTGCACCAGCGGTACTATCTGGACATGGTACTTGTGGGCGTACGCGGTCAGCGCCTGCATCTGGGCCATGGTAAACGCGCCCGGCGCACCTATCTCGGGGTGGCTGGGATACTCGAACTTATCTTCCCACTCCCAGAGCAGCACATTGATCTTGTAGTCGGCCAGGTCACGGATGAAGCTCCGCACATACTCGTATTTGTCCTGGTGATGTTTCGTGTCGTAATGGGCGGCGCGCTGGGGGATATCCGGCTTGTCGGAAATTGTCAGATGGTTGATAAACAGTTTGTCGCCGTGACGTTTGATCAGTTGCAGCAGTGTGCGGGTACCGTAGAACAGGCCCGCCTCACCGCTGGAGCGGATGTTTACCCCCGCCGCGCTGACAGTCAGTTCGTAGGCCTGATCCGATGTTTTTCCACCCCCCAGCCGCTCCAGCACGATAGCTCTGGGCCGGTCGTTGTCGCTGAGCTGTGTGCGGATACCGTATTCGTTGGCAAGACGGCTCACCAGTTCATCGGCGGCGAACCTGTCGGCCGGGGAGACCGCTCCTTTGAGCACAATGCTCAGCCTGCGGCCCAGTTGAAGGCTGTCCTCCCCCATTTCAACGCTCTGTGGATAGGGGATCAACGGGATTGCCTTCTCCCATAAAGCTGATTTCTCTGCGAGAACGCTGCCGGAGAACACAAGCAGAAACACCGAGGCGATGGTCAGGTTTATTCTCATTATTCCTCCGGTATGGTAGGTCTGAAATGCCAGCAATATCTCAAACCGAATATATAAGAATTAATCGCATAGTCGATAAAAAAACGGCCTTACCGGAATAAGGCCGTTCCTGCTGCTATAATTCAGCAAATTCTCTCTGCCCACTGCCGGCTGGTTTACTCAATCATCCCCTTCGTGGGGCTGCTTGCCGAGGCATACTGCTTAAGCTCCATGCGGCCCGCCAGGAACGCCAGCCTTCCACTTTCCACTGCCAGTTTCATCGCCCGCGCCATCGCCACCGGGTCACCTGCCGCGGCAATCCCGGTGTTCATCAGCAGGCCATCCACACCAAGTTCCATCGCCACCGCGGCATCGCTGGCCGTGCCCACCCCGGCATCGACAATCACCGGCACGGATACAGCTTCCTTGATAAAGCGGATATTGATCGGGTTGAGTATCCCCATCCCACTGCCGATCGGGCTGGCCAGCGGCATCACGGCCACGGCCCCGGCCTCTTCCAGCCTGCGGGCTATTATCAGGTCATCGCTGGTATAGGGCATCACCTTGAACCCCTCGGCCACCAGGATTTTGGTAGCCTTCAGCAGGCCCTCCACATCGGGCAGCAGTGTTTTCTCATCGCCGATAACTTCCAGCTTGACCCACTCGCTCATCCCTGCCTCGCGGCCCAGCCGGGCCGTGCGCACCGCATCATCCACCGAGTAGCAGCCGGCGGTGTTGGGCAGGATGAAATACTTATCCGTGTCGATAAAGTTAAGCATGGCTTCTTCCGTGCTGCGTCCCAGGTCCACCCGGCGCACGGCCACTGTTACCACCTCGGCCCCGCTGGCCTCGTGAGCCGCCACCATCTCCTTGTTGTCCTTATACTTACCCGTACCCACCAGCAACCGGCTGCGGAATTTGCGACCGGCGATTTCAAGATTTTTGTCGTTAACCATTTTAGGTTCCTTCATTCAATTTGATTATTGTGACTCAGGTTAGCTATCAGCCACCGCCGACAAACTCGATTATCTCCAGCACATCGCCGTCGCCGAGTTCCGTCTGTTCGTATTGCTCCTTTTTGACAATCTCTCTGTTGCATTCAAGCGCCACCCGCCGCTCTCCGATACCCAGTTCCTGCAACAGGTCGGCAATTTTAGCCCCACTCCGCACCTGGCGCAACTCTCCGTTGACCGTAATCGTTATCATTTTCCACCCCTGTGCTTGTCCAGATTCGTTAAACTTTAAAAAACGCCGCCAGTTTTAGTACCGCCGCCTCGGGGTCCGGGGCGCTCCAGACTGAATTTATTGCCGCCGCACCCGAGGCTCCCACCCCGGCCACACTACCCACATTAGTGATATCGATACCGCCGATAGCCACTACTGGAATATCAACAGATTTGCACGTTTTCGCAAGGAGGCCGACACCGCAGGGGGTAACTTCGGGTTTGCTGACCGAGGAAAATATCGTGCCAAGATAGACATAGGATGCCCCGGCCTTTTCTGCATCCACAGCCTCGCGCACACTATGGCAGGAGTACCCATGATTTTTACCGTGTTTACCGCAGAGTGCCGCAGCAGCCTTAAGAGGTACCGTATGCGCACCCAACTGCACAGAGTCGGCCCCGACGGCGATTGCGATATCGATCCGGCCGGCCACAATCAGCGGCGCTCCGTGTTCGAATGTTATCTCCCGCAACCTTGCAGCAACCTCGAACAACTTTCGCCCACCGATGCCGTGTGCCCTGAGGTTAATCGCCGCTTTTTTGCTGGAGGCAACCGCTTCGGCTCTGGCAAAAAATCCGGGCGAAGTTACCAGAGTATCGCTGGTAACAGCGTGGACCGGGAATTTGCTCCACTCAATTTTTTTTCCGTGACTGTCGTCGGCCATATTTATTTTCAGGTTCGGGTTGTACTGTCAGCGGCCAGACATAATTACCGCTGGTGTCAATATAGCCGGTTTTGTTGCCGATTGTCACCTTTGCCAGACCATTCTCAAACCAGGCGGCCTTGTCATACTGCGGCTGAACCACCAGCTCGCCGGATTTATTGATGAAGCCGAATTTGTTGTTTTGCACTACAGATGCAAGACCTTGCTGGAAGCCCCAGGCAAATTCAAACCGGGCCGGAATAACCATCGTGCCGGTAGTGTCGATAAATCCATAGCCGTTCTCTGTCCCCACACTGGCCAGGCCTTCAGAGAAACCGTGGCTGGGCGTGTTGTTAAAACCGGAACTCGTAAGGTATACCGGCTCAACCACAAGCTTGCCCGCCCTGTTTATAAAACCCCAGCCCGGCCCCACCAGCACGGCGGCAAACCCGTTGCGGAAATCCGTGGCGTTGTCATATTTCGGCTCGACAATCCACTTCCCCTGCCTGTCAATAAAACCAAATTTATCGTCAACCATAACACGGGCCGCATCTTCAGAAAAATCCTCTGCCATATCATATCTTGCCTTGATCACCATCGCACTGTTTCTATCCATGTATCCCCATTTAAGACCGGAACCAAGCATAACGAGCTGCACGCGCATCAAGCCCTCGGAGAAAGAACCGTTCCCGCTCGTACCAACCAGACTCAGCACCTCATTACCTGCTTTGTCAATATAGAACCAACCTTCTCCATGATGATACATCACCATTGCAATATCATTATGGAAAAAACCTGCTCCACGGTACCGCGGTTCTATAGTATAGTCATCACTTAGATCGATATAACCATACTTCTTATCAATGCATACTGCCGCCAGCCCCTCGGAAAAAACGAACGAATTGTCAAACCGGGGAACAATTACCATTTGGCCGGTAGTGTCGATACAACCCCACTTGTCGCCCACGCGCACACTGATCAGGCCCTCGGAAAAATAGCGGCCGACTTCGTCAAATTGAGGAGCTATCACCAGTTTGCCGGTGCTGTCAATAAAGCCATATCCGGAATCCGCATAAACCGGAAACAGTGTGTTATTTGCCTTCATGTAGGGGTGATACGCGCCTAGACTGCTGACTACCGACAAGAATCCCAATACCAGAAAAACACTGATCGCACGAGCCATACCGTCCTCCGTTGTCTGGATGACAATACATCAAAAAGCGATATGGGGGATCGCCGGTGATTTTATTGGGGGGAGGGAAAAGGCAACTAATCAACTACAAAAGTTTTTCACCTTCGGCAACCGGCGCACCTCTGAGGTAATCCCCGGCAGGCATCCGTCGCTTGCCCTGGGCCTGGACCTCGCTGAGCGCCACGGCACCACTGCTTCCTTGCTCTCGAACAAATCAGGCTTCGTGAATGATCCGGGTTAAATGCAATACTGTTCACTTTAAGCGGAAAGTGTAAACGATGTCATTCCCGCGAAAGCGGGAATCCAGGTTTTCAGCCGACCTTCTGGCCCCCCGCTTTCGCGGGGGTGACAAAAAGTGAGCGTTATTGCTTAAAGTGAACAGTATTGGGGCTAAATGGTTGGCTACAAAAAAACTACTCCAGCTTTTCACCATCAGCAACCGGCGCACCTCTCAGGTAATCCCCGGCAGGCATCCTTCGCTTGCCCCGGGCCTGGACCTCGCCAAGCGCCACTGCACCCTCGCCGCAGTAGACCACCAGGCTGCCGTCTTCGGACCGGGACACCAAACCGGGTGCGCCAGAAGTTTCTACCACCCTGGGGCGGAAAAGTTTCAACGGTTCGCCAGCCCGTGTACTCCAGGCTCCCGGCGAGGGATCAAACGCGCGGATTTTATCGGCAATTGTTTTGCAGGGAGTGCTCCAGTCCACCCGGCCTTCCTCGCGGTTTATCTTGGAAGCGAACGTGGCAAGGGAGTGGTCCTGGGCCAGCGGCTCAATCTCTCCGCGCTCAATATGGTCCAGAGTATCCACCAGCAGCGGACCGCCCGCCTCGCTCATCCGGGAAGCAAGCTCGCCGGAGGTTTCAGATTGGCCAATTGTCATGCGGTGCATGGCAATAATATTACCGCTGTCCATGCCCTGGTCCATTTGGATCACTGTCAGGCCGCCCTCGGTATCTCCGGCGGCCACGGCGCGTTGAATAGGGGCCGCGCCACGCCAGGCGGGCAGGATGGATGCGTGAAGGTTGATCGAGCCTTTGGGGGGGAGTTCCAGCACCTGAGGCCGAAGGATATGGCCGTAGGCTACAACTACCGAGATATCGGGTTGGAAAGAACTAAGTTCGGCAAGGAACTCCTCGCCGCGGGGCCTGTCGGGCTGAATGACAGGGAGACCCAGCCGCCGGGCCGCCACTTTTACCGGCGGTGCGCTCAGCTTGCGCCCTCGCCCTTTGGGCCGGTCGGGCTGGCAGACCACTGCCACCACCTGATGGCGGGATGACTCGCATATGGTTAGCAGAGGGGCAACCGCTATTTGCGGGCTGCCCCAGAAAATTACCCTCATGCGCTCTGCTGCTCCTCCATGTCCTTACGAATCTTTTTCCAGCGTGAGACGGCCAGCCGTTTCTTGACACTGCCCAGCCGGTCGACAAACAGGATTCCATCCAGGTGATCAATCTCGTGCTGGATAATACGGGCCAGCAGGCCCTCGGCCTCCAGTTCCAGCTCGTTACCGTCACGGTCCAGCGCCCGGACCACAATCCGCTCGGCACGCTCGACCATGTCCTTTATTTCCGGGATCGAGAGGCAGCCCTCCTCACCACGGCAGGAGCCTTCCTCCTCGGTAATCTCCGGGTTGATCAGCGCCATGGGTTCGAGCTGGTAACCGGCGTCCACGTTATCGAAAACGATCAGGCGTTTGCTAAGGCCCACCTGCGGCGCGGCCAGGCCCACACCCTCGCAGGTGTACATGGTTTCTATCATATCGGCGATAAACAGCCTGAACCTGTCGTCGATTTCCTCAGGTTCGATTTCCACCGATTTTTTGCGCAGGACCGGATCGCCCATGTATCTAAGTTGCAGAACGGACATCGCCGTCCTCCCTTCAGCTACCCTTGGTCACTACTCTGCTTACCCGGGAACGCTCGATCTTGATCTTTGTTCCCTCGGCCACTTTAAGGTCCACCGTGCCTTCCTCAATTTCGATAACCTTACCGTAGATACCACCTGCTGTAACCACTTCGTCACCCCGCTGCAGGGCGCCTAACATCTGTTTATGCTGCTTCTGCTGCTTCTGCTGCGGACGCATGATCAGGAAATAGATAATCCCGATCGTTGCGATAATCATAAAGATGAAAGTACCGTCAATACCGCCCGGGGCTGCCTGCCCGCCCCCGCCACCTGCACCACCCATTGCATAAAGAACATCCGCTCCCATCGTTTACTCCCGGTTGAAATGTTGTACAGTTACCAACGAATCAATTTTGATCAGTTGTCCGCCGTGCGACGGAAAAAATACCCGGCAAACCACAAACCTAGCGGCTGCCGGGGTCGTATCTATTATAAAACTCGCGTGACCATTGGTCAAATGTACTGTCAACTATGGCCCGGCGCATGCTGCGCATCAGACCGGCCATAAAGTGCAGGTTATGATGGCTCGAAAGCCTGATCCCCAGGATTTCCCCGGTGTTGATCAGGTGACGGATATAGGCCCGGGTAAAATTACGGCACACGTAGCAGCTACAGGTTTCGTCCAGCGGACTGAAATCATCCTTGTAGGCGCCGTTTTTGACCGACACCCTGCCGCTGGCGGTAAACACGCTGCCGTTGCGGCCCAGACGGGTGGGCACCACGCAGTCGAACATATCCACTCCGCGTCCCACGGCGGCCACCAGATCCTCCGGGTAGCCCACTCCCATCAGATAGCGGGGCTTATCCTCGGGAAGGTACTCGATCGTATGCTCCAGCATGCCGTACATCATCTCCTTGGGCTCGCCCACACTCAAGCCGCCCACGGCATAGCCGGGAAGATCAAGCTCCACGGTGCGCCGGGCTGACCAGCGTCGAAGGTGCTCGAACATCCCTCCCTGCACTATCCCGAACAGGTACTGAGGCCAGGGGTGCCTCTTATCCGGGGCCAGCGAGGCCAGCTTGTTGCGGCAGCGCTCGGCCCAGCGGATAGTACGCTCGGCGGCGAGCTTTACATATTCTTCCTCGGCCGGATAGGGCACACACTCGTCGAACGCCATAATAATGTCCGCGCCCAGCGCCGCCTGCACCTCCATCACGTTCTCCGGGGTGAACAGGTGATAGGACCCGTCGAGATGGCTCTGAAAGCGCACGCCCTCCTCGGTAATCTTACTCAGGTCGAGCAGGCTGAACACCTGGTAGCCGCCACTGTCGGTGAGCACCGGCTTGCGCCAGCCCATGAATTCCTGCAATCCTCCTGCCCTGCGGATAATCTCGTGGCCCGGCCTGAGAAACAGGTGGTAGGTGTTGGCCAGCACTATCTCCACATCCATGCTGTTCAGGTCAGCGGGTGTGAGCGTTTTAACTGTAGCCTGGGTACCCACCGGCATGAACACCGGCGTCTGGATTGTGCCGTGGCCGGTTGTTACCACACCCGCGCGCGCCGCGCCGCTGGTGGCCTCCAGCTTATATATTTTTTCCTGGAAATCGTCGCTGCGTAAATCAGTCAATGAGTTATCCGTTATCTGGTTATCATTCCAGGTGACAGATTTGTCACCCCTTGTGGCATTCAATCCGAGTTGAGCCTTCCCGGACCGGATAGTTTGATAATTAACCTGCTTTTGTTTCGGCAAAAGCAGCAAAACCATTTGGGGCCGCGAACTCGCGCATGCTTATGCGCTCTTAATATCCGCAGTGTTTTATCAGCAAAAAAACCGCTACGCTGTGCGTGGCACGCTTTTCAAGCGAATCGCACCCCGGGCAATGTGTCTTCTGCCACACTTGGTGGGATACGGTTCAATTACACGCTAGCCTTCCCGTGGCTCAGACATGCGCGGCCCCTGAAAACCCCGCCCTCAAAACAAACTCCTGCAACCCGTTTGACAATTATGAAACTGTTTCAGAATAATGCACATCCGAAACTCACCAGTGCTACAGAATCAGCATCGCATCGCCGTAGCTGTAGAAGCGGTATTTTTCCTGTACGGCCTCGCGGTAGGCCTCCAGCATCAGTTCCCGGCCCGCGAACGCAGAAACCAGCATCAGCAGGGTGGAGCGCGGAAGGTGGAAATTGGTCAGCATTCTGTCCACCACCTGGAACTTGAACCCCGGAGTGATAAATAATCCGGTAAAATCCTCAAGCTGGCCGGTTATTGCCGCGCTCTCCAGGGTGCGGACACTGGTTGTGCCCACCGCTGTCAACTTTTTTCCCGCTTGCCTTGCGGCTGTAATCCGGTCCCAGGCAGCCTGGCCGATCCGGTAATACTCGCGGTCCATCACATGCTCAGCCACATCTTCCACGCTCACCGAACGGAAAGTACCCGGACCCACATGCAATGTAAGATTCACCTGCTGAACACCACTATCGGCAAGAGATTTCAGCAGCTTATCGGTAAAATGAAGCCCGGCGGTGGGAGCCGCCACCGCTCCACTGCTGGCCGCATAGACTGTCTGGTAGCGCTGACGGTCTTCACTCGTATCAGGACGTTCGATATAAGGCGGCAGCGGAATATGGCCCCAGCGCTCGATAAGTTCGTTCAACTCGCACCCTTCGGCCGCTTCGGGACGAACAATCCGCTCGCCTTTCTGTTGACCGAATTCCTCCACCGTTATAACCAGCTCTCCCCCACCGAATTCCACAGTCCGCCCGACCTTCATCCTTCGGCCGGGCCGCACCAGCGCCAGCCAGCGGCCATCCTCACAAGGACGCACCAGCAGCACCTCAAACTCCGCTCCGCCGGGCAGGTTACCGGTCAAGCGCGCCGGGAAAACTTTCGTATCGTTGAGCGCCAGCAGCTCACCGGGAGCCAGGTACTCCGGCAGATCGCTGAAAGTCCGATGTTCCAGCCTGCCGGCTGAGCGATCAATCACCAGCAGACGGCTGGAGTCTCTGTGGGCTGCCGGGTGCTGGGCGATCAACTCCGGGGGCAGATTATAGTCAAAATCGCTGGTAAGCAGAACCGTCCTCCGGGTTTTGCAGCTCCGGCCAAACAATGCAGGGACACGAAATGACGTGTCCCCGTGCTGGAATCAAGGTTGATATAATAATCCCGAAATGCACTAATTGACAAGGGTTAAGCCGCGGGTGCGGCCTCAACCCTTACTCAGCCAGTAGGTGAACTTTCCGATAATCTGGCGGTCCGGACGGCCGAACCCGTCGGTATCGTGCTCATCGTAACGGTTCTCCTTGTAGACCAGGTAGAAAAAGCTGCCTGGACGGAACTCGAAACGGGTGACAAAATGGATACCGAGAGTGGAGCGCATGTCGAGCGGGTCATCGAGTTCCCACGGCCCGTCCACCAGTGGAGTATGACGGTTGGAGGAGAAATCAGTGTACTGGGCGAACAGGCGGAAATCGAGCCTGTTGTTCATCGTATAGCTGGTACGGAATACGTAGCTCTCGAAACGGGTGTCGCGCAGGGCCAGGATTTTATCCGGTGTATCGATTCCCGCAAGCTCTATCGGTTCGCTGAATTCCGAGAAGCCGGATATTTTCTGTATCCTCGGCTCGAAATTGAGCTCGATATTCGGTCTTGGCCGTACCCTGAAACGGATACTGCCGATCCAGCGGTTCCCATCGCGGTAGGAGCTGACATTATTATTCAGGCTAACGTTGACCGGGCTGTTGTGGTCGTTTGAAATTCCAGCCCAGTAACCGTGGCTTTTGGGATAACGGTAAATGAAGTCGTGGTCATCGGCCGCCCGATGAGCGTCCTCGCTGCTTTCCAATCCCTGCCACCACCCGGCGTGAACGTTCCAGTAATTCATGAACTGCACACGGCCACTGGCCGAGCCCCAGGCGGAACTCAATTCTCCGCCGGTGTAACTTCCCATCCGGGTATCGTAACGGTTACCGATAATCTTACCCACCAGTTCTTCCAGGTAGTCATCTGTCCAACTGCGGTTCAGCTCCATGTTGAAGTTAAAGGAGCGGATACCGTTTGAATGGGGCCTGTCGCGGAAGCGCAAATCGGCCCGCGTACGATGAGTTCCGTAGCCGTTGCCGTAAACCCATCCCAGGTCGTTGACATCGAAACTGCTTGAGTAGTTGTCATAGCTTACTCCGTAGGTCACGTGCTCCCCATTGAACTTGCGCAGCTTAAGCTCAACACCGTAGCCCTCGGATGTACTGCTGTTCTCGTCTTCTACCGCGCTGCCGGCTACCTGTCCGGCAAACTGCCAGGTGTGGCTAAAACGCATGTCCCAGTCCAGACCGCCGGTAAACGCATAGCGGTTCCAGTCGAAATCCTGGTGGCGGCTGTCGCGCATCACACTGGTGCCGATAAGACCCAGGCTCGATCCCTCGCCGAACTCCTGCAGCAGCCTTCCCACAAGGTAATTTGTCCGTGGCGCCAGATATTTCTCCCTGGCCAGTCCGCGATGTTCCCCCGGTACGTCGCCCAGTTTACGGAACGCCATTTCATCGCCACTGTCGAAACTGCCGTCATCATCCTGGTCAACGAAATAGTAATTTTCCTCATCCACCAGTGTCTCTATCAGTCCGTAGCGAAGGTTTTCGCTGGTCTTGCCCACCAGCCGCGCTCCGGCCAGGATTGTGGCCGTGGGGTTGATCACGTTACTCAGCGGACGGCCCATCCGCCGGGTGTGCACCAGTCGGATGTCGGTATTGAAAATATCCTGGAACTCCTGGAAGAACGGGCGCTTCTCTGGATAGTAGGTCGGGAACGGTGTAAGGTTGAGCTGCTCCTCATCGGTTTCCACGGTACCGAACTCCGGGTTGACCGCCAGATCGAGGGTGACACCGGAATTGATCCCGTATTTAATGTCCAGGCCGATATTGCGGGAAAAATCGCCTGAGAGCACCTCGTTGTCCTGAATCTGGCCCACGGCGTAGGGCAGGAACTCAAGCCGCGTGGGAGGATCGAGGTCCTTAAGGCCACCGAGCAGGCCGAACCGGCTGACAAAAAATCCACGTTCGCTCTCGGGTATCAGCCGCCATTGGTTATACTCTCTCTTGCGCTGGATATAGCGGGTCAGGTTAAGGCCCCAGGTCTGGAACGGCCTTCCTCCGCCGAAACGCAGCACACTGAACGGGATTTTAATCTCCGCCACCCACCCGTAACTCAGTTTACGCACCTGGGAGAACCAGACCGCGTTCCAACTGTTGTCCCTGCGGGAATCATCGGTGTAGAGCGCATCGGCCTGCACATTCTGGGCATTGACCGTAAACTGGAACGCGGTGCGGCGGTCGAAAAAGGAGTCAATGTAGACGCGCACGTTGTCGGAGCTCTGGATCACATCGCGGGGAGTCAGACGGGCGCTGACCTTTTCGGGTTCGCTGTCGTAGCAGATAAAAAGGAAATAGATCGCGTCGTCGTCGTAGACAATCCGCACCACGGTTTCCTCCGTGGGTGGTTGGCCTTCATCCGGGCGATTCTGGGTAAAATCATCAATCGGCAGCGCGAGTGTCCAGCAGGAGTCCTCCGGGTAACCGTCGAGAATGGGAGGACGCACCACTTTAACCGCCCAGGCGGACTTGGGACTGGTGGATACACTATGACTGTAGTCGGCGGAATCGGCGGCGGCGGAGGACTGATTTTCCACTTGAGCCGCAAGATGCCACGGAGCACTCAGCAGAGACGCCAGTAACAATATCGTAAGATTATTTTTCACAGTTTATCACCTGAATTTAGATAACTCTACCCTTGCTTGTTCTAATAAGAGTCTGTTTTTTTCTAGTGCTCTTTGCATGGATTTGTAAAACATTTGCTCCGCATTTATAGATACTTTTGACATTTGCTTTTTGTGATTATCATATTCTTCTTTGGTCATATTTTCTTTTTTAATTCCATCTTTTATTCTTTCTTTTCGATTTTCTTTCCAAGTTTGCGGCTCATTATTGCTCGATATTGTAAGTATTAATCTTTCTCGTTCCGATTCGTAATATTTTACCTTTTCAGCCCAGTAGAACTCAGGAAAAACATTACGTTGGAAATAATCACTCTCCCATACTTTGATACCCAGAATTATTAGAAGGAAAGCCAATAAAAGTGAAAAACATCCAACCGGTTTTCCTTGATTGTAAGAATTCTCATCTATTTTTCTCTTTGGAATACTCATTTAAGAGGAATTCTCTTAATTAAGCTGTTATACATAGCGGGCGGACACATGGGTCCGCCCCTACATTTGCCAAGTTAACCTTTAACAGCCTTAATGAACTACCCCGCGGCAGAGCCGCGAGGCAGCTGAAAAATCCCCCAGTCCCTTTTCAAAAGGGGAGGTAACATCCCCCGTCCCGATTCCATCGTGGACACCCCCTTTTCCAGGGGGGATTTAAGCTTCTCTTCATGCAAATGCAACTTATAAACCCGCAGCAAGCTGCGGGGAATTCTTTCGATTAATCAACGGCAAAAAACTCAATTCTTCATCCCGGTTACCGGGGCGGGCATTCTTCCTCCGCGACGGATAAACTTGGCCGAGCTGAACTTATTGACCGGCATAATCGGCACCTTGCCCAGCAGGCCGCCGTAATCGATCAAATCGCCGGCCACCGCGCCGGGGACGATAATAATCCGTACTGCTGTGGTCTTGTGGTTGATCACCCCGATAGACAGCTCATCGCCGATAATGGCGCTGATAGTCTCGGCGGGCGTATCGCCGGGCACACCGAACATGTCCATGCCCACGCTGCACACCGCGGTCATCGCCTCCAGCTTGTCGATACTCAGCGCACCCTCCTGGACCGCGGCTATCATCCGCTCGTCCTCGCTGACCGGGATAAACGTGCCCGAAAGCCCGCCCACGTTGGCACTGGCCATCGCCCCGCCCTTCTTGACAGCATCCATCAACATCGCAAGCGCCAGGGTGCTGCCGTGGGCCCCCACCCGTTCTATACCCATCGCCTCCAGCACACTCGCCACCGAGTCGTTGGGCGCGTTGGTGGATGCCAGCGAGATATCGACAATCCCGAACGGGACATCCAGGCGGCGGGCCAGTTCACGGCCCACCAGCTCACCCACGCGGGTAATCTTGAAAATCGTACGCTTGATAACCTCGCCAAGCTCCGAGAGATCGCAGTCCGGGTTGGCCGCCACCACATCGCGCACCACACCAGGGCCGCTCACCCCGATATTGACCGAGAAATCCGGCTCACCCACGCCATGGAACGCACCGGCCATGAAGGGGTTGTCCTCCGGGGCGTTGACAAAAGCCACGAACTTGGCGCAACCGATCCCCCGCTCTGATATTTCAGCCGTACGCCTTAACATCGGGCCAAGAGCCAGCACGGCGTCGATATTCATCCCCGCCACGGTACTGCCGACGTTGAGAAACGAGCAGACTCTTCCCGTGTTGCTCAGCACCTCTGGAAGCGCCTCGACAAGTGCGGCGTCGCTGCGGGTCATCCCCTTGTGGACCAGCGCCCCGAACCCGCCGATAAAATCGATCCCGGCATCTCCGGCAGCGCTGTCGAGCGTGCGGGCCATCTTCATAAACTTTTCCGGCTCGGCGTGGGTTTCCATGATCAGGCTGACAGGAGTAACCGAGATGCGCTTGTTGATAATCGGCACACCGTACAGAACCTCCAGACGCTCAGCCTGCTCCACCAGCGCCTTTGCGCGCGAGTTGATCCGCTGGTACACGTTATCGCAGAACCGGTCGAAATCGCTGTGGATACAATCCTTGAGGTTGATTCCCAGCGTGGTGGTGCGGATGTCGAAATTCTGATAGAGGGTCATCCGGACCGTTTCGAATACTTCCTGTACGTTTATCGTCATTTTCTATACCCTGTGCATGGTCTTGAACAGGGCCTCGTGCTGAATCTGCACAACCAGGCCCATCTCCTCCGCCAACTTTTCCATCGCCGCCTTTACATCCTCCAGATCACTGGAGCTTTCCTTGAAATCGACCATCATGATCATCACGAAATTGCCGCGCATGACTTTCTGGGAGATATCCTCGATATTGATCTTGTGCTCGAACAGCAGGCTGCTGACCCGCGCCACTATGCCGTGCCGGTCGCGGCCCATCACCGTGATAAAAGATATCTGCTTGCCGGAATTGTCCTGGTCCAGTTCACGCGGGTCCAGATCGCGTGGATCGTATGCCTGCATGTGTCACCTCCCTGCTGAAACTCATATTTCCCAAAAACGGCAAGATAAAGAATTAAGCGCCGCTGCCGGGCATTTTCACCTTGACCACGATTTTGACAACCTCGGCCGGCTCGTTGAACGCGGCGCCGGGCATGTGGGCGTCCTCGGGGAAAAATATGGCGAAATCGCCCTTGCGCAGCACCACCATGCTGTCCGCTGAATCCGGCTCGTACTTGATAAAGTCCTTATCCGGATCGTAGTCCTCAACGGTGGGAGAGGTTTCCGAGGGCGTGTAATATATCGCCTCGGGGCCCCCGCTGGCAAGGTACTGGACATCGAGGTAGTTATAGTGGCCTTCGAGGATTTTCTCGATGCGCGGGGCGGTGGTGTAGGCTACCACGATTGCAAACACCCGGTCGCCATCGATCTCGTAGCGGCCCGGCGATGGCGGGTTGTCTTTTACACTGTGCAGCCAGGCGAACGCCTCTGCCAGGCCGGGGGCGATGCCCTCGTAGCGATGGTGGGTGGAAAGCTGGGCTGTGATCATGGCGATTTCCTTATTCTAAATTTAGCAATAAAGACGGATTCTATTCTTTTCCATCTCTTTTTCTATTAGCGATACCCATTTCAATTGCGTATTTATGCAAATAATCTTCAGCGTACCCCTTAATCTTAAAGACTGGCAATAAACCCTCTTGAGAAATAAATATTTCTTTGAAAATATCATCCGCTTCATCAATAATAAAAAACATCCAAAACAAACCTGAAAAAAAAACTCTATAGGCATCATAACCGTTAAAATTTGTTAATTCTGGAGGAATGATCAACTGTGGAATAATCATTCTTTTTATAATTTCATTTTCACATATTGGGTAAATAATTTGGCAACCATAAGTTTTAGAATTTCCAGGATTTTGACTGAGTAACATTTGCCTCAAATTTTCATTATCAATCTGAGAAAGAGTAATATTTTTGAATTCCTCCAGACTAGATATAGAAGATCTCCATAATATTGATAGCTGAAACAATTTGAAACTGTTGTAATCAACATCTTCAATTTTAAGGATATTTATCACAAGCTTATTTTTGATCTTGTATTTTATCTTTTTTAGGACCTCTTTGGCATACTTTTCATGTTTACCAATCAACTTGTTGTCACACTCATGGCACAGGAGTTCCTCCCTGTAGCCTTTTTGTTCATACTCTTTCCTAACTGTTGGATCATTTGAAATTGCATAAAATCTTTTGGGCTTATCCTTATTCTTTGGATACAATGGGGCATACAAGTATTCAGGCAAAATATGAGATTGTATTATCTCATTTTCCTGCAAACATAGTCTGCACTTCATGCCGTTTTCCTGTATCTGCATTAGAATACAAGTTGTTTCAAAAGAGGGCGAACACAAGGTTCGCCCCTACGAAACCGCCCACCAGAGTGGTTTCCCCGCGCTACTTCAAAAACACCCCCACGGGCCCGCGCATCCATTTGGCCATCAGCATGAATCCCAGATCAGTGGGGTGCACGCCGTCCACGGTGGCGTCGCCGTTAAGCCACACATCCTCCGTGCACTCCAGCATGTGAACATTATTGTCGCCCGCTGCCACAAGTTTCTCCCAGGCCTCGCGCATCAGGGAGTTGGCGGTGGCGTCGTAGGGACGTACGTTCTCCACCAGCAGCACTGTTGTATTGGGTCGTTTCCTGCGGTAAACCTCCATGAACGGCCCGGTAAGCTCGCCGATTTTCTCGCCCACGTTGGGGATGCAGTCAATCAGCAGCACTTCCGGGTCAAGCTCGGAGATAAACCCGGCCATCTCCGGCTCCATCAACCCGTTGCCGCTGAACCCCAGGTTGATCACCTCTCTATACAGCCAGCGGCCCAGGATCGCAGTGTGCACGTTGCCGGGGCGTGATGCGCAGCCGCCCTGGGTGATCGAGGTGCCGTAGAACACAATCGGTTTGCCTTGTGGCCTGGGCAGCCTCCAGAGCTTGCAGCCCTCCGGTACGCCTATCTCAACCTTGGTTACCGTGTTGTAGAGCGGAAGGTACATCAGGTATTCGCGTTTCTCCCGGGTGCGGCCGCTGAACAGTTCCTTGACTGTCCAGCCTTCCTCCGGACGGGCCACGCGGGTGAACCGCCACTGGCCATCACGCTTGACAAACAAATCCAGGCCGCTGCGGCCCGTGGCGGGCATGTGCTGCAAGCCCCCGCCGCCGTCCCAGGAGAGAGTAATCGAGGTGGCATCGGTGGCGAACCGCACACACATCCCGGAGCTATTGCGGCTGAGATCCCAGACCGGTTGGCGGACCACACTATCGGCGCGTGCAGGCAGACGGTCGTAGTAGGCCTTGGTCTCTGTCCAGCCCCTGCCCTCCACACCGATAGTCGCCACATCGTACCACACAAGGCCGGTGTCCGCGTGGGCGGGTTCGATCAGTTTTTCGGCGGCAAGCAGGCCGTTGGCGGAAATCAGGACAAGCAATACCGCCGCCAGCAGTCGCAAATGTCTCATTCTAGAAAACTCCGGGTAAGATTAACAGGTATTGTAATCAAGGCGATCAGGAGGATTGCCGTGTCCAGGCCGGCAATAAATATAACACGGCATGGAATGGCATGCCTTACAATAGAAAGTTTTTCCGCTTTTATCAATAAGAACTATCACGAAAAGGGCGGACACAGGAACTCACCTCACTAAAAAGCGGGAACCTGGTCCGGCGTCTTTCAATCCAATTGGGAGTGAATGCGGGTGAAAAATCCCCGCTATCAAGAGGGGTGCCCGCCACAAGCGGGCGGGGTGTGTATGCCTTTGCGGACAGACACAAGGTCCGCCCCTACGACAATCCATGCCAACAGTTATATGGATTCCAACCTATTTCAGCAGCACCATCTTGCGGGTGAGCGCCTTGCCGCCCGTGGTTAAGCGGTAGATATAGACCCCGCTGGAGACCCTGCGCCCACGCTGGTCCGCGCCATCCCAGAAAACAGTATGCTCCCCTGGGGTTGAAGGGCCACTTGCCAGCACACGCACCAGCCGCCCGCCGATACTGTAGACTTTAAGGCTCACGTCTGATGCTCCACCGTCCTCTGGAACGCTGAAAGATATTGCCGTCGATGGGTTAAACGGGTTGGGACGGTTCTGGGAGAGGCTGAACGCCGAGGGTAGTTCTGTCTTTCCGCCGCCGGCTCCAAGCAGCACTGCCATTGCGTTATCGAAATCCGGGCCGGAGATACCAAATTGCTCCGCCTGTTTCCGCAGCCAGTCTGTTTCCTCCGCGCTGATTAATTCCAGCCACTGATTATCTACCTGTTCCATATTACCTGCAAGGGTTGCCCCGGTAAGAATATCCGGGCAGGTGCCGCCACGGATATCCATCAGCAGGGCCAGCACGTCCAGCACTGTAAAACTTCCGCTGCGGTCCCAGTCCAGACGGGGGTCTTCGGGGTTGCGGCGCGAGAGCAGCAGGAAGTAGAGCAGATCGACAATGTCAGCCCGTCCATCGCCGGTCATGTCGCAGCGAAACACCACTCCACCACTGCTGGCCATTCCTGTAAGGGACAACTGATGGACCGTTTTGTCCGCGTCATCGGTGGTGAACGTAAGCGTGGCCGAGTGCGCCCCGGCGCTTAGTGGCGCGAACCGGACAGCGACATCGGCACTTGCCGACTCCGGGATTTCCAGGGTATCGGGGGCAAGCACGCTGAACCCGGCTCCATCGATACTCCAGCCCCAGGCCAGCAGGGGCACCTCGCCCGTGCTGCCGATACTGAAACTGGAAGTGTCGGCGGCCCCGGCATCCACCGTGTCGAACGCAACTGCGGTGGCGGTAAACTGCACCAGCGGGTAAATCCCCGTGCCGGTAATTGGCATCTGGATCTGCTCACGGAACGGGTCATTGGTCATGATGGTGAGCGTACCGCTATAGGTATCCGCCCGCGTGGGGCTGAATGCAACCTGAAGCGAGTCCGTCTGTCCCGGCTGAATCGTCACTGGCGGAGGTACACCGCCAATTGTGGCGGTATACCTGGGAGCAGAGATGCTCATCTCTGCTATTGATAAGGCGGCCAGCCCGGTGTTGCCCAGCGGGTAGCTCAGCACGGTGGGTCTGCCCACCTTGGCCTTGCCGAAATCAATACTGTTCAGGTCAAGCACCACCGATGGCACGATTGCCGCGCCGGTGATCTCGACAGTCAGATACAAAACGAGGTCATAGCCGGAGTCGAAAGTGGTTGGCATGAAACTGGTTCCGTTGGTACTGTAAAACATGTCGCTGAAACCGCTGTTGACCGTGCCGCCAACCCCTGGGCCATCGCCCACGGCTACGAACGGATGGTCGGGGAACTGCAAGACGACCCACAGAGTTCGCGCATTTGTTAGCTGGACCGCCTCCCACTCCACGTTGGTCACGCCCTGCTCCGCGCCGATAAAATTTTCCACCGAACGGATCGGGTTGCCGATCTCCGGGGCACTCTCACTGCCGCCCGTGAGCATGATCCGTGGCCAGGTCATGTTGAGGTCGTTGTTGAAAAACGTGAGGCCGTGGACTTTGAACGCTTCCGGCAAACTTGCAACCGGAAAACGAACCGCCAGGTAGTAGCCGGTTTTAGAGCTGAAATTCAGAATTATGGTTGTGGACTTGCTCATGTCGTAGCGCGCCAGCAGGGTGGCGGTTGTCAGCGTAAAATCGTAGTCCGGATTATAGCCCACGGTTATAATCGGCTCGGCGGCATCCAGTGAGCTGGCCCCGGAGAAATACTGCGGAATATAGACCGTGGGGTCGGAGGTGCTGTTGATATAAGAGCCCACGTGCTTGAGGTCCACCGTGCGGGCCCTGAGGTAGTATTGCCGCCCTGGGCGCAGGCCACGGATATTGTAGCCTCCACCCGTATCGCTCAGTGCGGCCACGGTTTCCAGCCTGGTGGAGTCGTCGATAGCCGAGACATAGACCCCAGTGACCGGCTGGCCGTCCACATTGTAGATATGGCCTGTCAGCGAATCGAAAGAGGTGTTGAACGCGGAGACCGGGTAAAGGTTGCTGATCGCCGCCTTGTCATCGTCCTCCACCGTATTCTGGCCATAGCGGGTGTAGGGAAACATGGTGGCGTGCTCTATCCAGCTATGGTCCAGGCCCAGAAGGTGGCCTATTTCGTGGGTGGCCACATCCTGAAGGTTTATCCGTTTAGACGCCAGGTCAGTAGCCAGAACGGTGGTAAACACGTACTCCTGGTCGTTGAAAATGATATCCGAATCCAACAGGTGCCCGTCGGAGGGGTCGAACTTGTTGATCGTGATCCCCACCACCGACGGCCCGGCATCGGTTGAAACCGTAAAATTGGTGGTCTGGGTATCAAAAATGATCAGGTTGAACCCGTCGTCACTGCTTCTGCTGACCTCGGTCAGATTGGTCAATCCCATGTATACAAACGAGATATCGGCGCTGGAAATAATTTCCCATTCGTTGAAACTGTTTCGCAAGGCGTATTCCACCAGGTCGAAACTGGTCCCGTCAATACTGTTGGCTTGATGAATCCAGTAAGAAATGGGGAAATCTCCTAAAGGTCCGGTTTTCCATTGCTGGCGGATTCCTTGGGAATATTCATTGTTGGTAAAAAAATACACGTAGGCCTCAGCCGGGCTAACCGCGGCCATGACCAGCACTGTGGTCAGCACAAAAAAGCGAATGCCATCCCGGCAAAATATCCCGCTGATAGTCATCGTCCCTGCTCCTCACCCAGAATGCTTCTGATCCGGGCCAGGAACTCACCCAGCGGCAGTTCTTTGCCGAGGCCACCGCCATCGCCACTACCACCTTTACCGGGAACCCCCACCAGTTGCGTTCCCTCCGCCGAGGCCAGACTGGGCAGCATCTTTTTTTTGCCCCACACCGAGCGCACAACCGGATATGCTCCCTGGCTGAACCCCACCACCCGGTAGCGGTTGTCACCACGATCCGCCAGGAACAGCACATAGCGGCTGCCAGTTCTGAAAACCGGGGTTCCGGCCACGCTCTGGCCCATGTTGCCTATCACCCCGCCCAACTGACGGGATACCAGATTTTCAGTCCCCTGTCCCTTAACCCACTCTTCCACCCGGAACTGTGTATCCGTGTAAATTATGTCATTGTCACTTCCCCAGGCACAGTTTTGCCCCACAGCAACAGCCACCACTACCACAGCGGCGGAGTGGGCCTGCTCCTCAAGCGGAAGGTGGCGCACGATAGTGGCCCGCACCGGCAGCGCCAGCAGCAGGGCCAGCAACACTGAGAGCCGGATTTGTTTCCAAAGTTGATTCACCGCGTACATGTACTCCCTCCCAAAAGCAGTTACTTATCCCTGGCATTATTCTCTTCGGTAAATTCCCGCCTTCCAACCACTGCAAGAATCGTTCAATTTACAGCGCCGCGGCACTTGATTCAACCCGCTTGTTTGAGTGCCCCTGCCAGTGCCGTACCCTTGACATTCGTCCTGCCGCCGCCCATCTTGAGTCGAAAGCGTGAGACGATAACTGGATACAATAACAGGAGGTACGATGAGTAAGCAACAGCCGCCCCAGGAGCGGACCATAAACCTGGAACTTCGTGAGCAGGAAGCCGAGGGGGTATACGCCAACCTGGCGGTAATCACCCACTCAAGCAGCGAGTTCATTCTCGATTTCGCCAGGATCATGCCCGGAGTTAACAAGGCCCGGATTCAGGCGCGGATCGTGATGACTCCCCAGAACTTCAAGAACCTCCAGCGGGCGATTGCCGACAATATCGCCAAGTTCGAGGTCCAGCACGGCCAGATCGCAACCGGCGGACAGGCTCCGCAGGTGAGCGTTGACGAGCCTCCGCTAAACGACGATGAAAACAAATTGCACTGACAACGGGCCGCGAAGCCCTGCCAGGAGGTTAATCAGCTTGCTCGAAAAAATCAAAAAAATCATTCGCAATCTCGGTCCCGGACTGATCGTGGCCGCTGTGGTGCTCGGCCCGGGGTCGATCACCTCCATGTCGGCAATCGGCAGCATCCTGCGTACAAAGGTACTGTGGGTGTTGCTGGTCAGTGGCATTTTCATGATGACTTACACCGCTCTGGCGGCGAAGTTCGGCGCGATGAACGAAAAAACCTTCCTCACGGTGGTCTCTGAGCGCTACGGTAAGTGGCTTGCGGCAACAATAGGCATTCTGGCGTTTCTTGGCAGCGCCGGATTCCAGGTGGGCAACAACCTGGGCGTGGGCATGGCGATGAACGCCGTGTTCGGCGGGCCGGTCTGGATGTGGGCCGCTGTGTTCACTCTAATCGCCATCAGCTTCCTGTTCCTTTTCAGCAGCCTCTATCAGGCCGTGGAAAAACTGATGATGGCGCTGGTGGTGGTCATGATTATCGCCTTCATCAGTAACCTGTCCGTGGCGAAACCCGATCTGGCAAGTGTTTTCCGGGGATTCATTCCAAGCACATTTGATAAACAGTATATTCCGCTGATTGCCGCCGTGGTGGCAACCACGTTTTCAATAGGTGCGGCCCTGTTCCAGTGTTATCTGGTACAGGAAAAAAAATGGGGACCAGCGCAGTTGGGCCGGAGTATCCGCGATAGTGCGGTGGGCATTACCGCTCTGGTAGTAATCGGGCTTGTGGTGATGATCACCGCCAGCACGGTACTGGGCAGCAGGGGGATCGAGGTCCGCAGCGCCGCCGATATGGCCACACAGCTTGAGCCGTTGTTGGGCCGGGCCGCCATGTTCCTGTTCTGTCTGGGCCTGTGGGGAGCCAGTTTCAGCTCATTCCTGGGCAACGCTATCCTGGCGGGGACTATCCTGTCCGATGGCCTGGGCCTGGGCGGTAAAATCTCCAGCCCGTGGACCAAGCGCTTTGCCGTTCTGGTCCTGTTGATAGGAACCGGCATGGCCGCGGCCAGCAGTAAATTCTCGCCAATCAATTCTATAATAATCGCCCAGGCCGTTACCGTGATCATGGTCCCGGTGGCCGCTTTTATGATTCTCTGGCTGGCCAATAAGCGTGAGCTGATGGGCGGCACTCGTCCTGCCTTGTGGGTTAATGTACTCGCTGTGCTTGGACTACTCACTGTCTGCCTGCTGGCGGTCAACACCGCCTGGAGCCTTATCGGCAGGATGATGGGATAAAGCAATGGATTCGCTGGCCGGGATTTTTATCGGCTCGTTCGTGCTCGGACTCTCGGGGGCGCTGATGCCGGGCCCGATGCTGGTGGCCGTGGTGGGCCAGAGCCCGCGCCGCGGTGCGCTTACCGGGCCGATAGTGGTACTGGGCCACGGCGTACTGGAAAGCGCCCTGGTGGCGGCTGTTATTCTGGGCTTCGCGGAGTTTCTCAAGGATGCCGCCGTGCTGGCCTTTATCGCAGTGGCGGGCGGAGCCATGTTGCTCTGGATGGGTACCGGCATGTTGCGCAGCGCCGGTGGCATGACCCTCTTTGGCGAATCCGGGAATGGCGGCAAGGGCAACGCTATGCTAAATATCCATCCGTTCTGGGCCGGAATAGTCACCAGCCTGTCGAACCCCTACTGGATTCTCTGGTGGGCCACTATCGGGCTGGGCTACATGATGATAGCCCGTGAGCTTGGCGCCGCCGGGCTGACTGCTTTCCTGGTGGGACACATCCTTGCGGACCTTGCCTGGTACACGGTGATCAGCACTCTGGTAACAGGCGGTAAGCGCTGGCTGACAGATGGGCTTTACCGTGGGATGATCCGGGTCTGCGCGGTGATTATATTATTTTTCGCCGTATATTTCGGCTGGCATGGAATCAACGGGATTGCTAGTTAAAATGGACGGACCCGAGCCGAAAACAGCCCTGCTGGCAAGCCCGCTGTTTGAAAATCACAGCACCGGTGCGGGCCATCCCGAGCGCCCGGAACGCACCGAACGGATAAGGCTGGAGCTTGACAACGCCGGGCTGAGCGCCCGCTGCCGGAGGATCGAGCCGGTAGAGGCACGCATGGAGGATATTGGCCGCGTCCATGACAGTGAGTACGTCGAGCGCCTGCGCCTTGCCTGTGAAAACGGCGATTCGTTTATTGACACGCCCGACAGTGCGATCTGCCCGGAAAGCTGGCGGACTGCCCTGCTGGCGGCCGGAGGTGTTGCAGCCGCGGCGGACATGATAGCCGCGGGGGAAATTAAGCGGGCATTCTGTGCCGTGCGCCCGCCGGGCCACCACGCGGAGCGCAATCGCTCGATGGGGTTCTGCCTGCTGAACAATATCGCAATTGCCGCCGCGCGCCTGCAACAGGTACATGGAGTTAAGCGGCTGGCCATACTTGACTGGGACGTGCATCACGGCAACGGGACCCAGCAGGCGTTCGAGAGCGACCCGGATCTGCTGTTCGTCAGCCTGCATCAGGACCCGCGTACGCTGTATCCAGGCAGCGGGTTCGAGACCGAGCGCGGAGTGGGCCCGGGCGAGGGTACCGTGCTCAATATTACGCTGGCTCCCGGCACGGATGGTAAGAAATACCTTGAACTGTTTGAAAGCAAGGCGTTGGCCACGATAAAAAAATTCGAACCGGAGATGCTGCTGATCTCCGCCGGTTTCGATCTTCACGAGGCTGACCCGCTGGCAGGGCTGAAACTGGATACCAAAAGCTGCCAGATGTTGAGCGAGCTGGCCCTTGGCCTGGCCGCTGAAATCTGTGGCGCCAAAGTACTGACCGTGCTTGAGGGCGGATATAACCTTGACGTGCTGGCTGCCTGCTGCACCCATCACGTGGGCGCAATGCTGAAACTGGAGCCTGAAGACTAACTTCATTTGAGAACGCGAGAATACGATGCGCGTAATGTTTGTAGCCACTGAGATGGAGCCGTTCGCCAGCACCGGCGGGATGGGCGATGTGCTGGGCGCCCTGCCGCAGGCCATGGCCACGCTGGGAGTAAAAGTCTCCGCCGTGCTTCCCCGCTACGGTTTTATCGACCCGGATGAGTTCAAGCTCAAACCCTACGGGGCGGATGGACGTTCCGTGACAGTGGGCGGGTTAAAAAAACACTACAATGTAATGCGCAAAGCCCGCAAGGGAGTGGAACTGCTGTTTGTGGATCAGCCCTCGTATTTCGGCCGCGACAAAATTTACGGCACCACGGACAGCGATTATCCGGACAACGCCGAACGCTTTGTGTTTTTCACCCGCGCCGCTCTTCAGATTGCAGCGGCCATGAGGCCCCGGCCCGATGTGATCCATTTCCACGACTGGCATACCGCTCTGGGACCGGTGTATATGTCTGTCGACCCGGTTACGGCCAAAAAACTGCGCTCTTCCGCCGCGGTGCTCACTATCCACAACCTCGGTTACCAGGGAATATTCCCGCGGGCGGAAATGATAACCGCCGGACTGGGTCCGGAGTTGTTTAACCCGAACGCTCTGGAATTCTGGGGACAGATGAATTTCCTCAAAGGCGGGATTGCGTTCAGCGATGCAATGGTTGCTGTCAGCCGCAAGTACGCGGATGAAATCCAGACAGATGAGTTCGGGTTCGGGCTGGAAGGGACAATCCAAAACCACTCCGGCAAATTGTTCGGCATCCTCAACGGGGCCGACTATAACCGCTGGGACCCGCGCACGGACCCGGCACTGCCCGCCAATTACGACATCACCGACCTTAGCGGCAAGGCCAGATGCAAAAGCGCTCTTCAGCACGAAATGAAGCTTGCCGAGAATCCCGCTGTCCCGCTGGTGGGGATCATTAGCCGGCTGGTGGAGCAGAAGGGCCTGGACCTGCTGGTGGAATCCATCGAACAAATCATGGATCAGGAGGTGCAGTTCGCCGTGCTGGGTCTGGGCGCCGAGCGTTACCATAAAAGTCTGCTTAAGATTGCCAGGCGCTGGCCCGGCAGATTTTCCACGGTAATAGGGTTCAACGAGCGGCTTAGCCATCTGATCGAGGCCGGCAGCGATATTTTCCTGATGCCCAGCCGTTACGAACCGTGCGGTCTTAACCAGATCTACAGCCTGCGTTATCTTACCGTGCCTGTTGTCCGCTCCACCGGCGGGCTGGATGACACGGTGATCGATGCGGACGTGGACCCTGTACGCGGCAATGGATTTAAGTTCGCCGAGTTCAACTCAAAGGCGATGGCTACCCGGCTGGGCAGGGCGCTTTCCCTGTTCCGCAGCGACCAGGGACGCTGGCAAACAATCATGAACAACGCTTCCCATGCCGATTTCAGCTGGGGAGTCAGTGCGCGCCGTCACCTCGAGGTTTACCGCCAGGCCAGAAAACGTAAGCAAAATGCTGCCCCCGGTAACGGTGAAAACGGCGGCGGCCATGGACCATAAGGACGTTCAACAGCAGAAGCAAAATCTCCGCACGCGGATGAAAAATCTCCGCTCTTCGCTTTGCCCTGCCAGCCACAAACAGATGAGTTCCGCCATAGAAAGCAGCCTCTGCGCCCTGCCACAATGGAAAGCCTGCCTGCATATCTGTACATTTATCGGCAGCAAACCCGTCGAGGTGGACACGCTGGGAATTATCCGCCGTTCTCTGGAGCACGGTAAAAAAATCTGTGTGCCGGCAATTGATCCGCAGTCGCTGAAACTGTTCCTGGCCCCTCTGGAGTGTACAAGCACCCTGGTTCAGGGCCATTTCGGGATTTTAGAACCTGAGGGCGGCCCCAGGTACGCGCCGGATGAGCTGGACTGGGACCTGGCCCTGGTTCCGGGGCTGGCGTTCGGCCGCGATGGCGGCAGGCTGGGGTTCGGCAAGGGTTACTACGACCGCCTTCTGGGCGCTCGCAGCACTGCCCGGATCGCACTGGCATTCGGCTTCCAGATACTCAGCACTGTCCCGGCTCTTCCCCATGACGTGCCTGTGGACCTGATAGTCACCGAGAGCGAAATTATTCGTACCGGCTGATTCCCCGAGCATCCTTTACACGCACTTTTCCGCTTTGTACTATTTAAACAGGCAGTATTACTGCTAATATTGAATTTCCTTTTCAGATACATTGTTGTTTTCAGGGGGTGAACGATGTCATTGGAACAGAGACTGCTGGATGACCTGAAGCAGGCGATGAAGGACCAGGACAAGCTGGTTCTGGGCGTACTGAGAATGCTCAAGAGTCAACTGATGAACGAGAAAACAAAAAAGGGCGGCGCAAAAGAACTGACCGAAGAGACAGTGGTGCAGGTATTTACCTCTTATGCCAAGAAACTCCGCGAAGCCAGGGAACAGTTTGAAAAGGGTGGACGGGTCGAACTGGCCGAGCAGCACGCCAGTGAGGTGGAGATAGTGGAACGCTACCTTCCCGAGCAGGCCGGCGAGGAAGAGATTGCCGAGGTGATAGAGCAGATGGTGGAAAGCCTGGCCGCCGACAGCCCGGAACAGATGGGCCGGGTTATGGGCGCTGTGATGGCCGAGTTGAAGGGCCGAGTGGACGGTAAAGTGGTGAGCAGGATGGTGCGCGAAAGGCTGGCGCAGAGTTGACGACGATTAAAGAATAATCAGGGGAGTGAAGATGACTGAAGCAGGACATTTTGTATTGACCGGGGGCAAAATTGTTACCCCGCAGGGCGTGGTCGAGGGAGCGGTAGAGGTAAAAAATGGCAAAATAATCCGCACCGGACGTTTGAAGCCGAAGACTGGCGACGGCGCTGAAATTGTGGATACGGGCGGGGCTTATATCATGCCCGGCCTGATCGACATGCATATCAACGATGGTGTGGCGCTGCTCAACAGGATTTCCTCCCCATCGGCCCACGCCGACCGTCTGGAAAAAGTTTCCCGCGACCTGGTGAAACTGGGAGTTACCGGGATTTTCCCGGCCACCCTGGCCGCACCCCTGGATGAGATTGCCGGCTACCTGGAGGGGATGGCCGAGTTCCGCCGCCGCTGGCAGGATAAGCCCATGGGGACCGAACTGTGCGGCGCGCTGGTAGAGGGCACGTTCATGAACCCCGCCAACTGCGGGGCGCAGAACCCGGCCTACATGTTCCGCCCCAGCAGGGAGATTCTTGATAGCATGCTGGCCAGCGGGGTGGTGCGCTTTGTCAATATCGCCCCAGAGTTCGGCGATGACAGCCTGGACTTGATTGATTACGCTGTCTCCAAAGGCCTGGTGGCCGGGGCCGGGCACTGCAAACCCACCGCCGACCAGATGACACGGGCCATGGACAAGGGCTTGAGCTATTTTGTGCACCTGCTCAACGGCCCCACCGGCAGCAGCACCAAGTCGTTCGACAACGGGGGCACCCTGCAGGCGGCTCTGCGGGATGACCGCATGTCGGTGGAGCTGATTGTGGATCTGGTGCACGTGGACCGTCGGGTGGTGCGCGATGTAATCTCGCGCAAGGGAGCGGAGCGGGTAATTGCGATCAGCGACAGCATGTTCCCCACCGATGCGCCACGGGACGTGTTCGAGATCAACGGTGTGCTGGGCCGGGTGGACCACGAAAACAACTATATCTATGTCACCGGCCGTCGGGACAGCCAGGGCAATGTGACCGAAATACCCGAACCGGAACTTAAGACCTGCGACGCCTCCGTGCTGTTCGGGGCAATTGCCAACATGGACGACGTGTTCCGGAACCTGGTGAAAATTCTCAGCGTGGAGATGGAAGGCAACTGGGTCCGCACCCACCCGGCCCACCCGCTGGATGAGGCCGTGCGGCTGGCATCCGAGATGTGCTCCACCGTGCCCGCCAGAGTGAGCGGCATGTACGACGGCTCTTGGGGCCGAAGAGTGGGAGCCGTGGCGGAAGGGTTCGAGGCCGATATTGTTGTGGCCGAGGTTACCGGCGGCGATGGCGCTGTATTTACGCCGAAGCAGGTGTATGTGGCCGGGAACAAGTTCTGGGGGTGATTAGCCAAAAGTTTATACTGTGAAAATCCCGGTGATGGCTGGCCGGGAGCAATGAAACTCAGGTAGCATTTTTTCTTGCCCCGCGTCAGGGCGGGCGGCGCGCGCATGGAACATGCGCGCCTGCCGTCCGGCAGGCCTGGGCGCACTTACCGCGCCCAGGCGCCGCCCGCCCTTGCCGCACACCGCTGTACGAAATACAAAGGTTGCCGATGAGCACTGAACTGAAAACCGGTCGATTTGAGAAAGTTCTTATCCGGCTGACTCTCTGGGCCACGCTGCCTCTGCTCACTGGTATCATCTGCTGGTGGACAGCCGCGGCGGTGTCTATTTACGGCGTTCTACCCCTGACCGAAGAAATAGTAAAACATTTTGCTATCGGGGGCCTTGCCGCCGGTTTTCTGGCCTTTCTGCTCTTCCAGCGCACTATCACAGCCAATTTTTATCTGGCAAAAATACCCGTTGTGGTGGCTGTCTATTGTTTCTGCACCGTGTTTGCGTTCGCCATGGCGATGGGTGTGCCCGTGCTGGTTCCCCTGCCGGGCATAGTCCTGGGGCTGTATAGCGGAAGACGGCTGGCGCATGCCGCGGCCGGGCTGGAAGAGGCAATAAAACAGGCGAAAAATACAGCATATCTGGCCGCGGGTGTTACCGGTCTGGCCGGGGCGGGGTCAATCCTGATGGCAGCTCTGGATAACAGCCTGGCAAGCAATATTGGCCGGATGCTGGGTGTTGACTGGACTCGCGGGACTATCCTGGGTGGCGCGGTAATTCTGCTGCCGGTGCTGATTGCTGTGCAATATCTGTTGACAAAGTGGGCGGTGCGGCTGGCTATTGGACGTTTATGATTTTTAAGTAATTGTGTTAATTGCGGCCGAGGTTACCGGCGGGCCAGAGGATACTTTGCGCCCAGGCAGGTGTACGTGGCCGGGGAACAGTTTGTGGAGTGAACAGCCAAAAGTTTATACTGTGTAAAGCCCGGCCTGAATAGGCCGGGCTTTTTTATTGCTTTTTTTATGTTTATCAATTATCAACTAACACGTTTCATTCATTTTGCTCTTGTATGCTCAGGAGGAAAAGTGGACAAAGAAGATAATAATAAACAAATATGCATTGTTCAAGATTGCGGACGTGAATGTTATGGGGAGAGATTTTGTATATTCCACATACCCAAAGATCATAGATGCGTAGAATTTTCCAATGGGAAAATAATTAGTACTGTCAAGGAAGACTACAATACTGCAATTGAGGAATTATTTAAGAATAAGTTATCAAAGCAAGATGAGGATTTGGATTTCTATGGCTTCAAATTTATTGATTTCAATATTTCAAATATGGAAATCCCCAATAAGTGCATATTTAAGAATGCTAGTTTTACTGGTAAGACTGTATTTAGTGATATTGTATTCAAAAATGAATGTAGATTTGAAAGATGTAGTTTTATTAACAATGCTTGCATATTTGAACATGTGACTTTTGAAAAAGAGTTGCACTTAAGAGATATTAATTTTGAACATAATATTACTTTTCTGAGCACAACTTTTGGGAATCGAGTAAATTTTCGAAATATCATTATCAAAGGAGGAAGCTTTTACGATTGCAAATTTAAAGATGAAGCATTTTTCGGTGGGACAGAATTTCTTGATACACCTGTTCATTTTGAAGATATAAGATTTTTTGGCAAAACAAATTTCCGCTTATGCCGGTTTGATAAAGAAATTAAATTTATAAATATGAAATTTAAAAATACGGTAGATTTTACAGGCACTGAATTCAATAATGATGCGGAGTTCATTTGGACCGAATTTCATAAAAAAGCAAACTTCGAAAAGGTCAAATTCCTAAAAGGGATTAAATTTTGGGAATCCAAATTTCTTGATACTAGCTGTTTCTATGAGGCTTCATTTTATGGAAATACATATTTTATAGGTGATTATAATAATCATATATTCAATTCGATTTTGAATTTTAGGAGTGTAACATTACCAACCAATAATGACGTTAGATTTGAATTTGCTAACTTTAGTAAAGCAACTTTCCTAGATACTTCTTTAACAAATATTCATTTTAGAAATGTTAAGTGGTACAAACCTATAATTGATATATCTTTTAGATCAATTGCGCTTTGGGACGAATTTAGAAAATTAGAAAAATCTAATATATTAACGAGTGATATGGATACTGGAGATTCCAAAAGACACTATTATAAAATTGCCGAGAACTATACGGATTTATTAAACAATTTTGAAAACAAGCGAGATTTCATTACAGCAAACCAGTTTTACATTGGGGAAATGGAGATAAGAAGGAAGAGTCGATCAGATAAAATTCTAGAAATGCCTAACTCTTTATTAAATCTTTCCTTTGAAGATGAAAAGCAGTATAAGATAGTAAAACGTTTTAAGCAGTTAGGAAGTCGTTTTAAGCGCTTGTTTATCCGTAAAAGATCAATTGTCAACTTTTACAATATATCTTTTGTAGGATACAGCCTGCTTAGCAATTATGGCACAAATCCTTTTTTAGCTTTGGGCTGGTTGCTACTGTTTGTATTCTTTCTTTTCCCTTGTATCTTTATGTGGAGTGGTTTTACCAGCACACCACAAACTCCTTTTGATCCTGTCTTTATTGACTACGTCTTTTCTTTCAATCCAATGGAAGTCTTTCGTTCATTGCCAAAAGTGTTGAACGATTATCCTACAGCTCTATCCTATTCACTTTCTATACTATCTTTCCAGAAAAACAGTTTCTATTTGCCTGTTAGCATCTTTTCCCAATTCACTTCATCACTCGCAATTATTGTTTTTTATAGCCAGTTTTCTCTATTGATTCTAGCCATAAAACGTTTCTTTAAACGTTAGTATTTTCCCCCGCCCTCTTGCGCTCCAGCTCATCCCAGCGGGCGTAAAGCTGCTCCACCTTGCTCTCGGCCTCGCTCAGACGCTTGTAGGCCTCTCCCAACGCATGGGAGTCCGCGGAGATTTCCTTATCGTCCATGGCCCCGCGCGCTGACTCAACCTCCTGCTCCGCCTCCAGAATCCGCTGTTCGATAGTATCAAGCTCTTTCTTTTCCAGGTAATGCAGGGCCTGTTTTTTGGGCGGTGGCTCCTGCTGCCGACGCTGCTCCGTCTGATTTTCCCGCTGCTGCTTCTCCCGACTGCTCTCCCGCTCAACTTTCTTGCGCTGCATGTAAAAACTGTAGTTGCCGGGGCAGTGACAGATCGAGCCGTCGGGCTCGAACGTGTAGAGTTCCTCGCAGACCCTGTCCAGAAAATAGCGGTCGTGGGTGACCATGATCAGCGAGCCGGTAAATTCACGAAGCTGCTCCTCCAGCACCTCCAGCGTCTGAAGGTCCAGGTCGTTGGTGGGTTCATCGAGCACCAGCACGTTGGCCCCGGCCAGCATCATCCGGGCCAGCAGCAGACGGTTGCGCTCTCCTCCTGAGAGCAGTTCCACGCGGAAGCGGTGCATCTCGGGCGGGAACAGGAAACTTGCGAGGAACGCTTTCTTGTGCAGCCGCTGGCTTGAGACCAGCACGTGGTCGCCACCGGGGACCACCGTGTCCCAGACAGTCTCCTTGGGGTCCAGTTGCTCGCGGTTCTGGTCAAAATAGGCGATCTTGGTATTGATTCCCTCATGGACGTGCCCGCTGTCCGGCTCGCACTGGCCCACCAGCATCCTGATCAGCGTGGTCTTGCCGCAGCCGTTGGGACCGATTATCCCGATCCGCTCACCGCCGAGCAATTCCAGCGAGAAATCGCGCACCACCTCGAGGCTGTCGAAAGATTTATGCAGCCGGTGGGCCTTGAGGATTGTGCGGCCCAGACGCTGCTCCGGGTCAAACAACAGTTCCACCGGCTTGTCTTTTTTGGTGCTCTGCACTTTCGAGAGCTTTTTGATCCGCTCGATTCTGGCCTTGCTCTTGTGGGTGCGGGCTTTCACTCCCGCTTTCAGCCACTCGATCTCTTTGGCCAGCAGCTTTTTCCGCTTCTCGTCGGTTTTGCGCCCCAGCTCCCATTCCCTCTGTTTTTCGGCCAGATAATAGCTGTAGCTGCCGGGATAGTTCTTGAGCCGTCCGAACGAGATTTCCACCATCCTGCCCACCACCGCCTCCAGAAAATAACGGTCGTGGGTAATCATTATCAGCGCCCCCCGGAACGACTTCAGCCGGTTCTCCAGCCAGTCGATAGTGGCGGTGTCCAGATGGTTGGTCGGCTCATCGAGGAACAGCAGCTTCGGCTCAGCCAGCAGGGCCACCCCCAGCGCCACCCGTTTAACCGTACCGCCGCTCTGGTTATCCACTATCTCGTCCAGATCAGGAAGACGAAGCCTGGTGGCCATCTCCTCGATCCGGGGCCGGATATCCCATGCCCCGGCGGTGATCAGCATCTCATGCAACCGCTGCTGCTGACGTTCAAGTTCGCTATTTTCTGCTCCGGGCAGTCCGCTGTCCAGCCTGTGGGTGACTTCATCGTAGCGCGCTCTCAGTTCCACCTGGCGCTGCAATCCCTGCTCCAGGGCCTCGTAAATAGTGGTGCCTGGCGCGAACGAGGGTTCCTGGGCAAGGTAGGCGAAAGCGACTTCGTTGGGCCGGCTCACCTCGCCATCCAGCGGACGCTCCAGCCCGGCCAGGATTCTCATCAGCGTGGACTTGCCCGAGCCGTTGGCCCCAACCAGGCCCACTTTCTCGTTCTCATCCAGCTTGAACTCGAGCTCCTCGAACAGCGACCTGATCCCGTAATCGTGACTGATCTTTTCAGCTTTCAGTACGTACATGCTCCCCGAACACTCCCTGATCCTCTGTATCTGGTTGAAAAAGAACAATCTACAGGTTCTCAGGCAGAGTGTCAACCGGCACGAAGACCGCGCAGGCCGTGCGTGCATTGGATAACCTGTGCAAAAATGATCTAATTTGTTATATTGTATGTTTGTTGGTAATTTCCGGATGTCAATTCAGGCATTTGGAAGCAGGTATTATTGAACGGTTGATTGAGGAGTGAGTGGTTTGAAGATTTACCAGAAGCTGAAGGGACTTTTAAGCGGAAGCAGCGCTAAAAAGGAAGAAAGCGGCAAGGACAGCCGGCAGAAGGGTCAAACTGGACAACGAGATAAATCAGACTCGCAAAGCGCGGACGGCGGCAGGAGCACTGGCGGCGGAAACCGCAGGGGACGAAGGCGGCCGCGGCGCGATGGTGCACAGGATGGCCGCAGACGTCAGGACCGCGGGCCGGGCACGGGAAGCCGTCAGGCAGGCTCTTCCGAATCCGCCGGAACCGGTGAGCACAAAGAGAGCGGCAAGGGCGAAAGCAGCAGCCGCGGCAGCAGCAGCAGAAGGCGTGGAGGAAGGGGCCGGACAGCAGGCCAGGAGAGTGACGCCAGTAAGGACAGAGGACAATCAACCGCTGAGCAGGGCGGCCAGCAGCAAAGGCAGAGACCGGAAAGACCAAAAAGTTCAGCGGCCAGAGGGACCGGCCGCCCAAGGCCCGGCGGGGGCCGTAAAAGACGTGAAGGCCCCAGATCCCGAGCTGATTTGGGCGATGCCAACCAGCGAATCGAATTCCCGGAACTGCTGGAACTGGACCACGAAAGCGAGTCTTTTGTCAACAACGAGTTCCGTCCGCTTGGACTGAACGAAGATATAGTGATGGCCCTGGCGCGCAACCGTTTCCGCACGCCCACCGACATCCAGCACGAGGTTATCCCGGCTGGAATCGAGGGCCGCGACATCCTGGGCCAGGCCAGAACCGGCACAGGCAAAACAGTGGCGTTCCTGATGCCCATCTTTCAGCATCTGGACCACGACCTGAACGCCGTGCAGGCGCTGATAGTGGTACCCACCCGCGAGCTTTGCCGTCAGGTGAGCTGGGAGGCTTGCCGTTTCAGCCGCGATTTCGATTTCAAGGTGATGAGCGTCTACGGCGGCACAGCGGTAAAAAGCGAGATCGAGGAACTGGGGAGATCACCCGGGCAGATAGTGGTCGGTACTCCCGGCCGTCTGCTGGATCACATTTCCAACCGCAATATTGACCTTTCGAAGCTCAATACGCTGGTGCTTGACGAAGCCGACAGGATGTTCGATATCGGCTTCCGGGAAGATATTATCAAGATCATCCGGGCTTGTCCGGCAAAACGTCAGATCATGCTGCTTTCGGCCACGTTGGACGGGGCGGTGGAAGACCTGGCCACCCGTTTCATGGATGACCCTGTCCAGCTCTATGTGAGCAAGGACGAGATAACGGTCGAATCGATCTGGCAGCGCTATATTCCGGTGGAGCGCAACCGGAAGATGGACACGCTGATCAAACTGCTGCGCCAGCAGAGTCCCACTCAGTCGATCGTTTTCACCAATACCAAGCGGATGAGCGACGCGGTGGCGATCAAACTGGAACGGCAGGGATTCAAGGCCCGCTGCATCCACAGCGACCTGAGCCAGAACAAGCGCGAGCGGATCATGGACAATTTCCGCACCGCCAAAATCGAGCACCTGATTGCCACCGATGTGGCGGCGCGGGGGCTGGACATCACCGGTATCAGTCATGTGATCAACTACGACATACCGGATAACGCCGAGGACTATGTTCATCGCGTGGGCCGCACGGGCCGTATGGGAGCGGCGGGCAAGGCGTTCACCTTTGTCAGCTCGTCAGAGGGTGAGCAGTTGACCAAGGTGGAGATGTTTATCAACAAGATGCTGGAGTCGTGGAATCTTGCGGATGGGGAAAGCGGCGGGAAGGACAACGCTTAAGTGCAAAAACTGAAAAACCGCTCCGGCTCTGGGCCGGGGCGGTTTTTTTTTCAGACGGCTTCAAACGAGAGCAACAGGCACTCCACGGCCTGGCAGTACGCGATGATCGACTAGATCCACAGTTACGAAAGAGCAAACCGAAACAACATCCAGTGGAGCAAGCTCCGAGGAATTCTTTTAAATTAAACGGGCCGCCCCCACAGGGGCGGCCCGCTCCATTTATACCTTGATCATCCCTGAATTTCCGGCGGTTCACCTTTCTCCACCCAGTTACGGAAAGCGGTCTCCAGCAAGTGCTTCCAGCCCTTGCCGTAATCCCGTTCCACATCCTCGTCAAGCTCACCCATTCCACGGTGGCTGAGCTTGAGCAGTGTCCCCTCGCCATCCGGCTCAAGGGTGAACGAGATAAAAGAGTATGCAAGCCGCGCCATCCCGCACATGCCCACCAGGTCCAGGCGCTCATCATGGCGTATTTGAAGCACGTTGCCCCAGAGAATTCCCTGGTCCCCGCCCCAGGACTCGTAAAAACGCCCTCCCACCCGGGGCTCCAGCACCAGTTCCACCGCCAGCTCCTTATTTACCCTGAACGGCCACCATTTGCCCGTTTCATGTGTCAGGGCATGGAACACTTTGGGCCGCGGCGCGGCTATTTTCAGCTCCTGCTCTATCCGGATCCCCCCGTTCTTAGGCATCTGCCTGGGGTCTTTCATCGCTTCCTCCCGCGCAAAAGTTAACTCCGCACATCCCTTCAACTCCAACAAAGCTCCCGCCCAGACTGCCTCGTAAGGCTTGAGCCATCTGTTGTAAACCGCCTGAAGAGGTACCGGGTTCAGGTAGTTCCAGCGACTCCTGCCCTCTCGCCGCACCAGGATCAGTCCAGCCCCAAGCAGAACCGCCAGATGCTTCATCGTGGCATAGCGGGTAAACTCGAAATGGCGGCCGATCTCTCCGGTGGTCCTGGGTCTCACACGCAGAAGGTCCAGAATCCTGCGGCGCGCCGGATCGGCGAGAGCTTTCCATACAGGTGTCAGGTCGTCGCTTTTCATAGGTGACCTATTGGTAACATATGGATTCCAGTTTGTCAAGCTCCCGTGGTATCTATCTTTCTTCTTCGCCAGCTAAAAATGGTTGAATCAACTTTTGGATAAAAAAAGAGGAGGCGTATTCGCCTCCTCCTCTGCCTGTTACTGCCGGACAGATAGACATCTTATGCTAAAATCAGACACCCAGAAAAACTTTTTTCATCTCCTCAATGTAACGCGGGATCGCCACTTTCGGGTCTTCCTTCTCCTCGTATTCCAGCGCCACCCAGCCCTTGTAATTGGCGGCTACCAGGATATCGCGCACACGGGCGATGTCGGTTTCGAGCCGGTTACCATCGTTATCACTAACCGTCACTTTGATCTGCACGTTTACCGAGCGCGGAGCGGCCATTGCCAGTTCCTCGTAGCAGTCTGTGCGGTAGTTGCCACTATCGAGATTGACGCCGAAATTGGGATGGTCACCCACGCGGTCACAGATCGCCAGATGATCCTTGGCGCGGGCCGTAATCCCGCCGTGGTTCTCCAGACCCAGCACCACACCACGTTTTTCCGCATATTCCAGGCACTCATTGATTCCATCGGCGGCCCAGCCGATAGCTGTGTCAAGTTCCACTCCTTCAGGGGCTCTGCCTGCAAAGACGCGAATATGCGGCGCGTCCATCTCAGCGGCATTGTCTATCCAGCTATTAACATGGTCGATCTGCTCTTTGCGCTCAGGGGTGCCGGGAGCCAGGCAAAAGTTATTGCCCACCGCCGTGCCGCTGATAGCAACTCCCTGCCCGAAGGCGTGAAGTTTCAACTTGTGCAGGTATGCGTTGTCGAATTTTTCCGGGAAATAGTAAGAAGTCAGTTCGGTGCCCTGCAGGTCCAGCTCGGCGCACCAGTCGATAAAATCAAAGAGGCTAATTGTCCCCTCGCCAAGCTCCTTACGCATCGAGTAAGCGGCCAGCGAGAGCTTCATGTTACTGGTCGGCTTGCAACTCGTTTCGGGGCAACATGCCGCGTCCTTGGCGTCGGAAGTTTCACTGCCCTGCTGTGCCTGGCAGGCGCTGATAGCGCTGAGGCCCAGAGCACCGGCACCGGCCAGAGAAGCGGTAATCATCCGGCGGCGGGATAATATGTCTTTAATTATTTTGTTCTGATCCATTTTTACTCCTGTTTAAAGTTTCGATAAAACCGTTATCTGGAGATAATTCATGCCTAATAAGGAATATAAGAAAAATCGTAATAGCTACCAGAGCCGATGTCAAGTCTTGTATCGCTTAGCTCCAATGGCGCTCTTGATACGGGAACTTACAGCATATATTATTATCGCTGCCGGATTACACCGTCTTCTTCTGAATTCATCAGGAGTTTTTAAGCAATGAAAGTTAACGTCCATAATACCCATCGCGATATGGCCAGTGCCGCCGCCCAGCTTGGTGCAGGGCTTATCCGCGACGCAGTTGGCCGCCGGGGAAAGGCAGTGTTCATCCTCAGCACCGGCATGAGCCAGGCCGTGTTTCTTGAAGAGTTGACGGCTGTTGCGGACGTTCCCTGGGACAAAACCGTGATGTTCCACCTCGACGACTATCTGGGTCTGCCGACAGACCATCCCGCCAGTTTCGACAGTTACCTCCGCGAGCGCTTTATCGACAAGGTCCATCCCGGCGAGTTTTATCTGGTCGATGGCAATGCCGACGATCCGGAAGCCGAGTGCAGCCGCTACGCCGCGCTGATGGAGCGGGAGCCTGTGGACGTCTGCTTTGCCGGGATCGGCGAGACAGCTCACCTGGCCCTGAATGACCCGCCGGCGGATTTCGATGAGCCGAGAACGTTCCGGGTAATCGACATGGACCAAAGAAGCCGTCAGCAACTGGCCGGTGAGGGCTGGTTCGACAGTTGGCAGGGTTGCCCGGCCCGGGCGATTACAATCTCCATCAAGCGGATCATGCGCTGCCACACGGTGGTCAGTGTGGTGGGAGAGGCCCGCAAGGCCGCAGCCGTTGCCCGCACCCTCAGCGAGCCGGTGAGTCCCGATACTCCGGCCACCATCCTGCGCACTCACAGCGACAGTCACTTGTTTCTTGATTCCGACTCCGCCGCCGGACTGGACAGGCCGGAACTGGACAGGGAAAAACTGCCCCTGTTTTTCGAGATCGGCGAATAATTTCGTGCCCCTGCGAGGCTAAGTGGGCAACTAACTATTGCCTTTTGCATCAAGAACATTTATTTTTTATTTCTATATCCATATATGGAAAACCTGGTTTCCCTGTACGGGAACCTTTTATACAACCGAAACGCCCGGGATCGGAAGGGATACAGACATGGCGAACAACTACATTTTTACCTCCGAGTCGGTAACCGAGGGACACCCTGACAAGGTTTGCGACAAGATAAGCGACAGCATTCTGGATGTGGCCAAAGGTCTCGATCCAGCCAACAGGGTGGCCTGCGAAACTCTGACCACCGAGGGTTTGATTGTGGTCACCGGCGAGGTCAGCCAGAAATGCATCGACAATATTGATTTTGAGAAAGTGGCCCGCGAGGCTGTCCGCAAGATAGGCTACACCTCCGCCGGGATCGGCTTCCACGCCGATGAGGTGCATGTTGATGTGCGCATGAAGCCCCAGAGTGTGGATATCAGCCAGGGTGTGGACGGCACCGGGCTGTTCAAGGAGCAGGGCGCGGGCGATCAGGGCATGATGTTCGGTTACGCCACCAGCGAGGGCGACTCCCTTGACGGGGGCTGTGAGCTGATGCCGGTACCGATTTTTCTGGCCCACAAACTTTCGCGCCGTCTTACCGAGGTCCGGAAGAACGGCACCCTGTCCCGGCTCTATCCCGACGGCAAGACCCAGGTGAGCGTGGAGTACGAGGACGGCAAGCCGGTGGCGATCCGCAACGTGGTGGTCTCCAGCCATCACACCCGCGACTACAAGCTGGCCGACCTTCGCGCCGACATCCTGGAGCAGGTGGTGATCCCTGTCCTGGTGCCCACAGGCCTGGTCAGCGAGCAGGACTTGCTGGCTGAAAAAGATAACGTGGAAAGCCATCAGGTCTATATCAACCCCACCGGGCTGTTCTGCGAGGGCGGCCCCAAGGCCGACGCCGGTCTGACAGGCCGCAAGATCATTGTGGACACCTACGGCGGCATGGGCCGTCACGGTGGCGGCGCGTTCAGCGGCAAGGACCCCTCCAAGGTTGACCGCAGCGCGGCATACATGGCCCGTTACGTGGCAAAGAACGTGGTGGCCGCCGGGCTGGCTTCTGTCTGCGAGGTGGAGCTTGCATACGCAATCGGTGTGGCCGAGCCGGTGAGTATCTACGTGCAGGCCGAGGGCGGCGCTGTGTCTGACGAGAAAATCTGCGCGGCAATCCGCGAGGTGTTCAACCTCAAACCCGCCGGGATTATCAAGACCCTGGATCTGCTGAGGCCGATCTACGAGCCCACCGCCGCCTACGGGCATTTTGGCCGCACCGAGGAGACTTTCTCCTGGGAACGCACCGATAAGATGGATGCCCTCAAAGCAGCTGCCGGTCTCCAGGTAGCGGCAGGCATGTAATCAGTTTTCGCAATCAATTTACGCCGCGATTTTCTACCGTTTAAACCGGTAAAAGATCGCGGCGATTTATTCTCCAGTAGCCGGGAACTATAGTAATGGAAAAGAAAAAAGTACTGGTAACCAGCGCCCTGCCCTACGCCAACGGCCCGATCCATCTGGGACACCTGGCCGGGGCATATCTGCCGGCTGATATTTTCGTCCGCTTCTGCCGTCTGAGCGGCCGCGATGTGCTCTATGTGGGTGGTACCGATGAGCACGGGGTGCCGATAACGATCAGCGCCGACAAGCAGAATATCACGCCCCAGCAGGTTGTGGATAAGTGGTACCCCCACATCAAGGATACTTTTACCCGCGCCGGAATAAGTTTCGACCATTTCAGCCGCACCAGCCGCCCGATCCATCATCAGACAAGCCAGGATATTTTCCTCAAACTTCACGAGCAGGGCCTGATGACCGCCCGCACGGAGAAGCAGCTTTACGACGGGGAACTGGAGCGTTTCCTGCCGGACCGCTACGTGGAAGGTACCTGCAATTTCTGCGGCTACGAGCAGTGCAGCGGCGACCAGTGCGAAAAATGCGGCAAGCCTATCGACCCGCTGGAGCTTAAAAACCCCCGCAGCAAGCTCTCCGGAAGCATACCGGTGGTACGCGAGACCGAGCACCTGTACCTTAAGCTTAATGAACTTCAGCCGGCGCTTGAGAAGTACCTGGCGGATAAGGGTTACTGGAAAGAAAACGTGCTCAATTTCTGCCGTGGAATGTTCAAGGAAGGCCTCAAGGAACGCGCTGTTACCCGTGACCTGAGTTGGGGTATACCGGTGCCGCTGCCGGGGTTCGAGGGCAAGGTGCTCTACGTGTGGTTCGACGCCACTATCGGCTACATCTCCAGCACCCGCGAGTGGGCCGAACTTCAGGGTGACCCGGAGTTATGGAAAAAGTACTGGTGGGACCGGGAAAATACCCGGCTGGTGCATTTTATCGGCAAGGATAATATCTTCTTCCACGCCCTGATGTTCCCGGCCACGCTGATTGCCTACGGCGAGTACGTGCTGCCGGAGAACGTGCCGGCCAACGAGTTCCTTAACCTTGAGGGCCTCAAGTTCAGCACCAGCCGTAATTTCGCGGTCTGGCTGCACGACTACCTGGACCGGTTTGAGCCGGACCCGCTGCGTTACTACCTGTGCAGCAACATGCCGGAGAACCGTGATACGGATTTTAGCCTTCGCGAGTTCCAGGCCCACAATAACAACGAGCTGGCCGATACTGTCGGGAATTTTGTCAACAGGACTCTGACCTTTATTAACCGCTATTTTGACGGTAAAATCCCCGCGCGGGGTAAAACAAGCAACTTGGATAACCGGATGCTCGAACGAATAGGGGCCAAATCCACAGAAGAAAATTCGCTGGCCCGAGAGGTCCAAGAGATGGAAATGCATAAGTTGATATTGTCTGAGAGAATGGGCGAACACATTGACAATTTCCATTTCCGGCAGGCAGCGGACACGTTCGGAGATTTCGCCCGCTTCTGCAACAAGTATTTTAACGACAAGGCGCCGTGGAAAAGCCGTAAGAATGACATTACGGACTGTGCCACCGCGCTCAATATCTGCGCCCACGCCGTCTATGCACTCAGCGTGGCGATGTTCCCGATCATGCCGTTCTCCTCGGCCAAAATCTGGAGCCAGCTTGGCCTGAGCGAAGACTGGCACGACCACCCGTGGAGCCAGGATTTTTCTACCAGGCTGGCGGATGAGCATAAGATTGGCACGGTAAAAGTCCTGTTCCCCAAGATCGACGATGCGGCTATCGCGGAGCAGGAAGCAACTTACAAAGGTGATCAGGAGCCGCAAGAGGTAGAATCGGTAAAAAAACCAAAGATCGACGACTCGGCTATCGCGGAGCAGGAAGCAACCTATAAAGTTGATCAGGAGCCGCAAGAGGTAGAAACGGCAAAAATTGCGTTCGATGATTTCGTCAAAGTGGACATCCGGGTGGCGCTGGTTAAAAACGCGGAGGAAATTCCCAAGAGCAAGAAGTTGCTCAAGCTGACTCTGGATGTAGGCGAGTTGGGCGAGCGCACTGTCTGCGCCGGGATCAAGGGCCAGTACACGCCGGAGGCCCTGCTGGGCCGCAAGGTGCTGATGGTGGCCAACCTGGCCCCGCGCAAAGTGATGGGGATCGAGAGCCAGGGCATGGTGCTGGCGGCCGCCCGGGGCGAGGGCAAGGAAGAAACCCTGGGCCTGACCACTATTGACCCAGAGCGGGACCTTCCGCCGGGGACACGGATAAGCTAGAACACACCCCGTCCCGATTTCAGCGTGGACACCCCCTTTGATAAGGGGGAATTGGGGTCTGCATATTTTGATGATTACCGTAGGGGCGACGCATGCGTCGCCCTTTTTTATCCGGCTAAACACACACCCCATCCCGATTTCAGCGTGGACACCCCCTTTGATAAGGGGGAATTGGAGTCTGCACATTTTGATAATTACCGTAGGGGCGACGCATGCGTCGCCCTTTTTTATCCGGCTAAACACACACCCCATCCCGATTTCAGCGGGCACCTCTCTTGATGGAAAGGAACGATTCCGCGCAGGGGACTTGGCTTTCTTCTTTTTATTGCTCTTGATAAAATCTTGGCTCTTTGATAGAATTGATTTATTGAGTGACAAAAAATTATTTAAGCTATCAGTAGTACACAATCGGCTGTTTGTGCAACAGATTCATATAGTATTTTGAAACAAGTGCCAGTAGCAGATCGTTTTGTCTCAATTGGCAGTGCAGTTGTTAATGAAGGTCATTAATTACTCGTTTTCAAATCTTTAATAATTCCACCAAGAGGGGAAAATGAGTACTACAAAAAAATCCAATACAAAAAACGCGAAAGGCGAAGGAGTTGCATTAGGATGTTTAGCTGGATGGGGTATGGCATCAATTTTTATAGTAATCGGAATTCTTCTAAGCTTGACAGGCGTTGGTGCAATAATAGGCATTCCATTAATTATTGGTGGATTTTTCATGCCTTTTCTAGGACCTCTGATTGGATTGGCTAACATAAAGGGAGATTGTCCTTATTGTGGTAATGTTGTGACTGCAATGAGCACAAAACCAGGGATTGATTGCCCTGCTTGTAAGAAACGCATAATAATTAAAGATAAGAACTTTTATAGGAGTGACAGGGGTACCTCTTCAGATACAAAAAAATGCCCATATTGCGCTGAAGAGATTCAAATAGAAGCAATTAAATGTAAGCATTGTGGCGAGATACTGGATAAACCTATTTCTAAAAGCGAAGAAGCTCCTCAGGAAAAGGAAACGCCCGAATTAGAAAAAAAGGAGCCAAAACATGTTAGCAGAAAAAAAATAGATTGGAAAATGGGCTGTCTTCTAATTTTTACAACTTTAATGGCTATTCTTGTGATAATATCGATCTGTATAAACCCAGCCCCTCCAACCAAGCAGGCGAAGCAAAAGGTACAACAGCAATCAAGCATCACTATTTGGCAATCACTATTAGAAGATATTGAATCGGAAGCAGTCAGAAAACTGGTTGCACAGCAGGCCATCAACATTAAAGACTCGGGGCGGTTGCTGGTTGAAGCAAAGGCTCATCTTGAAAATAACCAGCTTGAAGCTGCCAATATTCTGCTCTATCAGATATTAAAAAAGTCTCCAGTGTCTCCAGAGGCCATAGCAGCCAATAAAATATTAGCCAATATTCTTGAAGAACATCCAAATTGGATTGAAGCATCGAAAAAAAAGCGCGCAGATAACGCAGCGCAGGTGCAAAAGCAGGAGCAGGAGCAGAAACAGCTAAAGCAAAAGGAACGGCAGCAGCAACAGGCCACTACGGTTTTATCCTCAAAACAGTGGTTCAAGGGCGGGAATCTTCATAAAGCTACCGTTGCACAATGGAAGAGAGCAACATATCAAAACAAGCTAGCGACTGCGGCAGATTGGTTGGTCGTTACAAAATGGAAGGGGTATTTAAATTCGCCCGCTGATTTCGACAAAATCAAAGTAAAGGCAAAGATGCTAGTAGATGCAGTGGATACGGTGGTAACCGTTAAGAACACAGAGTCCTTGCAAGTAACTGAGATTGCCCTGACCATAATCAATATGAGCGATGACCTTGGCCCGTGAAAACATTAAACACAGGTTATTCCAAAATCAACCGGACCAGATTATAGTTGGTTGATAATATCCGCTGTGTTCAGCGCCGCCAACGAGGGCCCGCTGCGGCTTGAGTCACACACGCGCCGACGCACACAGGGCCAGGTGACCGAGGAAGCTCTGGAGCTGGAACTCAGGGACCACACTCGTGGCCGCCTGGCCTGGTAGAGAAGGATTTACTTACAACATTAGATGCTAAAAAAAGCCGATGGACACACAGTCCATCGGCTTTTTTTATCGTGGCCGCGCTTGCATCTTCAAGCGGTGGGAATTAGATTGAAAGCCCTGCGGTAAGCCGCGAGGATGATGATCGTTATTCAATTATAGTAGCTCAAGGCCAGCACTTACCCGTCAATATCAATCGGAAAAGAATATGCGCCGGGACGAAAGTGAAATCAGCAGCCGCGGGGAAATCGACCGGATAATCAGGCGGGCCGATATCTGCCGTCTGGCACTGATCAGCCGGGGCGAGCCGTATCTGGTGCCTGTCTGTTTCGGCTACGACGGGGACTCGCTGTTTTTCCACTGCGCCCCCCAGGGACGCAAGCTGGATATGCTGCTGCCCGGCGCAAGAGTCTGTTTTGAACTGGAGGCCGATGTAAGTGTAATTGAAGCGCAAAGGGCCTGCGGCTGGACCATGGCTTTCAGTAGCGTTATCGGCTGGGGAACGGCATCAATTGTCGATGACCCGGCCGCGCGAAAGGCCGCCCTGGATACGATCATGGCTCAGTACGGCGGCCCCTCGGGGACTTACGATGAAAAAGTTTTGGGACGCACGGCAGTGGTGCGGATAGAGATAGAACAAATCAACGCAAAAAGCAACCGGCCCCGTAAACCTGTAAAAAAGACGGAAAAAGAGCGATGACACCACGAGAAAGAGTATTGATGGCGCTCAACCATCAGCAGCCCGATATAACCCCCTGGCATATCACGTTCACTATCCCAGCTCGCCAGAAACTGGCCGCGCTGCTGGGCACCGACGATCTGGAGCGGGCGGTGGGAAACCATTTCGCCAAGTGCGAGGCCGTGGCCGAAGAGGCCTGGCAGGAGATCAGCCCGGATATCTGGCGCGATGAGTTCGGGGTGATCTGGGACCGCTCGATAGATAAGGACATCGGCAATGTGGACCACCGCAGACTGGTGCTGCCGGAGGCCTCGCTGAAGGAGATAAAATTCCCCGACCCGTTCGAGGAAAAGCGCTGGGAGGGTTTCGACACGTTCGGCTCGGACCATCCGGACATGTACCGGGTCAACGATTTCGGTTTTACCCTGTTCGAGCGGGCCTGGACCCTGAGGGGGATAGAGAACCTGCTGATGGACATGGTGGAGCGCCCGGAGTTTGTCCATGAGCTGCTGGACACAATTCTGGAGTGGAACCTGAAAATTGTGGAGGGTACCGCGCGCTACGATATTGACGCGATGCTGTTCGGCGATGACTGGGGCCAGCAGCACGGGCTGATCATGGGACCGCAGTTGTGGCGGGAGTTTATCAAGCCCAGGGCCGCCGCCGAGTTCAAGGCCTGCAAGGATGCCGGCATGCAAGTGCTGATCCACTCCTGCGGCGATGTGAGCGAGATATTCGACGACCTGATCGAGATCGGCGTCGATATGTTCAACCCGTTCCAGCCCGAGGTGATGGATATAGAGGATATCAAGCGCCGCCACGGCGGCAGGCTCTCCTTTTTCGGCGGGATGAGCACCCAGCGCACCCTGCCGGGAGCCAGCACTGAGCAGGTGAGGGAAAAAACCCGCTGGCTCTGCGACACTATCGGCGCGGGCGGGGGATTCGTGTTCAGCCCGGCCCACGATGTGCCCGGCGATGTCCCGGCGGAAAACATGGCCGCGATGGTGGAAGAACTCAAAAGGCAGTAATTGCTGCAAAACTACGCACCGGTAAAAAAACACCGGTAAAAAACACGGCAAAAAACACGGTTGCCGGTTTTTTTACCGTGCTCAACTCGTCAATCCGGTTAATAGGTTCTAAAAACTGTTTTATAACTGAACGGCTAGCAGAAGCGTGCTTTTTCGGTTGGGCGGTGGGGGTTGTAAAACTCGGCATAAGAAGTCTGATTATTCAACTTTCAGCCAGGTAATAATTTTGCCCCGCGCATCCGAAATCCGCAACATGTTCGACAGTATTGTGGGCCGCTACGACCTGCTCAACGCTCTGCTGAGCGCAGGCCGCGACCGCGCCTGGCGCAGAGCGCTGCGGCGGGCGGTGGCGGAGCGCAAACCAGCTTGCGGGCTGGACCTCTGCTGCGGCACGGGCGATGTTTCTCTTGAGTTAAACCGTGGTATTCTCGGCCTAAAGATGCTGGTTGCCGCTGATTTCTCGCTGCCGATGTGCCGCGAGGCCACTCGTAAGTTTTCCCTCGGCAATAGTGCGGCGGTCACCTGCTGCGCCGATGGGCTCGTGCTACCGTTTGCAGGCCAGTCTTTCGACTTTGTTTCTGTAGCTTTCGGTGTGCGCAATTTCGAGGACCTGGATATCGGACTTCGCGAAATAGCCCGTGTGCTGCGGCCCGGTGGCATGGTGGCCATCCTGGAATTTGCCCCGCCCCGGGGACGGATTCTTCGCGCCCTCTACAAGCCATACCTCAGCCTGGCTGTCCCCCTGGCCGGCAAACTCGTTTCCGGCGACAGTGGAGCTTACCAGTATCTGGCCCGTTCCATTCAGTCTTTCCTCACCCCGGAGCGAATGACAGAATGCCTGCTACGCGCCGGTTTTCACTCTCCGCACGTACGCAAGCTCACGCTTGGAGTTACCTGCCTCTACACCGCCTCACGTTGACAACGCTTTTTAGTTTATCCATAATTACCTGATAGCATTTCAATACTAGTGCTCTACTCTTTACCACTCTGAATATTTATTATCTCCAGTGCTACCATTCAGCTTTCTCTGCGTTAGTACCCAGCAGAATCAATGGTGAAAAAATTCACGATTGAAATCCCGGGAGCAGCCAGGCATTGGACAATTATTATCATTCTCATAATACGTTAAAAGACAATAAGATAGAAAACTGTTGACATACCATTGTCATTTCTGTAAAATTCTGGACTACCTATATCATCCGGGGTGTAACGCCCCGTTCAGTTTTACCTCTTCAATCAAGACGCTTAACGATGACCAGGCTCTACAACATAACTCTCTTGTTCGCCCTTATTGTTTCGCTGGCCCTGCCGGTGGCTGTGCGGGCGATGACTTTCCTTTACACAGGCCAGACCCGTTCCAGCCTCTACAGCTATGAACGCCTTCACCACGACGGCACTGACTCCGATGAGAACTTCCGTTTCAACCAGTTCCTGCGCCTCAAACTTAAGGGTGTGAGCCATAAAAACACGGTCAGTTTCAATACATACATGCGTGTTTCCGACGACTTGAGTGTGGATTACTCTTCCGACCCCAACTGGCGCATGTACAACGCCTACTTCAAGTGGGACACCAGGGCCAGCAACCTGAGCCTGGGCCGCCAGTGGCTGCATCTGGGGCCGGGCAGCATGACACTCGACGGGGTTAAGCTGGAACTGGGCGGCAGCGGTAAGCTTAAATTTACCGGTTACCTCGGTACCGAAAGCCCTTTCACCAGTAGGTTTAAATCCAGCGGCTACGACAAAACAGGCTCCGGTGGGCTGTACGTTCGGATGAAACCGTCGAGGAAGCTCTCTATCGGCGCGGGCTGGTACCAGAAAAACCGCTACGGCGAGACCGCGTTCCGCGAGATTGGGGTCAACGCCAACGCCACGTTGCCCAACGGATATAAGCTCTACGGCCGGCTGGATGTTAACATGCTCACCGACCAGATCCAGAAAGGCCATCTGCGGCTGCGCTACCACGGCCACAAGCGGTTCAATTTCTTCGGCGAATACAAGCACTACAAGCCACGCCTGTTCTACCAGAGTTACTACCGCCGCAAGTTCGAGCCCAAGGGCAACGACCAGCTTCGCGGCGGAGTCAATGTCTTCCTGAACAACGACATAACGCTCAACGCCAGCTACAGTTCGATCATGATGGAAGACGAGACCAGCGGTTATTTCACCCTCGGCGCCGCCGGCACATACGGCTGGGTTAATTACTATAAAGGTCACGGATTCGGCGGGGACGAGGACGGGTTCGCTCTGGGCGGAAGCATTCCGATGGCTCATCACAAGTTCGAGTTGTTCGGCACGCTGGACTACTCCCGCTTCCGTTACTTTGAGTTGGACGACGAGTCCGGGCGAGACTACCTGTTCAGCACCATTTTCGGCATGCACTGGAAGCCTTCGGAGGTTGTGGATGCCGGGATCCAATTCGAGGATGTTAACAATGACCTGTTCAGCAATGATTGGCGCGTGCTGATCAACATCAATGTCAATTTCAGCAGCGCCTTCAAACACAGCACAAGCAGCGGGAATGAAAGCCATTAAACGAAAAATAAACTCCGCCTGGGCGGTTCTGGCCCTGGCATCCGCCGCGGTGGCGGTATCCTCCACCGGTAGCGAGACCACGCTGATTTTTCCCCATGACCTGCACGTGGAAGGCATGGAGATCGAGTGCGAGATGTGCCACCAGGACGTTAGTGAAAGCATGTCAGGCAGGGACAACCTGATTCCCGGCATGGATGTCTGCGAGGCCTGCCACGACATAGAGGACACCGACAACTGCACCATGTGTCATTCGGATATGGACAACCTTGACGTGTACCATCGGGTCGAAGACTTCCTCCCCCTGTTCAACCACAAGGTCCATCTTGAGCAGGAGTTGGACTGCACGCATTGCCACAGCGGGGTTTCGGCTTCTACCAATGCGTCTGATTTGCATCTGCCCGGGACGGGAACTTTCCCTGTTATGGAGCTCTGCATCGAATGCCACAATGGAATGCAGGCTCCCGAAGCGTGTACGACATGCCACCTGGAGGGACGCGGCAGGATACAGGAGGAGCGCGGTAAAATTCCTGCCGACCACACCAGCTCCCAATGGATCCGCCACCGCCAGCACGGCGATGACGCCAAGCTGGACAATGCTGAGAGTTGCATGGCATGCCATCAACGCAGTTGGTGCATGGAGTGCCACCAGGGAGACAACCTGTTCTTCGGCAACCGTCCGCATCCTCCGGGTTACCAGTTCAAGCACCCGCTGGATGTGCGCTCGGGACGAACCGAGTGCACCGCCTGCCACGAGAGCACAAACTTCTGTGCCGAGTGCCATCTTGAGGAAAACGTCTATCCCCGCTCGCACCAGCGCGGCCTGTGGGCCAGCCGGAACGGCTCCGGCGGCCGTCATGCAATCGAGGCGCGGATCAATATTGAGCAGTGCACGTCCTGCCACGGTGAGGAAACCGATGGCGACCCGGTCTGCGCGGTCTGCCACGGCCAGTAAAGCTTATAGTTAAACAAGGTACCCTTTGAGAGAATATTAATGAAACAGCGATTCAACATATCCGTAGTGTTTCTGCTGGCCCTGGCTGTTGCTTTGGCCGGCGGTTGCGCCGAGCGCAAGGACCCGCACGACCCGGCGGCCAATGTGCACTCCGCCGACTGGATGAAACCGGCCAGCGAGGACTTCCACGGCCAGAAAATTGCCGACGTGGGCCTGATCTCCTGCGCCGAGTGCCATGGCGAGGAATACGACGGTGGCAGCAGCCATCAGAGTTGCTTCGAGTGCCACGACGGGCCCAGCGGACACCCGGAGGGATACCTTGTCAGCTCCAATGCCAGTTTCCACGGTAACGCGGTGGCGCAAAATGGAACCGAGGGCTGCACGGAATGCCACGGTGAGGACTACCGCGGCGAGGAACACGGTGGCGCCACCTGCTACGATTGCCATAACGGACCCAGCGGCCACCCGGATACCGGCTGGCTTACATATGAGCACCAGAATTTCCACGGACTGGACGCAGCCAGCCGCGATCTTGACGCATGCGCGGCCTGCCACGGTGAGGATTTTAATGGTGGCACCAGCGGTCAGAGCTGCAAGACCTGCCATCCATCCGAGAGCGGACACCCGGCCAGCGGTTTCGTTGACAGGGGTACAGCTTTTCACGGCGACCGCTACGACACCAATGGTGAAAACTACTGCGCTGCCTGCCACGGCGCTGACCTGATGGGCGGCTACAGCACGGTTACCTGTTTCGACTGCCACAATGGACCCAGCGGCCACCCGGACGAGGGTTTTCTTGATCCGGCCCATGCAAGTTTCCACGGGCTGGAAGCTTCCTCGCGCGGCCTGGCCGAGTGCGCCACCTGCCACGGCGAGGATTTTACGGGCGGCACCAGCGGCAAGAGTTGCAGCGAGTGCCATGACGACCAGAGCGGGCACCCGGCTGCTGCCAAGTGGCTACTGAGCGGCGATGAGGACTTCCATGCCGAGCGCCTGATTGAGACCAGCCTGGCTTACTGCGCAGGTTGCCATGGAGCCGATTTCACGGGTGGACAAGCCGAGGTAAGTTGCTTCACCTGCCACGACGGGGCCAGCGGACACCCGGCCACGGGCTGGCTGGACAAAACAAGCGCTAATTTCCACGGCCTGGACGCTTCCACCCGTGGGGTGAACGACTGCGCCCGCTGCCACGGCGAGGATTTTACGGGCGGGCTTAGCGGACAAAGCTGCACGCATTGCCATACGAGTCAAAGCGGGCACCCCGCCACTGGCTGGCTGGACAACACCAGCGCCAGTTTCCACGGTGACCGGATGGCTGCTACAGGTATGGAATACTGCGCGGGCTGCCACGGAGCCGACTACACAGGCGGGGATGCAAACGTGAGTTGCTTTACCTGCCACGACGGACCAAGCGGCCACCCGGCCACGGGCTGGTTCGACACCTCCAGCGAAAATTTCCACGGACTTGCCGCCAGCAGCCGCTTGCCCACCGATTGCGCCGCCTGCCACGGAGAAGATTTCAACGGAGGAATCAGCGGGCAGAGCTGCAAGGTCTGCCACGTTAGCGAGAGTGGCCACCCTGCCAGCGGCTGGATGACTACCGCCAGCAACAGCTTCCACGGTGTGCGCCTGGCCGGTTTCGGTCCCTCCTACTGCGCTGGCTGCCACGGCGAGGACTACCAGGGCGGCTATGCCGGCGTGAGTTGCTTTGTCTGCCACAACGGACCCAGCGGCCATCCGGCCACCGGCTGGCTCACCAGCAGCAGCCAGAATTTCCACGGCCTGGACGCTTCTAACCGAGGGCTTGCGGCCTGCGCCGCCTGCCACGGCGAGGAATTCGATGGTGGAGTCAGTGGCAAGAGCTGTGGCCTCTGCCACGAAGACGAGAGCGGGCACCCTCCGCTAACGAGTTGGCTGGATAACGACAGCAGCAGCTTCCACGGCACCCGCACCACCACGATGGGCGCGGTATACTGTGCCGGATGTCATGGAGCTGATTACACAGGCGGCACTGCCGAAGTGAGTTGTTTCGCCTGTCACGGACAACTCTGGTAATATTGGCTCCAGCCGAGCGCCGCGCCGGCCACGGGCGGACCAAATAGCTCAAAGCTCTTGACAAACGATATGCAATTGTAGTTAATTTTAAGTAACTGTAAATCTTTCAGGATAAGATCCCTATAACCGAAAGGAACCTGCCGATGGCCGCGGGTCCCGCAGGCGGACGTAGAAACTTCCTCAATTGGCTTCTTGGCGGCGGCGCTGTTACGTTTATGGTCGCTGTTACCTATCCTGTGCTCAAATTCCTTACTCCTCCCCCCACACAGGACGTTTCAGTTGAAGCGGTCAGTGCGGGCAAGGCTGACGAATTCACAAACAACAGCAGCAAAATAATAAAGTTCGGCAACCGCCCTGCCCTTGTGGTCCGCGATCAGAAGGGCGAGTTCAAGGCATACCTTGCCATCTGCACCCATCTCGACTGCACGGTCCAGTATGTTCCGGAGGACCAGGTGATCTGGTGCGCCTGCCACAACGGCAAGTACGACTTGAACGGACTTAATGTCAGCGGTCCGCCACCACGTCCGCTGACCGCGCTGAAGGTCAACCTGCAGGACGGCGAAGTTTTCATCTCCGAGGAGGCCTGAGTGCTTCGGCTGAAGCAACGCTACGACCAACTCTACGGCTGGGTTAACGAGCGAATCGACGTGGACGGGCTTATCGGCTTCCTGCGCCATAAGGAAGTCCCCGCCAGCAGCGCATCGATATGGTACTATTTCGGCGGCGTAAGCCTGTTCCTGTTTATGGTCCAGGTGGTCACCGGTATCCTGCTGCTGGTCTACTACCGTCCCGGCCCCGACAGCAGCTTCGAGAGCCTTAAGTATCTGGTCAGCGAGGTCCATTTCGGCTGGCTGGTGCGCGATATCCATTCCTGGAGCGCCAACCTGATGGTGTTCTGCGTATTCGTCCACATGTTCAGCGTCTTTTTCCTCAGAAGCTACCGCAAGCCCCGCGAGATGACCTGGATCAGCGGGATGGTACTGCTGCTCCTGACATTTACGTTCGGCTTCAGCGGCTACCTTCTGCCCTGGAACGAGTTGTCCTTTTTCGCCACCAAGGTGGGCACGGACATGGCCGGCAGCGTACCTGTGATCGGCGATTTTATTCTGCGCCTGCTCCGCGGCGGCTCCGATGTAACCGGCGCAACACTGGGCAGGTTTTTCGGCCTGCACGTGGCAATCCTGCCCGGGATAACCACGATGGCGCTGGCGTTCCACCTGTTCCTGCTGCAGCGCCAGGGAATGAGCAAGCCGATGAGCATGGAAAACCTGCCGCCTGAGCAGCAACGCGTGATGCCGTTCCTGCCCAATTTTGTACTGCGCGAGATGATTTTCTGGCTGTTTGCCCTGGCGATAATCAATTGCCTGGCAGTTTTCTTCCCCTGGGAACTTGGTGTCAAGGCCGATCCGTTCGCGCCCGCCCCGGCCGGGATCAAGCCCGAGTGGTATTTCATGTTCATGTTCCAGACCCTCAAGATGCTGCCCGCCCATATCGGGCCAATCGAGGGTGAACTGGTGGGTCTGGCTGTGTTCAACCTGGGTGCGATGGCCTGGTTTTTCCTTCCGCTCTGGGACAAATGGAGCGGCACCGGTTCTCCCAAGGCCGGACTGATCACGCTGATGGGTGTTGCCATCGTGGCCTTTATCGTAATCATGACAGTTGTGGGCTATATTGTAGCCTGAGTACAGCCTTTTTACCTCCGGACTGCCGGAAGGATGATCCTGATGAGTTTCAAGCAGTTGACAGCAGTTGTAATCGCTTTCATCCTGATGCTCTGTGCACCGCTGGCCGCCCAGCAGCGTGAATCGTCGGCACAGGAAGACAACTGTATCAAATGCCACAGCAAGCTGATGCGCAATTACTCCCAGCCTGCCAGGCTCTACAGCCAGGACATCCACAACAGCGCCGGAATTCTTTGCAGCGACTGCCACGGCGGAGACCCCGCCAACGAGCGCCGTCACGACCGCGACGATCCCGCACAGGGGTTCAAAGGCAAGCCCGCCACCGCCGACATACCGGCGCTCTGCAGCGAATGCCACAGCGATGCGGCCTACATGCGCTCGTTTAACCCCTCGCTGCCCGTGGACCAGATGGAAAAATACGTAACCAGCCGCCACGGCATGTTGCTGGAGCAGGGAGACACCATGGTGGCCCAGTGCATTAGCTGCCACAGCGTACACGATATCCGCGGCGCGGGTGAACCAGGCTCGCCGGTGTACCCGTTGAACCTGCCCCAAACCTGTGCGCGCTGCCACTCGGACAAAGAATACATGGCCGACTATGGTATCCCCACCGACCAGTACGAGCAGTTTGCAACCAGTGTGCATGGAGTGCCGCTGCTGGAGCGTGGCGATGTGGGCGCACCTGCCTGTAACGACTGCCACAGCAACCACGGGGCTTTCCCACCGGAAGTAAGCGACATCTCGGCAGTGTGCGGCATGTGCCACGTTAACAACCAGAAGTTGTACCGTCAGAGTTTCCACTCGGAGATTTTCGAGATGATGGAGAGTCCGGGCTGCGTTACCTGCCACGGTAACCACGGCATTGCCCACCCGTCGGACGAGATGCTGGCCGCGGGAGATGAGTCTGTCTGCGGAGCCTGCCACGCCCAGGAAGCTGACGACCCGGGGTTCGCTGTGAGCCTGGCGATGAAGGCTACGATGGACAGCCTGGGAGCCGTGATACATTCCACCGCCGAACTGGTGGAGCTTGCCGGGCAGAAAGGGATGGAGACATCCGATCTCACTTTCCAACTTCGCGACATGCGCCAGAGCTATATCCAGGCCCGCACGGTGGTGCACTCGTTCAGCGACTCGGCTGTGGCCGCCACGGCAAAGCCCGGGCTTGAGCAGGGTGTACTGTCCACTGTCGATGCACTGGCTCTGCTGGACGAGCACGAGGGCCGCCGCTGGTGGCTGGCAGGGGCTACGCTGGTGCTGCTGATGATGATCGGGGCGCTGTACCTCAAGCTGCGTGAAGTGGAAAGCGGCGAGTAGGTGGCTTAAAACATTGCCTTATATTTGTGATTGACATTTTCTCTTCAATGTCTTGATTTGTCTGATTTTTTTTGTTATTATAGTTTGTATTACAAACTGGTTTGTCTCTAATATTTATTATTGCTGGAGGGGACTGTGGAATCACAACCAGAAATGTTAAAGCTTAAACGCAGAATAGCCGGTCACATGGACCAGGACGGCCTGACTGAAATAGGGACGGGCCTGTTGTTTATTATTCTCGGCTTCATTTTACCGAACATCTGGCTCGGCTGGCTCGCCATCATATTTTTTGGTCTGCTTGTGCTGGCCAGTATAAAACCGCTGAATATAATAAGAGAACGCTTCATTTATCCCCGGACCGGATACGTAAAATTGCCTTACGAGGATGTAAAACCACCCTCCCGCTTTACAGCTATGGTTACCTTTTTATTTGTATTTATTGCTTACATCCTGCTGTTCAATTTCGCCGGTGACGGGACAGTCCATTCACAAAGCGTAAGATGGAATCCGATTCTTCTCGGGGGAATAGCAGGCTCGGGAGGCCTGGCTATCAATAAAGCAGGCAGAATCCCCAAAAGAATACTCTATGCACTTGCAGCAATCGCTTTCGGCTTCTTCGTGTCCATTGTCAATTCACATGAAACAATCCTTCAGGGGGGGGCGCTCTTTTTCACCTGGTATGGAATTTTCATGCTGGCGGCGGGCATAGTGGTTTTAATCAGGTTCATGATCAAATACAGAAACCATCCAATAGAGAAATACGATGAGCAATAGAACCACAGGCCCGCTTCAGTCGCATGCGGATATAGACAAACTGATCCACGAGCCCGCCCGCCTGATCCTGCTGGCACACCTCTACGTAGTCGAGGAAGCCGATTTCCTGTTCCTGGAGCAGCAGACAGGCATGACCCGCGGGAACTTGTCCACGCACCTCAGCAAGCTTGAGAACGGTGGCCTGATCGAGATAGAGAAGGGCTACGTGGGTAAGATACCGCGCACTGTGATAAGGATGACAAGCGATGGCGGCAAAGCGTTCCAAGCGTACCTTCGGCAGATGAAAGGCGTGATCGATAAGCTGAGTGGATGATTTTTTCTCCGTCGCTAATGCGGCGGGCGGCGCCCGCCGCCAGCTCGTGTGCTACTACTAAGCGCTTGAAACTTATCGGTACCTGAAACATATAAAAGGCGGCGGCCCTCGATGGGCCGCCGCCTTTTATTAAGCTACTATCTGTGGGCAGAGAATTACTTCAGCATGACCATCTTGCGGGTCTGCGTAAATTCTCCTGTAACCATGCGGTAGAAATACACACCGCTGGATACCTGCTGCCCGTTCTGGTTCGTGCCATCCCAGAAAACAGTGTAGTTTCCTGATTCCTTGGCGTCATCGACCAGGGAACGAACCAGACGGCCGCGCACGTCGTAGACCTTCAACGTAACCACGCCGGCCTTGCCCTCAGGCACCGCAAACTTGATCGTGGTGCTGGGGTTAAACGGGTTGGGAGCGTTCTGGCCAAGCGAGAAAGCCTTCGGCAGACTGCTCTTGCCGCTGCCGTCGCCAAACAGGGCAACTTCAAAAGCCGCTGCCTGCTCGTTTGTCAGCTCCATCTGCTCCATAACACTCTGTACATACTGGATCTGATCGGCGGACAGCTCCATCTGGGTGTGGATCAGTTCCACACCGGCACCGGCCAACATCGTGCCGCCGCAACTTCCGGCCCAGATATCCGAGATCAGCTTGATCGCATCTCTGATATCGTAAACGAAATCGCCATTGCGATCGATACAGGCCTGGGTGTTATCATCAGCGCCCATCAGGATCAGACTGATAGCATCAGCGATACCGAGTTTGCCGTCGCCGTTGATGTCACAACTGGCGCATTCGGCTGTGGCAGGCACACGATCAAGCGCATCCGCCAACAATGCCACTGACATGGCCGGGTTATGCACACCCTTTGAGCCATCATAATCGACAATGTACCAGTTGAACGATGCGGTCAACTGGTCGGATGTGATGTAGCCCTCTTTCAGGCTGGTGCTGTCGTAGGCCGGGGAACCGGCCAGACGGCCACTGGTGGCTTTGGGCAGACGGTCGTACAGCTCGTTGAGCATCAGAGTGACCTTGGTCTGCACGCCGTTGATGTCAAAATCCTCACCTATGCCACTGTGACAACTCACGCAGGCGTCGGTGTGGTGAACATCTTCCGCCAATACCACGGTATTAACCGTATCACCGGCGGAACGGTGCATCTTGAATGTATGTCCGCCAAGGATATTAGACAGTTCACCCTCAGCCTCGGACATATGGCAGCCCACGCAACGCTTCTCGATAAGCGTGCCGTGCGCGTTGGAGGCAGGCATTGTCTTGTCGGGATTCATCCAGCCCGCCACGCCATTGAGCATCTCGGTCTGGTGCGAATGATGAGGCACCTGGCCGGGATAGTCTCTGCCGGCACGGAAGTGATGGCAACTCGTGCAAGCCTCGGAAGCTTCACCGTTGGTGGAGTACTTGGGCTCGCCGGTATCAGCATCGAGATAAGACATGTCGGAAGCGACACGGAGCTGGTTTTCCACGGTCTGCTTGTGCGGATCATGGCAGACAACGCAGGACTGGCCGTTGGGCACCGGGTACGGAGCGGTAAGCTCCACCTGATCGACATTCTGCTCGAAATAGCCCTCGGCGGTATGGCAACCGACGCAGGAGCCGCTACCGGCGAAATGCTCACCGGGGTTGACATCGCTGCCGTGCACGGAGGTAACCCACTGGGTCGCCTGCGGGTGATGATCCGGGGAGTCGTGGCAGTACTTGCAGACTTCGCCGGACTTGCTCACTGCAAGTTTGGACACGTTGGACGGGTGCTCGCTGCCCGGGCCGTGGCAGGACTCGCACTGCACGCTGGCCATCTCGGCCGTGGCCGGGTAGTTATCAACCAGGTCCTGATATTTACCGACTCCCACGGTATCGGGATAAAGCCAGCCCTCGGCGGTAGCCTCGTCATCGAACCCACCGTTGACGGCCATGGAGTCAGGGTCATAGCCTGTGGTATGGCAACTGTTGCAGGATTCTCTGATGTAGCTGCTGGTTACGCCATCCAGGTCGCGCTCGGTGATACTGGCGTGGCCGGTGGTGAGCCAGTCGGTATGCTTCTGGGCATGGCACAGGGCGCAGTTGCCGGCAGCTACGCCAACATAATTGGCGCCGTTGATCACCTGCGATGTACTGCTTGCAACACCATCGCCATCGATGTAGTCCAAGGCAACCGTGTACTCTCCAACCATATCAACCACGAAATGGACTTCGCGGTCGGTAGTGCCGCTTAATTCAGCAGCGGAACCGGCGGGAGCGGTCAAGCTCCACGTGTAGGTCCCCTCGTGCAGGCTCGTCAGGTAGGACGGCTGTCCTACACCGATCACCGACAGGGGCGCCGCGCGCTGGGTTGTAAGTTCATAACGCACCACGTCTTCGTCAGAATAGCCTTTCAGCTTAATCTGCGCATCCTCAGCAAACGCCGCCGAACTGACCAGCAGGCTGAGGCATGAAGCCAATAAAAGTGTGAAAAATTTCCGGGACATTTTACCTCTCCATTTAAATGGAGCAATTCTAATAGACGTATTGCGGAAGCGATCACTCCCGCGGGGGGTGAAAAATACCGGGACAGGAACGCTCACAGCTCCAACCCGGTTCGGGAACATACAGCAAGTTCCCTACTGGTAGTCTTTCTGCTGCATAAACCTCCTTTTCAGCGGTTAGACTTCAGTTAGAAGAAGCCTTAAACCTGTTCAGGACAACTCGGCTTCGAGGGTTTGAGTCACTTGCGTCTCGTCCAGGCCATAAATCTCGATCAGCCCGGACCTTACCAGCGTCGATCCGTTGAGAAACTTCTCGTTTGTAATCCGGTAGTATATCCGTTGGCCGTCTTTGCGCGAACTGATAATACCACGGTCCTTCATAATTCGAAGGTGCTGGGAGATGTTGGACATGCTCACATCGATACGCTCGGACATCTCTCCCACCGAACGCTCCTTGAATCCGAGCATGCAAAGAATTTTGAGCCTGATCGAATTGCTGAAAATAGAGCAGAAATCCGCCTGGTTACTTAATAACTTATCGATCATGTCACTGCTGGAACTTACTGATGTCATCTCAACCATGTTAACTCTTTCGTAGTCAATAAAGACAAATGAGTCGCAAACTCGACGGGCCGGAACAATCGCCGGAGGTGGATGGCCAACCCACTTCCAACGTTATCCGTGGTGATTCTATACTAATTGCCTTGAATGAAATGTATGGTCGCTTATTTGCAGTCGTGACGGCCGGATAGATATGACTGTATCCCAGACCTGTGTTTCCTGAAGGTGCTTAAAACTCTGCTGTCAAAGCTTTTCATCCCATCTATATGGATATTCTAAATTACTAAAATGATAAAACATTGTCAATAACAAAACGCTATCTTTTCCACTTTAAATCCTTTTCATCACTGCCGCCAGCGGTTTCCTCCAAACAAAAGCAAAACTGCTCGCCTCCGTACCTGAATTAACGCAAATAAAATAACAAATGTTTC
>SDBV01000187.1_pt1 | contig 81585 bp, 69 predicted proteins | sample 2277081 | NCBI WGS metagenome assembly SDBV01 (sample SAMN10402039, study PRJNA504765) | marine sediment metagenome | isolation source: marine sediment core GS10_PC15, 223 cmbsf | place: Arctic Ocean: Southern Knipovich Ridge | collected 2010
CATCTCCATTAACTCCCTTCTCAATTAAATAATGCTTCATGGCAGCTGCTTCTGTTATTTTCTCGCAGCGGTTAGGGCTGACTTACAATGGTGGCATCTTACCCGTAGCAATTATCGATATACGAGCCTCGTATAAGGAGAAAGCTTTGTCCAGTCTACTGGTCAGTAAAGGATGCAATGTACAATCTGAATTTAAGGAATATCCTGGTACGATAATAGCCCTTTTTGCAGATTGAGCTGTATTAGTGAACTCATGCCCCATTTTGCCTACCTATGAAGTTATTGAATATCTCAACATTACATTTTCTGCTTCGTAGTGCGATTACAGATGTTGAAGACCCAGCCGAAGTAATTTCTAAAATCTTTATAGAAACATAAATAGTACGAGCAATACTTACAGATTTTGCTACACCTACATTCGTCGCAACCGTATCACACCCTCCACATCAGCAATTTTTGCTAAGGTTGCATCACTAATAGCTTTATCCACATCAAACAAGGTGTAGGCGATTTTGTCTTGTGATTTATTAATCATATCGATAATGTTGCATTTTGAATCAGATAGAACAGAAGTAATTTGTGCCACCATATTGGGAATATTTCTGTTAACCACGGCCAATCGAAATGTTTCAGCGTTGCGAGGCATTTTAACGGGAGGAAAATTAACAGCGTTTCTAATATGACCGTTCTCTAAATAATCTTTGACCTGCTCTACGACCATCACCGCGCAATTTTCTTCAGCTTCTTTAGTGGAAGCACCAAGATGAGGGAGGCTTATCACCTGTGGGTTATCTTTAAAAATAGCGGCGGGGAAATCACAAACATAAGAAGCTACATGTTGTTTGTTTATAGCGTCGCCTAATGCTTGCAAATCAATAATACCTTCACGAGCAAAATTAAGAATAACAACGCCTTTTTTCATTTTAGCAAGCCGCTGATCATTAACTAAGTGGTGAGTTTTTTCGTTTAATGGGCAGTGCAAGCTGATAAAATCGCTATGCTCGAATACATCATTTAAATATTCTGCTTGCTCAACATTAGAAGATAATTTCCATGCACTCTTAACAGTTATTGCAGGGTCGTAGCCAATGACTCGCATGCCAAGGTGAATGGCAGCATTCGCGACTTTGACTCCGATATTACCCAGTCCAACAATCCCTAATGTTTTCCCAGGCAATTCAAAACCCGCGAAACGTTTTTTGTTTTGTTCGACTTGTTGATGCATTGCCTCATCATCACCTTCAATTTGTCTTGCATAATCCCAAGCTCGGCAGATATTACGACAAGCAAGCAGCATACCCGTAATCACTAATTCTTTAACAGCATTAGCATTAGCGCCGGGAGTGTTGAGCACAGGAATGCCAAGTTCAGTCATTTTATCGACAGGGATGTTATTGGTGCCTGCACCAGCACGACCGATTATTTTAGTGGACTCTGGAATTTTAGTATCGTGTAGGTTATGAGAACGTAAAATAATGGCATCCGGGTTGGCTATTTTTTCAGTGACTTGATATTGATCCGTGGAAAACTCTTTTAATCCCACTTCTGCAATGTTGTTGAAAGTCTGAATATGAAACATATTTTTTCCTTATGGTGAAACTAATGAGCAACAAGAATATCAGATTATGCCAAAAGATGTGAGCAGGATGAATAAAATGGCAATCGGTGTGAAATAACGCAGAAGCACTTGCCAGAGGCGGTACCAGATGCTTTGAGTATTCCAGGCCACCGTTTGCTGGATCAATCGCTTATATAAAAGCCAACCAGTAAAGATAGCGAGCAACAATCCACCGATGGGTAGCATAATGCCTGCCGTTACAAAGTCGATGATCTGGAAAAAACTTTTGCCGAAGATATGGAGATGTTTGGGATAAGAAAATGAGGCAATGGTGCCTAAACTCAATAACCAACACACGCCGCCGGAAATTAAAACGGCTTTAGCGCGCGACATTCGGCAGTTTTCAATGAGCCAGGCGATGGAGGGCTCAATGACAGCAATTACTGAGGAAAATGCAGCAAAAAATAACATCAAGAAAAATAACGCGGCTATAACAGAGCCGTAAGGGAGATGTTTAAAGGCCAGTGGGAGGATTTTGAAAATCAAACTGGGGCCAGCGCCAGGCTTAAGGTGATTGGCGAACACAATCGGGAAAATAATTAAGCCGGCCAGCAAGGCTACTCCGGTATCAGCAATGGTAATGGCCACCACACTGCTTGGGATAGAGACTTTTTTGGGCAGATAGGCGGAAAACATAATGGTCACGCCCATGGCAATGTTTAAACTGAAAAATGCTTGACCCAATGCCATCAGCACGATTTTTGCCGTAATACGTGAAAAATCAGGCTCGAATAAATAGGTGATGCCTTTCCCGAAACTGCCGGTAGTCATCGCATAACCTAATAAAACAAGCATCAAAATCAAAAGCGCAGGAAACATAAACATGACGGCGCGTTCCAGCCCGCGTTTAATACCTAAGACGAGAATCGCCATGGTAGCCAACATAACACCGCTTGTGGTCAACAGCATTTCCCAGTGACTGGCCTGTAATTCTCTAAAATCTTTAAGGCTACTCACGAGAGTTGCATTGGCAAATTCGCCTAACAAGGCTCGGAATAAATAGTCGACAACCCAACCGACGATAACCACATAATAGGTTAAAATTAAATAACCCGCTAAAATCGTGAGTCCGCCCAACCATCCCCACAACCGCGTTTTATTCGATTGTTCTGCCAAATCGGCAATGGATGCTGCTGGGTTTTTGCGGCCCATGCGCCCAAGTAATACTTCGGCGGTGAGTAACGGGATGCCAAGCGCGATCACAAAGCCAAGATAAATCAGCACGAATGCGCCACCACCATTGGTGCCGGTCATGTAGGGAAAGCGCCAGATATTACCCAGGCCGATAGCCGCGGCTGCAGCCGCGAAGATAAATGTGAGTTTGGAAGACCAGCGGATGGAAGTTGCTTTGCCCATGTTCGTTCCATGAATGATATGAAGCGTTGGGTATAGTATACCGTAATTGTTGCAATGCGAAAGTTCGAGTGATCAGCGCAAAGTTGAACACAAAACTTGTCGACGTGCCATCAGATAAGGTATGTTATGATCCTATTTATATAAGCAGGTACTCTGATGACAACAAGACCGAGCTGGCAATTGACCACACCCATGGACGCAATCATCTTCGATTGCGATAGCACATTAAGCCGCATTGAAGGGATTAATGAATTAGCGTTGATCAATGGGGTGGGCCCAGAAGTTTTGCGACTCACGCGAATTGCCATGGATGAAATTGGGGTTACAGCTGATTTATACCGACAGCGAATTAACTTAGTAAAGCCCAGCCATCAGCAGCTCCTTGATCTTGGACAACGCTATTTTTTTGATCGGAGTGATGACGTGCTCGCTGTCTTGGAGATTTACAAACAGTTATCGAAATCGTTGTATATCGTTTCCGCAGGTCTAAATCCTGCAGTTAAAATCTTTGGAGAAATGCTGGGTATTCCTGAGCAGCATATTTTTGCGGTTGATGCGACGTTTAACGAGGATGGTAGTTTTAAAAGTTACGATGAAAATTGTCCGCTAACAGATAGTGGTGGCAAGCCCAAGCTAGTGCAACAGATCGCACAAGTTCGGGGGCGGGTGATGCATGTGGGAGATGGCATGAATGATTTTGAAGCCCACGATTTTGTGGATCGTTTTATCGGCTTTGGTGGTTCCGGGTATCGTGAAAAAGTGGCAGAGGCTTGTCAATTTTATATTAAATCCGCATCGCTGGCTCCTTTATTACCACTGAGTTTAACAGAAGAGGAAGTGGCCAGGCTTGATTCACAAGCCCAAACCATTTATGCAGAAGGGATGAGTTACATCGATGATGATGGTGTCATCATTAGAACTGAGTAACATACATGTTACAGAACCCAAGGAGCAAACAATGGCGATTGAGGTGATCGATTTCACTGCAAAAAATGCACCACAACAATTTGCGCAGTCTTTAAAAAAGATTGGATTTGCAGTGTTGTCATCACATCCTATTAATCATGATTTGATCGATCGGGCTTATCAGCAATGGCATGATTTTTTTCATTCTGATGAAAAATACAATTATGAGTTTAATGAAAATAATCATGATGGTTTTATTTCTCAAACACTATCAGAAACGGCTAAAGGCAACGAGATAAAAGACCTTAAAGAGTTTTATCATTACTATCCTTGGGGGCGTTGTCCTGAATCATTAAAACCCACCACGGAGACATTGGCTAAAGATTTAACGGCGATGGCTAAAACCTTATTGAGTTGGGTTGAAGAGAATACTCCGGAGCAAGTGACGTCGCGTTTTTCAATGCCATTGTCTGAGATGATCGATGGCAGCGAGCGCACCTTATTTCGTTTGATACATTATCCGCCGTTAAATGGAAAAGAACCGGCCGGTGCAATTCGAGCTTTTGACCATGAAGATATTAATTTATTAACATTATTACCCGCTGCTACAGCGAAAGGTTTGCAAGTTAAAAATAGTCAAGGCCAATGGTTGGATGTGCCTTGTGATAAAGGCTGGATGATTGTTAACACGGGGGACATGTTGCAAGAGTGCAGCAGTCATTATTATCCCTCTACTACCCATCGAGTAATTAATCCGCAAGGCGAGCTGGCAAAACAATCTCGCTTATCAATGCCATTATTTTTACACCCACGAAGAGGTATACAGCTATCGGATCAATACACAACGGATAGTTATCGACAAGAACGTTATAAAGAATTAGGTTTGGCCAATGACAACACAGATTAAGTCAGAAATTTCAGTCGATGCTGTTAAAGATTATTTGCTAGCATTGCAAGATAAACTGTGTTCCGCACTAGCCACTGAAGATGGGAATGCAAAATTTATTGAAGATCAATGGCAGCATAATAATGGTGGTGGTGGTGTGAGTCGAGTGTTACGTCGAGGCTCGGTGTTTGAGCAAGCGGGTGTTAATTTTTCTTATGTTCTAGGAGATCGCCTGCCTGCTTCGGCAACAGCAAATCGTCCGGAATTAGCGGGTTGCAGTTTTCAGGCAACGGGGGTATCGCTTGTCGTTCATCCGCAAAATCCTTATGTGCCAACAGCGCATTTGAATGTTCGTTTTTTTATCGCTGAAAAAGAAGGCATGGATCCGATATGGTGGTTCGGGGGTGGTTATGATTTAACGCCTTATTATGGTTTTATTGAAGATTGTCGTCATTGGCATCAAACGGCTAAATCGGTTTGTGAACCTTTTGGGCCAGAGGTTTATTCTCGCTATAAACAATGGGCGGATGATTATTTTTATTTAAAGCATCGCCAAGAACCGCGAGGAGTAGGGGGATTATTTTTTGATGATTTAAATGAGTGGGGTTTTCTTTCTTGTTTTGAATTTATAAAAAAAGTGGGTGATAGTCTTTTACACGCTTATTTACCGATTGTTCAGCGACGTAAACAGCATTCTTATGGCATTAGGCAGCGCCAATTTCAATTGTATCGGCGCGGACGTTATGTTGAATTTAATTTAGTTTATGACCGCGGTACCTTATTTGGTTTGCAATCGGGCGGCAGAACTGAGTCAATTTTAATGTCCCTGCCACCGCAAGTGCATTGGCAATACAATTGGCAACCTGAAGAGGATAGCGAAGAGGCTAAGCTTTACCAGGAATTTCTAGTGCCGTGTGAATGGGTATAACAAACTAAGTGTGACGAGTATAGTTTTTTCCAGCGCATAAATCCGACTACCGCCATACCAAGGTAGACAACCAGTAGCACGCTATGTGCTGGAATGCCTTTATAAAAATAAAGCCCCACATAAAGCGCATCAACAATAAACCATAAAAACCAGCATTGAATGTATTTTTTGCATATCAGCCATTGAGCGATCAGGCTTAACACCGTGGTGGTAGCATCCAATAAAGGTACTTTAGAGTTTGTGTAATGCACTAAAATAAAATGGGCTATTGTGATACCAACAGTTGCTATGATGATTAACTTTAATGTAAGCGCGGGAGAAATATTACGGATGGGTAATTCACTACGTTTATTGCCACCATGAGTCCACTGGTACCATCCATAAAATGTAGAGATAAAATAAATAAACTCTAACGACATATCACCATAAATGCCCGTTTGATAATATAAAAAAGCATTAATACAAATAGCAACTAAACCAAACGGCCAAGCAAGCTTATCTGCTTTAATATAATAAACGGTTGAAATAAAGGCGAATATCGCGCCAATTATATCGAGAATGTGTTTGTCGTGCATGATGTCTCCTTTCGCTGGTATTGCCCAGATCAAGTTCTATGGGTCCCACTGATGTGGTCTCAGCCCCGAAGGGCTCCCCAGACAGCGTCTACAATAGGTGGCTGATCGTTAGAAGTCAAGGTAAAAAACTCGGCCGCTTGCGGCCGAGTTTTTTACCCTATTAATATAATGTAATATTTCGCCTGCGCGGGAAACCCGCGCGGACGGCGACTTAAGGGGAGATGACGCTCTCCCCTTAAGAAACCCCATCGTCTTTGACTCGGGAGCTAGGTAAAAGTAAAAAACTCGGCCGCAAGCTCCCGAGATTTCTTACTTTAAACTGGAAGCTGTCCCATATCATCTCGCAACTTTTATAACTTTGCCATCTCACGAAGCACTTCATTAATTTTTTTCATAAAATAGAAAAAGGATAGCATGTCAAACCAATCAGTCACTGGGATGTTTGTTTGAGAGATTTTGGAATTAACGGTTTGTTGGAATTCAGCACGTAACGGATCGAGTGTTTGAAGTTCGACACTTGCATTTGGATGCAATAGCTTATTACGAATGACTGTCAAATTTTGTTTCAGAATAGTTTCGGATTTTGTGAGATAGGGTTGGACATAAGGCAACGTTTCTTTGTTGTCTATCTCAGGAGAAATTTCCATTAAACTTGTCGTGTAATGCAATAGGGTGTTGAAGTAAAAAAGAATCTTTTTTATGTATTCACCGGGATATATAGTGTATAGCAATTCATAATTCATTATTTTAACATTCTGACGCAACTCTGTGTATTGTCGCAGATAATCGCGTCGATTTTTTTCGATTCTGTGGCCGTCATCTGACCCTTGTGCAACAGCAAAGCTAAGTAAAATGTTGTTCGTTGTGCTGTCAATAAAATTTTGTAATAACGTGGGCAATTGACGTTTAGAACGTATAGGAAAAACTAAGGCAGTGGTGACGACTGCAATAACGGCCCCTATAATCGTTTCAATAATTCGTTCTCCTAAAATTTCCACCGTCCAGCCCATTAACATGGCGAATAGAAAAACAATAAATATGGTGATAAAAAACACCGTGAATAAATAAGATTTCCTGAAGAAAAACACTGCAAAAAAGACAGTCACTAGGACAATCATAAACATAGCGATTGTTGATGTACCCACCATAAAGTAAATGATTGTGCCCACACAGCCGCCTAAGATCGTCATTACCACTCGTTCTAGTGCTTTTTTAATGCTTTCACCCCAGGTTTGCGACACAAGTACCACTGCGGTTAGCACTGCCCAATAAGAACGTTCAAAATGAAAGAATGCTCCGATCAGTAATGCTAAAGTTACTGCAATAGCTGCTTGGAGGGCTAATTTTGTGCTTTCATTTAAGTTTTTTATCATGGTGTAATGTCTTAGAGTGATAAAAATAATCGTTCACCGTAACTGCTCGCCCGTCATTGCGGCGAAAGTCGGAATCCAGACGCGTTTTGTGTGCCAACACATGCAGTGCGTTATGTATTCCGCACTCAGGCTGCGGGATGACGAGGTGTGTGCAGTTACCATTCATCAAAGTAAGTTCCTGAATATCATTCGAAACCCTAAATAAATATTTAACAAGGCGATATTATTTTCGCTCGCCACTGTCATGCAAGCCTTCAAGTCCTCACGAAATTGTCGTAGCAGTGCTTCACCATTGTGAATAGGTTTGAATTCAATTGTGTCAGTGTTTTTGTTAATTGCGATGGAATTGATATAACGAGTTAACCAAGTCATTAAGGCATTCAATTGAGCTGAGGCGTTTTTTGGTAAGATTTTAGATTCTCGATGTAACGTTTCAAAGCCTTCAAAGATAATGGCTAGTGCCTTCGTTAAAGAAAATTGCCAGACTACCAATTTATTGAGGCGATTTTGTCTTCCAGGTGACAATGTGACCGTGATGCTTGCTATAGTTTCGTTGAGTTGCATTAAGTGCAATAATTCCGACTTTTTTACGTGAGTTTGCGCAGAGAACGCTTGGGGTTTTTGGATGAATTGAGTTTGTTGTTTCAGCCAGGAAAACACATCGGCATAGTGTGATAAAAAAATAGCTATATTGTCATAAAATAAATAACGTTTATTTTCTGGGAAAACGGCTAATAGTATTCCACCACTAATTAAAAAACCGATGATCATAGCTATGCCATGTAAGATAAGATTAGTGTCATTAGGGCTGGATAACACGGTGGCTAAAAACCCAACAGCCCACACCAATAATGGAAATGTTGAAAAACGAGGGCCAAAACGGCGCACATACATGACAAAGAAAGCTAATAAGGTTAAAAAAATGCCGGAAAGCAGGGGGTAAGGTCTGACGCTTGCGCCGATTAAGTAAGCGCCTAGGAAGCAAATGTCGGCGATAACTAACGAAATAAGTTTATTCTTAGTCGTTTCTCCCACCACGCCTTGGATTGAAAACCCGGCAGCGATGCCGGCTGTCACGCGCGTGATCATGCCGAATTTGCTAAATACAGCGACCGCTAATAAGACCGCTAATACCGTTTTCGCTGCATGTTTTAGTCGAAATAAACCAGGATCGTATTGCCAGTATTTTTTCCAGAACATTCAAGTTCTCCCTGCTCGATCTGATTTTTATATAGCCGTTAGTATATACTTTTTCACGAGGAAAAACGAACTTAGCTGAAAATTGAGAATTAAGGAAGCCAACATCATCCTCACGAAAACGGGTCCTGAATTCCCGCTTTCGCGGGAATGACGTGGAGATGATGAAGGGTGGAAAATCTAAAACCATTTGCTGCGAGGATAGAACTAAGTTGCATTATTTCAGTGTGTAGTTACAATAGTACATTGTTATGACTAGTTATAAGCGTAGAGTACATCATGCAAAGAATTTTAACCGTTAACGACGTCTGTTTGCTCATTAAAAAAGTCGGAATTTCTGAATTCATTAAGCGTTTAATGGATGAGTTACGAAAAGATTTCAGTCGTTGGCATGAATTTAACAAAATTCCACGCTTGGCCACACATTATCACTTCGGAGTTCAGGAACTGATGCCTATTGGTGATGACCAATATTATGCATTTAAATATGTTAACGGTCATCCCAAGAATCCCTTAGATCAAAAACTCACTGTGGTCGCAGTGGGTATGTTAACAGAAGTGAAAACAGGTTATCCATTATTAGTCAGTGAAATGACATTATTAACGGCTTTTCGAACGGCAGCGGTTTGTGCCTTAGCCAGTGTTTATTTGGCGCCTAAACAATCAACCACTCTGGCTATGATTGGAACAGGATCGCAAAGTGAATTTATGGTGCTTGCTCACCAGGAGGCATTGGGCATTTCTCGGGTTCAATATTATGATATTGATTCTCAAGCTATGGAAAAATTCAAACATAATTTAGCACCATTTGAGCTTGAGCTTATGGCGTGTCGTAATGAGCAAGAAACAGTAGACAATGCCGATGTTATTACCACAATCACTGCCGCTAAAAAACGCGCTACAGTGCTGCAAAACCAATGGCTCCCCCAAGGAGTGCATATTAATGGTGTTGGTGGGGATTGCCCTGGAAAAACCGAGCTAGACCCAGAAATACTTCAACGCAGTAAAATTGTTGTCGAATATCTAGAACAAGCCAAAATAGAAGGTGAAATCCAAAACTTATCACCCGCAACTATTTATGCCGAGCTTTGGCAATTAATTGCGGGTGAAAAACCGGGTCGAGAGTCAGCTGATGAAATTACTTTATTTGATGCAGTAGGCTTTGCCTTGGAAGATTATACCGTGCTTCGACTCGTGTATGAGCTAGCGCAACAATATGATATTGGTGAAAGCGCTCATCTTGTTCCCGAGCTTGATAACCCTAAAAATTTGTTTGGATTATTGTGTGGCTAAAGCCGCTCGCCTCGTCACTTAATTGATACCATAGCTTGTCCTTCCAATCCTCACGAAAGTGAATCTCGCGTCATCCTCGCGAAGGCGAGGATCCAGTATTTTATTAAAGAATAAAAATTTTAGATCTTAAGCGGTTATTCTGAAATAAAACGGGAAAACTGGATCCTTGCCTTCGCGAGGATGACGGCGAGATTCGCTTTCGCAAGCGAGACCCCGTGTTGGTTAAAAACACATTATCATTTGACAAACTGAGATACTGCTCCTATACCTAATTAAGAAAAAGAAATTATAATGCTTGGAATACTACATTGAAAACAGGAGATTATCATGATTAATAAAGATAAATTAGTACAACTATTTTTTGACAAAGCAGAAATCCCCATGTTTATTAAAGACACAAAAGGTCGGTTTCTTTGGGTTAATTCTGCATTTGGTGAATTATTTAAAACGCCTGTCGATCAAATTATAGGAAAAAGTGATTCCGATTTCTCTCCGAAAGAATTCGTTGATGTATATCGAAAGAACGATCTCAAGGTCATTGAAAAAGGTAACTATATCGATTTTACTGAAAAGGTTAAATCACCTGATGGAGAACGTAAATATATTTGCCATAAATTTCCTATTTCAAATATAGAAGGAGAATCTAAGGCAGTCGGTGGTATAGCTATTGAAATAAAAGATGGACAATAATTTTTGAGCATGGTATTTGTGGGGCTATTGAAAAAATATTTTCTCTACTGAGTGGATATAAACGATAGCCCCACTTTCTTTTCAAGCATTATCTGAACGGTAAGATGATAGGAAACGGCACTAGCATAGCCTGCTAGTGCATTTAAAATTCAATAAAACCCAGTCCTCTTGAAACGTTTTAGTTTTAATCAAACAACTCGGTTTATAAGCAGAAGTCACCGGATCGATATCTTTTTCCAGTAATCCTGAGAGCACAAGTTCTCCTTCAGTTTTAATCAGACCCAGGATTTTTGGTGCCAGCTCAATTAATGGAGTTGCTAAAATATTAGCGATGATCAAATCAACTTTAATCGCCGTTATTTTTTCTGCAGGTAATATTTTTAATTTTTTTGAAGTTGCGAATGTATTAAGCTTTGCATTATTTCGGGTCGCTTCGAGTGCTTGTGGATCGTGATCTACAGCAAAGACTTGATTTGCGCCGAGCGCTAATGCGGCAAGGGCGAGAATTCCAGAACCGCAGCCATAATCAATCACTTGTTTGCCGATGGGTGGGTTTTCAACTAACCATTGCAAACAAAGTGCAGTCGTTGGATGTTTACCCGTGCCAAACGCAAGACCAGGATCAATACGAACAACAGGTCCAGATAATTGTTTTGCATCATGCCAGCGTGGGCATATCCATAATTTTGAACCGAACCGTTGGGGAGAAAATTGTTGTTGTGTGATGCGCACCCAATCTTGTTCAGCCAATAGTTCTGTTTTATATTTTATAGGTGTTGTACTAAATAATTGCTTAAATTGTTTGATAATGGGGGTGATCTTCGTATCGGCAGTAAATAGTCCTTGCACGATCACTTCACGCCACAATGGAGTTTGTTGCGGATTGTTTTGGAAGAGTGGTTCGTCAGCAGCATCTAACAGTGAGACGGCTTGTGCACCCAAGAGGGTTAGCCAATCGGCGGCTTCTGTGGCGTGTTCGCTATCGGTTGTTATCGATAATTTAAGCCAGTGCATGTAATCATCTACAATGAATCAGTTTAGAATATATGGATACTTCTTTTAGGCATGAATCCAATATATTTCCTTTAAAAAAAGTGATAATAGACGTCTCGAATAGGGAACTGTTTCTATCCATAGAATATGGGCTATATTTACAGTGATGTCTATCTCAATAGGATAGGAGTTTTTAATGAGCTTGGAAGCAACTCGCTATTACGTTCAAAAAGCAGCTCGTATACTTGAGCTATCCAGTCGTATCGTCAAACTTTTGATTGATCCCTATCGTATCGTTAAAACAGGAATTGCCATTGAGATGGATGATGGTACGGTGGGTAATTTTATGGGTTATCGTATTCAACATAATACTGCACTTGGTCCCATGAAAGGGGGGCTGCGTTATCATCAGTCGGTCAATGAAGAAGAGGTGGAATCATTAGCATCGCTGATGACTTGGAAAAATTCCTTACTGAAATTGCCTTTTGGTGGAGCTAAAGGAGGCATTGCTTGTGATCCGAAGCAATTTTCAGAAACTGAAATAGAAAAAATAACTAAGGCATTTACTCAGAAAATTAAAGAAATTATTGGCCCTTATCAAGATATTCCTGCTCCAGACGTCAATACCAACTCACAAATTATGGCTTGGATTATGTCGGAATATTCCAAACACTATGGATTTACACCCGCCGTTGTGACGGGAAAACCCGTTTATTTGCATGGTAGTGAGGAACGTGAGCAAGCAACCGGTCATGGTGTTGTTATTCTAACAGAGCTCCTGTTAGAGCGACATCAAAAAACACTTAAAGATTGCACGTTTGTAATACAAGGTTTTGGAAACGTAGGATATCATGCTGCGGATATTCTTCAGCAGCAGGGCGGAAAAGTCATCGCTGTTTCAGATGTTGTGGGAGGTGTGTATCACCCGGAAGGATTAAATATAGAAAAGGTGAGAAAATATTCCATCGAGCATGGTAGTGTGAAGGGTTACCCAGAAGCTGAGTTTATCAGCAATGAACAGTTGCTTACTTTGGCTTGTGATGTATTAATTCCCGCTGCGTTGGGTGATGTGTTTAATAAAGAAAATTCGAAAGAGGTGAATTGCCAGTTTATTGTCGAAGGTGCAAATAGTCCAACTAGCCCAGAGGCTGATGAAATATTCCATGATCGTGGTATTATTGTATTACCCGACTTGTTGGCCAATGGAGGAGGCGTTGTGACTTCTTATTTTGAGTGGGCGCAAAATATCCAACAATTTTATTGGTCCAAAACACGTGTTGTCAACGAATTAACTAAGTTCTTAACAGATGCATTTAATCGAGTGGAAAAGGCGGCTATGGCAAAACAGTGTTCTTATCGCACAGCAGCTTATATGATTGGTTTAGGTCGAGTCGCTAAGGCTCAATTGACGTTAGGCTTGTAATTGAGGAATTATGATGGATATGGATAAAGTGCTTGCAACTCCTTTTTTCAAAGGAGTGGATGAAAGTTACCTTCGTGATTTGTTAGAAGAAAAAATTATCGACGTTAAAGCAGGCGAGTATGTTTTTCATCAAGGTGATATTGGTGAAGGTATGTTTATTGTGTTAAATGGTAAATTAGATGTGATATTAGAAGGTGATGTCGATAATGTCATTGCTACGATTGAAGTGGGATCTTTTTTTGGAGAAGTTTGTTTGTTGATCAGCGGGCGTCGTACTGCGGCTATTCGAGCAACAGAGGACTCGCAATTATTTTACCTCAGCGCCAAGACATACAATGAACGAGTTCAGAAGAATGAGGAAAATGCGTTGCGAATTTGCCATAACATGACTGCAGTTTTAGTGGAGCGATTGCAAAAAGCAGGGGAATTAATTCATACGCTTTATGCAAAAGGGGGTAGTGAAGCGAAAATTCACGAAATTGCAGATTATAAAAAGAAATTATTATCCGATGTTTTGCTTTAACTGATGCCTAATTTTTTTTCTAAGTAATGAATCGATTGTGCTCCATGACGAAAATGGGGATCAGTGATTAAATCTTGGTGTAATGGTATATTTGTTTTAATGCCTTCCACTACGATTTCCTGCAGTGCATTATGCATTCTTGCTAGTGCGATGTTTCGGTCAATGCCGTAAGTAATTAATTTCCCCACTAATGAATCATAATAAGGGGGCACACGATAACCACTATATAAATGTGAATCCATCCTCACACCCATACCGCCGGGCGCATGAAAATGTTCAACAAGTCCTGGGCAAGGCATAAAATTATTAGGGTCTTCGGCATTAATGCGACATTCGATGGCATGCCCGCAGATATTGATGTCTTTTTGTGCGTAACCGAGTGGGTTGCCAGCGGCGATACGAAGTTGCTCTTTAACAATGTCCACACCGGTGATCATTTCAGTAACGGGGTGTTCGACCTGAATGCGTGTGTTCATTTCGATAAAATAAAATTCCCCATTTTCATATAAAAATTCAAAAGTTCCGGCGCCTTTATAATTCATATGTAAACAGGCATTAACACAGCGCTCCCCAATGATTTGGCGCTGCTCATCAGTAATGCCAGGGGCGGGCGCTTCCTCAATAACTTTTTGATGCCTTCTTTGCATTGAACAGTCACGTTCCCCTAAATGTATGGCATGGCCTTGACCATCCGCTAACACTTGCACTTCGATGTGGCGAGGATTTTCTAGAAATTTTTCCATATACACATCTGGATTGCCGAATGCTGCTGCAGCTTCGGTTTTGGTCATCGCAATCGCATTGAGTAATTCTTTGTCGGTTTTAACAACTCGCATACCTCGGCCACCACCACCTCCTGCAGCTTTAATAATAATCGGTAATTTAATTTTTTCTGCGAGCGCTATGTTGTGTTCGTCATTATTATTTAGAGCGCCATTTGAGCCGGGAATACAAGGGATTCCTGCTTTGCTCATCGCTTTAATTGCGGAGACTTTGTTGCCCATCAACTGTATGGATTCAAAGGATGGGCCAATGAAAGTAAAACCACTTTTTTCAACTTGTTCGGCAAAGTCGGGATTTTCAGCGAGAAAACCATAGCCCGGGTGGATCGCATCGGCGCCGGTAATTTCTGCAGCACTAATGACCGCAGGAATGCTTAAATAACTATCGGTTGCATTCGAGGGGCCAATACAGACGGATTCATCGGCAAGTCGCACATGCATTAAATCTTCATCTGCTGTGGAATAGACCGCTACTGTTTCCAAACCCAATTCCTTGCAAGCTCGATGAATGCGTAATGCAATTTCGCCTCGATTTGCGATAAGCACTTTTTTAAACATGATGATTACTCGTTAGTGTCAATGATAAATAAAGACTGGTCGTATTCCACGGGTTGTTCGTTTTCAATTAAGCGTGCGCTAATAACACCGGCTTTATCGACCTCGATTTTATTGAACATTTTCATCGCTTCAATTAAGCAAAGCGTATCCCCGGGTTTTACACGTTGACCCACTGAAACAAACGGCTGCGCGCCTGGTGTTGGAGCAAGATAGATGGTGCCGACCATGGGTGATTTAACCCGATGACCAACAGCAGCTTGTGAGGGTTCTTCTGCTGCGGTTGATGAAGTAGTGGTTGGCTCGGGCGCTGTAGCTGGCGCGGCGTAGTGAGTGGTTTGAACCGGTTGAGGTGGTTGTACTGACTGACAACTAATGCGAATGGACTCATCGCCCGATTTAATTTCTAATTCACCAATGCCGGTTTCTTTAACCAATTCAATAAGCTTTTTTATTCTGCGTGTATCCATAAAAACCATTTCCTTTACGTTAGGGATTGAAGATAATGGTTGGCCGCCATTACGGCCAATTCATAACTGTAGGCACCGAATCCATAAATTCCGCCCAGTGCGATATCCGCTAGATAGGACTTTTGGCGAAAAGGTTCGCGAGCTTTAATATTGCTAAGATGCACTTCAATAAAAGGTACATTAATTGCAAGCAGAGCATCACGCAATGCCACACTGGTGTGTGTGTAGGCGGCCGGGTTAATAATAATAAAATTAATATCGTCCTCTTTTGCCTGTTGAATCGCATTGACCAGCTCGTGCTCGGCATTGCTTTGTTGGGATTTCAGGTCATGCCCCTGTTGTTTTGCAAGTGCGATGAGTTTATGATCTATGGCTTGAAGTGTCATCTTGCCATAAATTTCTGTTTCACGAGCCCCTAGTAGATTCAAATTAGGGCCATGTAGCACCAGTATCTTAGCCATAGGCGTATTCTGCCTGAGATTCACGATGTTGTCTAGTTCGCTGCAGATCACTGTGGGTTTGGCGAAATTATAAACAAGTTGTTATGGTGGCGTCAACTAAACAGGCACAGCGATTTTTATTTTTACATGGCCAAGATTTATTTTTTGTTGGCCGTAACAAAAATAGTTATGATCATTGGCCGTGTTTTTATTGCGCGAGTTGGTGCAAGTGTAATAGAAAATCTTTAGCAGACATCTCACCAATGATACGTGCGTTTTTAATTTCCCGGTGTGTATTTTTATCGAAAAACAAAATGGTTGGCGGGGCGACGACATTAAAACGTCTTTCCAGCATTTTATCATCCATATTATTTTCGGTGACGTCTGCTCGTAATAACACATAACCAGCCAAACGTTTTTTAACCGCGGAGTTGTTAAATGTAAAGTGGTCCATCTCTTTGCAGGAAATACACCAATCGGCGTAGAAATCTAGCATGACGGGTTTGCCCCGGTTTTTTGGATTTCCCAATGCGCGATTAACATCGCTAATCGTTTTCACTGCAATAAATTTCAGTTGTGTGCCCTGTTTTTGAGCGTTACGCATGCCGACTAGCTGAGTTGGATTGAGCGGATCAGAGCTGCCGGTGGTTGCGCCAACCACCAGTAAGATGCCGTAAATAAATAATATTAAACCGATGCTTTTTCCAATTTTGCGCCACTTTGTGGTTGCTGTTGATAACGCACCCATATAAATTGCAGTGCCAATGGCCAAAGCGGCCCATAACAACATGCCCACTGTGCCAGGAATAATGCGTACCAACATCCAGATCGCAACGGCGATTAATAAAATGCCCATAATATTTTTAGTCGCATTCATCCATGCTCCAGATTTGGGTAATAATTTAGTGCCGAAAGCGCCGATGGCGAGTAGTGGCACTCCCATGCCAATACCCATGGTGAATAATGCAATGCCGCCGAGAGCCGCACTTCCCGTTTGGCCGATATAACTTAACACCGCAACTAAAGGCGGTGTGACACAAGGTGATAAAACGAGCGTTGAAAAGCAACCCATTAAGAGAACACCGACGTATGTGCCGCGTTTTTGATGTTTGCTTGCGTGGGCCATTTTGCTTCGTAATTTTTGTGGGAGCTGAATATTGTAGAAACCAAATAATGACAGCGCCATCGCTACAAATAATAAACTGAATAACACAATAATCCAGGGTTGTTGCAACGCCGCTTGTACCGTGCCACCGATCATTCCGAAAATCACACCGGCAATCGCATAAGTTATCGCCATGCCAAGCACATAGGCTACGGATAAACCGAATGAGCGTGCTGTCGAAATTTTACCTTGACCGACAATAATACCGGATAGAATGGGAATCATCGGTAACACGCAAGGTGTTAATGAAATTAAAACACCAAATCCCAGAAATCCCAGTAACAAAGTCCATAAACTACTGCCCGATAACAACTGTTTAATTTTACTTTGTTGTGACAGTTGTCCATTGGAAATTTGTTTTTTAAGTGGTGTTGTGACGTCCACTCCTTTGACGGGCTTCATATAATCGCCTGCGAGATTAATGGGAACGACTTTAGTTGTCGGTGGGTAACAAAATCCTTTTTCAGAGCAGCCTTGGTAATTCACTTTTAATTCGAGATGAGTATTCTTAGTTTGAATGACTGGAATGGGGATGGTGACAGAGCCACTATATACTTCATACTGGCCCACTTCCGGGTTAGTTTTCGTGATTCCAACGGGCAATAACGGTTGGCCGATGCGAGTGGATTTAGGATTGACGACGGAAAAATGAAAGCGATGGCGATAAAGATAATAACCCGGCGCAATCTTCCACATCGCTAGAATAGTTTGATTATCGCGTGCGCTCGCACTGAATTGAAATGCTTGATCAACGGCGATGGGTTCTACCGGCTGCGAGGTATTTGCCGTTTGTGCAAAAGCGGTTAAATTAAAAATAAATAATATTGGGATAAACCATTTCAGTATTTTCATTGTTGCGCCTTTGGCATTTTATGGGTTTTGTCAAAGCTGAGCCCTGAAGATTTTAGGTCCACCCGCTGATAGTATTTTTATGCTGCCACAAATAATCATTAGAGGATGATTATACGCCCAACATCAGCATCTTGCGAATCGCTGTTGGCGCTGAGATTTTACAAAATCTCTAAGAGCATCTCAACGAGGGTTTGAGCAATATAGGGAGATTGCTGGAGCCCATCTCAATAGGTGCCCGTTGCTAACCACAAGAGAGACACTTCCAATCCATTTCCTCGAAAGGTTCATGGTATTGATGAAGGGCGGTCATAGTATTGCACCGGCCGCAGGGGTTGTTCCGCCTGCTCTCTGGTGAGGTCCTAATAGAGCTAAAGAAACTGTTGGATCTTTCTGATCAGAGCAAAGGCTATTGAGAGCACAAGGATCCTATTGCCAATCACTGCAATATCAAAGACTTGCATTGTTTCATCCCAGTTGTGCTGTAGTAATTCGATCTATTACTTAAGTTTTGGTGGCTTCTAAACTGTTAAACTGTGGGAAAAATGGCAGTAAATGTCAATTTACGTTAGTATTTGTTATAACGAAGATTTGGCGTTTAAGCAGGCATTAACTATGAATATTCCGCTCATCTCAGAAATTGAGAAATGTATTCAAGAAAAAGTGAACAGAGATTATTACACCTCTGTCAGAGAGACGACTCGAGAATCACCCAGATTAATGCACGCAAATGATGACATACAGAAGCAACGAATCGCTCAACTTAATCATTCTATAGAAACGGGGTCAGTGCAATTAAAAACTGGAAATAAAGCCCGTGTGGTTGAATCGTATCAGCGTATTAAGAAAAAAATTATTAATACCAACCAGGATTATCAATGAGATCGTATTTTTTATCGATAATCGTGGAGCAAAATAGGGTTGTTGTATTTATGTAATACGCAACAGAAAAAAGAAAAAATAATCTAAAATAATTTCTATCAGGCATGGGTGAGTTAAAATTATGTGGCTTAGGGCATCGATAGATATTATATTTGGATTGGGCCTATTTATAAACGCAATGCTGTTTATTCCGCAGGCTTTTCGTCTCATTCAAAAAAAAGAGTCTAGAGATCTTTCTCTGACAACATTTATTGGTTTTTGTTTGACACAATTATCAGCTATTATTTATGGATATTTACATTCAGATTATATACTTATGTTTGGATATACTTTTGCTTTAATTGCTTGCGGTACCGTTACGTGCTTAATAATAATATACAGAATGAAATAACACACAGGCAAGTCGGAATCTTTTCTTTATCTGATCAAATAATGTGCATGTTGGATTTGAGGCTGCTCTTGGCGGACATGTTTTGTTAATCAAAAGAAAAACCTTGATATTGTGTTTGCTATGAAGAGTTAAAATATAGGTTTAATCTCAGAATATTTTTATGCTCCATCAGCACATAACTTTCAAATAAATCTGGACAGATTAACCGAATACGTATAAATACTAGTGGAGTATAAGAGGAAATTCTAGAAGGTAATGTATTGACACTTTTTAAAATATTGCTTACAGTTTTAAATGGACGTGTGTGTATTGGGTTTTAAGGCAGCGCTAAGATTGGTTAAATCGTATGTAACTTCAAGAATTAAATTCTTGAAGCCCCAAGGTTCTTTACAATCTAACCATAATGTAAACGATGTCACTATCATTCTAATTCATAAAATTTTGGACGGTGATTAATGATGGAAGAAGGCAAATATTTAATTGATTTATTGCCCTATAATCCAGATATAAGTATTAGAGATTTTGAATTAATAATTCGTATTTTATTATTTGTTGATTTACTTCTAAGAGAAATAGATGAATCGAGCCGCTCCTTTTATGTCGAAAGATCATTGCATTATTTCGATCCTCATGTGGGCGACAACCTATGTCAGATTCGTGCTTGCCAGATACTAGAGTTGCATTTAGAAACAAGGTATAAACCAGATGCTTATTTGTTTTATATTGGCATAAAGGCAGCAATCAATAAAAAGAAAAGCCTCGTAGCTGAGTTATTAGATGCCTACGAAAACGAAAGAAACAAGAAGTTATATTATTCCAAATATAAAAATGAGAAGCTTATAGATTTTTTAAATCGCCATAACCTTAATTTAGCTATGCCACAATCTCTATACTTCATAACTTTATGTAGTATTTTAACAAAATTTCGGACGTTCAATCAGAATGAAGATATATTAATAGATTATGAGTTATTGAAGGATCATTTTAAAATATCGAAAAACATTGCTAGACGTCTTGTCCATAGATATCAGAAGCAGCTATCCTATATTTCATATGAATATATATTGAGGCACTCATTACCTTTAAGAACAATGAAGATATCCCGTAAAATGTTGGAACTTTTACATCATACCGACGATGATGGCAGGCATACACTGCCATGCTATATAGTAATGTTGGTTTTATTAAATCGATTAAAAACATTAAAAATAGATATTCTTATCGTGGTTAGGCAAAAAAGGGCCGGACAGTACAATTTTGTAGGCTTGTTTTATGAGTTTAATCCGAAATTAAATATTTATCATTTCAAAAATAATATTAATGCTAGTAATGCACCATGTTTTGTTATTCATGCGATTAGTGAATCTGAATCGCTAACCTCTACAGGAGGTAGGCTTGCTTCTCAACTAAATTTGGATAAGAATGGGACTTTAGATCACTACATTTCAAAGCTTAACGAAATTGGAGTTACCACTGCCATAATGGCTAACATGGCTGCGCATCCACAGCATAGCGGCAACAGTCTCATTCCATTTAAAGTAGATCCATTCATTTCGTTATTAGCCAGCTCTGATCCAACAATATCTCAGAATGTTACTGAATTGAGAGATGTATTTTTAAAAATGAAAGTGCTTGGAAACACCATGGGTTTTAGTAAAACCAACTCAACTATGCTTTATATTAGGCATATATTTCCAGACTTTCTTTGCAGGCAACTCACTTTATCCCTTAATAAGAAATTCTATAATGAGCATGCCATCGAAAAAATTGCTATAAATACGCCAAATATAGTATACTCAAATGAGGAAATATCTTCTAATTCCAATAAGTTGGAGGCCGAAAACGTGGCTGCAGAATGCTGATTTTTTTCTCAAAGCAAAATTTTCACTGGTGTATTGGGGTAGCGACTATTCTGGATGTTCTGCATCTCTCAATACAGTTGTTTCCAACTCATGAAGTGAATTCTCTAATAATCGGCGAAAATAATAAGATTTAGGAAGTTACGATTGTGTCATCAAAAAATTATACTATACAATCGGATAGTACGCAAAATTACTTTGAAAATATTATTTCATTATTGCCAGGTCATATTTATTGGAAAGATCTAAATTGTCGTTTTTTAGGGTGTAATAATTTACAAGCAAAAGCAGTTGGACTGAAATCACATAAGGAAATAATCGGCAAAACTGCTTATGACGTTATTGCAATAAATCAACCTGAAGAAAAACGAAGAGAACAGGCAGATGAAATTGATTCTATTGATCGCAAGGTGATGAGAACAGGGGAAACATTTATATTGGAAGAACCCTTAACGCTTGAAGATGGATCGAAAAGAATATTTCTTTCTCAAAAAGTGCCGCTTCGAGATAATGGTGGAAATATAGTAGGAATTTTAGGTATATCCATTGATATTACTCCGGAAAAGGAGGTAGATAAGCTACGTAATGAAATGAAAGTTGCCCAAAAGAAGCTTGAGGGTATGACTCTGGTGAGTGCTAGTATTGCTCATGAGCTGCGAACGCCACTAGCTACTATTTCTTTGAATGCAGGTTTTTTAGAATCTTTTATGCCGCCACTTATCGAAGCCTACGGCCTTGCTAAAAAAGAGGGGTTGGATATTGCTACCATTAACTCTAAAACTCTAAACGAGTTAGAGGATGCCCCACGCACAATTGAGAAAGTGGTACATGCGGGGTTTAAATTTATTGACATCCTGCTGATGAATGTTAGCCCTAAACTCAATGCTAAAATTGAAACCTTTTTCATTTCACACTGCATTGATGAAGCACTTGCTGATTATCCATTTCAGGATGGACAGCGTGAACTTATCAGATGGAATCTTGATAACGATTTCGTAGTGAAAGGTAGTGAGCTGCTTATCACACATATTTTATTTAATCTCATTAGAAATGCTTTATACTACATTGCTAAGTCTGGGAAAGGCGATATCACTATTTGGCTTGAACGGAAAAACCAGAAGAATCTGCTATTCTTTGAAGATGGCGGAGAAGGCATTTCAAAGGATGTTTTGCCAGATATTTTTGATCGATTTTTCACTCAAACAAGACATGGAGCGGGGATAGGACTTACATTTTGCAAGATGGCTATAAATAGCATAGGTGGTAATATTACTTGTGAGTCTCAAGAAGGTGAATATACACGCTTTATTTTGAAGTTCCCTGAAGTCAGTAAAGGATGTTAGGAAATTTTATTAAAATAAGGAATTCAATATGACTAGCTTTTGTTATCACCCTACTACAACATTGTTTGTCGATGATGACCAATTATTTTTAAAGTCTATTCAGCGCAATTTAGGGGATGACTTAACTTGTATTTTTTACTCTGATCCTGAAAAAGCACTTGATTTTCTGAACCAAACCTATAAACAAGAATCTTTTATCAAACATTGTATTGCAGAAAAGCAAGACGCAGATTTTGATCATCTTGTTTATGATATTAATTTGCGTGTGATTCGAGATGAAGTGAAACAAAGTGATCGTTTTTCTGAAATTTCTGTGGTGGTTGTCGATTTTAGTATGCCTCAATTGGATGGGCTAGAATTTTGTAGACAGTTGAATAATTCTAATGTACACAAAATTTTGTTAACGGGTGAAGGTGATGCTGATCTTGCTGTTGATGCTTTTAATAAAGGGTTAATCCATAAATTTATTATGAAAAGCACCCCTAGTTTATATCAAGTTCTGAATAATTCGATTCAAGAGCTTAAACATAAATATTTCAATCATTTGACAGAACAAATCAAAGGAAAGTCTGGTTTTTACAGAAAAAAATTTAGTTATTTAGATGATGCCAGAGTTGATGAGTTTTTTGATAAAGTTATGCAGGACAAGAAGATTGTCGAATATTATATATTGGATGAATCAGGTGGTTTCTTACTCATAGATGCTCAAGGCAAATCTTATTTATTAGTGATTAAGAGTGAAAAAGATGTTGAAGATGATTATAAACATGCAGAAATAGAAGGCGCACCCGAGGATGTGTTGCTGCCGCTTAAAAATAAAGAAAAATTATTATATATACCGGATGAGAAAGATCTACAGACACCACCCTCAGAATGGTTGCCTTACCTGCATGAAGCCAATAAACTGACTTCTGATAAAACCTATTATTATGCTTTAATAAAAGATAATTTTATCAAACAAAACATAAAATCATTTCATGACTTCATGACTGATCATCAAAAGAGTGCTTCCGAATCCAAATAATTGGAGCGGCTAACAGTATTTTAATATTCTTTACTTTTGGCATATCCGGATGAGTGCAGATTAAGTCATATTGTTTATCTTTCTGAGCTTTTTCTATGATTCTAATTAATATTTCACCAGATTGTGTTTTAACGATGGCAGGAAGGCCAATGGTTTTATCGATTTCATCTTCTGAATAACGGATACCAGCGACCCGATCCCCTGGCGAGAGGAGTGGTGCTAAACCATGATCTACCACAATGGCATCGAGAGCAGCTGTGTGATGCGAATGAAATAATTTAAGTTCTTCCGCTATCTTGCCTTCTTCTGATAAGTCGTTAGCCATTGGATTTTGGGTTGGGACACTAGAGGTTCTAATGGTGGGGTCAGCGCCTTCGCCATATAATAGCCAAGTGATTAAACGGGTTGTATCGGATTGAAGCCCTTCCGTTATAAAAGCGCTGGATAACCGTTCAGCGCCTTTTTCTGATAACCCAGCGTATCGGACACGCTCCCAATTTTGTAACGATTTAACAGGGATGTGATACTTATCTTCCATGTCTTGTTGGGTAAGCCCCAGTTTTTTACGCACATATTTCATACGTTTTGAACGTGCTTCAGAAGAGTGATCTTTCGGGTACACATCTAATTTTTTGATCATTGCTACAACCTTGTAGGAGATATCTCACATAACGAGAGGACTTTACCCCTTCCATAAAGGAGCTAAAAAGCGGTATTATTACCGCTAGAAAGCAGTTTTAGAGGGCTGTAATAATTGTAACCGATTGTAATAAAAAAGTAATCACCAATAGAATGAGAAAAATTGGAGGAAACGGAATGAATAGTACGACCCAGACCAATCATAAAGCCCTAATGCATGAAGTTAAGATGGACATAAAACAATTATATAAAAAATACGATGAGCACTTAAATCGTATCACACTACTGGATAGTTTACTCAATGATGAAGCTAGTGAAGCACAAACTTGCGTTCGTAAGATTCAAGAACGTAGTCGTCGCTTAAATGAATTAGAAGAGAGAGGCGAGGGTTTGCCGGCCTCTAAAGAAGCCGGCAAATTCAATTTTGAACAGACCGTGGAAAATGAGATAGAAAACGTTAATTAAGCATTTTACGCAAAACATACTGCAAAATACCACCATGACGATAATACGCCAATTCATCTTGAGTATCGATGCGGCTTTTTACAGAAATACTGTGTGATTCACCGTTTGCGCGAGTCATATTAAATGTCAATAACATATTCGGTGTTAAATCGTTTTCTAGCCCTGTAATGTCGATAATTTCTGAACCGTCTAAACCGAGCGTTTTGCGAGTAACGCCAGCTTCAAATTCTAATGGCAAAACCCCCATCCCAATTAAATTAGAACGGTGAATGCGTTCAAAACTCTCGGCAATCACCGCTTTCACGCCGAGTAATAAAGTGCCTTTAGCCGCCCAATCACGCGATGAACCTGTGCCATATTCTGCTCCTGCAATCACGACCAGTGGTGTTTGTTCTTTCTGATATTGCATGGCTACATCATAAATGGGCATTTGGGTTTCGTCTGGAAAATGTTTGCTATAACCACCTTCGACACCAGGCAACATTTCATTGCGAATGCGAATATTAGCAAAGGTGCCGCGCATCATGACTTCATGATTGCCACGTCTTGAGCCGTAAGAATTAAAATCTTTTTCAGCAATGTCGTGATCTATTAAATATTGTCCTGCTGGTGAATCCGCTTGAATACTGCCGGCTGGAGAAATATGATCGGTGGTGATGCTGTCGCCTAATAACGCTAAAATTCGCGCACCTTTGATATCGTGAATTTCAGGCGGTGTGCTTTTCATATCACTAAAAAACGGCGGGCTTTTAACATAAGTAGAATCGGTTTCCCATTGGTAGGTATTGTTTGAGGTGATGGTAATGGCTTGCCAGTCCTCATCGCCTTGAAACACTTCGCTGTATTCTTTTTTAAACAGTGTTTGTTTAATTTTCAAAGTCGCTTTTGCAATGTCATCACGGCTTGGCCATAAATCTTTTAAATAAATTTTGTTACCCTCTTGATCTTCACCGAGCGCTTCTTTTGCTAAATTAATGCGTGTGGTTCCTGCTAGTGCATAGGCAACGACTAAAGGTGGAGAGGCTAACCAATTCGCTTTTACTTGCGGGTGGATGCGCCCTTCGAAATTGCGGTTACCCGACAATACGGCGCTGACGACTAAGTCATTTTTATTAATGCAATCAGCGACAGCTTCGGGCAAGGGCCCTGAGTTACCAATACAGGTGGTGCAACCGTAGCCGACTAGATAAAAACCAAGCGCTTCTAAATAACGCGTTAAATCGGCTTGATCTAAATAGTCGGTCACGACTTTAGATCCAGGTGCTAATGAAGACTTCACCCACGGTTTTGGTTTTAAGCCTTTTTCTACAGCCGCTTTTGCAACTAACCCTGCCGCTAACATGACTTTTGGGTTTGAGGTGTTGGTGCAGCTTGTGATGGCTGCAATAACGACATCGCCGTGATGCAAGGACATGCCGTCTGCACTAAATTCACGATCCAGTTCTGCTTTTTTATTGGCAGCGATCAGGACTTGTTCACTGACTTCTCGAAGTTTGGATAGAGGGACTCGATCTTGTGGGCGTTTTGGTCCTGCTAGTGAAGGCTCAACTTGTTTTAAATCGAGATGCAATGTGTCTGTAAAAATAGGTTCAGGGGATTGTTCGTCGTGCCACAGGCCTTGTGCTTTTGAATAAGCTTTGACTAATTCGATCGTCTCAGGGGCACGAGACGTTAACTGTAAATAATCAATGGTGGCTTGATCAATTGGAAAAAAGCCGCAGGTCGCGCCGTATTCGGGAGACATATTCGCAATGGTGGCTCGGTCTGCAACGGGCAATTTAACTAAGCCTGGGCCGTAGAATTCAACGAATTTACCGACAACACCTTTAGCGCGCAACATTTCAGTGATGGTCAATACCAAATCGGTTGCGGTAATACCTTCTTTTAATTCGCCTTCTAAGCGCACACCAATTACGTCTGGAATCCGCATTGAAATAGGTTGCCCCAAGATGGCTGCTTCTGCTTCTATGCCACCCACGCCAAAGCCTAATACACCAAGGCCGTTAATCATCGTCGTGTGGCTATCGGTGCCGACCAAAGTATCCGGGAATGCAAACGATTGGCCATCGATGGTTTTGCTCCATACGGCTTTTGCTAAATATTCTAAATTCACTTGATGACAAATGCCTGTTCCAGGGGGTACTACTCGAAAGTTTTCAAAGACCTCTTGCCCCCAACGTAAAAAACGATAACGCTCGAAGTTGCGATGCAATTCCATATCCACGTTAGTGCTAAATGCTTTTGAATTACCAAAATCATCGACTTGTACGGAGTGATCGATAACTAAATCAACTGGAATTTTCGGGTTGATTTGATTGGGATTGCCGCCTAATGCAGTCATCGCATCACGCATGGCGGCAAGATCAACCACTCCAGGAACACCGGTGAAATCCTGCATCAACACGCGAGCTGGGTGATAAGCAATTTCGTGGTTTGATGTCTTATGTTCGAGCCACTCGGCAAAAGCTTTGATATCATCTTGAGTCACTGTGTGGCCATCTTCATGACGCAGTTGGTTTTCTAGTAAAATTTTCAATGAGAAAGGCAATCGACTTAGATCGCCCACGCCGGCTTTGGCTAAGGCCGGAAGATTGTAGTAGTCATAAATTGATTGGTTAACAGAAAGTTGGCTGCGGACATTAAAACTGTCTTGCATGTTTCACCTCATTATGGCGAAATTGATTCGTGCTTAGGATAATAGGGTGATCTTGGTGCCATAGCAAGTCATCGCATTGGTGTGTTGTGAAAGATTGGCCTTGAATTCTTGACAGCCACCCCCATATCGTTATTATTAGCACTCTCATTGGCAGAGTGCTAATAAGTAAGGGCCTCACTGAATTTCTCAGTGGAGTGTTAAAAATAGTTCGACCGTTATGGAGGGGATTATGAATATACGACCATTGCATGATCGTGTTGTGATAAAGCGTACTGAAGGAGACGAGAAGTCTTCAGGCGGCATCGTTATTCCAGATACTGCTAAAGAAAAGTCTGTTGAGGGCGAAGTAATGGCAGTTGGACTTGGCAAACAAAATGGTGATGGCCGCAAGCCATTAGATGTGAAAGTTGGTGATAAGGTATTGTTTGGCAAGTATTCCGGTACTGAAATTAAGTTAGATGATCAAGAATATATCGTGATGAGAGAAGACGACATCATGGCCGTTGTTGAAGGCTAACTAAAAAAGTGTCTCCGCTAAAGGAGGCGTGTTAACTCAAATTAAATTTAAAGAGGTAAAATCATGGCTGCGAAAGATTTTAGATTAGGTGATGAGGCGCTCCAATCTTTGATGGCGGGTGTCGACAAACTGGCAGGCGCTGTAAAAATTACATTGGGTCCTCGGGGCCTCAATGCAGTGCTCGATAAATCATTTGGTTCGCCAACTATCACAAAAGATGGTGTGAGCGTTGCCAAAGAAATTGAATTGGCCGATAAGTTTGAAAATATGGGTGCCCAAATGGTTAAAGAAGTGGCGTCACAAACTTCAGACGAAGCGGGTGATGGTACGACGACTGCCACCGTATTGGCACAAGCCATTGTCAAACGTGGAGTACGTGCTGCTGCTGGGGGCATGAATCCCATGGATCTTAAACGAGGCATTGATAAAGCAATTACTAAAGCGGTTGAAGAGCTCAAAAGAACTTCTATTCCTTGTGACAGCAATAAAGCCATTGCCCAAGTCGGCACTATCTCGGCTAACGCTGATGAAGCCATTGGTGCCATCATTGCTGATGCCATGGAGAAGGTTGGCAAAGAAGGTGTGATTACTGTAGAAGAAGGTACAACATTAGAAAATGAGTTGGATGTGGTTGAAGGTATGCAATTTGATCGTGGCTACTTGTCACCTTACTTCATCAACAACCATCAAAACATGAGTACTGAGTTGGAGCAACCTTTTATTCTAATAGCAGACAAAAAGATATCCAATATTCGTGACTTACTACCCGTCTTGGAAAATGTAGCCAAAGCAGGTAAACCGTTATTGATTATTGCTGAAGATATCGAAGGCGAAGCGTTGGCGACTTTAGTTGTGAATAACATTCGCGGTATCGTCAAAGTCGCTGCTGTGAAAGCGCCAGGTTTTGGTGATCGTCGCAAAGCCATGTTGCAAGACATTGCTGTGCTAACAGGGGCCAATATGATTTCTGAAGAAGTGGGTTTGTCCTTAGAAGCGACTAAGCTTGAGGACTTAGGAACGGCTAAGCGCCTGGTTGTGACTAAAGAAAACACCATCATTATTGACGGTGCTGGTACTCCTGATCAAATCAAAGGACGTATTGAGCAAATCCGTGCTGAAGTTGATGCAAGCACTTCTGACTACGATCGTGAAAAACTGCAAGAGCGCTTAGCTAAATTAGCAGGCGGTGTCGCAGTGATCAAAGTGGGTGCGGCGACTGAAGTCGAAATGAAAGAGAAAAAAGCTCGTGTTGAAGATGCATTACATGCAACGCGTGCTGCTGTTGAAGAAGGTGTTGTGCCTGGTGGTGGTGTTGCCTTAATTCGTGTCCTGCATGTACTGGATAACATCGAAGTTAGCAACGATGATCAACGTATGGGTGTCGACATTGCTCGTCAGGCAATGACATCTCCGCTGCGTCAAATCGTAGCGAATGCTGGCGTAGAGCCTGCAGTTATATTAGCTAAGGTAGCAGAGAATAAGTCTCAAAACTATGGCTACAATGCAGCAACAGGTGAATTTGGTGACATGATTGAAATGGGTATCTTAGATCCCACTAAGGTGACTCGTACTGCATTGCAAAATGCAGCTTCTGTGGCGGGTCTTATGATTACCACTGAATGCATGATCACTGAGTTGCCAACAAAGAAGGACGAGCCTGCTGGTGGTGACATGGGCGGCATGGGTGGAATGGGTGGAATGGGCGGCATGATGTAATGCCTTATTTCTCTTTATTCTGAACCAAAAAAAACCCCGCCAAATGGCGGGGTTTTCGTGTCAAGCTGAGCTCAAATATGCTCAAGCATTTTCAGGGGTCTTTGCTACACAATCATCAATGTCGGTTGATTTCGTAACTTAAATCGTACCTCTGAGAGCCACTTGTGTCAATGACAAACTTGTTCCATCGACCGGATACCCGATGCAATTTACGGTTAATTTACTGTTAAATAAAATAATTATTTTTTAAATTTTTTTTGCAGTGAGGAAATTTTACAAACTCGCCCCGGGGACCACCCATCTTTGATAGCGGCTATAATATTGCCTTTTATGTGTAATGAGGGTTGGTTGGGATTAGTTTTTGGCCTTGCTCATCATATATTCGATAGCATTTTGGTAATCTTGATCGCTACATTGATTGCACATCCCCTTGGCAGGCATAACACCCATACCGTCTTTAACATGAGAAACTAATAGTTCGATAGCTTTCGCTTTAATTTCGCTAGGCTTGGCATTGGGTTGTTGTTTTTTTACGGCAGCTTCTGCAAGATTAAGTCGCTGTTGCCATGCTGAGGTATCGTGTACTTTTGGTGCCTTTGCAACGCCATTGGCATGACAAACTGCACAAGAATTGCGATACGTTTTTTCTCCCGTCTGGCTTTTGCTGGTTGTGGCTGCGAAAACTTGTGTGAAAAGACACAGCGTTATCAAAATAATAAATCGTTTTTTCATGGTCTATTTCCTTATCAATTGAACCAGATTTTAAGATCGCTTATCCTAACTGAAAATTTAGCGAAACAAAAGTGTGCTCCTCTGTTTCATCTGGTATTCTTCATATCTACTTTTGTAACTGATCACACCTCGTTATCCCGCGGCTTACCTCGTCATCCCGCGGCTTGACCGCGGGATCCAAAACGCACTGCGTGCGTTGGCGTGCAAAACGCGCCTGGATTCCGGCTTTCGCCACAATGATGGGTGAGTAGTTACCTACTTTTTAATGATGATGCAGGTGTTGTAGAATGTTAGTTAGCCAGTTTTTACTTGCCACGGTCAAAGAGACGCCATCTGATGCTGAAATTATTAGCCATCAGCTCATGATCCGCGCAGGAATGGTGCGTAAGCTTGCGAGTGGTCTTTATACTTGGTTGCCGCTTGGATTGCGTGTATTGCGTAAAGTAGAGCGGATTGTGCGTGAAGAAATGGATCGCAGTGGCGCGCTAGAAATGTTAATGCCAGCGATTCAGCCCGCTGAGTTATGGCAAGAATCCAAGCGCTGGAATTGTTACGGCAAAGAATTATTGCGCATTACCGATCGCCATGATCGTGAATTTTGTTTTGGGCCTACTCATGAGGAAGTCATTACGGATCTTGCGCGATTTGAGCTTAAAAGTTATAAGCAATTGCCGATAGTTTTTTATCAAATACAAACTAAATTTCGTGATGAAATTCGCCCGCGTTTTGGTGTGATGCGTGCTCGTGAATTTTTAATGAAAGATGCCTACTCTTTTCATATGGATGATGCTTCGTTGCAAGACACCTATCAGATTATGTTTGATGCATACCAGCGTATTTTTACTCGGTTGGGATTAAAATTTAGATCCGTATTTGCCGACACAGGAACTATTGGCGGAAAACGTTCTCATGAATTTCAAGTGCTCGCAAGTACAGGGGAAGATACTATTGTTTATAGTGATGAGAGCGACTATGCGGCGAACATGGAGTTAGCGAAAGCGCAGGCGCCACAAATATCACGACCTCAGCCCAGTGCAGAGATGGAAAAAATAGCAACGCCTGGGTTAAAGACGATTAAAGCGTTAGCAGAAAACATGAATATCCCAGCGACCCAAAGTGTTAAAACGTTAATGGTTAAGGGTGAACATGACCCGATGGTTGCGCTTATTTTACGAGGTGACCATGAATTAAATGAAATTAAAGCGGCTCATTTAGATAATATTGCGAGTCCATTAACTTTTGTGAGTGATGAAGAGATTGTGGCAACAGTCGGTTGTGGTCCAGGGTCACTCGGCCCGGTTGGATTAACGATTCCGGTTATTGTTGATCGTGATGCCGCGGTTCTAGCTGATTTTGTTTGCGGGGCTAATGAAGAAGGCTTTCATTTCACCCATGTGAATTGGGAGCGTGACGTGACATTAGGGGAAGTGGTGGATTTAAGAAAAGTAGTGCAAGGTGATGTTAGCCCAGATGGCCGGGGCCATTTGCAGTTTACTCGCGGGATTGAGGTTGGGCATATTTTTCAACTAGGTGATAAATACAGTCGCACGATGGGGCTTGTGATACTCGATGAAAAAGGTCAACCCGTGATGCCTTTGATGGGGTCTTACGGGTTGGGGCTATCTCGTGTTGTCGCTGCCGCTATCGAACAGAACCATGATAAATATGGCATCATTTGGCCAAACGCTATGGCGCCGTTTGATGTCGCTTTATTGCCAGTCCAGATGCATAAATCCTATCGAGTACGTGAAGCTTCAGAGGCACTCTATCAAAATCTGACTGAGGCCGGTTATGCTGTTTTATTTGATGATCGCAAAGAACGCTTGGGGGTGATGTTTGCCGATTTGGATTTAATTGGCATACCTCATCGACTTGTGGTGGGAGAGCGAGGTCTTGATCAAGGAAAAGTCGAATACAAAGCACGAACCAGCAGTGAGACAGAGCTTTGGCCCATGGATGATGTGATCAGTCGGATGAAGGAGCAGTTTTAGCGAGCAGTTCCAGACTAAGGCACGTGCTTTGGTTGTCATATCACTGTTTGGCAAAGATTCGTCTTATATCACAAAATTTTGTGATATAAGAAATATTTGTGATGTAATGAAATTTGTGGCCGTTATTGTGATATGAAACTTATTTACGACCAACCACTAATCGCTTCACAAAATGAGGCGATTAATGTTATAATCGCTTCAAGATATGAAGCGATTAGAGGTGTTAAATGGATCACTGGATCTGGCAGCATAAAGACTGGCCGCATTTTTACTGGGATGACAAGCGCCTATCTCCCCATCTTGCGAGCGCTCAACTGGCTCAAGGGAAATTATTGGGTATCACACAAGTCATTAACAAACAAGCAACAGAACAACTGGATGCGACCATCTTGGGCGAGCAAGCGTTGGATACCTCAGCTATAGAAGGTGAGCGCTTAAACCGCGATAGCGTGCGTTCTTCTATTGAAAACCGCTTGGGCCAAAAGCAAGCCGGCATCAGCAAGCCACCTGATCGATATATTGAGGGCCTGTTAGATATGTTATTAGATGCCACTCAAAATTACGACAAGGCACTCACGTTAGAGCGTCTCTATGGTTGGCAAGCAGCACTTTTCCCAACCGGTTATTCTGGTATACGCAAAATAACAGTAGGCTCGCTGAGGCAAGCGGGGCCGATGCAAATTGTTTCGGGTCGACCGGAGAAAACAACAGTTCACTATGAAGCACCACCATCTGATACGGTTAAAAAAGAAATAAAACATTTTTTAAAGTGGTTTAATGCTAACGATAATATTAATGGACTTTTGCGAGCTGGAATCGCACATCTATGGTTCGAACTATTACATCCTTTTGAAGACGGTAATGGACGTGTGGGTCGGGCTATTATTGATTTAGCGCTTGCGCAGGATGAGAGACTAAGTTCGCGCTTTTACAGTTTATCTTCAGCCATTATGGAAGATAGAAAAAATTACTATATTCATTTAGAAAAAAGTTGTCGTGGTGGCATGGATATCACATCGTGGCTAGTATGGTTTTTAACGTGTTTTAAAAATGCAATTTTTCATGCCATGAGTTTGATTAACGATATTAATTTAAAAAGTCGCTTTTGGGAAAAACACGCCACAACAGAACTTAACACGCGCCAAACCAAAGTATTAAATCGCTTATTGGACGCCGGAAAGAAAGGCTTTATCGGTGGGATGATGACACGAAAATATATGCGACTGACTAAAACGAGTCGAGCAACGGCTTATAGGGAATTGAGCGATCTCGTTCGTAAAAAATGTTTGAAACCCATCGTTAAAAAAGGACGCTCTGCAGCCTATGAAATTAATTGGCCTAGGCCCAGTGGGTAGTCATGGCGTCGGTTTCGTTTCTCTTCAAAACCTTAGCAGGATACTTCCTAAAATAGCAAGTATCGTGCATTTTTGTTTCATGCCCAGCCTCTGTAGTGTACGTGTCTCTTAACTATGGCAAATGGGTAAAAACGTGGTTTAATAGGCGGCAAGTTTTGCCCTTGTGCGTGCCGTATTAGGGATGGATTAATTTAAGGTTACCTTAATGAAGCTCATGTACTCTTATAGCCTATGATTTCAAAACTCACACAATCGCGTTGGCGGCTAAGTCGTTGGGTTGGCTGGTTTTTTTCGGCTAACCTGATTCTGTTTTTGCTAATTGGCATAAGCTACATTAGCGTCTTACCCAATTTTGCTGGGGATAGTCTGGCGACCACTGATGGGGTGATTTTAGCCTGGGTATTTATGCTGCTCGCTTTTGTGGGTCAATATGCCTTATTTGCTTTTGCGGGAGCTGCGATTGTATTGCTTGCAGTGGTGCTCGTTCCGAGGCGTTTTGTCGTGATGGCCCTTGCAGTGCTGATTTCTTCAGCGCTGGCTTTTTTACTGATCGCCGATAGTGTGGCCTATCACTTATTTCACTTTCATATGGGCCTGGTCGTATGGCAGTTGGTTCGCACCGGCGTTGCCTCTCAAGTGATCGTGTTGTCCTGGTTTGAGTGGGGCTTGGTGTTTGGTTTTGCTGTGGGTTTAGTGATTGTAGAATGTTTGATTGCATTTTGGGTTTGGCGCAAGTTAGTGTGGTCTCAACCCAAAGGTTATGGAAAGAGTGTTGGGCTTGTGCTTGGAGCAGCCGTATTTCTTTCTTATTCAATGATGATTTATGCAGTCACATATAGAACCGACAACTGGATTTCAGCGAGTGATTTGCATTTATTGGTCATGGGTTCGCGAATAGTGCCTTATTTTAATAACGTGCTTGCATTAATTTTGCCAGGTAAGAAGAGTTTTCAAGGCATCCAGCTCAAAGGAAGCGGCCTTTATTTTCAGGCTAAACAGATTAATAAACCTTTGCGTTACCCATTGCAACCTTTGCATTTTAAAGTCGGGCAAAAGCCCTTAAATATTGTGATTATTGCGATTGATAGTTGGCGTTTTGACATGCTGAATCAACAAGTGACGCCTCACATCGCTCAGTTTGCGAAACGCTCTTTTCGCTATCGTGATAATTATAGTGGTGGTAATTGTACTCGTGCTGGAATATTTACGTTGTTCTATGGCCTACCGCCAACTTACTGGACAGCAATGTTGAGCCAACATCGTGGACCCGTATTGATTCATCAGCTCATAAAGGATCATTATCAATTAGGTGTTTTTAGAAGTGCATCGATGCGCTATCCGGCTTTTGATAAAACCGTTTTTCGTGAAGTTCCAAACTTACAAATTGATACACCGGGAGATTCAGCAGCCAATCGAGATCAAAAAATTACGAAAGAATTTAAGAGCTTTATAAAAAATCGTCAGACGAATAAGCCGTTTTTTAGTTTTGTATTCTATGATGGCGTGCATAATTATTGTCGCTCAGGGTTGCATGTTCAAAAGCGCTTTAAACCTGCTGTTGCAGTGTGCGATCGTTTGGGTATTACATCAAACTCGGATACGACCCCTTATGTTAATCGTTATAAAAACGTTTTATATTTTGTCGATAAATTAGTGGGAGCGGATTTGGCCGCTTTAAAGCAGCAGCATTTATTAAAGAATACAGTCGTTATCATTACTTCAGATCATGGGGAAGAGTTTAATGATGAACATGAAGGCTACTGGGGGCACACGAGTGCTTATGATCCTTATCAGATTAAAACACCATTAATTATTTATTGGCCTCACGCTAAGCCGAAAATCATTCGCTATCGGACCACGCATTATGATATTGTGCCGACTCTGATGAATAAAGTTTTGGGTAGTGTGGGTCCAATATCGGATTATAGTGTGGGGCGATCTTTATTCGTCAAAGGAAGTCGCCCGTTTTTAATTTCGGGGAGTTATTTTGATTATGCAATTGTGCAAAAAAATAGAATTACTCGAATTTATCCGGGGGGTGGTTATGCCATCACAGATGCCAACGAGCATCCACTGACTAACGTAAAGCTGAATTCTAATGTTATGGCGAGCGCTTTCTCACAACTCAATCGTTATTTTAAAAAGTAGTATTAATGAATATGAAACCATGTAAACAAAGATCAAGGCGATTTCTTTCCCGCTGGGCCGGCTGGTTTTTTGCAGCCAATATTATTTTGTTGTTTTTGATTAGCTTAAACTATATTAGTTTTCTACCGAACATCTCAAGTGCGCCATTAATAACAACTAAAGGGTTATGGATGGCTTGGCTATTTGTGCTACTTGCATTTATAGGGCAACTGAGTTTGTTTGCCGCAGGTGGGCTGGTGCTTGCTCTGGCTGTGATTATGATTTATCCGCGCCGTTGGGCTGCCTTTATGATCAGTACAACGATCAGTATGATCACGGCTTTTTTATTAATCATCGATAGTGCTGCCTATCATTTGTTTCATTTGCATATTGTTGGGGTGGTTTGGAATATCCTTCGCTCTGGCGTTATCTCTCAGGCTATTGATTTGTCATCCATGGAATGGATGTTGGTATTTGGCTTTATTGTTGTATTACTTATTATTGAATGGGCTATCGCGTTTTTGATATGGCGTCGACTGCAACGAACAAAGCCACGTCGTTGGGGGCGTTATGTGCTTGTTAGCTTAGGGGCTTGTTTATTTTTATCTTACACGCTCTATCTTAGCGTTGGGTCCTTTGGAAGAAATTTAACTAAGGTTCAACGCAGTAATGATCATTTAATTGTGATGGAAGCAGAGGTGATTCCTTATTATGAAGATTTTCTAAGCTTGATCATTCCGGGGTCTCATTCTATGCAGAAATTAGCGAATATCAATGACGGCTATTTTGCGCAAAACAAACAGATTGATAAGCCGCTGAATTATCCGTTGCATCCTATTGTAGCTAAGTCTGTTAAGCATCCTTATAATATTGTGATTATTACGATCGACACTTGGCGTTATGATATGCAGAATGCTAAATTAACGCCGAACATTGAGAAATTTTCGAAGCGCTCGTGGCAATTTACGGATAATTACAGTGGTGGTAACTCTACTCGTCCGGGTATCTTTTCGTTATTTTATAGTCTTCCTGGAAATTATTGGACTGCAATGCTGACTCAGCATCAAAGTCCAGTGTTTGTCGAACAATTATTGCGAGACCATTATCAAATGGGTATTTTTGCGAGTGCTTCCCTGCATTATCCTGCATTTGATGATACGGTGTTTCGTGCCGTTAATAATTTGAAAATAGATACACAAGGCAGTACTCCTGCTGATCGTGATCGCAAAATCACAAAAGAATTTAAACAATTTATCGACAAACGTAATCGCAAAAAACCTTTTTTTAGTTTCCTATTCTACGATGCAGTGCATGCCTATTGCAGCAGTGGAAACTATCCCAGACCATATCAGCCGGAAGTGAGTGAGTGTGATCGGCTGGTATTAACTAATAATACGAATCCAGTACCGTACTTAAATCGCTATAAAAATGCGCTACATTTTGACGATGGTTTGGTGGGTCAAGTGTTGAATCAGTTGAAGAAGCAGCATTTGCTTAAAAACACAATTGTTATTATCACAGCCGATCACGGCGAAGAGTTTAATGATGAAAAAATGGGTTACTGGGGGCATGCTAGTGCCTATGATCCTTATCAAATTAAAACGCCATTAATTATTCATTGGCCCCACAAGAAACCACGCATTATTCGTTATAAAACCAGTCATTTTGATATTGTGCCGACTTTGATGCGTAAAGTGTTAGGTGTCACCAATCCAATTTCAGATTATAGTGTCGGTCAAAGCTTATTGCATAAAGGTGGGCGACCTTATTTTATTGTTGGCAGTTATGTCGATTATGCTATTGTCAAGAATAATCGGATTACCACAATTTTCCCGGGTGGAAATTATGAAATCACCTACGCTAACGACCACCCCATTCCAAATGCAAAATTAAATCTCAAAACATTAAAGAGCGTATTTTTGCAGTTGAATCGGTATTTTAAATAGAGATGGTTTTAAAGTAACTATCCCGTATATGACAATTACGTCTCATTATGGCAAACTAGGGTTGCTCGTTGCAACTTCGACGAGTATGGGCTATTAAGGACGCATTAGGATGCTAAAAATTTCTCCTGCTTTTCGTATGCCTTTGGCTGTCTCAATTGGGTTTCATCTGTTGTTAATTATAGGGTTATTTATTGAGTTACCCGCTGCGCATTATCGTCTACCTGGTCCACAAGCTAAAACTAAAATAGTCAAAGCACAGGCTGTTAGCCAAACGGCTGTTCAAAAAACCGTTGAGAAGATCAAACGCGAACAAGAGCATAAACAACGACTTGCAAAAGAGCGTGTGTTGAAATTGCAACATCAAGCTCGGCTGGCTCGGCAAAAACGCTTGCATGAGCAAAAGCGTCTTGCCCAAATTAAGCTAAAACAACGTCGGCAGAGGAAACGCGAGCGAGCGCGGGCAAAGGCAGAAGCAGCTAAACGGCGAGCAGAGCAAAAAGCGAAGGCACAGGCGTTGGCGGCGTTGGCGTTTAAGAAAAAACAACAAAAACTGGCAACTCAGCAAAAAGCACTTCAGCAAAAACTGTTGCAAAAACAACTTAATCAAGAACAAAAACAAATTTCCAAGGCTAAGCAACAGCAGATGCAAGGTGTCATTAACCGTTATAAAGCCGAAATTTTACAAGCGATTGGAGCACGCTGGGTTGTTCCGGCGGGAGTTGATAAAACCTTATCATCACAGTTTTTAATTCAAGTGGCTAAAGGCGGAGCCGTCGTCAGTGTTAAGCTGCTGCATAGTAGTGGGGATGCCGCCCTAGATCGTTCAGCAAGAGTGGCGATTTACAAAGCTTCACCGCTGCCCGTGCCTAAAGACCCAGTAATATTTGACAAGTTCCGCGAGCTTAGGTTAACTGTTTCACCTAAGGTTATTGTCAATGGTTAAATAACCCATTGGCTGAGATTAAATCGACATTAAGAGAATAGAATGCTAAGAGGACGAATAATCCTTGTCATTGGATTTATTATTTCAGTAATGAGCTGCCTACAAGCCTATGCCGCGCTCAATTTGGAGTTAACTCGAGGCATCGCTAAAGCAATGCCTATTGCGATTATCCCGTTTGCAGGCGGTCAGCAAAACGTAGCGGGTCATCAAACGGTGACAGGTGTTATTAAAAATGACTTACAAAACAGCGGTCAGTTTAGAGTGATGATGCCAGGATTGTTGGCGGCAAAACCGTCCACACCCGCCCAAATTAATTTCGATAATTACCGTAAAAAGGGTGTCGATGATGTGCTTATTGGTAAGATCAAAAATTTAGGTGGCAATCGATATCAAGTTTCTTTTCAATTAATGGGTGTTTTTGATAGAGCAGAACAGAAAAATGCGACGGGTTCTGGCCGATCTGCGTTGCTGACTCAGTCATTTACTGTCACACAAGCTGGCTTGCGAGGACTTGCGCATCATATCAGCGATTTAATTTTTCAAAAACTCACTGGGGCGAGAGGTATTTTTTCAACTAAAATCGCTTATATTTTAGTCCAGCGGCCATTGCGAAAACCAGCACAATATACGCTAGAGGTTGCTGATTACGACGGTTTTAATCCGCAAACTTTATTAGCGTCATCTCAACCCATTATGTCGCCGGCCTGGTCGCCTGATGGTCGTAAAATTGCTTATGTTTCATTCGAAGGTCACCGTGCATCCATTTACATTCAAGACTTAGCAACGGGTCGGCGAAAGTTAATCAGCCAGTTTCCAGGCATCAACGGTGCACCTGCTTTTTCCCCCGATGGTAAAAAGCTCGCTTTAGTGCTTACTCGAACGGGCAATCCAAAAATATATATTTTAGATATAGCCAGCCATCAATTAACACAACTCACCCAGGGTTATTCGATAGATACCGAACCTGCATTTGCCCCTGATGGCCAATCATTAATTTTTACATCCAATCGTGGAGGCACGCCACAAATTTATCAATATCATTTTGCTAACCATCAAATCAATCGCGTCACGTATGACGGTAATTATAATGCTCGCGCCTCATTTCTACCGAGTGGGCAAGACATTGTTATGATGCATCGTGAAACGGGAATGTTTAGTATTGCGAAAGAAAATTTAACGACTGGGCGAGTACAAGTGCTGATTCAAACCGGCGATGATGAATCCCCCAGTATTGCGCCTAATGGTAAAATGGTGCTGTATGCTACTCGCCATGGCGGACGTGGTATACTGGCGGCTGTTTCGATTAATGGAAAAGTAAAATTATTACTTCCGTCTCGGGAAGGGACAGTACAGGAGCCTGCATGGTCACCGTATTTATCGTAAATGGTAAAAGTAATCTCCGGGCTTGCCGGAGACCAATATAGGAGAACATCATGAAATCACAACAATGGGTGAAACTAATAGTAGTGGGCGCTAGTGTATTAGCATTAACGGCCTGCAGTAAACCAGGAAATAAAGCGGGTAATCCGTTAGCGAATTCACAAAGTGGCTTAGCTAGAACATATCCATTAACGGGACAAAAAGCCTATGCGGGATATCGTAGAAATGCTCTAGGGGAAATCATCAACCCATTGCGTGCGCCAGCTAACCAAACGTATTATTTTGCCTTTGATAGTAGCTCGCTCACACCAAAAGGGTTGCGTGCCTTAAATATCCAAGCTAAATACTTAGCGAGCCATCCGAAAGCGAAAATACGTTTGGAAGGTAATACTGATAACCGCGGTAGTCGTGAATATAATATTGGTTTAGGTTGGCGTCGTGATCAGGGTGTTTCAAGAATTTTAAAACAGCAAGGTGTTTCTGCAAACCAAATTCAAATGGTGAGCTACGGAAAAGAACATCCAGCGGTAGCGAGTAATAATGAACGCGCATGGCGATTAAACCGTCGTGTTAATTTTATTTATAAGGCATATTAGAATTTATAAGGCGTATTAGAATGATTAAAAAGCGACTTATTATTCTGCTGAGTGCAATCTCGTTAGCGAGTTTTGCACTTTTAGCATTTGCTAATGACGCACCGGTTGTCGATATCACTCAATCTACTGCACAAGCTTCACCACAAGAGGAGCAGCAGCCAATGGCTGCTTCCGATGATGCTAATGCTAATGTGAGCACTAATGGAACGTCCACATCAATGAAGCAAAACATCGACGCTGGTACCATGGCTAATGGCACAATAAATAATGGAGCAATAGCACAACCTGCAGCCAATGATAATCAATCTTATCAGAAAGCCGCCTTACCTGTGCCAAATTCATCTACAGCAGAAGATTCACAACCATTGAGCAAAGCACAACGTATTGATCGACTTGAACAGCAAATGAAAAATATTATTGCGATGAATTTACCAAAACAAGTGGCAGATATCCAACAGCAACTCCAACAACTGAATGGTCAAATACAAATGCAGGCTCACAATCTTAAATTATTAACGAGTCAGCAACGTAGTTTTTACCAAGATTTAGATCAGCGAATTAAACAGTTACAGCTGGCAAAATCAGGAGACACTTCTGGTGACAAACCAGCCATTGCAAAAGTTTCCAAACCATCTTCGAATTTAGATCGCCAAAAAAATAATGCGTCGCTGAAAGAAGCAAATGCTTATCAAGCAGCATTTAGTTTATTGGCGAAAAAACAATATCCGGCCGCACGAAAAGCACTAAAGCAGTATTTAAAAAATTATCCCAAGGGTCGATATATAGCGAACGCGCATTATTGGTTGGGAGAAGTTTGGTTGGTTGAGAATAAATTTAATCAAGCAGCCAGTGAATTTAAAATAGTCATTAAGCAATTTCAGAAGTCACCGAAGGCTATCGATGCTAAATTGAAGCTTGCTATTATACTGTCCTCAGAAGGTAAAACAGAGCAAGCAAAGCGCAAGTTGGAACAGATTAAGAAACAATATCCAGGCTCAACAGCAGCACAGTTGGCGACAATACGGCTGCAGCAATTGATGATGGATGGCAAGTAATATACTCCCCCCGGGTTGAAATTGCGGCTGTTGTCATCTCAGTACGTAAGAGTTATGCATCGTGAACTTAAACCAAATTACAATTGCAGTCACCGATCTACAACGATCAATTTTATTCTATAAGACATTAAAACTTCAACTTATTGTCGAAAACGATGAATATGCAAGATTTATTTGTCCTGATGGGGATTCAACTTTTTCACTTCATTTAGATAGCAATCTGAGAAAGCCAAATGGAATAATTATTTATTTTGAATGTGAAAATCTGAATACAACTGTTGCAGGATTGAAACAGCAAGGACTGCAGTTTACCAAAGAGTTACAAGATCAGCGTTGGTTGTGGCGAGAAGCCTATTTACAAGATCCTGATGGCCATTCTATTTGCCTATATTATGCTGGTGAAAATCGAAAAAATCCCCCATGGAGAATAAGATGAAGAAGTATCGACGGTTCTGTCAAATATGACAGAACCACAATAGCTTATAACTCTTCGATTAGACATTTAGGGTGGCAAATCAGGCATTAGCCATCATGCCTCCAAATTGTTGTTCCCCTTATAAAACATTATAAGGGGAACAACAAGAAAAATCATTTGTTGTTCTCCCTATTTTATTTAAAATACCACTGGCTATTATCCAATGAAATGACCACTGCTTGGTCGAGTTAATTTCCAGGGTTTGCTTCCTGCTTAATCCATTCAAGATGCTTTGCCAGAGCGCCTTGATTGACGTTAATCACTTCTTTCGCTAGGCCTCCTATTTTCTCGCGCAGTGGTGTGTTTGAAAGCAAGGTGATCGCGGTTTCAGCTAAAGCGTTTGCGTGATCAACAATATGAGTTGCACCGGCTTCGAGTAATAATTTGCTAATCAGCATAAAATTATGTACATGAGGGCCGGTTATGGTTGGCAAACCCAGAGCTGCAGGTTCGATCAGGTTATGCCCACCTACAGGCACTAAACTGCCACCGACAAAAGCAACATCAGAAGCTGCGTAAAGCAGCAATAATTCACCCATGGTATCGCCTAATAAAATATCGGTATTGTGATTTACGATTTGTTTTATGCTGCGTCGCGACAATTGAAATGGTTTTGTACGGCATAGCTTTTCGACTTTATTAAATCGCTCGGGATGACGTGGCACCAGTATAAGTAGTGTATGCGGTAATTTTTTTCGAACAGCCATAAAGGCCTCTAAAACCAGAGCGTCTTCGCCTTCGTGAGTGCTGGCAGCAATCATAATTGGCCGCTTCTGAGCTTGCCATTGTTCACGTAAACTTTGAGCATTTGTTTTTAAATCATGAGGAATTTGAATGTCAAATTTAATATTGCCACTGATCATTAAGGATTGAGGCTTGACACCCAGAGCGAGGAAGCGTTCGCCATCAAGGTTGCTTTGAGCAGCTATCATGCTGAAGGAGCGCAACATGCTTTTGGTTAAAGATTTAATGTGTTGGTAATTTCGAAAAGAATTGAGAGACATTCGTCCATTAGCTAATAAAACAGCAATATTGCGCTGTTCACAGCAGTGCAATAGATTAGGCCATAATTCAGTTTCCATAATAATACACAACGTGGGTTGACTTCGTTTTAGGAATCGATTCACGCAATTTGGGACATCGTAAGGTGCATAACTATGTTGGACTTGATCGTTTAAATGCTTAATGACTTCTGCGGATCCCGTCGGCGTAGTGGTCGTCACGATGAGGGTTGAATTTGGGTGGCGCTCAATTAGCTTTTTGATCATCGGGATTGCGGCTTTAGTTTCACCCACGGATACCGCATGAATCCAAATGCTTTGATGAGCTGCTGTGATGGGTTGAATATAACCCAATCGTTCCAGCCAGCGCCGTCGATACTCAGGGTTGTGACGCGAGCGCCATAACAAGCGTAACAGAATAGCTGGCAGGGCCAAATAGTGGAACAGTGTGTATAAGTGTCGTATTAACTTGGTGTACAATAGCATTTTACTCTAGCTGTTTTCTAAAAGGGTTATATCATGAAGGATTTTTTACTGTTTCGCAAAATGTTATCACCTATTTTTATTCAAATTATATTTTGGGTGGCAGTTGTGTTTTTTATCTACACGGCGATCAGAGATATCATGCAGCATAATTGGTTATTTGCACTAGCGTCTCTTATTCTTGGTCCACTACTTGCTCGAATCGCCTGTGAAATGTTGATCGTATTTTTTCGTATCAATGGTAATTTGCATGAGATACGAAAAAAACTAAGCCGATAAATGTTGCGCAGTTTTGCTGCGAGTATAAGTGTCTTTTAATCTCGTCGACAACAGGCCAGCAATGATCAAACCGATGGGTAAGATGCTAAGCGCAAAGGTATAGTCTCCACTGGAATAACTACGCGCACCTTGGAGCATCGTGCCAGTCCAGCGCCAATCTAGAACGTCACCCACCAACGGCTGAAAAACAACGCCGCCCAGCATAATCAGAAAATTGGCAAATGCAACCGAGGTGCCTGAAATTTTGCGTGGATTATTTTCTATGCTCAGTGTAAAACACAAAGGATGAGCTGCGCATAAGATTCCAAGGAGTAATAGTAAGATATAAACTGTCGACTTAGATAAGCCAGGCACATAAAAAATAATTGTAGCGACGAATGCTGCACAAAAAGCAGAAATAAGTAGCGGGTATTTTCGAGTGTGCAAAATTTCAGATAATGCTCCAACCACAGGGCTAGCCAAGGCCCATCCAATTAAAAGCATATTAACGCCAACGGCTGCTTGTTTAGGTGTTAAGTGATAAACAGACCTCAAGTAAACAGGTCCCCAGGCATCGACAAAGACTGAAGCGGGCAAATACATAAAAGCACCGATAGCGCCAATCAGCCACATTTGAGGATTTCGGGCCATACTCCATAAATATTGCCCAAGTTGCTTGAATGTATACGTGTGCTTTTTAGTTTTCTCAGTTTGGCCTTGTTCACCATTTGTATCTTTTGGTTTATCACGTATTATTAAAAAAATTAAAATTAACACAACAATGCCTATTCCGAACACCCAGTAGAGTGCATTTCGATAGCCTGAAGTCACTACGATATTGGTTAGGAATAAGTCGGTTAAGCCAGCTACCAACATGCCCGTTCCTGTCAAGAAGCCGGCTGCCGTTGTAAAAAATCGGCGTGGTAGCCATACTGTTGCAAGCTTCAAGGCAGTGACATAAGCAAAAGCTGCGCCAAAACCCATCAGAAAGCGCCCTATCTCAGCAACACCCAAGACTTGAGCTTTGCTAAAAATGAAAACTCCGATCAGCGCAATCAAGCAGGCGACTAGCAACGATTTTCGTGCTCCGAATTTATCCAGTGCCACTCCAACCGGGAGCTGCATGGGGTCATAGGCAAAGTAATAGAAGGCGGTGATGGTGCCAAAACTGGCTGCTGTGATTTTAAAATGGGCTAATAAGTCGTGGGTCATAATGCTGGGAAAAACTCTGAGCATGTAGGCATAGCAATAATAGAGAATGCTTACAGCAAAGATAATCCATGCGAGTATGCTGCCTTTAGTTAGAAGAGAAGTACGATGAGACGTTAGAGAAGCTTTGAGGTGCGTATTTTCTTTCATTAAAAACCTTAAAATCAACTTAAAAGGATGCAATGGTTTGTTATGGCTCAATAAATTCTGTGCTATATGAGTCGAGAGTAGTAGACTAAGTGATTATACTGGATTTGGCAACTTAAGTTTGACTTAATAGAATTATGATTTTACGCATCGCGATACCGACGCCATTATGGCAAAGTTTTGATTACCTACCGTGTGATCAGGATGTTGATCGTCATTATGAATCTGGAATTAGAATTAAAGTGCCTTTTGGGTATCGTGAATTAGTGGGTATTTTGTTAGCTGTAACACAACACTCAGAAGTGCCGCCGGATAAATTAAAAAAAATAATTGAAATTGTCGATGAACAGCCTTTAATTTCAAAACCTTTATTGCAACTTTATCAGTGGGCGAGTGATTATTATCACTTTCCAATTGGCGAGGTGATATTGGGCACAATACCTAAGAAGTTGCGTGAAGGACATTTAAATCCGTGTAATGCTTTGGATGCATCCTCAGAAAAACGATGGCCTAAAAAAATTGAAAATAAACATTTGCAATTAAACGAACAGCAACAAGAAGCGCTTTTATCCATCACCGAACATTCAAATTTCAATACTTATTTGTTACATGGCGTCACAGGGAGTGGTAAAACGGAAGTGTATTTGCAAAGTTTAGCAGCGCTTCTAAACGCTAAAAAACAAGCGTTAGTGTTAGTCCCTGAAATTGCATTAACACCGCAGACAGTTAGACGTTTTCAGGAGCGATTTAATGTGCCCGTGGTGCAGCTTCATTCGGAATTAACCGATAAACAACGAATGACAGCTTGGATGCAAGCCTATCACGGTGAGGCTGGAATTGTTATTGGCACGCGTTCGGCTATTTTTGTACCCTTAAAAAATCCGGGCATGATCATCGTGGACGAAGAACATGACACCTCATTTAAACAACAGTCCGGGTTTCGATATAACGCTCGTGATCTTGCGGTGATGCGTGGTCGTATTGAAAATATACCGGTGGTTTTAGGGTCGGCCACGCCTTCTTTAGAGAGTTTGCATAACGTTTCTAAACGAAGATATCATTATTTGAGATTGGAACAGCGAGCTGGTGAGGCTAATGCACCGGATACTCGGCTAATTGATTTATGCGATAAAAAACTTCACGCAGGATTAAGTGAAGCACTACTAGCATTAATCAAACAACATATTGAGGCTCAAGGCCAAGTTTTATTATTTTTAAATCGCCGTGGTTATGCCCCTATATTAATGTGTCATCATTGCGGTTGGATGGTGAGTTGTGATCGTTGTGATGCAAAAATGACATTGCATCACAGACCAAAACAATTACATTGCCACCATTGTGATAAAACTCGAAAACCACCACGGATCTGCCAAAAATGCGAGCAGAGTGAACTCATCCCGATTGGTTTAGGAACCGAACAACTAGAGACAACATTAAGCCAATTTTTTCCGGATCAAACGATATTGCGTATTGACCGAGATAGTGTCAGTGGTCGAGGTCAAATGCAAAAGCTGTTAGACGAGATTCATAATGAGCAAGCCAATATTTTAATTGGCACGCAAATGTTGGCGAAAGGCCACCATTTTTCTAAGCTGAGTTTAGTGGCTGTCGTTGATGCCGATAGTGGTTTGTTCAGCACCGATTTTCGAGCTGTGGAACGTATGGCACAACTGCTTTTGCAAGTCTCGGGGCGGGCAGGACGTGAAGCAAAACGAGGTGAAGTGGTTATTCAAACTCATCACCCGGATAATCCACTATTACAACTATTATTAACACAAGGGTATAGTGCTTTTGCCAAAGCGGTTTTGAAAGAGCGAAACAATGCGGCTTTGCCGCCGTGGACGCACTTAGCATTATTACGTGCAGAATCATCATCTCGTGATACGGCAAAACGTTTTTTATTACAAATTAAAAATGATTTGCAAAAACAAACGGACGAGTCCATAGAAATGATAGGCCCTCTGCCAGCAACCATGGAGCGCAAAGCAGGTCGTTATCGGTTGCAATTATTATTGCAAGCACCGCAACGCCCAATTCTGCAGGACACATTAAAACTATTAATGAAACAGCTTTCGGAAATCAAACGAAAAAAAACACTGCGTTGGTCGCTCGATGTTGATCCTATTGAAATGTAGATCGTTTATTATGGAACGCTCTCATTCTATCCGTTTTGACAGTACCCTTAATGTGCTATAATCTAACCATAAATGTGGGTAACTGTTTGCTGATGCTATATATGAAGATAATAAAGGTCAAACGAATTTATGAGGAACCTAAAAAAACCGATGGATTCCGAATATTAGTGGATAGACTCTGGCCGCGTGGCATTAAAAAAGAAGAGGCGGCTATCGATTTATGGTTAAAAGACATTGCACCTAGTGATTCGTTACGTAAGTGGTTTAATCATGATGTAAAAAAATGGCCCGAGTTTAAAAAACGATACGTAAAAGAATTGGCTGATAAACAAGAATTAATAAATTCTATTATCAATGAATCGAAAAGTAAAACAGTAACTTTGTTGTTTGCTGCCAAAGAAACTGAATATAATAATGCTGTCGCATTATGTAATGTTATAAAATTAATGAAAAGATGAAAACTCGTTGGAGAATGGAATGGACCACCTTATTTTCTAACCGCTTTGAGTATCAATTTCCTGCCTGAGTGGATATTGCCGACGTAAATGTTCAAATGCTGTTGAAATGTTTTCTGTATGTTCATTGAGATGATTACGCATTTGTGTGGTGAACGCAAAAGGATCGCAATGAGCTAGCACTTGCGTTTGCCAATGATCCGATAATTTAAGTGTATCTGGGAGAGCCAAAATAGAAGAGTTCAATTTGGTGTTTTGAATATCGGGCAAGTCAAATAATTTTTTTATGTGTTGATACATCATCATACTCGCTCGCCATTTAGCTTGTTGTGAATAGCCGGCAATATGCGCCGTGGCGATAGTCGCTTTTGATAACAATTCAAGGTTAATCTCTGGCTCATTTTCCCAAACGTCGAAGCAATAATGGAGATGGTTGTATGCCAATGCGGCTTGACTATCAATCACCGCACCTCGACCTGCATTCATTAAAACACAACCGGGTTTTAAGCGTTTTAACCACTGCTCATTAATCAAATGATAAGTTGGGTAATGACCGCTCGTGGTTAACGGTGTATGAATACAAATCAAATCTAAATCAGTGAACTGATCTAGAGGGTTAGAAATAAACGAAGCGTCGATCAAGGCGCGAGGTGGATCGTGAGTTACCACGCTATGACCCAATTGCTCCAGCATTGAAACGACCATTCGCCCCACATAACCGACGCCAATCACTCCAGTGTGCAGTGGGCGCGTGGCGGGTAACACGGTTTTGCTAAGAGCCGCAATACAACTGGCTACATATTCAGCAACGGTCTTAGCATTGGCACCCTTAGTATGAGCCCAGTGGATGTTGGTCTGATTAAGCCAGTTTGTATCAAGATGATCGATACCTGAGGTCAGCGTGCCAACAAATGATACAGAGCTATTCTGTAGTAATTCGGCTGTAGCGTAAGTGATTGACCTTATCAATAAAATATCGGCATTCTGAACATCTCTTGCTGATATAATTTGCCCAGGTTTGCGGGTAATTGTTGCTAATGTGCCGTAGAGCTCATCAAGCAGGGGGATCTTATCATCGGCCACTATTTTCAAATCAGGCATCTCGTCACTCATTGGATGGGATAGACAATGGTAACATACGTGCTTTATTTGTTAACAAGGATGAGCTTTTTATGACTTGATGTTGGATGATTAAACGGATCCAAAATACAATGGCAAAGTGCTAGATTGCCGCACCCTTATTGGCCTAGGGCTTGGGTGTTCGCTTTCAGGAACGGGCTTCCTGCCCTCGGCTCGTTACCCTCCTTGGCCGCGACGTCCTTCAATCAACACCCAAGCCCTAGGCCAATAAGGGTGCTAGTCTAGTGCTAAGTACCTAATATCGTTAATTGAGATAGTTTTTTAAGTCAATGCTATTCAATTCAAGATAAAGAAATAACCATATCTAACAAATTGTTAAGAAAAAATGTTCAAGACAGCCTGGGTACAATAAGTTAAAATGATCCGTTATTTGGAGTTTAATGAATGAGAGTAGTTGCGGGTATTCTGAGTGCCTTACTAGTAGGTTTTGTTGGAGCTGCCTTGGCGGCTATTCAATTGCCTGCTCCCAAAGCTATTGCAACACGTCATCCAAAAACGACGACATACCAACTCCCACAACCTAGCGCGACAGCAACTCATTCAGAGCAGACACAATTGGAACCGTATCCGTATCACCCTTTGGGCTCCTATGCGCTACCTTATCAGCCGGAATTATTACCCAAACCACAAATAACTCATATTACACCCAAAAAATTATCATTACGTGATGCAATTTTATTAGCATTGCGCAATAACCCTGATGTGAAGAGCAGTGAGTTGACACGCATTACCGATAAATATGCGGTGATGTTGGCGCATTGGGAATTTGAACCGCAATATAGTTTTAGCACTGAAGCAAGCTTTAATAATCTTGGAAACCCGACTTACAGTTTGAATCCAGGCGTTAATCTAAAAACGCCCATTGGAACGACACTCAATCTTTCTTATACGAATAGCTTAGATGGTGGTGCCATTGGAACGGCTACGATTACGCAACCCTTATTAAAAGGTTTTGGTGCAGTTAATTTGATTGGTTATGAAAATGCAATGGACGGCGAAGAGACTGCCAAGTTGACTTTTAAAAACAGCATTATTACCGCTGTTATTGCTGTTATCAAAAATTACCGCAGCCTTGTGGAAGACTATAATAATCTCGATATTCAGCGTAGGACGTTAAAAGAGGTGCAACAACAAGTGCATCAAGCGAAAATAAGTGTTAAAGCCGGTAAATTAGCGCCTAGTGAATTAGTCCAACAACAGGTGACGTTAGAAACCACGCGATTAGCCCTAGTACAAGAAGAAAATTCACTGCAAACTAATTACCAAACGTTTTTATCTTCCATTGGTTTAATACCCAATGCAAAACTCATTATTAAACGAGATATTGACTTTAAAGTGTATAAACTGCCGGATGAAAAAGCGTTAACTAGTTTAGCGCTAGCGAACAATATTGACTATCAGCAATCTGTGATTCAATTGAGAGCGACTAAAAGGGGGATATTTTCAGCGGAAGATGCGCGTAAATGGCAACTGAATATGACGGCCACAGGCTCCGTGGTTAAGAGTGAAGGTGCATTCGTAAGCGGTGCGAATCAGTTTTCAGTTAATGGAATTCCCATTAATATGACAGGAATGGATGGTAGTGGTACGACAGTGGTTAATTTCGGCAACGGCTTGTCTGGAAATGGTGAGAGTCAGGTGAATACCAGTTTGATGTTTAATTTAAATATACCGATCGATGATTTACAAACGAAAGCCGATTTAGTGAATTCGAAAGTGGCCTATGAGCAAGCCAGGTTAGCTCTAGAACAGAAAAAAGAAGATTTAATTCGCAATGTGATGACGCAGTTAGAGACGGTTAAAAATCAATTGCAGCAAGTTCGAATTTCTGAGAGAACCGTGAAGCTTCAAAAACAAAATTTAAAAGCATCACAGATTAAATTTAAGTATGGCAAGTCTACAGCTTTTGAAGTGACTCAAATTCAAGATCAACTTTTACAGCAAGAGACGAGTCTAGTCGGTTCGAAAATTCAGTATTTGAATAATGTCACTGATTTATATCAGACTTTGGGAATTACTTTGGATAAATGGGACGTTCAACTTAGGTATTAAGACTATGGCAAACAAAAAACGGATAAGCGCACTAAAACTTTTTGTTGTAATCACACTTTCGATACTGCTTCTAGGATGTGGTGGCGATAAAAGTGATAAAACGAAGCAGCAGAAAACGAAAATTATAGTAGCGAAAGAGCGTTCGATTGTAACGCCACTCTACTTTAATGGCTTGTTAGAACCCATTAGAACGATACCAGTAATAAGCCCTGTTGATGGTCGAATTGCCGAGCTTAAGTTTGAATACGGCCAGAGCGTTGTAAAAAAACAAGAATTAGTCTCGCTTGATTCGGTGCAATTGGCAGAAAATTATCGTAAAGCCGTCAGCGGTTATTTACAGAAAAAACAAGCTTACACGAACGGAATTGCAATTTACCGTGGTGAGGTGGCTTTATATAAGGCCAAGGTCACATCACGTAATTCATTTTTAACAGCACAAAGTACCTATGAAAATAGTGTTTTGGATTTTTACCAAGCCAGATATGACCTTGAAAAAGTATTAAGAAAAGTAAATATTGATCCAAAAAGTATAGAGCGCTTAACTTTAGCGGATACGCAAACCATCAGTAAAATTCTACAGCGGAAGTTTAGTCACATCGTTATTGATTCTCCGGGAACAGGGGTTGCTTTGTTTCCAATAAACGATCAGAGTTCTTCTGGGAACGGTGGTGATAAGTCCGGCAAGTTGGTTGTGGGCTCGCAAATAAAAACGGGACAATTGATGTTGTCCATTGGGGATTTGGGGGGATTATCGGTTAAGATTGAAGTGAGTGAAGTTAATATTAATCGCATCAAGGCGGGAATGAAAGTGACCATTACTGGCGATGCATTTCCGGGCATTAATTTGCATGGAAAGGTCACTTCAGTGTCTTCACAAGCTAACCCATCTACCGGTGGCAGTAATACGAGTATGTTTAACGTTGTTATTCAAGTGGCAGAGATAACGAATAAGCAGCGTGATATTATTCACGTGGGCATGACCGCTAAAGTGCAAATTGACATCAAAGAAAAGTCACGAATTTTATTACCAATCAAAGCTATTTTTCAAACCAATGGAAAAAGCATGGTGACTATTGTTGATCAATCAGGTCAGCGTAAAAATATTTCCGTCATTACTGGAGAAACGACCCCGCAAGGTCTGGTCACCATAATTAGTGGGGTTAAAGCCGGAGATAAGGTGGTTGTGAATGATTGAGTTTGAAAATGTCGAAAAAACTTATCGAATGGGGGATCATGTTGTTCATGCATTAAAAGGCGTGAGCTTTAAAATTGAGCGTGGTGAGGTGGTGGCTATTATTGGTCCTTCTGGTTCTGGAAAATCAACCACAATGCACATTATTGGGTTGTTAGATAGGCCAACGAAGGGAAAATATTATCTGCTTAACGAAGAAACTGGGCATTATTCTCGTAATGAATTAGCCGCATTGCGAAATCGCACTATCGGTTTTATTTTCCAAGCTTTTTATTTGTTACCTCGCTTGAGCGCAATACAAAATGTTGGGTTGCCGCTATTTTATCGTAATGAATCCCAAAGCATCATCAAAGAAAAATCGTTGGCGATGCTGGCAAAAGTGGGTATGGCAGACTATGCGAGCCATCGCCCTAATGAATTATCAGGCGGTCAACAACAACGTGTGGCAATAGCTCGCGCATTAGTTGGGGATCCTGAAATTATCTTAGCGGATGAACCCACGGGTGCGCTTGATTCTAAAACCAGCGAGTCTGTATTGGAATTAATGCTGAGTCACGCTGGAGATACCACCGTTGTGATTATTACTCACGACCCAGAGGTAGCCTCGCGTTGTCCGCGAATGATACAGATCCATGATGGGTTAATTAAACAGGATAAAAGACAGTCATGAGCCTTCTAATACATATTCAAGAAGCATTGGCTAATCTGATCACTTCGAAGTTACGCTCATTTTTGGCTATTTTAGGTGTAGTGGTGGGTACGGGCTCGGTGGTTGCTTTAATTTCATCGAGTCAATTAGCAACCCAACATGCGCTAGAACAGTTTAAAAGTTTGGGCACTAATTTATTATCCATGTCTGTACAACAATCCAGTCAAGCCCAAACTGCTCAGCAAAAACAACAACTGCAATTTAAAGATATGCCCATTTTAAGAAAATCATCAGATGAGATCACCAATATTGCGCCTTATATGAGTTTATATCAGTCCATTACCTTTCACGGTAAAGACTTCAGCGGCCAAATTATAGCGGCAACTCAAGCCTTAGGCAAAATTGCTAAAATTGATGTCAAGCGAGGGCGGTTCGTTTCTTTTCTAGATAGACACAGTTTTTATTGTGTGATCGGCAGCAAACTGGCTAAGCAGATTAAAGCCATGGGGGTTGACCCTCTATACAAACAAATTCGCTTAGGGAGCCGGGTATTTACTATTATTGGCGTTGCTAAACCTTGGCAACCGAATTTATTTCTCTTTGTGGATGTCAATAGCGGTGTGATTATTCCGTTAGAGTCAGGTTATTTACTGAGTAAAAATGCACAAATCAATAACGTGTTATTCCGTTTGGTACAAAATCCAAATTTAACAGAAGTTCAAAATGTGCTTACAGAGAAAGTCAAGCAGTTGTTGCCGAGTAAACGAGTCAAATTTCGAAATCCAGAGCAAATTATTCAAATCGTAGCCAAACAGCGCACAACATTTACTTGGTTGCTGGCTGCAATTGGTGGAATCTCGTTATTAGTTGGCGGTATTGGTGTGATGAATATTATGTTGGTTTCAGTGGTCGAGCGGCGCCGGGAAATTGGTATTCGAATGGCCATTGGTGCAAGGCATACGGATATTTTAACCATGTTTTTAATAGAATCGATTATTTTAACGGTATTTGGTGGAATTATAGGTATCATTGTAGGGGTGGGTATTTCGTTTGTCTTGGCGCTAGTGACTCGATGGACTTTTCAGCTATTTCTATTGCCGCCGATATTGGGTTTTGTGGTATCGGTATTAGTGGGAATGATATCAGGGTTCTACCCTGCATTGCGTGCTTCAAAATTGCGTCCTATTGAAACGTTACATGCGGATTAATCGATGTCGAATCAGTCAGTACAATCAACATCAGCTACAAGAATGTTTTTAACGCGTGCCAATCGTATTGTTGTTAAAGTGGGTACTCGTGTGCTCGTCAATAATAATGGTAGGCCTAACCAACGACGTATCGCGAATATTGTTGCACAATTAATTGCATTGCAGAAAATGGGTAAAGAGGTTGTGCTGGTTTCATCGGGCACCATTGGTGCGGGTATGCAAGCGCTGGGTATGAAAACTCGACCATCGGCCATTGCTGATTTGCAAATGGCAGCCGCCGTTGGTCAAACACGATTATTGGATTGTTATAGTCGTTATTTCACTAAAGGGCGTTGTTGTATCAGTCAGGTATTATTGACTCATGCGGATTTAAAGCATCGTGGACGTCACCTTAATGCCCGTAATACTATGCTTAATTTGTTGCGTCACCGCGTGATTCCTATTGTCAATGAAAATGACGTGGTCTCTGTCGATGAAATTCGTTTTGGAGATAATGATGTATTATCAGCATTGGTGAGCTCGCTCATTGATGCTGATGTATTGATTTTATTAACAACACCTGATGGATTGAGGAAACAAATTGGCAAAAGCCGAACAGAGCGAGTGCCTTATATAGAAAAAATTACACCATCAGTTTTTAAGCTAGCCACCCAAAAGATCGATAGTCTGTCAACGGGTGGAATGGTGAGTAAATTAAAGGCTGTGCAAACAGCCAATAAGATGGGTGCACTGGCTGTCATTGCGAGTGGTTTGCAACGCACTGTCGTGCAGCGAATTATGAGTGGTGAAGATGTGGGCACATTGATTGGTAACAAAGATGATCAATCCTATTTGACTAAGCGAAAATGTTGGATCAGTTATTTCCATCACCCACAAGGTAAGCTTGTGCTTGATGAAGGTGCTTGTGAGGCAGTGATGCACGGAGGGAGAAGTTTATTGCCAATTGGCATTAAAAAAGTGATTGGGGCATTTCCTGTGGGGGCTCAGGTCAGCCTTATGTCACCTAAAAACCAGCTTATCGGATATGGCTTGGTGGAATACAGCCACAGTCAAATCGATAAAATAAAAAGGCATCACAGTAATGAGATAGCACACATTCTCCAAATGCAGGGCCCGAGTGTCGTTGTCCATCGGGATAATATGGGAATTCTATCACGAACTGCTACAGATTAAGTTTCCAAAGACTATTGAATTTGATCATTATCACCGCTTATACTGAATTCTTAAAAGGAGTTGATTTGGAATGAAAATTATCATCCTAGGTGCGGGACAAGTGGGTGGTTCCTTAGCTGAAAACCTTATCACTGAAAATCATGATATCACCATTGTTGATGTCGATGAGGAGCGTCTGCGTGGATTACAAGAACGCCTAGATTTACGCACAGTTGTTGGTTTTTGTTCCTATCCAGATGTAATCGGTGAAGCAGGAGGTGATGGTGCGGATATGATCATTGCAGTGACCGATAGCGATGAAGCGAACATGGTTGCTTGTCAAGTAGCGCATTCTCTTTTTAATATCCCAATGAAAATAGCTCGAATACGTTCTCAGCATTATTTTATTCGCAGTGAATTATTTGGCAAAGAAGATTTACCGATAGATGTGTTTATTAGCCCCGAACAATTAGTAACGGATTATGTTAAACAATTAATTTTGCACCCCGGTGCTTTGCAAGTGCTAAATTTTGCTAATGACAAAGTTAAGCTTATTGTCATTAAACCCTATTACGGTGGGCCATTACTTGGAAAAAGTATTGGCAAGCTACCCGATTATTTGCCGGGGGTTGAAGCTAAAGTTGCTGCAATATTTCGTGAGGATCGCTCTATTCCATTGGAAGATTCAACCGTCATCGAAATTGGCGACGAAGTATTTTTTATTACTGCAAGTGAAAATGCCCGCATTATCATGGCAGCGCTAAGGCGTGTGGAAGAGTCCTACGAAAATATTATGATAGCAGGTGGTGGTAATATTGGCGGCAGACTTGCAGAAGTATTGGAAAATCAGTATCGAATCAAATTAATTGATCATAACGCTAAGCGTTGTGAACAGCTTTCTGAAAAGCTCAATAGCACGATTGTGCTTAATGGCGATTGTTGTGATACAGAACTGCTGATCAATGAAAATATTGAAAATGTTGATGTATTTTGTGCGGTGACTAATGATGATGAAGACAATATTATAGCGTGTTTACAAGCAAAGCGCTTGGGTGCAAAACAGGTGCTGGCATTGATTACCCGAACGGCTTACGTTGACTTAATTGAAGGCGGCACCATTAATATTGCTATTTCTCCGCAACAGGCCACTGTGGGTTCCATTCTCACGCATATTCGTCGTGGTGATGTGGTTAAGGTCCATTCTTTGCGCCGTGGTGCGGCTGAAGCAATAGAAGCAATTGCACATGGCGATCGAAAAACATCTAAGGTGGTGGGTCGAAAGTTAGCTCATATTCGCCTGCCTAAGGGTACCATTATTGGTGCGATTGTCAGAAATAGCGAAGTGATTATTCCGCGAGAAGATACCGTTATTCAATCAGATGATCATATCGTTTTATTTGTGGCAGATAAAAAGCATATTCGTGACGTAGAGCGATTATTTCAGGTGGCTCCTGGATTTTTTTAGAGAAAGGAATTAATAAAGGGATGCGATTTTCGGCAACATTTCGGGTGTTAGGTATTTTGCTGATGATTTTTAGCATCAGTATGTTGTCGCCATTAGTGATATCAATTTGGTTTAAAGAGGCTGCGGTTTGGCCTTTTGTCATTAGTTTTTTTGTGACCTTTATCACTGGGGTGGCATTATGGCTACCGTTTCGTACTCATTATCGTGAATTGAAGACACGAGATGGTTTTTTAATCGTCACATTATTTTGGACGGTGCTGTCGTTATTTGGAAGTTTGCCTTTCATTATCAGCTTCTATCCTAAACTTGATTTTACCGATGCCATGTTTGAATCTGTATCGGGGTTAACGACCACAGGTGCTACTGTTTTATCTCATTTAAGTCACCTGCCGCATTCGATTCTTTATTATCGTCAACAATTACATTTACTGGGTGGAATGGGAATTATCGTGCTAGCTGTGGCTATTTTACCTATGTTGGGGATTGGTGGGATGCAATTGTATCGCGCTGAAACTGTGGGTCCGATTAAAACCTCTAAATTAAAACCCAGAATCACTCAGACGGCAAAAGCACTTTGGTATATTTATGCCGGTTTAGTGGTGGCTTGCGCAATTTGTTATTGGTTGGCTGGGATGGCGCCGTTTGATGCCATTGGTGAGAGTTTTTCTACGCTATCAACCGGCGGTTTTTCAACTCATGATTCGAGTTTTGCTTTTTATCACAGTGGGGTTATTGATTCCATAGCAATAATATTTATGTTGCTTGGCGCCACTAACTTCGGCTTGCACTTTCAATTTTTAAGGCATAGGCGGTTATCGATTTATTATAAAGATCCAGAATGGCGAGCCTATATCTTTATTTTGGCTATTGTGATTGTGGTGACCATGATTACTTTAGTTGTCTACCAGCGCTATCATTATGGTCGAGCTATTCTCAATTCATTATTTACAGTAGTCTCGATGGGTACAACCACGGGCTTGACGACCACTGATTTTAGTTTATGGCCGACGTTTTTGCCGTTTCTATTAATTTTTGTAGCGATATTAGGCGGCTGTGGAGCATCAACGAGTGGTGGTATAAAAATAATGCGCTGCTTATTGTTAAAAGAGCAAGGAGTTCGTGAACTCAAAAAATTGGTGCATCCGCAAGCGGTTTATACGGTTAAATTGGGGGATGAGAGACCTTCATTGCAAGTGATGCAAGCCATCTGGGGTTTTGTTTCAGTTTTTGTCCTACTGTTTGCGATTTTGTTATTAATTTTATTAGCAACAGGGCTTGATTTTAGAACAGCATTTGGCGCACTGGCCTCTTGCCTGTCAAACACAGGCGCTTCAATTGGTAAAGTATTTTCAACCTACGAACATATTCCAAAACTCAGTAAATGGGTTTTGATTTTTGCAATGATAGCTGGTCGTCTTGAAATTTTTACGTTGCTCGTGTTATTTACGCCGGGGTATTGGCGAAGTTAGTGATTTTTGCCCGCCAAAACCTTACTACAGATTCTAACTTCTTTATCATGCCCTACAAAGAGCAAGCGCGTTTTTTCTTTGATCGGATCTGTATCTAGTGGGTTATCAGTAAAGTCCAGAGCTTCCCATTCCATCATCAATCACCATTGAAGTTAGATGACTATTTAGATGTCTAAAGGTCAAAGCCTGGAATCACATATCTTGATAAAAATTTATATTTTTCAATGGCATAGGCGCTTAACGTGGAACGTGGGGTGATTGAAATATAAAAAATATGCTGACAATAGTTTAAGGATCAGTACACTTATTGTAGATTGGTTTTGGGTGGGTTATACTAGTACCTGTAATATTGCATGGTCATCGATTAAAAATACAGGTACTTTTATGCATATGAGAAGCCGACATATTGAACCCGTATTACTTAAACGTGCCAAAATGTTTCCAGTTATTGGGGTCTTAGGTGCAAGACAGGTGGGGAAAAGTACTTTCTTGATGAATCAATGGTGCAAACAAAAGAAAGCGACCTATTTGACCTTTGACGAGAAAGAAGTTGTTGTAAGGGCCACCCGAGCTCCCGCGCAATTGTTGATAGATGAGAGTCAGAATCAAAAAAAGCACCTTATTATTGATGAGGCCCAAAAAGTGCCCCATATATTTGACTCGATTAAGGCGTTAGTTGATAAAAATCGTCGAGTGGGTGCCTTCACACTTTCTGGTTCTGTGGAGTTTTCATCGAAATCTGGCATTCGTGAATCATTAGCAGGGCGTATGGGTATTACAAAATTGTATCCCATGACAATGCGGGAATTAAACAATGACAATTTTGCTGCACCCTGGGTAACGTTCAATTTTGATATGGGAGCTCCATTAAAACCCAAATCAGTTGAAACTCGGCTTGAGCGTGGAGGCATGCCCATATTTTGCAGTATCAGTGATTTGGATGAGCGTATTGGGATAATCCATAGTTGGATGGAAGCTATTTGTTATAGAGATCTGAAGCAGCTTAAAGATGCAGACTATGACAGTGAAATTGCATATAACTTAATGATTTATTTGGCGACCGAGTCAAGGTTGGTATCATACAGTCGATTAGCATCAGAGTTTGGCACAACAACGGCTTCTATTAAAAAACATTTAAGTGCTCTAGAAGCATTATTTTTAATTTATGAAATACCCTCTTTTGAGAATCCGCGAGGCCAGTCGATGTACTGTATTTTCGATTCAGGTGTTTACAATGGATTACGTGGTGGGGAGCAAACGATATTTTCTCGTCATACGAACTTAGTTTCTCTATTGATAAACGAAATTTATTCGCAATATGAATACTCTGGGAAAATCAAACCACACTTGTATTACTATCGGACTCGTGGTGGTGCCGAGATAGATTTGGTATTGAAAACCAGGGGGAAACTTGTTGGCATAGAGTGTACAACAACAGTTGATATCCCAGCGTATAAGCAGCGGGGAATGAATAATTTTTTAAAAAAATATGATAAAGCTATTGGATATTTCGTGGCGCCTGTTCAAAAAGCTTATTCATTACAAAACAATATTCAAATCATCCCATGGAATACTATGGGTTAATCATGAAAATTCCAAATAACGGCTTCAGAGGAAATTGAATCTTTAGTCACAAGATGTTTTTTATAGCCCGTCGATTTTTCATTAACTAATGCTTTTGTTCCTTTCTTCCATTGAAAACAGGTGGCTGGGCTGCATTCGATGGTGACGTTGTTATGTTTTATCGTATAATCTCCATGGACATGACCACAAAGAATCAGTGTTACATTTTGATGTTTGTCAACAATATCCCAAAACGCTTGTTTGTTTTCTAAAATATATTGATCGATTAATGGGGTTCCTACAGGCACGGGGTGATGATGTATGACAATAGCGGTTTTTGTCGTTTTAGATTGGTGCAACAGCCGGCGTAATTTATTCAACTCATCAGGAGATAATAATCCAGAAGCACTATTATCTAACTTGGAATTTAAAAATATGAAATTCCATTCAGATAGTGTGAGCTGTTCAACCTCATGCAAATAATCAGCTTCCCTAAAAGCAGCTCTCATGGTTTCAATATCATCATGATTGCCTGGAATCCAATAGCTGTTAATTTTGAGCTGATCGATACTTGCGGCAAGCTTTTGGTAGGATTCTGTGGTTTCGTCTTGAGAAACATCTCCTGTAATAAATAGATAGTCAGGAGCCTCTTCTCGAACACGATCTATCGTTTCAAGAAACCGTGCATTGCTTTTCACGGATAAAAGCTCGTTGTCATCATTTTTAAATAAATGCGTGTCTGATATTTGGATGATTTTTATCGCTTTTGGATTTTTTAGATAAGCCGGATGGAATTCATCCATCCATTTTTTAAAGGACTCAATATCGCCATCTAAAATATCTCCAAAAGCTTTTTTGTGCTTTTTTAGCAGTTCTTTTTCTAGAGACCGATGTTTCTCTAAGTCTTCTCCCGATAAACCATCATCCGCTATTTCAAATCGGATATGGTATTTTGGACCTAGAATTTTTTTAAATAGATATTCTGCTCTCTCTTTATGAAAATGGGAAGTTACAACGATAATATTTTCCCAATTTTTTGGCTTTAAAATTTCTGTCAATGTGAAATAAGCGTTGCCGATAGTATCTTTTGATAGGTTTTCAAGATAGATGTTGTCTTTAGGGATCTCTTGCTCAATGAGCGCTTTTTGCATAGCTTCAGCAATCGTAGCTTTGGGTTCATAGTTTAAAATCATGCTCCATTTGCTTGATACTATGATGTGTTTGGCCATTCCTTTTTTAAATAACTGGACTGCTTTTTTTATGCGGCATTGGGAGGGGCCCCTTAAATTTCCTTCGGCATCAATTCCGCCACCTAGAACTACAATTGCATCGGATTCCATTTCACATCTCCTTTAAGTGTTATTAATGGTTGTAACTGCTCATAGCTCGTCATCCCGCGGCTTACCTCGTCATCCCGCGGCTTACCTCGTCATCCCGCGGCTTGACCGCGAGATCCATAACGCACTGCGTGCGTTGGCGCGCAAAACGCGCCTGGATTCCGGCTTTTGCCACAATGACGGGCGAGTAGTTACTAATGATTTAGATTTAACGCATTAATATATTGATCAGTACGTGTGGCTGGCAGCTTAAATTTTTGTGCCAATTCTAAAACAATCAAACAAAAAATAGCAATAATGACAAAATCCCAGCCGAATGGAATTAAATTGAGTCCGTGACCAAAATTGCCTAAATAAGAAATTATCGTGAGTCCTAGAAAATAAGGCCAAATCCAAACAGAAGATTTCCAATTAAATTTTATTTCTCGACCGCGTTTTGTGCCGAAATGATAGCCTAACAAAATAGCCAGTCCAATGAATATGGCAATACTGAGTTTTGATATGACAGTCCAGCCACTCCAATAGGCCAATAAAGTGCAGATGTAAAATGCCAAAACAGACCATAATTTTGGAAACGGCAATTTAAAAGGGCGTTTTTGTTTGGGCACTTGATCACGTAATGCTAATAACGCAACAGGTGCGATGGCATAGGTGATCGCCATCAACGATGTTAAAAAGGCGATCATTTTACTCCAGCCGGGCAAGGGTGCAAACATACACATGCCGACGACAAAATTAATTAAAATTGCATAGATCGGGCTGCCTTGGGTCGTGATTTTTTGTAGAAATAAAGGCAGATAGCCGTTTTTACTTTGACCGTATAACGAGCGTGCTGAGCTGCCAGCATACATGAGACCTGCAGCAAGTGGTCCAATAATCGCTCCTAAATATAATAAAGGTGCAAGCCAAGTCAGGTGATCTTGATAAACAATGGCTGCGATAGGACTATTATCACCACGGATTTGTATGTTTTGCCAACCGCTGGTCAGATTGCTGGCATCTAATGAGGACAAAAAAGCAGTTTGTAGTAATAAATAAATAATCAAACACACAGAGATCGAACCAATAATTGCGATTGGTAAATTACGGCTCGGATGTTTTGCTTCGCCAGCCATCTCGCAAGCTTGTTTGAAACCATTGAAAGCAAAAATTATACCGCCAGAAGTAATTGCCCCTAATATGCCATGAAAACCATAGGGCATGAAAGTAGAATGATTAGGATGCAGTACATGTTTAGGAGTAAAAAATAATAATAAAATAACGAGTGAGATGATGATGGGGATAACGATTTTAATCACAGTCAGAATATTATTCGCACGAATTAACCAGCGCAATGAAAATACGTTGATGGCACTCACCACTAACATGAGTGATGTTGCAGTGATATAGCCGCTTTCTGTTAGGGCGCCACTCGTGTGAGTGAGATGAGGAAAATAATAACTTAAGTACTGAATAATCGCTTGCACTTCAGTGGGGGCCATTGCGACATACGATAGCCAAATCAGCCATGAGAAAATAAAGCTGACCAGGGTGCCATGAGTATATTGTGGTATCCGTGTTGACGAGCCGGTAATGGGCAGCATAGCGCTGAGTTCGGCAAATACAAAAGCGACGATGGTGACGGCAACTCCGCCGATCAACCAGGAAATCAATGCCGATGGGCCTGCATAAGTTGAGGTATAATAGGCTACAAAAAGCCAGCCTGAGCCTAAAATGGCGCTGACTGAGGCAAATAAAAGTGCAGTGGAGGAGATCGATCTTTTCATAAAAATTTATAAATCAATATGTTAGCGCTACAAATTTACTCTGCCTTTATTTATAACCTCTAGAGAATCTTGACGTGAGAAGCCATTCGCCGTGAGTATAACATGATATACTTTTTCATGCTCATGCAGATCGATTAAATAGCACTAAGGACTATCATGCCTCCAGATCAATCCAAACCTTTTATATTAGTAGATGGCTCATCCTACTTATTTCGGGCCTATCATGCGCTCCCGCCTTTGGCGAATTCAAAAGGCGAGCCTACCGGCGCAATCTATGGGGTGTTGAATATGCTGAAAAAATTGATGAAAGAATATCAGCCACAGCATATTGCCGTTGTGTTCGACCCCAAGGGTAAAACTTTTCGTCACAAATTATATCCCGACTATAAAGCGAATCGAACGGTGATGCCCGATGAGTTGCGGGTGCAAATTCAACCGTTATTTACAGCGATAAAAGCATTAGGATTGCCTTTAGTGGTGGTGGATGAGGTCGAGGCGGACGATGTCATTGGAACGTTGGCCATTGGCATGGAAAAAAAAGGTTACCCAGTGGTTATTTCAACGGGCGATAAAGATATGGCTCAGTTAGTGAATGACAAAATCACTTTAATTAACACAATGACAGAAGAAATGTTAGATCCAGAAGGTGTGTTCAAAAAATTTGGTGTGCCACCCCATTTAATTATCGATTATTTATCTTTAATGGGAGACACAAGCGACAATATCCCAGGAGTACCTAAAGTTGGCCCTAAAACTGCAGCCAAATGGCTCAATGAATTTGGTTCTTTAGCGAATATTGTAAAACATGCTGATCAAGTGAAGGGGAAGGTGGGCGAGAATTTGCGCACGCATTTAAAAGAGCTGCCGTTAGCTCAGAAATTAGTGACAATTAAACTAGATGTCGAATTACCTTTTGAGCCAGAAGCATTAGCGCCAGGTGAGCGAGATATTGATACACTGGTTAAATTATTTCAGTCGTTAGAATTTAAAAATTGGTTGACTGCTTTGAAAGCCGAAATAGGTGCTGATGCACAATCAACTGCTGCAAATTACCAAATCATTTTAAAAAAATCCCAATTTAACGACTGGGTGAAAAAACTAAAACTAGCGTCGTGTTTTGCGTTAGACACAGAAACCACGAGTCTTGATTCAATGCAAGCAAAATTGGTGGGGTTATCGGTTGCCGTTGGAGCTAACGAAGCCGCCTATATCCCTTTGGCACATGATTATTTAGGTGCGCCTTCTCAGCTCGATAAAAACTGGGTATTGCAACAACTCAAACCCCTATTAACGGACCCTAAAAAAATAATTGTAGGTCAAAATCTCAAATACGACATCAAAGTGCTGAAACACGATGGAGTGGAATTAGAAGGTCAATTATTTGATACTTTATTAGAGTCGTATGTACTCAATAATGCCAGTTTGCGCCATGATTTAGATACCTTGGCGTTTAAATATTTAGCTCACACCATGATTACATTCGAAGATGTTGCCGGCAAAGGTTCTAAACAGTTAACGTTTAATCAGGTGCCGCTCGAGCAAGCAGGCCCGTATGCTTGTGAAGATGCGGATATCACTTTGCAATTGCATCAAACACTGATGTCTTTGATAAAAAAACATTCTTGTTATGAGAAAGTATTAACGGAAATCGAACTGCCGCTGATGCCTATTTTAGCACGCATGGAATATAACGGGGTTTTAATTGATGTTCGCATGTTAAAGGAACAGAGCAAATATTTACAGAGTGAGATTGAAAAATTACAAGAAGAAATTTATAGATTATCGGGTGAGGACTTTAATATCGATTCACCTAAACAATTGCAAGCGATATTATTTGATAAATTAAAATTGCCAATTCTAAAGAAAACCCCCAAAGGCCAACCTTCCACTGCAGAAGCGGTAATGCAGGAATTAGCACTGGATTTTCCACTGCCGAAACTGATTTTAAATTATCGCAGTCTAGCAAAAATAAAATCAACCTATACCGACCGCTTGCCTGAACAGATTAATCCAAAAACTAAGCGAGTGCATACGCATTATAATCAAGCGGTGACGAGCACAGGGCGACTGTCATCAAACAATCCTAATTTACAAAATATACCGGTGCGGTCTGAGCAAGGCCGAAAAATCAGGCAAGCGTTTATTGCGCCGAAAGGTTGTCAGATATTGGCTGCGGATTATTCACAAGTAGAGCTTCGAATCATGGCTCATTTATCGCAAGATGAAGGGTTATTAAAGGCGTTTAAACAAAACCAAGATATTCATCGTGCTACAGCGGGAGAAGTCTTTGCGGTTAAATTAGAAGATGTATCGCAAGAGCAGAGGCGCCGAGCAAAAGCGATTAATTTTGGATTAATCTACGGCATGTCGAGTTTTGGTCTTTCTCGACAATTAGGCATTAGCCAGGAACATGCACAAGGTTATATTGATATTTATTTTTCGCGTTATCCTCGCGTTCATGAATATATGGAAAAAGCGCGCAACCAAGCACGCGAGCAAGGTTATGTTGAAACGATGTTTGGTCGGCGACTCTTTATTCCAGATATAAAAGCCTCGAATTTACAACGTCGTCGTGCTGCCGAGCGTGCTGCTATTAACGCCCCACTGCAAGGTAGCGCGGCCGATATGATTAAATTAGCCATGATTGCCATCGACCGTTGGTTATTAACCAGTAAGATTGAGGCTAAAATGATTATGCAAGTGCATGATGAGCTTGTCTTTGAAGTGGCTAAAAAGGATTTAAACGAAGCCAAACAGCAAATTCAGCATGATATGGAAAATGCAGTTCGACTTTCAATTCCACTCGTTGTGGATATTGGGGTGGGTGATAATTGGGATTTGGCGCATTAAAAAATGCGGTTACAAAGTGGCACATGCGGAGAATAATAGCTATAATCTCATTAAATAATGCGGAGATTATGCGATGTATATCTATGATCGTCCAGTTCCCGCTTTCGCGGGAATGACGTGTCGCGTTCTCAGGAATGACGTATTGCTAATATAAACTGCAGCAACAACTGTTTTTTACACCCACAACTAACGTGTGCTGATTAAAATATATTTTTTCAACTTTGATTTTTTTATGTTGATTGGCATCTAGAAACTTTTTTATATTTTCAACAGTATTCTTCTTCTCTGGGGGATTAAAGATTGAATTTCCAGCCGGATGCGCTCGCATGATTGTGCCCTCTATGGTTGTGTCAGTATCGTATCAAATTAAACAATCTGGTCTTAACCTTCAATACCGTGTTTTAGAATCACAAACCCTAAAATAGTTGCATTTATCAAAATAAATTCTATACTCGATTCTAAATAAAAAAGTAACTGCTCACACCACGTCATCCCGCGGCTTGTCTCGTCATCCCGCGGCTTGACCGCGGGATCCATAACGCACTGCGTGAGTTGGCGCGCAACACGCGCCTGGATTCCGGCTTTCGCCACAATGACGGGTGAGTAGTTACATAAAAAAGAGAGAAACCATGGATATTAATATCATTTGGAAGGGGCCTGCTGCTTTGGGTGAGGGCCCAATGTGGCATGTGCAACAACAAAAACTCTATTGGATCGATATTGCAAAACCCACACTGCATGAACTGGATCCAAACAATAATGAACATCGAAGTTGGAAAATGCCGGATATCATAGGTGCCATTGCCCCAAGAGCGAATGGTGGGTTAGTGGCCTCGATGGGCGATAGTGTCGTCGGTATTGATTTGCCCTCTGGTGAAATCACTCCGATCGTTAAAGTCATTTCTGGCCGAGGTGATTTGCGTTTAAACGATGGCAAATGTGATCGCTTGGGACGCTATTGGATTGGAGTGGCCAATTTAGATGTTAAACATCCAAAAGGTGGTTTGTTTCGATTAAATCCAGATGGCCAATTAACACAAATGGAAAGTGGTATTACCATTTCTAATGGCTTAGGCTGGAGTCCGGATAATAAAACATTTTATTATACGAATGGACTTGAATATATTATTTATCAATATGATTTTGATTTAGAAACGGGTGAGATCAGCAATCGCCGAACATTTGTAAAGCTCGAAAAAAGCGAGGTGGAACCGGATGGTTTAACGGTTGATAGTGAGGGCTTTGTTTGGGCTGCGCAATATAATGGAGGAAAAATAGTTCGATATTCGCCGAATGGCACAATTGATCGCGAAATTATTATACCTGTAAAACGTCCGACCAGTTGCATATTTGGCGGTGCAAATTTAGATAGACTTTATGTTACGTCTTGTTCGCGAGACATTACCGAAACTACAACCTTACCGCCACCAGCAGGTGCTTTATTTGCAATCGATGTTGGTATAAAAGGCTTGCCAGAGCCTGTGTTTCAGGGCTAAATTTACTTCCTTAAAAATCAACAAGTTGCTGTTTCACCTACATTTAATGCTAATTCTAACTACTCACCAAAGTATTTTCTAACCCAAAAATAAGCCGGAAACAGGCCTCTCAAAATGTTAAAAGTGTAGACAAATCAATCATAATCTTCTATTGTGTCAGAACATAATAACGAATGATAAACAGAGGCACAGAATCATGAAACCACTTAAGCGCGTTAAAAACACTGCCTTAGTAGCGGCTTCCTTATTTTTGATTTCTTATTCAATTTTAGGCTATTCAGCTACAGATGTTTCGGCCGATTATACGGCTATTATTAAGATTAATAATCAGTCAGGAAATAAGCTGAATTTTGAGCCTAGAGATAGACAGAATTTCAAAAGACCAGCATTGTGCACCTCTATTCTGCCAGGAAAAAGCTGCACAATTACACTCAAGTTTAGCAATCATTCAAACAATTGGGAAAACACTGTTTATAAATATAGATTTAAACTTGTTAATGATGACAATAAAAATCAATCTAATGTTTACCACCTCCAAGGTTGTAACGTCGGTTGGAGCGATTCAAGAAGGCACGTCAGCTGTGGATTTACTATTTTTAAACCTGATTGCACGCTTCAAGGAAACCCTAAACGTGTATATGGTCAAGTGGTTCCCCTGGAATTCAGTCGAGCTCAGCGCCCATATTATTTTTCAGACAGTATTGTTAAGAAATGTTCTATTAAAACAAATACAGTCTCGTATCGTTTAACAATACGATAAACACATTATGGGACTTGTCATGTGGGTGAACAGCTAAATTATTATGGTAACCAGGAAAAGATATTTCTTTCTCGCAATAGATGCAAAACAAAACAGACTAGTTTTTGCTGCATCCCACTCTACTCAACCGTAACCGACTTCGCAAGATTACGCGGCTGATCAACATCGGTGCCTTTTAAAATAGCAATATGATAAGACAATAATTGCAACGGAATAGTGTATGCAATTGGGCTTAATGCTTCTGGGATAGCAGGCATTTTAATTAAGGTGCTGTTGTCATTTGTTTTCCAATCAATCCCGTCTTCCGCGAAAATATAGAGTTCGCCCCCGCGCGCTTGAACCTCTTGAACGTTTGATTCGAGTTTTTCGAGAAGCGCATTGTTTGGAGCGATGACAATCACAGGCATGTTTTCATCGACTAGCGCTAACGGCCCGTGTTTCAATTCTCCTGCCGGATAAGATTCCGCATGCACATAAGAGATTTCTTTTAATTTTAAAGCGCCTTCCATAGCGATTGGATAGAGTTCCCCACGGCCTAAAAATAAAGCATGTTGTTTGTTTGCAAAGCGTTTGGATATTCGTTTAATCGTTTTATCTAAGGTTAAAATTTCTTGAACCAAAGCAGGTAGACGTCGTAATGTTTGAGTCACATGCTTGGCCGTTGTTTTTGAGAGCTTATTATATTGCCCTAATGCTAAAGATAATAACAACAAAGCAGTGAGTTGTGCAGTAAATGTTTTGGTAGCTGCCACACCAATTTCAGTTCCAGCTCGGGTCAGAAACACTAAATCTGTTTCACGCATTAAAGAGCTTTCTGGAACATTACAGATACCAAGCGTTGCCGCATAGCCTGCATTTTTGGCTTGCCTGATAGCTGCGAGTGTATCAGCTGTTTCTCCTGATTGTGATAATGCAACGAATAGGCAATCCGGTTCGACAACAGTGTTGCGATAACGTTGTTCACTTGCAATTTCAGTGTGACAAGGAATGCCTGCAAGAGCTTCCATCCAATGTGCTCCGACTAAACCCGCATGATAACTGGTGCCGCAGGCCACAATTTTCATGCGCTTAATTCGTTTGAACAGTTCCTCAGCACGAAAACCAAATATTTGCGAAGCGACGTGATTACCGCTGACATGTCCGTCGAGAGTTTCTGATAAGGCTTTGGGCTGATCAAAGATTTCTTTTAACATAAAGTGACGAAATTTTCCTTTTCGGGTCACGTCTGAATGAGCGCTTGATTTATGAACTTGACGCTCTACTTTTTTATTTTGACTGTCGAATAAATCAATTTGATTAATATTTACTTTTGCGATATCGCCTTCTTCAAGGTAAATAAATCGTTGCGTGACGGGCAATAGGGCGAGTTGATCGGAGGCAATAAAATTTTCGCCAATGCCTAAACCGATGACTAAAGGGCTGCCACGTCGTATGGCATATAAAGTATCAGGCTCTAGGTGACTGATCACACCGAGTGCGTAAGCGCCTTTTAATTCCTTTTGAGTGTGTTGAATGGCATGAGTCATGTCTTGATGGGTTTGCCAGTGATAGTGAATCAAATGACAAATCACTTCGGTGTCGGTTTCAGAATGAAATTGGTAACCAAGCGCAGTGAGCTTGCCTCGTAATTGTTCATGATTTTCGATAATGCCGTTGTGAACCACGCCGACTTCTTGTTGTGAACAATGAGGGTGTGCATTGGCTTCGGTCGGTTGTCCGTGAGTAGCCCAGCGAGTGTGAGCAATTCCAATTCGGCCAGTGATGGGGTTGGCGCTCAATGCCTCATCCAGTTTAGCCACTTTACCCAATACGCGCCGGCGATCGATCTCTTGTTGTTCATTAATCAGGGCTATTCCTGCAGAGTCATAGCCTCGATATTCCAAGCGTTTTAAACCTTCCAAAAGAATTTGCACAACATCACGCTGCGCAATTGCTCCAACAATTCCACACATCTTGTTCTATCCTCTCCTAATTGTTCTGCCATTGCAGACGTTAGCATCTTGTTGGAGTGAGATCAAATGAGAGGGCAAATCGCAGTCGAACCACTGTATTGAAGTAGCATTTGGCAGCGGGTAGTGTATTGAAGAGAACTTTAGCAAGATTGAAATCGCCTTTGACAGAAATTAAAACGAATTGTCGAAGGTGTGAATCAACTTGATTGAAATGAACTCTACTCGCCAATGAAAATCGTGTGACGGAATTGTTTTGCATAATTAAGTAAGTTTTTTAATTATAGAATCCAAACCCGCCACGCCTCTCAACGATGCGGACCTCGGCGGGTTATTTTAGTTAGGCATGGAATTTACTTGCTTACCATCCAAGGCGGGAAGTAGCCATGCTCGCCTTTTGCATTGCCCTTTGAATCCCCAACACTTTCCCGTTATCATAAGCCTCCTACGTTATACGTAATAACTCACACAATCCAACAAAGGGTGAAATCTGATGTTATCACGCCGCGAACTAGCCAATGCGATTCGAATGTTGTCGGTGGATGCTGTTCAACTCGCCAACTCAGGCCACCCTGGGATGCCGATGGGTATGGCTGATATTGCCGAAGTGCTCTGGCGTGACTTTCTTAAATTTAATCCAAACCATCCGAACTGGCCTGATCGTGATCGATTTATGCTATCCAACGGTCATGGTGCGATGCTGCATTATGCGCTATTGCATTTAACGGGTTATGCGCTTTCCATCAATGACATTAAACAATTTCGACAGCTGCATTCCAAAACCCCAGGTCATCCTGAGTATGGTGATACCCCAGGCATTGAAACGACTACCGGCCCCTTAGGCCAGGGCTTAGCCAATGGAGTCGGCATGGCCATTGCCGAGCAGAGCTTGGCGGCTCATTTTAATCGAGACCACCTGAACCTTGTGGATCACCACACCTATGTGTTTGCAGGTGATGGCTGCTTAATGGAAGGCATTTCTCATGAAGTTTGTTCGCTGGCGGGGACGCTAGGTTTGGGCAAGTTGATCGTATTTTATGATGACAACGGCATTTCGATTGACGGTGATGTGACAGGCTGGTTTACTGATAATACCCCCGAACGCTTTAGAGCATATCATTGGCACGTGATTGAAAATGTCGATGGTCATGATGCAGAGGCCGTTTATCAAGCCATTAAACAAGCACGTGATGTCACTGACAAGCCGAGTATCATCTGCTGTAAGACTACCATCGGCTATGGTTCGCCTAATTTAGCGGGAACAGCCGTAACTCATGGGGCGCCATTGGGCGAAGCAGAAGTCGCATTGGTTCGCCAACAGCTCAATTGGCCGCATCCGCCTTTTGAAATTCCAGCTGAAATTTATGCCACTTGGGATGCTCGGGAGAAAGGATCCGAACTGGAAAATCGTTGGAATGAAACGTGGGCGGAATATCAAGCCGCTTATCCTGAATTGGCCGCTGAATTTATACGTCGTCAACAAGGCGAATTGCCGAAAGCCTGGAATGAGATCACGAAAGAAATGATGATCTCTATGTTATCGGACAAAAAAGACATGGCCACGCGCAAGTCTTCCTTACAAGTCTTAAATCAGTATGCACCATTATTACCTGAATTAATTGGAGGCTCTGCGGATTTATCAGGATCAAATTGCACACAATGGAAAGATGCTAAGCTTCTCAGTCAAAGCCAACGCGATGGCAATTATATTGAATACGGCGTGCGTGAATTTGGAATGTCAGCCATTTTAAATGGTTTGGCATTGCACGGTGGCTTTATTCCATTTGGCGGTACGTTTTTAGTTTTTAGTGATTATGCGCGCAATGCCGTTCGACTTTCAGCACTGATGAAACAGCGTGTCATTTTCGTATATTCGCACGACTCCATAGGATTAGGTGAAGATGGCCCGACTCATCAACCGATTGAGCATATTGCCATGCTTCGAATGACACCGGGATTAAACGTTTGGCGTCCTTGTGATTTGGTCGAAACCGCGTGTGCTTGGCAGCATATTGTTTCTCATCAGGGCCCCAGTTGTTTATTGTTGTCACGACAAAATGTCCCTCAACAGCAGCATGATCAACGGATGGTTTCTAATATCGCAAAGGGGGGTTATGTTATTTTTGATGGCGGTGATCCCATTGAAAGTATTATTATTGCGACAGGCTCCGAAGTAGCGCTCGCTGTTTCAGCAGCAAAATCATTGCAGGAAGAAGGGGTTTATGTGCGTGTGGTCTCGATGCCGTGTTGCGAAGTGTTTAAAGCCCAAGATCCTGATTACCAAGCGATGGTGTTACCTGATCATATTAACGTGCGAGTTGCGGTGGAAGCGGGTGTTAAAGATTATTGGTATCAATTTGTTGGCCGAAACGGTAAGGTCATCGGTTTAGATCGCTTCGGTGCTTCGGCGCCTTATCAAAAGATTTATCAAGAGGTTGGCTTGAGTGCCGATCATATTAAAAAAGCGGTCCAAGGGCTGTTATTATTTTTATAATTATTCAGCATAGTTGCGCGCGAAATAAATTCGCGTTTGCATTTAAGGGGGAGACTATTTATGACAACTAAAATTGCAATTAACGGTTACGGTCGAATTGGTCGTAATATTGTGCGAGCACTGTATCAATCGACTCACCAAAAAGACATCCAACTCGTTGCACTCAACGATTTAGGCGACATTAACATTAATGCTCATCTCACTAAATACGATAGTGTGCATGGGCGTTTTCCAGGTGAGGTTTCAACTGAAGGCGATTATTTAATCATTAATGGCGATAAAATTCGGGTGCTCGCACAACGCGATCCAAAGCAGTTACCCTGGGGTGAATTGGATGTTGATGTCGTCTTAGAGTGTACAGGTTTTTTTGCCAGTCGTGAAAAAGCAGCCGTTCACTTAGAAGCGGGTGCAAAGAAAGTGTTAATTTCTGCGCCGGCGGGTAATGATTTACCCACGGTTGTGTATGGGGTTAACCATTCTATTATTAAATCCAGTGACACCATTGTTTCAAATGCCTCATGCACAACAAATTGTTTAGCACCACTCGTTCAGCCGTTGCATGAAGCGCTCGGAGTTAAATCAGGGTTAATGACCACCGTACATGCTTATACCAATGATCAAAAACTCACGGATAGTTATCACAGCGATTTGCGTCGTGCGCGTTCTGCAACTCAATCAATGATTCCAACAAAAACCGGTGCTGCCGCGGCAGTGGGTTTGGTGTTGCCTGAATTAAAAGGTAAGCTAGATGGTTATGCCATTCGAGTGCCGACGATTAATGTGTCTATTGTTGATTTAACGTTCGAATCCGAGACGCCAACCACGGTTGATGAGATTCATCAAATTATTCTTTCGGCAGCGACCGGGCCTCTAAAAGGTGTGTTGGATTTTAATGATGAACCGTTAGTATCGATTGATTTTAACGGTAATCCAGCCTCGTCAACTTACGATGCTGCACAAACCCGAGTGATTGGTGATTTAATTAAAGTTGTGTCCTGGTATGACAACGAATGGGGTTTTTCTAATCGTATGCTCGATGTCGTGGGCGTGATGGGGGCTTAAATTTTGGGGAATAAATTGCCTTTAATCATGACCGATTTAGAACTCGCTAACAAACGTGTATTAATTCGTGAAGATTTTAATGTGCCGATGAAAGCGGGCCGCATTGTTGATGATGAACGAATTAAACGCGCACTGCCGGGTATTCAAGCAGCGATTTCACAAAATGCCCGAGTGATTTTGTTGTCGCATTTAGGTCGTCCCGAAGCAGGGCATTACGATCCGAAATTTTCGTTAGAGCCAGTTGCTGCGGTATTAGCTGAATTATTGAAGCAGCCTGTTATGTTTATTAAAGATTGGTTGGACGGCGTCTCAGTTTCGCCGGGTCAGGTCGTGCTCTGTGAGAATGTGCGATTTAATCGCGGTGAGGAAAACAATGATTCCGAGCTCGCAAAGCGAATGGCTAAACTCTGCGACATTTTTGTAATGGATGCTTTTGCCACAGCACACAGAGTGCAAGCATCTACGGTGGGTGTCGCCGAGTATGCGCCCATTGCTTGTGCTGGGCCATTATTATCAGCAGAAATACAAGCTTTATCACAGGCGCTCGATAATCCTAAATTACCTTTGGTTGCGATAGTGGGTGGCTCTAAAGTGTCGACTAAAATTGCTCTGCTGGGTCATTTAATTGAAAAAGTCGATCAACTTATTGTAGGAGGTGGTATTGCCAATACATTTTTGGCGGCTCAAGGTTATCCCATCGGACAATCATTATATGAAGCCGATTGGATTGAAAAAACGAAACGGTTATTAACTGAAGCCGCATCAAAAGGTGTTACTATTGTGATACCGCAGGATGTGAGAGTGGCTACCGAGTTTTCATCACAAGCAAAAGCGACGATAAAAGGCGTCGATGAAGTCAATGATAATGAATTAATCTTGGATGTGGGTCCAAAAACAGCGGGAACTTATCAACAATTACTTGCCAATGCAGCAACGATTGTATGGAATGGCCCCATTGGTGTTTTTGAATTTCCCGCTTTTAGCCAAGGCACACAAGCATTAGCAAATGCCATTGCTGATAGTGCTGCTTATTCTATCGCGGGTGGTGGCGATACGCTTGCGGTACTTTCAGAATTTAATGTCGCGGATAAAATGTCTTATGTCAGCACAGGCGGCGGTGCTTTTTTAAGTTATTTACAAGGCGAGACATTACCTGCAATCAAAATTTTACAACAACGAGCAAACACTTATGACACAGCATAATCACTATATGCAACGACGCACTAAAATCATTGCAACCTTAGGGCCTGCAACGGATGATCCTGTGATGTTAAACAAGATTATAAAAGAAGGTGTTAATCTTGTTCGTCTTAATTTTTCTCATGATTCTCACGAGGCTCATGCTAAACGCATTGCGGCTGTGCGCGATATTATGAAAAAAACACATCGTATCGTCGGCATATTAGCGGATTTACAAGGCCCGAAAATACGTATTGCGAGTTTTAAATCCGGTAAAATAATATTGCAACCAGGTGATGCTTTTATTTTAGATGCAAAACTAGCCTCTGATGCTGGTGATGAACAACAAGTTGGTATTGATTATAAAGAGCTACCACAGGATGTCAGTGAAGGTGATACTTTGTTATTAGATGACGGCCGCATTAATTTGTCGGTAGAAAAAGTCAAGCGCTCAAAAATTTATTGCCGCGTGGTCGTTGGCGGTGAATTATCGAATCATAAAGGGATTAATCGTCAAGGTGGGGGATTATCCGCCAAGGCGTTAACGGATAAAGACAAGGCGGATTTACAATTTGCGATCGAGCTAAAAGTCGATTATATTGCCGTGTCTTTTCCACGTAATGCTCATGATATTGAGGAATCTCGCAGTTTAATTCAAAAGCATAAGGGCAGTGCGGGCATTATCGCTAAAATTGAACGCGCTGAAGCGGTTGCCGATATCGATGCAATTATTTCAGCATCGGATGCTGTGATGGTGGCTCGTGGTGATTTAGCGGTTGAAATTGGTGATGCCGAAGTGCCACCCGTTCAGAAGAAAATCATTTTACATGCACGTAAACTCGATAAACCTGTCATTATTGCCACACAAATGATGGAATCGATGATTCACAGTAGTGTGCCAACACGTGCTGAGGTTTCCGATGTCGCCAATGCCGTTATAGATCGAACGGATGCCGTGATGCTATCTGCAGAAACAGCAGTGGGCGATTATCCAGATAAAGTCGTCGAAGCGATGGCGCGAGTGTGCCTTGTCGCCGAACAGCAAATGCGTGATTTGCGTCACGAACAGCGCGTTGAAATGCGTTTTAAACGTGTCGATGAAGCGATTGCATTAGCCACTATTTATACTGCGAATCATTTAGATATCGCCGCGATTATTGCACTCACAGAAAGCGGTAGAACGGCTTTGTGGATGTCGCGAGTTAAAACGTCCATGCCTATTTATGGTTTAAGCCGTTATGGGGAAACCTTAGGAAAGATGACATTATATCGCGGTGTTTATCCGGTTTTATTTGATGTGACACAATGCACGCATGCTGAAGTGAATCGTAAATCAATTGCAATCATGGAAGAGCATCGTGTGTTGCACAAAGGCGATTTAGTGATTTTAACTAAAGGTGATCATCTGGGTGTTGGTGGGGGTGCTAATGCGATGAAGATTTTGAAAGTGGGCGATGTGTTGTAGCGGTGCAAGTCGATAGTGTGACGTCATCCCCGCGAAAGCGGAGCTCGCCGTCTCTCCCCGTGAATGATGCACGCCATTCGCGCGAGTGAGGTACGCCATTCGCGCGAACGCGAGTTTGCCGTCATCCCCCGCGAAAGCGGGGGATTCAGTGATTTATCTAAAAATAACAATTTTTTGATGTTTCGATAAATCACTGGATTTTGAATAACTGGATCCCCGCTTTCGCGGGGATGACGATGAGCACCACTTGTGCTGGGATGACAGAGGATAAATAGATGAATTGGACTGCATTACTTTTTTTAGTTGCCGGCGCACTATTCGCCTGGTTAGCCATTCGTATGATTCGACAGAATCCAAAAGCCTTTACTAAGAAAAAATTTTCTCAGAGCGCTTACACGCTGGGTTTGTTAACTTTAATGATCATCGCCGTCGTAGCGTTTTTGGTGTTTTTATTGCGAAATTGATCTGCGCACCAGTTACAAGTATTGTCTGCGTTGCAAGATTTAGTTGGGCAGATCCCACTTTTCACCCCAAACGGGTATACCAAAATCATCCTCCCCGTGTATAATTTGCAAAGATTTCTCTGAAACCCGGCCATGCTATCAACAAGGGAGAGCTCGTTATGTTAATTTCAATGCGCCAATTATTAGACCATGCTGCTGAACACAGTTATGGTGTTCCAGCCTTTAATGTCAATAACTTAGAGCAAATGCGTGCCATTATGGAGGCTGCTGATGAAACTAGTAGTCCAGTGATAGTGCAAGCCTCAGCAGGGGCGCGTCAATATGCAGGCCCTCCGTTTATCCGAAGCTTAATGCAAGCGGCGCTAGAAGAATGGCCGCATATTCCAGTGTGTATGCACCAAGATCATGGGGCTTCCCCTGCGGTTTGTCAGCGTTCGATTCAATTAGGCTTCAGCTCGGTGATGATGGATGGTTCATTAAAAGAAGATATGAAAACGCCATCGGATTACGATTATAATGTGGCGGCAACCTCGCTTACGGTTCGGATGGCACATTCCTGTGGCGTATCTGTCGAAGGAGAGCTTGGGGTTCTCGGCTCCTTGGAAACTAAGCAAGCGGCTGATGAAGATGGTTCGGGTGCTGAAGGGATATTATCTCATGAGCAACTATTAACGGACCCAGAACAAGCCGCACAATTTGTGAAAGATACTAAAGTGGATGCCTTAGCGATTGCCATAGGTACCAGTCACGGTGCTTATAAATTTACTCGCCCCCCAACGGGCGATATTTTAGCGATAGATCGCATCAAAGCGATTAATCAACGCATTCCAGATACTCATTTAGTCATGCATGGTTCTTCATCTGTGCCCCAAGATTGGTTGGCGGTGATTAATGAATTTGGTGGCGAAATCCCTGAAACCTACGGCGTTCCTGTCGAAGAAATTCAAGAAGGCATTCGCCATGGTGTGCGCAAAGTGAATATCGATACCGATTTACGATTAGCGTCAACAGGCGCAATTCGCCGTTATTTAAGTCAAAACAAAGCTGTTTTTGATCCTCGAAAATATTTGGGAGAAGCGTTAGTCGCCATGCGCGACATTTGCAAAGCACGCTATCAGGCGTTTGGAACGGCAGGGCAGGCGGATAAAATTAAAATTATCTCATTAGAAAATATGGCTGGGCGTTATCAAGCTGGTGAGTTAGTCCCTAGAGTGCAATGATAGATTCATAGTAACTGCTCACACCTCGTCATCCCGCGGTTTACTCCGTCATCCCGTGGTTTGACCTCGTCATCCCGCGGCTTGACCTCGTCATCCCGCGGCTTGACCGCGGGATCCACAACGCACTGCGTGAGTTGGCGCGCAAAACGCGCCTGGATTCCGACTTTCGCCACAATGACGGGCGAGTAGTTACGATTCATAATGATGTCGCGTGCCCATTTTCTTGTGGTATACTTCATCCCCCTTATTGATTGAGCTAGGTTTAATGGCAACTCAATTTTTCTATCAGAATGCTACGTTTCTAAAGAGTGCTGCGAAGCTTGAACAATTACCACAAGATTCCGGCTGGGAAGTGGCTTTTATTGGTCGCTCCAATGCTGGTAAGTCCAGCGCATTAAATACGATCACTGGGATCAAAGGTTTAGCACGAACGAGTGCAACTCCTGGGCGCACCCAGATGATTAATCTGTTTACACTCGATGATCAGCGACGTTTGGTGGACTTGCCGGGTTACGGTTATGCTAAGGCTCCGCGTGTCATTAAAGAACGGTGGGAGCAAAATACCAATAAGTACTTAGAAACCCGCCAATGCTTGCGTGGCTTAGTGCTCATTATGGATATTCGCCATCCGCTTAAAGAGATTGATCAGGAGCTTATTGCTTGGGCTGTAAAGTGTGAAGTGCCGCTACACATCCTGTTAACAAAAGCCGATAAACTAAAATCAGCCCCAGCCCGAAGCACCTTCAAGAAAGTAGAAGAGGCCTTGAACGTTTATGGAAATCGCATCAGCCTCCAGTTGTTTTCATCGAATGACCGCACTGGGCTGGAAGAAGCTCGAGAACGGTTGGATGGCTGGTTATCGTCCTAATATTCATAGCAATCATAGTAAATCCTTGTAAGCTGTCGTAATATGCTCTGAAAGTATGGAGCTTGGCGGATGAATCCAGCAGCAAAACACACCTACGCCAAAACAGAAGTGAGCAAGTGGCCTATCCCTAATCATTGGGATGCCGTGGCGTTGTTGTTAGTGCTTGCGATTATTTTAGCGCTGGGTTATGCCGCTAGTACCATGCTGGGTAGTTATCAGCCTGGTCAGGCGCCTGCGATCACCTTAGATCCAAATCGATTGCCCTATTATGCTTTGCACACCGTGTTGCGGATGTTTATCGCACTGGGTTGTTCTTTGTTATTTACCTTTATTTTTGGAACATGGGCTGCGAAAAGTCCGCGCGCTGAACGCATTATCATTCCGATGATCGATATTCTACAATCGGTGCCTGTTTTAGGTTTTCTAACTATATCCATGGTCAGCTTTATTGCGTTATTTCCGAATAGTTTATTTGGAGCCGAGTGTGCGGCGATATTTGCAATCTTTACCGCGCAGGTTTGGAATATGACATTGAGTCTTTATCAAAGCTTGCGAATGGTGCCGAAGGAATTAAAAGAAGCGGCTGATGTTTTTCAACTGTCTGCATGGGCGTGTTATTGGCGTATTGAAGTTCCTTTTGCCATGCCGGGTTTATTGTGGAACACCATGATGTCGATGTCCAGCAGTTGGATTTTTTTGGTGGCAGCCGAAGCCATTACTGTGGCTCATCACGAAATATTATTGCCGGGAATTGGTTCTTATATTTTTGTTGCCATTCAACAAGCGAATATGCAAGCGATTGGTTATGTTATTTTAGCGATGTTTATCGTGATTGTATTGTATGATCAATTATTATTTCGCCCATTAGTAGCTTGGGCTGATAAATTTAAAGCAGAAGAAACGGCAAGCGAAGTCGTTGCTGAATCGTGGGTGCTAGCACTTTTTCAACGGACTCGATTATTTCTTTTTATCGGCAGATCCTTGTCGATTATAAAAGATGTCTTTATTAATGCGAGTGTGTTTCGTAAACGGGAAGAGCGCAGACGATATGTGGAACCTAATTTAGCATTGAGACGTTTATTAGTGGCAGCCTGGTATGTCTTATTGCTGGCGGTAATTGCCGTTTCGGTATTTATTTTATTTCGTTTTATTTTCGATGCGGTTCCATTGCATGAAGTGCCTCACGTTTTTTATTTGGGATTAATCACTGCCATCCGAGTGATGATCTTAATTGTGATAAGCTCATTGATTTGGGTGCCGATTGGCGTATGGATTGGGCTTAATCCACGGGTGTCGCAAATCGTGCAACCCGTTGCTCAGTTCTTAGCAGCTTTTCCAGCCTATTTATTATTCCCATTAGTGGTTTTAGCGATTATCAAATATAAACTCAATGTCAATATTTGGACTTCACCATTAATGATTTTGGGTACGCAATGGTATATTTTATTTAATGTCATTGCAGGTACAATGGCGTTACCTAAAAATTTGAGACAAGCAGCTGGCACCATTAATGTGAAAGGCTGGTTGTGGTGGAAGCGCTTAATTTTACCGGGTATTTTTCCTTATTATGTTACCGGCGCAATAACGGCAGCGGGTGGTGCTTGGAATATCAGCATTATTGCCGAAGCGGTGAGTTGGGGAAATATTCATTTATATGCGACAGGCATTGGTGCTTATATTGCGAAGACTGCCACACAAGGTGATTTTCAACGTGAGACATTGGCTATTGTGATTATGTCTTTGTACGTGTTAGTGATTAATCGTTTTATTTGGCGCCCGCTTTATAATATGGCGGAGCGGCGATTTCAGTTGTGAGGAAAACCATGGCTACAAAAAATAGTGAACATCATGATGTCATCGTCGTGAAAGATATTAAAAAATCCTTTAAAAAACCGGGCTCACGAGAGTTGTTGGTACTGGATCATGTTAATTTTTCAATTCGTAAAGGTGAGATCATTGCCTTACTTGGTAAATCCGGATCTGGAAAATCGACATTATTGCGAATCATCGCGGGCTTAATTAAGTCGAGTGCAGGCGAAGTGATGTATCATGACCAACCCATTAAAAAGCCTGTGCCGGGTCTGACCATGGTCTTTCAACATTTTGCATTATTACCCTGGTTGACGGTTCTCGAAAATGTTGAGTTGGGGTTGGAAGCGCAAGGTGTCCCTCGTCACGAAAGGCGAAAGCGAGCAGTGGCTGCTATTGACGTGGTTGGTATCGATGGATTCGAGTCGGCTTACCCAAAAGAATTATCCGGTGGCATGTCGCAGCGAGTGGGCATTGCCAGAGCGCTGGTTGTTGATCCGGAAATTTTATTAATGGATGAACCTTTTTCTGCATTAGATGTGTTAACCGCAGATAATTTACGCGGTGATTTAATTGACATTTGGCATTCAGAGAAAACCAATATAAAAGGTATTTTATTGGTGACACATAATATCGAAGAAGCGGCGATGTTAGCGGATCGTATTTTGGTATTTTCGAATAACCCCGGTTTTGTTCGCGCTGAAATTAATGTCGAGATGCCGCATCCGCGTAGTGAACAAGATCCAAAATTCAGAGCATTGGTCGATCAAATTTACACGTTAATGACAACACCCACCGAAGCTGCTGTTCCTGTAGCCGGCGGGCGTTATAAAACCATTGGACTAGGCTATCGCCTACCTAAAGTTGAAATTTCAGAAATTATGGGATTGATTGAGACGCTTGCTTCATCGGAATATAAAGATAAAGTGGATTTGCCAGAGCTTGCAGAAGATCTGCATTTGGAAATTGACGATTTATTTCCCATTACCGAAGCATTAGAAATATTACGCTTTGCCAGTGTTTCTGAAGGTGATATCGAGCTGACAGAGCAAGGAAAAATGTTGGCAGAAGCCGATATTTTAGAACGTAAAAAAATATTTACCGCTCACTTAGTCAGTTATGTCCCATTTGTTCGACATGTACGCCGAGTGTTAGACGAACGCCCCGAACAACG
>SDBV01000188.1_pt1 | contig 81449 bp, 69 predicted proteins | sample 2277081 | NCBI WGS metagenome assembly SDBV01 (sample SAMN10402039, study PRJNA504765) | marine sediment metagenome | isolation source: marine sediment core GS10_PC15, 223 cmbsf | place: Arctic Ocean: Southern Knipovich Ridge | collected 2010
ATTATCAGGTCTGCCCCGGCCCGCTTGATGGCGGTGGTAACCTCGATCATGGCGGCCTGTTCGTCGAGCCAACCGGCGGCGGCGGCGGCCTTTAGGGCTGCATACTCGCCGCTGACGTGGTACGCCGCCAGCGGTAAGTTGAACCGGCGGCGGACATCGGCGATAACGTCCAGGTACGTGGCGGCCGGTTTGACCATGAGGATGTCGGCGCCTTCATCGACATCCGCCTGGGCTTCGAGAATCGCCTGGGACCCTGCGCGGTAGTCCATCTGATAGCTGCGCCGATCGCCGAACTGCGGAGAGCATCCGGCCGCGTCGCGGAACGGGCCGTACAAACTGGAGGCGAACTTCACCGCGTAGGACATGATCGCCGTGTTCGCAAATCCCGCTTCATCCAGGGCGGCGCGGACCGCCGCCACCTGACCGTCCATCATCGCCGATGGCGCCACGATGTCGGCGCCGGCCGCCGCGTGAGACACGCCCGTCTGCGCCAGCAGCTCAAGCGTCGCGTCGTTGTCGATCCGGACCGTCCCGTCGGGATCCTTGGCGGGCTTGCCGCAGTGCCCGTGGTCGGTGTATTCGCACAGGCAGACGTCCGTGATAACCAGCACGTCCGGCAGTGCTTCTTTGATCATCGAGCACAGTGTCTGTACGGCCGCGTGCTCGTCCCAGGCCCCTGAGCCGGTTGCGTCCTTGCGATCGGGAATCCCGAACAGCAGGACCGCCCGGATGCCCTTGTCCGCCCAGCGGCGAACCGTCTGAAGCGCCGTGTCCTTGGAGTATTGGAACTGGCCCGGTAGGGAGGGGATTTGGCGGCGGATACTCTCGCCTTCGCACACGAACAGCGGGGCGATGAGCTGGTCGCGCGACAGGCGAGTCTCGGCGAGCATGTCTCGCAGCGTCGCACTCGATCGCAGCCGCCTAAGCCGTCTTGTCGGGAATCCCGCCGTATCCATCACCGGCCATCATACCGCCTGCGACGGAACAAGGGGAAAACGATTTGCCGTTGCAAGTTGCGGCCGGAAGCACCAGCGGGCGAGCCGCCGGAGTTTCTGAAGTGGAACAGCTATCCCACGCTGTGGAGTAATCTCATCGGCTGGCTGGCGCGAACCGGCTCGACTCATCCGGCCGCGCCCCTTGCGCGGAGTCGGTCGCCATCGGCGCCTCCGCCAGTGCCGTCACTGCGGGAAGCGCGTGACGACGTGCCAGAGAACAGGAGGGTTAAAGGTGTTGTTCTTGCAACTCAAGGGTTGCCGTAAGGGCACACTTGTGGTAATATTCAAATCGCTCCGACCTCCGCTTGGGGAAGCGGCGGAGAGGGTAAACCTTGCCTAAGGCGGCGGGTTTTATCGTGAGGGGCAGGGCGAGCGTCGCTCACGCGCCCCTACCCAAGCCCGCACGGGCTAGCTTTCAGAGCAGACTCTGCAACCTTTTTTTGCCGTTGCGCAGGTGTCGAGTTCTGCGGCAACGAACATAGAGTGGAGCCGCCGCATGAAGAACAGGAAGAGACTGTGTGCTTTCTCGTCGATCTTGGTGCAGGCCGTCTTGACGATCTGTCACGTAGGCACTGCCCAAGCGGATGTAGACTTGATTCAGACCACCGCCACCCTCTCCCAGGCGCGACACAGCTTGGCCGCTACCTCCGTCGGGGACTACGCTCTCTTTGCTGGGGGTTGGCACGGCGGCTTTGACTATAGTAATACGGTGGACATCTTCGATGGGAGTACTGGCCAGTGGTCTACCGCTACGCTCTCCCAGGCGCGGCGGGACATGGCCGCAACGTCGGTCGGAGACTACGCCTTCTTTGCGGGAGGATGGTTGGACAGCGATAGCAACAGGGTGGACATTTTCAATGGGAGTACTGGCCAGTGGTCCCTTGCCGAGCTCTCCCAGGCCCGATCTGGTTTGGCCGCAACCTCAGTCGGAGACTACGCCCTCTTTGCAGGAGGGGGGACCAGGCAAGGCAGCCCGTATAGCAACGTGGTAGACATCTTCGATGGGAGTACGGGCCAGTGGTCTACCGCTACACTCTCCCAGGCGCGATCTACCTTGGCCGCTACCTCCATTGGAGACTACGCCATCTTTGCCGGGGGGGGCACCGGGGGTGGTAGCAGCCGCAGCGATGTCGTAGACATCTTCGATGCGAGTACAGGCCAGTGGTCTGTTGCTACGCTCTCTCAGGCGCGAAACAGGCTGGCTGCGGCATCCGTCGGGGACTACGCCCTCTTTGCGGGGGGACACCTCGTCGGCAGTGGCACCAGTAGCAACGTCGTGGATATCTTCAATGTGGCTACGGGCCAGTGGTCCACTACCACGCTCTCCCAGGCGCGAGGCGGCTTGGTCGCGACGACCATTAGGGACTACGCCATCTTTGCCGGTGGATGGAAAGGTAGTCCTAGCGACGTCGTAGACATCTTCGATGCGAGTACGGGTCAGTGGTCTACCGCTACGCTCTCCCAAGTGCGAAGCGGCTTGGCCGCAACATCCGTAGGAGACCACGCCCTCTTTGCCGGTGGCTCCACCATCAATTATGCCTACAGCAACGTTGTGGACATCTACACCATCCCCGAACCCGCCATGCTGTCGCTCTTAGTGGACATTCGCCCGGGAAGCGATATAAACCCCGTCAATCTAACTTCCCGAGGCGTACTGCCCGTGGCGATCTATGGCAGCGATCAGGTCGACGTAGAACAGATCGACTTGAGCTCCCTGCTGCTGGAAGGCACAAGTCCCCGTGAGAAGGGCAAGAGCGGCAACATCGGACGGTTCGAGGATATTAACGGGGATTTAATTGTCGATCTGCTGCTTCACTTCGACATGCGGGATCTCGATGTTGACGGCACAGCCGAGCAGTTCATCCTGACCGGCGTGTTGCTCGACGGTACGGCATTGGAAGGGGCGGACTCTGTTCGAATGGTCCCGTTGGGTGATGCTAACGCCGATCTGAAGGTCGACATTCTCGACTTGACGAACCTGGCCGCCAACTGGGGCCGGAGCGGCGGGTGGCACAAGGGTGACTTCAACGATGATGGCATCGTCGATATCATCGACCTGACCGCTGTGGCCGCGAATTGGGGGTACGATGGCACGGCCAATGGCCCCATCCCCGAACCCGCGACGATGACTCTGTTGGTGCTGGGTGGGCTGGGCCTCCTTCGCCGCAAACGCGGCTACGGAACCTGAACGTTGATTCGAAGGCGTCGAAAGTAGCTTTGCTGCAGCATCTTTTCGCGTTTTGGCGCATGATATCGGGCGGCTCGGTTCGGGCCGCCCGTTTTCTTTGCCGAGGATCATCGTCCACAGTCCATATGCGTAACGACGTTATCGCCCCGCCGCACTCTTGCTCCGCCGTTCATACCGCCCGCGTCGGGCCTCAAAAGGACATCCGACGTCAAGCCAACAATAGGACAATCCCAGAGAAGGTCACTCAGCAGTTGGATCCGTACCTTGATTCAACGCCCTTGCACTGCCACTTTCGCTGACGACGCATGTTTTTTGAGGTTTATGTTTGACTACCCAAACAAATGCTCGTATACTCAATCGTCATGTTGCAGACGCGAAAGAGATTCACAGTTCGCGGCCTGACCCACAGCGCCGCCCATCACCTGCTTGCCACAGGCGAATCCATTGAACAACGAGGCTATGCGCGCGTGGCTGACATTGCCCGGAACCTCGGGATTACACGGGGTAGTGTTTCAGTGGCGATGCAATCGCTAAAAGCGGCTGGTTATGTCGAGCAGGACGAGAGCCATTTTTTCACCCTCACAGACAAAGGCCGCAGCGCGATTGCGAGCATCCGTGCCCGACACAAGGTTGTAGAGCAATTCCTCACTGAGATTCTTGGCCTGTCGCAAGAACAGTCACACCGCGAGAGTTGCCGACTGGAGTACCTAATTGAGGCGCCAACGGCTAGGCGGCTGTCTGCGCTGTTGGGGTTCTGGCGACAGAACCATCCGGATGGCGCATTGAAGGAGGCAAGCGAAGAGGAGTGTCCCGACTGCAACAATGCGGTCGACGCGCTGTGCCCCTCCTGTGGGCTGGAATGCCTAGATGACTCTTGCCCCCTTATAGAAGCCACCCCTTAGCATGTAAACAGGACAAACACTACCGCAGCGATGCCCACTGAACGAACCGACATTCGACGAACTGAGCTGCCCCAAGGCCGGCGTATCAGCCGACAGGCCCCGAAGGCTTTAGATGCGGAAAGCCTCTTTGCAGGCAGCCGCGAATTGAGAGTGATCTATAAAGGCGAAGAGTATCGTTTGCGAATCACTCGAAACGACAAACTGATTCTGACCAAATAAGTTTCCTGCCGCGGTGGGCGGCAGCACGAAGTAGCCAGCCAAGCATCGATATCCGATGCAAGCCAGCCATAACGCAACAACGAACTGGCGGGTGCGCCATCGGAGCGCCTCCAGGGAAAGGAGTTGAGCAGATGGCTGGCAACATCGTGAAGAAGCCCGGCAAAAGGCCGGGCTTTACGCTAATCGAACTACTGGTAGTCATCTCCATAATTTCACTGCTGGTTTCCATTCTCGTTCCATCCTTGGGCACAGCTATGGAATCGGCCCGAGGTGTAGTCTGTTTGGCCAACGTCAGGCGTCTGGCGATAGCCGGCCAGTTCTATCTGGCTGAAAACGAGGAGATATTTCCACCCGTTCGGATGAAGTACACTCGAGACGGCAGTGTCTTCGTCAACCAATACGGCCGGACCAAACCTAGATGGCAATGGTTCCTGGACCAAGGTATTGGTCCAGCTATTGACCCGACACCTTATGGAGCAACCTTCGGCGATACAGAGACCCGAACGATGACCAATGATTACTTCACGTGCCCATCTCTGAAAGGGGAACACGAACGGGACATACGTAACGGAGCATATGGATACAACTATCAGTACCTGGGTGATTCACGTTCTGTCAGCGACGGTCGATACACAAACTTTCCGGTCAGAGAATCGCAGATAACTTCGCCTGGTCAAACCATATTCGTTGGCGACAGTCGCGGCGGTGATCGCGAACACGGTGGGCACTCGTATACGTTAGACCCGCCGAAGCTAGCGGCCAGCAAGGGCGTGGCGAAGTTCGGGCCAACAGCTGGGAAGGACGGCCCCATTGGTCACTCGCCCGTCGAAGCCCGCCACGGTGGCAGGGGAAATGTGTCTTTCATAGATGGGCACGCCGAGAGTATCACGCTGACAAAACTCGGGTATGAACTGGATCAGAGCGGAATCGTTGTGCCTGGTGTTGGAAGCAATCGCTTATGGAGCGGGATTGCTAAGGATGAATGAAAGAGGAACACAGTTATGACAGCGAGTTTTATGGTCTTATTGAGAGAAGGTGTTGAGGCTGCCCTTATCGTGGCCATCGTCCTGGGATATCTCCGCAGAAAGGCTGCCGGAAAGGGACAAGGGTTCGTTTGGTCTGGTGTCGGATTGGCAGTGCTTGCCAGTCTCATCACCGCGGGTGCGTTCCATTGGATTGTCGGAGGCTTTACGGGACGTGCCGAGGAGATATTCGAAGGCGGACTGATGCTGGCTGCGTGCGGGGTGCTGATCTATATGGTTACCTGGACCGCCCGTGCCGCTCGAGACATCAAGGCTACTTTAACCAACCGGGTGGACAGCGCCCTGGCTAGTGGGCAGCTTCGGTCTTTGACGATGCTGGTGTTCTTTGCCGTATGGCGAGAAGGAGTTGAAACCGTGCTTTTTCTGGCGGCTCTTCCTTCGGCCAGGGGCTTTCGTGCACTGGTGGGCGCCGCTCTTGGCCTGGCCGCCGCCATCGGCATAGGTGCAGCGTACTTGAAGGCCGCCGACAAACTCAGTCTCCGCAAGTTCTTCCAGGTGACCGCAATCCTGCTCATCCTCATGGCTGCGGGACTTGGGGCGCACGGTGTTCACGAGCTTCAAGAAGCCGCGGTTATCCCAATCGTAATAGAGCACGTCTTCGACATTAACCCGACAATCCATTATGGTCCCGGGCCGGCCGTGGACGGATCTTCAGAAAGACTCGCCGAACTGAGACCGTACTTGGCCACAAAGCTGGGCAAGACAGGGCAGTTCTCCAGCAAGAGTTTCAAGCCGTATCAGGAAGCTGTAGAGGCGGGCTTTCTGTCGGCGAGCAATCCCGTCGCCTTAGCGTTCCATGAGCGAGGTGCTGTCGGGGGCCTAGCGGCGGCTGTGTTTGGGTACAACGGCAACCCGAGCCTTGTGGAATTCGTCACCTACGTCATCCTACTGGCCAGTTCGATAGTACTCTTCCGGACCCTCTCCAGAAAACGCCCTGATATGCCAACGACAATTGCTTCGCAGAACAAGTGAGCGCCGGCGGCGGAAGTATGGAGGCATGAGACCCGACACATTCACGGAGGGACCCGGCCACTTGCCAGTACCACGCCAATAAAACAATAGGTGATTGTCGCCAGTTTTTATCGCGGCAGTGCCAGCCGATGCTGGGCTGTTTATGCAAAGAGAATATCCGCGTTGGCAATGATTTCAGACATCTCCTTGCCAGTAAAGTGACCATAGCCAGCTCTCGCCGTGTCAATGATACCAAGCAACTTTCGCCTGTCTTCTTTCGTTCTCTCGGGATTGACCCAAGACGTGTCTACATAGTCGTCCGGTGACCATTCAAAGATATAAGTATCGATCGTGTGCAGACATCTGCTGTATGCCAACGCAAATCGATATTCCTTCTCGCGCTTGAACCGTAACCGTTTCTGAAATGGCGCTTCGTACATAATATTGTCCCGAGTCATTGGCTCGACTTCATCAGCATACCGGACTGGTTCATGCTTGAGAAAAATGAAAGGAGATCTCAGTCTTACCCTCTCTTTCGCATCTGTTGTTTCGAACGCCTTTGTAAGGAGTGACGAGACTCTGCTGGGCGTACTGACGATCGCTACAATGCTGTCATCGAATAGGGCCCATTCCTCCGGTGTCGGCACATCGCCACCCAAGATGGTCCAGCAACTGAGAAGGAAACATGACACTTCGCCCCCACCGCCGCCGAGGTATTTTGCTCTCATTTCATCCCGGTCACCTCTTTGCTGATCACATCCATTCGATTCAAAAAGCCTTCTGTAATGCTCCACCGAGTGCAGCAGAAATGTGCTGCCTTCAGAGAATATGCTTCTGCAGGCGGCCAAATTAACAAAACGAGCGATTCTCATTTCTGACATAAGACGAGACCACTCCCTTCGCGTGGTTTGAGGGTGTACAGACCGACATTTCCTTGTGACACTTGCCCATGACCACCGCGGGTGTTTGCGATGATTCTATCGTATCTCCAGGGCTCAGCAAGGCTGTGGTCGGAACTCATCCCCTTCGCTTCCGACGCATGATTGCCAACCCGCCCAACGCCAGTAGAGATAGCGTGGCGGGTTCGGGGACAGGCGGTGGGTCGCCGATGAACGACCAGTTTGCAGCCAGAGCAGTCAGGTCGACGATGTCAACCGTCCGGTCGTAGTTGAAGTCCCCCTGCGACCAGTTCTTGTCACCGGGGCTTAGAGTGGACCAGTTGGCACCCAACGCCGTCAGGTCGACGATGTCAACCTTCACATTAGCGTCGGTGTCCCCGGGGATCATGAAGGGGGCATAAAACACGATGCCCATATTGGGATTGTCTATGTAGTCGTAGATTCCAGCGGCAATGTCTGGCCCGCTAGTGGTGCCCCACCAGACATTCCGGGCGTCCATGTTCCCCAAACCGCTCGGGTAGAACACGTCCTGGAAAGTGGCGTTGTTGTAGATGTTATACGGACCATTACTGTGGACTGCTGTCGGGGTGGCCGAATCTGCACTCAGGACAAGGTTCGAGTCCTCGTCGCCTATGTAAACGCCCATGCCAACATTGTTCGTGATTACTGAGTCCCTAACGATAAGATCGTCCGCGGTGTAGGTATATAAGGCTCCTTGGTCGTTAACGGAAGTATTATCGGAGAGAATACTACCTTCAATCTGCACTCCGTTGCTGTAGTGTATACGTATGGCACTGCCCGCCAACCCTGTGTTGTCTGTGATGGTGTTACCTATCAATCGCACCGAGGGCGCATAGTCGAGGTTTATTCCTCCCGCCCCGTTATGATGAATTGAATTGCTGGCGATATATGGACGTGCAATCTGGAGGTCAACAGCATGTGTGCCAAGCCCGCCTGCCCATTCTACGACGGAGTACTCGAGAATAGAGCCAGCGAGATAGTCTTTGTTGCCATCGAACGTGGCATCTGCGGCCTCGTCACTAAATCTTATACAGTCCCAGCGGTCATTGTCGCCGATAGGGCCTGTTGCGTTTGCCGTGAACCGAATTGGATTAGAAGACAAGCCACGTGCGACTAGCGTCCCCCTGGCAACCTCAAGCCGCATATCCGGGTCGAATCGAATCTCGGCTCCGGGGTCAATTGTCAGCGTCGCATCGTTAACGATCAGGATGCTCTGGGAGACTCTGTACGTGTCGGCGACCCAGTGAGTATCGCTTGCAATCATGCCGCCCACGACCGTAACGGCGCGGGCTACACTACTTGGCACCAGAAGAACGCTACAGAACAGAATTGCAGATAGGGTCCTCACAGGACTTCTCCCACTCCGCCGCTACCAAAGCGGGCCGGAGCAAAACCAATAATAAGGCCGTTTTGCGATTCGTCAAGCTTTTCCCACAAGAAGCTCTGCCGATTTACCCACGAATGCCGCTTTCAGAAGCCCTCAGCAAAACCAGTTGGCCCGCGTGCTGGACAGAATCGAGGGACGCTGCACACACCACGGGCCATCGACACTAAGAGCCCCTAACACCGGTGTGCAGGAAAAAAGCCCACGGCCAGCCGGCCGTGGGTATTCTGGGTCCGCAAAGACATTCTGAAATCCTTCGACTCCCCGCGTCACCGAAATACGTGGGCACGCCTGCCCACCCTACAACCTGTTCCCAACGGGACAGGTTTGCGCGCGCAGGGCTGCACGGCGGGGGCGGGGATGCGCGAAAACATGCAGATTCTCTTTTCCCGGCCTGGCCGGACCTTACGAAAACCGATGGACGAAAAAGACCGCCCTTGCGCGCGCATACGCTCGCGCGGCCGGTAAGTATGGAGGCGCTTTGTGCGCCCGACGCTTTTGTAATTGTGTCATTGTTGTCGCCCGATCGGCGAATTGACAATCGCATAGGGATCGATCTGTGCGCCCGCGGATTCGAGCGGGCGGGCGGGAAATTTTCGCGGGGAGCGGCGCGCAAAAGCGTAATTCCTTGCGGCAACAGGAGCTACCGTTTTGCGGACCTGCTACAAACCGTCAGAAACTGCGACAATCCGTCAGAACGTGCGACAGGCTGCGACTATTGGCGAGAATCTGCGACTACTTGCGAGTTCCTGCGACTTCTGGCGGTCGCACTGGGCGGCGTTTCGATGTAGACCACTTTGGACAATTGACAATTCGCCACCTTCGGCGTCAGAATACTGCGGCTGCGTCATCCGGCCCAAGAAGGGAACCGAACATGTTCGATATCAAAGCTCGGGGCAGTTCAGTGGGGCGGGAGATCATCGGTGGCCTGACCACGTTCATGGCGATGAGCTACATCCTGTTCGTCCAGCCGGCGGTGCTCGCCAAGGCGGGAATGGACGAAGGCGGGGTTTTCATGGCGACGTGCATATCATCGGGGGCCGCCTGCATTCTCATGGGCTTGCTGGCGAATTACCCCGTCGCCCTGGCGCCTGGTATGGGCCAGAATTTCTTTTTCGTGTTCACGCTCTGTGGTGTCGGCGCAGCGGCTGGTGCGTTCAGCCTGACCTGGCAGGAGGCGTTGGCGCTTACGGTGATCAGCGGATTGCTTTTCCTGCTGCTTTCGACGATCGGTTTCCGTTCCCACGTCCTGAACGCCATACCCGACGCCCTCAAGAGCGGGATCGCGGCCGGAATCGGCATGTTCATCGCGATGATCGGGTTTCGGTGGGGCAATTTGCTTAAACCCCATCCTGTTACGCTAGTAAGCGTGGCGGACATGAGCGGCAATTACGTGGCGCTGTTGACGTTGGCGGGCTTGGGTGTGACGCTGCTGCTGATAGCGTTTAGCGTCCGCGGCGCGATCCTGCTGGGGATTCTGATAACGACGGCGGCGGCGTGGGCGGCAGGGCGTCTGTGGGACATCGAGACGGTGCAGGTGTTCGCCCTGGTGGGTATACCTGAGGGGCTTACCAAGACGGCGGGAGGCTTCGCCGCCGGGTTGGGCTCGTTGGGGGGCAAGTTCTTCAGCAAGCATTGGATTGACGTGATTGGGTTTGCGTTCATCCTGCTGTTTATGGACCTGTTCGATACCGTCGGGACTCTGGTCGGCGTCTCCAAGCGGGCCGGACTGATGCGCAACGGGCACCTGCCCCGGGCGGAAAGGGCCCTGGCCTCCGACGCAGCCGGGACGGTAATGGGGGGGGTGCTGGGAACCAGCACCGTCACCAGCTATATCGAATCGATCACCGGCGTCCAGGCCGGTGCGCGGACCGGATTGGCGGCGGTTGTTGCGGGGATTTGCCTGTTGGCGGCTCTGCTCTTTCAGCCGCTTGTCAAGATGGTCGGCGGCGGTATCGCCATAGGGGTCGACGCGGTGACGGGCGATCCGATCCTTCGGTACCCCATGATCGCACCTGCGCTGATTATCGTCGGGGCGATGATGATACGGTCGATCCGCGACATAGCGTGGGACGACATTACCGAGTCGCTTCCGGCGTTCTTGACAATGGTGACCATGCCATTTACCCATTCGATCTCTGCGGGGATCGCGATCGGGTTCATCAGCTACGCGTTCGGGAAGCTCGTAACCGGGCGCGTCAGACAGTGCCCGATGATCGTCTACGTCTTCGCCGTGCTGTGGGTGCTTCGGTACGCCTTCCTGGCGCCGTAGTCTGGAGCCGTTAACGATTGGATGTGTATGTTCCAGGGCGACGACGCCAGGCGGCCCCGCAACTGCCCTGGGCGGCACAGACAAGTGTTAAGCTGGACTTGCCCACATCGTGCCTCTTGGCAGGGGGACTCATACGGCGCACGATAAGTTAATGCGCTGGAGTAGGCCATCCCGATACGGTTCATAGTGCTCACTAACGTTTCTTTACGGCAGCCAGGGCACGACCATGGCCGAATACGAGTACGACGCTCTGGGCCGGCGTGTCGAAAAGAAGATCATCAATTCGGGCGACTGGGATTGCACGTATCGCTACTACTGGGACGGCTGGAAGATGCTCGAGGTCCGCAATGGCTCCGACGAGGTGCTCAAGCAGTACGTCTGGTCGCTGCGGTATATTGACTCCCCGATCCTGCGGGATGAGAATAAGAACTCCGATGGCGACTGCACGGACGGAGCCGACGAGCGGATCTATTACGTGGCTGATGTAAACATGAACATCACGTGCCTGACCAACGAAAACAGAGGCGTGCTGGAGCGTTACACCTACGATCCGTACGGGAATGTGACGATCTACAACGCCGATTACTCCTCGACGCGGTCAACCTCCAGCTACGACAACCCGGTGCTCTTCGCAGGCTACTGGCGTGATGTCGAAACCGAGATATACCACGTGCGGCACCGGTATTACCACGCGAAGGTAGGCCGGTGGGTGCAGAGGGATGCTTTGGAGTACGCTGACGGGATGCACCTATACCAGTATGCCGGCAGCAATCCGATTCGCTATCTTGATCCGGACGGCTTGAAGATTGAGATCTGCAAGAAACCCGCGGACTTCGGGATCGGCAATCACGTATTCTTCTGGGATCCGGTGAAGAAAAAAGGCTGTGGCAGAACCGCTAAGAGCGGCAGCTCAGGGAAAGACTCGGCTCATACGGAAAAGCACCGTAAGGGCAGTGTCTGCAAAGATGTTCCCGGAAGTGACGGACATGAGAAGTGTTTGATGGATAATTGTGAGCAACATGCAAATGATGGGATCTGGCTCCCCGTGTTCAATGATTGTCATAATTCACTGACGCGGGCGCTGAAGAAGTGTGGTCTCTGCAAGGACCTGCCATTCGGGCGATTGTGAGTTCAAATTCATCCAACTAACCCCACTCAAGCGGCCATTGTCCCGGGGATAAGGAAGGTTGATATGATAGCTCGAAGCTTGTTTGTCATTCAATTCGGCATACTGGCTGCCCTTTCACAACAGATGGCCTGCTGTGCGGCTGACCAAAGCGCCAAACAGATGGACTCAGCAAAGTTCAGCAAGTACGTGCGGGCAGGCTTTAAAGCGAAGCACTCCCCATATCTGTTCATCTCCTGGGCGGGGGTTCTTAAGGGCGACCGAATAGAGTCCCTCCTGGCCAAATTGCCGAGCCGTGACTATACACATTGGGATGTGGACCACTCAAGTGACGGAAGCCAGCTTCGTTTCTGGAACTACGACAGGACCAAAGCGATGGTGATCAGTAAGGGAATCGGCGAGCCGAGGTTTCTTGACACGCCACCGCTCGCCATACTTGATGATAGGAACGAGGTAGTTCTATGGCGAGGGGAAGACTACTTCAAGCCCGAGATATTCTTTCCCAATGGGACGAAGTTAGATGCCCCCGCGATTGCAGTGGACCCGACAGGGAAGTACCTGTGCATTGGGGGGAAATACCGCGACTACACGGAAAAGACCTGGAAGAGCATGCCGATTACCATTCGTCTCGTATCGGCCCCGGACATTATTCTGGCTACGAGCACGCTCCACGGATCGCTGTCGAAAGTGTTTACCTCAGGACAAAGGGTTTATCTACTGGTGGGCGAAGGGACCAAGATGCCATATCCGGAGGGGTGTGAAGTGTATCGTCAGGAGAACCGTCAACTGACTCTTGAGCGAAAGTTTCAGATCCGATCTCCTGCATGGCTATCGTCGCACGTGGACGTTAGGGATTTCGAACCGAGGGACGAATTGTTTCTTCTATTCGTGTGGCGGGACCTGCCTCTCAGTTCGTTGCGTTATCTGTACGACATCAAGACGGGCAAATACACGAGGCTGGGCTGGGAGTGCGGCCGGGTTTGGGCTTTCCTCGATCCGCACATTTTTGATGGGGTGCTGGAGGCAATCGGCCGCAAGCGTACCTGTGCCGGAGATGAAAACGGAAGAAAATGATCCACCTGGCCTTTTCCGGCGGTCTGGCTCAAGGCGAGTTTGACCTGGACCGCGGCGCGTTCCCTGTATATGTGGACAAGCAAGGGAACTTCATCTGGGTTCCTGAGGATATGGGCAAGGTCTTCAGCGAGAAGGCAGCGAAGACGCTTGATGAGAAGCCCGGCCAGATCACACCGAAAGGAGCAGAGCAATAAGGAGCCCGCATCTGATTGTCGCAGCAATTGGCATCGTCTCCGTGGCCGTTTTCGCAGGTGACGCCGTGGCTTTCTTCCATCCCCATCTCGGCCGGTTCCTTCACCGTGAGCCTGGGCTGGGGGGGCTGTCTTGAGAAGGCGTTGCACCAGCTGCTATCTTCTTGCAATGGTGGGGGCTGGTGCCATGTTATTGCCGAACCTCGCCGAAGCGCCCAGCTTGGCGGCACCTCACGAGAATCGAGGTGGGTCTACCAATTCAAGCTCGGTCATCGCTGAGGGGATGGCTCAGGCATCGTCCCTTCGCGTGGTGTTCTTCTACTCTCCTACGTGTGCGTACTGCAAGGAGGCCAAGGCAGCTCTTGCTGCCTGCGAAAAACGCTACGGCCCACGCATCAAAGCCGAAAGATACAACGTCGCCAAGCTCGAAGCGTTCGCGGTGATGGTCTGGGACCAGGCAGGCTTCCACACGGGCAAGTAGCCCTTGCCGAGCCACATCAAGCATCATTTATGCCCCCCTTGCGTTAAGTACATACTTCCGAAGTGATCTAACGTTTCGGGTCCGCCCCCAGCGGCTGACTGACAGCGATGCGCCGGTTGTGGCGGATGACGTGTATCGTCGCGGTTTTCATGGACCCGGCCGCTCGCACGACCGCGAAGAATTGGGCTGGATTGGTAACCTTTATGGAGTTGAACCCCTCAATGATGTCGCCGACGCGGATCCTGCCCGTCCGCTTGGCGGCCCCGCCGTGCAACAGGGAGACCACCTTCACGCCCCTGGGATGGTCCTTGACCTCCAACCCTAACCGTCCGCGCGTCCCGCGGGCATAATTGGCCGGGATCTTAAGTGTCTCCACCCACTGTCGCCATTTCGGCTCGATCAGGAACAGGCGAGATCCCAACGCCGTCTCCAACGCCTTCTTCCCGGTGGTGTTGCTGTGGTACCCGGATTTGTAGGCCGTGTAGAAGCGTTTCAGCCGCTGCTTGTGCCAAAGATAAAACATCAGATATCGCGACTGGGCGTAGGCGACATCGGGGCGCTCCATGAAGCGCTTGCGGTTCATTTGGAGAAGCTCGTCCAGACCGATCAGTTTGTCCTGGCGCAAGGCTCGTTTGAGGGTAAGGACCCTGGTGTCGATTGCTGGGATAACACCGGCGGGCGTGATTTCGGACGTCTCGAACAGCGTCGCCAGGCCCTCTGTGATCCATACGGGATGGACCTGTCTGGCCGCGGTCATGTCGGCCTGGTGCAGGGCGTGGGTGAACTCGTGGATCAACACCTTACCGCGGTCGATGGATACCAGCCTCTGCAAGGCGGGGGTAAAGAACCCGCTGGCGTGTTCCACTTTCGCCTTGGCCGCCAGCTTCTCGTAATCGCCGATCGTAGGCAGGACGACCGTCAGGTTCCACGGTAGGGGCTTGTCGAACAACGTCACCCGCTGGGCGTCCGTAAAGGACGCCAGCAGCAGTTGCGTGCGGCGGAGGTGCTCATCGTCCAGGGCGCTTATGTAGACAATGTGCCTCCGCCTGTCGATCTGTGCGACGTACCCGTCGCCCATCTTGGCGAGCTGTGCCTTCGCCAGGGCGTTGACGTGAGCGTTCAAGTCCTTGCCCATCGCCTGGCTGCTTGGGGGCAGAAGGGGGCTGACCCCAACGGCAAAGATAAAACAAATGGCGAAACTGGATCGTTGTGGATTCACGACGTAGACCTCATGGACGGTATCGTCCATGCGGGGGCGGACTATGAGTAGAAGAGGTTTCATAACCTGCTTCGCCGGCAAAAGACCCGCTTGGAATCCGAATTGAGGTTATGAAACCGCTTCTGGGAACCGCGTCTTACTGGACAGCCAGATGGGAGATTTCGGGGATCTTGTCGGCGAATGAAAGCAACTTGTCGGGGCTTATTTTCGACGGCATCGAGACGTGATAGGTCAGCGTCTCGAGCTGGTTCTTTATGTCACGGGCACATTCCAGATCGACGACGTGCGCGCCCCGTTCCTCCAGCAGGTCGCGGATGTCAGAGAGGTTGTCCCGCTCGGTAAGCGGGAGCATCACGGTGACGGTCTTGGTCTGCCTGGACGGGATGAACTGCTCTACCCTCGCCAGGACCGTCAGTGTGAAAAGGACGATGATCGCTGTGATTACGGCCACGCCGAGCATCCCGAACCCGCAGGCCAGACCGACCGCCGCGCTGCACCATAGGCTGGCAGCCGTCGTCAGCCCTCGCACGGCGATCCCGTAACGGATGATCGCGCCGGCGCCGAGAAACCCTATCCCGCCCATCACACCGTATGCGACGCGGGCCGGATCGATCGTGATGGTTCCGCCCGGTGAGGCCTGGGAGAAAACGTCGGCGAAATGCAGGCTTACTGCCATCACCAACGCCGAACCCAGCGCCACCAGCAGGTGAGTCCGCAGACCCGCGCTTCGCCCGTGATGTTCGCGCTCCGCTCCGATGACAGCGCCCAGCAGGGCAGCGGCGCCTAATCGCAGCGCAACCTGCAGTGTCCACGCAAGGGCTGGCTCCTGGTAGCTCAACTGGCACAGTAGTCCGCTAGTGATCATGACCTAGGGGTTTATCGGATTTCGACGGCCTGTAAGGCCATACTTTTCGGCCCAGTGCCCGCAGGGCGGATCCCCGCGCTACAGGAATCCGGGCGTGTTGTTCTTGACTAGCAAGATCATGGGCCGTTAAATTGGCCGCTGTACCATATGTTGCATGGTGACGTGCAAGAAGGGGTCGTTGCGTCGCTGCGGTGGGTTTTGATGGCCCGAGCCGGCGGGGCCCGGGCCAGCGGTTATGAGGGCCTTGGCGCTATGCAGTGTCCTTTTTGTGGTAAGGATCAGGACAAGGTGGTGGACTCTCGCAGCAGCGAGGGCGGTCGGGCTGTGCGCAGGCGCAGGCAGTGCTTGGCGTGCGGACGGCGGTTCACCACATACGAGAGGCCCGAGGACACGCTGCGGCTGACCGTGATCAAGAAAGACGGGTCGCGCGCACCATACGAACGTCAGAAGATCATCGCCGGATTACAGAAGGCCTGCTACAAACGCCCGGTGACGGATGACCAGATCCGCCATATTGTCGAGGCCGCCGAAGAGAGCATGTTCCGGGCGTTCGATAGAGACGTACCCTCCAGCTTCATCGGTGACGCCGTCAGCATCCGCCTGCGCCAAATCGATAAGATCGCCTACGTTCGGTTCGCCAGCGTCTATCGTGATTTCGCCGATGTCGGCGAGCTGATCGATGAGGCCGAGCAGGTGCGGGACGTACCCGTCCCGGGCCCCGACCAACGGGACCTGTTCGAGGATGGAAAAGGCCAGTAGAAATCCGCCGTCAGGCGGCGCTGCCGCCGTGATGTTATTCGGATAGGGTCTTAAAGCCCCAGCATCGCCAGGTTCTGCACCAATTGGGAGGTCGCAAAAGTGGCTCGCAAGACTCAAGACGTTGTCGAGAGAATTCGCGATCAGGCCGAAGGGGTCTACAAGCGGATCCGCCGGAAGACAAAACCCCAGATGTCGCTGCCTGTCCGCGCGTTGTCCAATGTTCGATATCGCCCTAGGCCGGGCTATTTTCAGCTTTGCGGGCGTAAGAAGGTCCGGACGTTGACGGTCAACACCGTCAAGACCTTCGCCCAGACGCTCAAGATGCTGGCGATGAGCATGGAGCTGATCGGGACCCATCGCCATTCGACCAAACGGGAAGCGTATTATCAGGCTTACAACTGGGGCGAGGCGGCCTTTACGGCGCAGGAGGAGTCCGACGCCGTTATGGACGACGTCGAGGCGATGCTGGGCGTCAATCGCGAGCAGTTGCGGTTTCGGGCCGACGAGCACGGCGGCGAGGTCGCCGGTGAGCTTGTGGTGATGGACCGCGACCGCAGAACGGGCAAGACGGTCCAGATCGACTGCACCCAGTTCGGCAGCGGCGCCTACAGCGTTCCGACCGTCGTCGAGGACCTGCAGTTTCGCACCAAGGGAAAGTTCATCCTCGCCGTTGAGACCAAGGGGATGTTCGAGAGATTGGTCGAAGAGGACTTCGCCCACAAGTGGCATTGCATCTTGATTTCCATGGGCGGTGTGCCCTCCAGGGCATCACGCCGGTTCATCCGCCGGTTATCGGATAAGCATAAGCTGCCTGTTTACGTATTCACCGACGGCGACCCGTACGGGTATCTCAACATCTACCGGACCTTTAAGGTCGGTTCGGGCAACGCGGCGCATCTCAATGAGTTCTTCTGCGTCCCGAGGGCCCGGTTCCTGGGCGTCACCCCCGAGGATATCTCCAAGTACGACCTGCCCACGCATCCGCTGAAGGAAGTGGACAAGAAACGGGCGGCGGATGCACTGAAGAACGATCCGTTCATAAGGCATTACAAGCCTTGGCAGGATGCGATCTTAAAGATGCTGAAGATGGGCGTTCGCGTTGAACAGCAGGCTCTGGCGAAGCACGGTCTGGAGTTTGTGGCCCAGACCTACTTGCCCGAGAAACTCAAACACGTCAGCTCATTTCTGCCATAGGGGCAACAGTGGCGCATCGCAAGGGAAGCGAGAAGGGGCGAGGTGATTCCGCGCTGCGCCCGCGGCGCGGCGGCGCCGGTGTACTGATCTTCTGTTTATTTGCGACGATACTTGTCGTCGCCGTGGTCTGGGCGGTTTACCGTCCGATCGGCGACCTGTACGTAGCACTGGCGGGCGGGCGCGACATCCTTGCCGGTAAGTTGGGCGCGCCGGATGACTGGGCATTTACCACGCATGGGCGGGTCTGGTTCGACCAGAACTGGGGTACGCACCTGCTGTACTATCTTTGCTATGTCGCCGGCGGCGAAGTCGGCCTGCTTGTTCTCAAGGCGATCATGGTGGGCGCGCTGGCGTTGTTCGTGGCCCTGGTGGGACGGCGCAGGGGTGCGGCCGCGGGGGCGGCGCTCATCGCGGCGGCGGGTGTTCTGCTGGCGTGTCACGGATACGTGGACCTGCGGCCGAACCTGGTTACGCTGGTTTTGACGCCGCTGCTGTTGTTGGTGCTATATCGCACGAAGGCAAACGCCCACTGGATGTGGGCGGCGGCAGCGCTGATCGGAATATGGGCTAACATGCATGGGGGATTCATTTTTGCCCTGGGCGTGTGCGGACTGTGGGTTGCTTGCAGACTCGTACCGGCCGCGATCACTGCGGGCCCGGTCAGCACGCTGTCTCGAAGCTGGCCCCTGGCGGCCGGTCTGGTCTTGGCGGTCTTGCTTGCTGCGTTCGTCAATCCCTTCGGCCTTCAGAACATCACGCATCCGTTTACGATGGCGGGCGACGGCACCTGGCGAACAGTGTCTGAATGGAAGCCCATCTTCGTATCCATCCCCGTGTCGTTTGGAAGGACGTCGGAATTCTTTGTCGTTTTGGGCGCCTTGCTGGGCATTTGGGCGGTTCGGCTGTTCGTCGATCTGTGGTCGCCCGGGGAGTCCGTCAGCTTCCGGCGGGTGGTGATGGGTTTGGGCAGCCTGGGTGTCAGTGTCGTATTGGCCTTCTTGGCGGGACGGGTCCTGCTGGCGTCTGGGCCGCCTTTAAAGGGCGTGGCCCTTCAGATGCAGATAGTCTTTCTCGCCGCTGTTGCTGTCGCCATCACGGTTGTGGCGGCGTTTCTCCGTGCGCTTCCGGCGTTAGTTGGGCGCAGGTGCAAGCTGCAGAGGCCCTCCAGTTCGCAACTGGGCGAGGTACTGTTCGATATCGTTCTGACTGGCGTTGTCGTTGCTATGGCCGTCTCGGCCCGGCGGTTTATACCGCTGGCGATGGTGGTGATGGCGCCGCTTATCGCAATGGAGTTAACGTGGGTCCTGGCCCCGGACAGGCGGTCCTTCCCGAGCTTTCTGGCCGCCGGTGTTATTGTGTTGCTCACCGTCCCGTTCGCCCATCACCTTTGGCTCCATTACCGGCGTGACAATCCGACCAGGCCGCCCGCGACGTTCTTCCAGCGCATGGTGTGCATAAGGAACTTCCCTGTCAAAGCGGCCGCCTTTCTGGACGCCAACGACATTAGCGGGCGAGTGCTGAACGAATGGCGGTGGGAGGGTTATCTTCACTGGCGGTGCCCGCAACTGAAGCTGTTCATAGGCGGGAGGGCCCAGCAGGTCTATGACAGCAGGGCGCTTCAGTTGTGGAGGGCGATACTGAAAGGTCCTTCCGCCGCCAAGCTGCTTAAGGCGATGGATGTTCCGCTGGTCGTCATACCGCCCGCGTCCCCTCGGTACGCCAAGCTCTTCGAGCACCTGATCGCCGGCCCCGACGCTCACTGGGCGGTTATCTACTACCACGATCGAGAGGCGGTGCTGGGTGATGTAAACTCGCCGCCGGTGCGCGAACTGATCGGGCGTGTGATTGACGGGCGGGCTTCATATCCGGATCCGGGCGCCGCCGCTATCTCCCGTGCGATGTGCCTTGCCTCGCCGGTGCTGAGAACCGATGCCAAACAGGTCGCCGCTGCGTTCGTGGCGGCCAATGCGGTCTTGCCCTTGCCCTCGGGGTATCTGTCGCTTGGTAAGATTTCTCTGCGCCGCGCCGGCGCCAATGAGCAGCGGGAGATGATTTCCTATCTGCATGATGAGTGGCGCCGGCTGAACCAGATGGACCCCCGCTGCGCTGACGGGATCTATATCGTGGATTCCCGAAAGGCCGTCGCCGACGTCCTGTCGCGGATATACCATGCCCAGGGCCGCTCCCAAGCCGCCGCCCAGTGGGCCGGACAGTACAAGAAGATCTGCGAGGAAACTACCAAGCTGGCCGCGCGATGGGATTAGAGCACTTTAAGGTTTTCTGTTCCGTCCGGGCCGGACGGGGTCAGGCGGCGGCTCGGATCAGTTGCGTCTTGGGGGGTATTGCGGGGCGGAAGCTTGTCCCGGCGCGCATTTGCCAATAGCATGATGGCGGCCCGAGCAGTTAACGACATAATGTAGCGATTTGCTCGTAGGCGAGGACGAGGCTGGCAAGGAAGGCGAAGCAGATAACCCCGTCGGGTTGTCGATGCAGCCTGACGAAGCCAGCGGACGCCGCAGGCAGAGCAAACGCTACAGAGTGGTGTTAAGTGCTCCAGACCGCCTTTGTTTGCGGGCGGCGCCACAGAAACGCTGTTGGAAAGGAGTGTGTGCCATGCGAAGCCTGATGGGATTATTCGGCCGCTCGCCGTTCGAGCCGCTCGTGGAACACGCCAGGAAGGTCCATGAATGCGTTACGCTGATTCGCCCTGTTGCCGAGGGCATCCTCGCCGGCGATACCGAGCGCCTCAAGGAGCTTCAGCACGAGATGTCCCGGACGGAGTACGAGGCCGATCAACTGAAAGACCGGGTTCGCCAGAGGCTCCCTCACCGCTACTTCCTGCCCGTGGACCGCTCTGACGTCGCCAAGTTCCTGGCGGACATGGACAAGATCGCCGACGACACCGAGGACTTCGCCGTCATCGCCACCCTGCGGAAGATCGACCTGCCGGAGGAGCTGCACGGGGACTTCCTGGCGCTGGTCGATAAGGTTCTTCAGGTGGGCGAGTCCCTTCTGGACGTGGCGGAGCATCTGGCGCAGTTGCAGAAAGAGGCGTTCGTCGGCCAAGACGCCGATGATGTTCTGGCGAAAATCCAACAGGTCTGCCACATGGAATGGGAGTCGGATAAGCTCAAGCGCAAGTTCGCGAGGGACTATTTCGCCGCTCCCGACCTGGACTCCGTAACCATTATTATTCTGGACAAGCTCTGCGCCGCTTTGGGCGACATAGCCGACCACGCTGAGAACGTGGGCAAGAACTTGCGCCTCATGATCTCTCACAGATAGCTGTCCTTACCGCGAAGGATTCCGAGTTGATCCTGACCGTATTGTTGATAATCGCGATAGTGGCCGGCTTTTATATGGCTTGGAACATCGGCGCCAACGATGTGGCCAACGCCATGGGCACCCCCGTCGCCAGTGGGGCACTGACGTTGCGCAAGGCGGTGATAGTGGCGGCCGTCTTTGAGTTCGCCGGGGCGTTTTTCGTCGGGACCAGTGTCTCACGGACGGTCGCTAAGGGCATTGTTCCGCTGGACGCGTTTCGGCAGCAGATTGCAGAACAGATCCCGTCCTCGTCCCAGCCCGCCGTGCGGACAGCGACCATCCGGGAGGCGCCGGAGGATCTACCGAGGCGCGATCCGGCCGCAGAACGGTTTGCTATCGGGATGTTGTCGGCCCTGCTTGGCGCTGCGCTGTGGCTGAACGTTGCGACGTATTTCGGTCAGCCTGTCTCCACCACCCACGCGATCATCGGCGCCGTTATCGGATTCGCCGTGGTCTCCGTCGGGCCGGGGGCTGTGCGCTGGGTGAAAATGAGCGAGATCGCCGCCAGTTGGGTCATATCCCCGGTCGTCGGCGGTCTGCTTGCCTATATCATCTACCGATGTATCCAAAGGTTCGTGCTGAAGGCCCGACATCCGGTCCAGGCGGCAAAGAACGCTGTCCCATTGGCGCTGGGCGCGGTGATTTTCATATTGTTCCTGGCCGTTCTCTACAAGGGCCCGCACCTTCAGCTTGGGGCGTATGAGGCCATCCCGATGGCGATTGGTGCGGCCGTTCTGGTTGCGGTTATCGCACGGGTCGTTGTTCATCGCCGAACGCGCGATCAAAAGGTCCGCCCGCGCCAGCAGTATCAGGTGGTGGAGAGCTGGTTTGCCAGAATCCAACTGGTGACGGCGTGCTACATGGCCTTCTCGCACGGGGCCAACGACGTGGCAAATGCTATCGGCCCGCTGGCCGTGGCGATAAACGGGTTTGTCGGGGGCGATATGACCCTGTCATCCGGAATCCCTGTGTGGCTGCTGGTGTTCGGCGGGGTGGGGATCGTTGTCGGTCTGGCGACCTTCGGGTACCGGGTGATCGAGGCGGTGGGCAAGAGGATTACGGAGATCACGCCGACACGCGGGTTCTCGGCAGAGTTCGGTACGGCGACAACCGTCCTGGTCTGCTCCAAGCTGGGTCTTCCGATCTCGACGACGCTGGTGCTGGTGGGGGCGGTCATGGGCGTCGGTCTGGCGAGGGGATTCGGAGCGATCGACATGAAGGTCGTCAAGCGGATATTCATGTCCTGGTTGATTACGATTCCGGTCTCGGCGGGGTTTGCGGCTGTGATCTACTGGATTCTAATGGCGATTTATGAATAAGAGCCCCTAGCACCAATGACGCGCGAGCCGCGCTTACTTTGCCTCCATCCAACTGTTCCCAACACCCACGTCCACCTTCAGCGGTACGTCAAGCGTCACGGCCCCCGACATCTGCGAGACGATCATTTCGCGCTCTTGTTTGACGGCCTTGCGCGGAATCTCAAAGACAAGTTCGTCGTGAATCTGTAGCAGCATCACGCTGGGGCGGGACTGGGCCTTTATCTGCGCCGCGATGTTTATCATGGCCTGCTTGATGATGTCGGCGGCAGAGCCCTGCACCACCGAGTTAATGGCTAACCGCTCGGCGTGGGCACGTTGGGTGGCGTTGTTGGCGCCGATGTGCGGGATTCGCCTCCTGCGGCCCATAATCGTCTCGACGTACCCGTTGTCCTTGGCTTGTTTGACGCAGGTTCCCAGGAACTGATCGATCTTAACGAATCGCTTGCGATACCGCTTGATGAACTCGGCGGCCTCGGATCTTGGGATTCGCAGCGTCCTGGATAGACCGAACGCCGTCTGACCGTAAATGATCCCGAAGTTGACCGTCTTGGCCCGCGCCCGCTGGTCGGGTGTGACGTCGGCGAGCTTGACGCCGAAGACTTCGGCCGCCACGATCCGGTGGATGTCCTGATCGGACAAGAAGGCGTCAACGAGCGTCTCGTCGGCGCACAGATGCGCCAGGACGCGCAGCTCCACCTGCGAATAGTCCGCCGAAAGCAAGACACACCCCTTTGCTGCGACGAAGGCTGAGCGTACCTGCCTTCCCACCTCCGTTCGAACCGGGATGTTCTGCAGGTTCGGATCGCTGCTGGACAACCTGCCTGTGGACGTCCCGGTCTGCCGGAAACTCGTATGCACACGCCGCGTGACCGGATGGATGCGCTGACCGAGGCCCGCCAAGTACGTGCTGAGCAGCTTTGTAAGCTGTCGGTAGTCCAGCACCAGCGCCGCAAGCTGGTGCTCGACGGCCAATTGTTCCAGGACATCCGCATCCGTGCTGGGGCCCGTCTTTTTCCTTTTGATGACTGGTAAGCCCAGCTCCCCAAAGAGCACCTGGGCCAATTGCTTGGGCGAGTCGACATTGAACTGTCTGCCCGCAGCGGCGATTATTCGATCGCGGAGCACATCCGCCTGGACGGACAGTTCCTGCTCCATTTGCTTGAGGATCTGCGGATCGACGCGTATCCCGCAGCGTTCCATCTCGGTAAGGACCGGTAAGAGGGGCATCTCCAGCTTCTGGAACAGGTCCGTCAGGCCTTCCGTTTTTAGCTGCGCCGCCAGCACGTCGCGCAGACGCAATGCGATGTCCGCGTCCTCCGCCGCATAGACGGTCACCGTCTGCACGGCCGCGGCGTCCATGGTAATCTGGTTGCGCCCCGTCCCGATGACCTCTTCAATGGGGATGCACCGGTAATCCAGCAGCTCGGCGGCGAGGTTGTCCAGCTTGTAGCTGGGCCGGGTCGAATCGAGTACGTGAGCGGCGATTATGGTGTCGAACATCTCACCGGCGACTTTGATTCCGGCTTTTTGCAGCACGAGCAGGTCGAACTTGAGGTTGTGACCGACCTTCTCGATCTTCGTGTTGGTGAGGATGGGCCCGAGCTTCTCGGTGACCAGCTCCAACTGGAGCGTCTTGGCGCCCAGCGGGCCCTTGAGGGGCAGGTAGGCGGCCTTACCCGGGCCCCAGGCGACCGAGATGCCCACAAGCTCGGTCCACATGGGCTGGGTGGATGTCGTCTCGGTGTCCAGGCCGATTCGCTTCACGCCGCTAAGTTTCTTGGTCAGTTTCGTCAGGGCCTGCGGGGTGTCGACGCACGTGTAATTAGCCTTGGCGTCGCCCGAGGCGATCTGGGGTTCGCTTTTTGGGGGCGTCCCTTCGGCGCCGCCGACGCCGAGAGCGTCCAGTTGCTCCAGCAGGCGGTTCAACCCCAGCTCGGCGAGAATCGGCCTGGCCGACTCCCCGCGGATTCCGACAAACTCCATCGCCGCGAGGTCCAGCTCGATCGGGACGTCTCGATCCAGCGTCACCAGCCTGCGGGCCAGGTCGATGTTGTCGGCGTACTTCAGCAGGTTTTCCTTCAGTTTGGGCGTCATCTCGCCGGCGTGTTCCAGCACCTGCTTCGCCGAGCCGTACTGCCCAATCAGCGCCGCGGCTTTCTTGGGACCCACGCCCGGGATTCCAGGGACATTATCCGACGTATCGCCCATCAGCGATTGGACCTCGACGGCCTTTCCCGGGCGGTATCCCTTGCGGGTCTCGATGGCGTCGGCGTCGATGAATTCATTCTTCACCGGATCGAACAATATGACGTTGGGACCGACGAGTTGGTCGAGGTCCTTGTCGCGGGAGACCAGGACGACCTGCAGCTTGGGTGAGGCGAACTTCTCCGCCGCGGTGGCGAGGATGTCGTCGGCCTCGTATCCGGTCGCCTCCAGCACGACGATGCCCATCGCCCCGACGAGCTGGATTATCCGCTTGGCCTGCGGGGCGAAGTCCTCGGGCGCCGGTTTTCGCGTGATCTTGTATTCGGGATACTCCGCGCGGCGCTTGAGCTTCTCGGCCGGGCCGTCGATCGCCATCGCCACGTAATCCGGCTCGTGGTCGGCGATCATCCGCAGAAGCATTGTGAAGAATACGTGCGTCGCCCGCGTCGGTTCGCCGCTGGGGCTTGTCAGGTCGCCAAACGGCGCGTAGTAGGCCCGGAAGATCTGCGAATGTCCGTCGATGATGTAGAGCGTCTTGGGCACGGTGATCCTCACGCTACCGCACCCGTCCCCGGCGGTCAACGCCAAACGCCCAGCCCGCAAGCGGCCCCGGGCGTCGTGGATTCGTGGATGCAAAGAGGCAAAACCGACAGCTGAAAACGGAAAGCTGAAAACCTGATGTCCCGTTACCGGATGTTTTCTTCTTTCAGCTTTCAGTTTCCCTGCCAGGCCTGTTCGCCGATCAGCTTGACGAACCGCACGTCGCACAGCCGGTGGCGGCGGACCTTGTCGCCGGATTTGTCCACGACCACCAGCGTCTGAACCTCGGTGTCTCCGACGGGCAGGATAATTCTTCCGCCGTCGCTGAGCTGTTCGATCCACGCACCCGGCGTTTCGGGGGCGCCAGCGCCGCATATGATCCTGTCGAACGGGGCGTATTCGGCCCAGCCCATGCTCCCGTCGCCGGTTTGTATCGTTACGTTCTCGATCCCCAACGAACGCAGGACCTTCAGGGCCTTGTCGGTAAGCTCCGCGATCCGCTCGATGGCGTAGACATGCTGCCCCATCGCTGCCAAGATCGCCGTCTGGTACCCGCTGCCCGCCCCGACGTCCAGGATGCGGTGGTGAGGCTGGATCGCCAGCTCCTGCACCATCAGCGCCACGACGTACGGCTGGGAGATGGTCTGCCCGTGACCGATCTGAAGTGGGTAGTCGGCGTAGGCCTCATTGACGTGTCCGGGCGGGACGAATCGTTCGCGGGGTATCCGCTCGAAGGCGTCCAGGATCCGCTGATCTCGGATTCCGCGGGCGCGGAGGTCGTTTTCTATCATCACCCGCCTTGCGGTCTGCAGTTTTTCTTCCGCAGTGGGCATTGCGGGCATATTATAGAGCAGTTAACGACATAATGTAGCGATTTGCTCGTAGGCGAGGACAAGGTTGGGAAGGAAGGCGAAGCAGATCCCCTCGGGATCGATGCAGCCTGACGAACCCAGCCGATGCCGCAGGTAGAGCAAACGCTACTTCAATGGTGTTAAGTGCTCTGGAAGCTTCAAGCTTTCCGATGCACCTTCGATTGGCGGATAACCGATGGCGAAGCAACCACTGGCGACATTACTGACGGACTTCGGGTGGAGCGATCCGTACGTTCCCGCGATAAAGGGCGTGATCCTGTCGATCTGCCCGCGGGCGAACCTGGTCGATATCACCCACGACATACCCCAAGGCGACGTGCTGAGAGGGGCGTTCGTCCTGGCCCAGGCCGCTCCCCTGTTCCCCCCGCAGACCGTGCACGTGGTCGTGGTGGACCCGGGCGTGGGCACGGAACGGCGAATACTGGCGGCCAGATTCGCCGGGCAGGTGTTTCTGTTCCCGGACAACGGGATCATCACGTTGATCGCCGAACGGGGCGGGATGGAAGCTATCTACACCGTCAGTAATACCCAATTGCTCCCTGACCGGTCCGTCTCGGCGACGTTCCACGGTCGGGACATCTTCGCCCCCATCGCCGCAAACATCCTCAACGGTCTGGACATACGCCACCTCGGTCCGGAACCGAAGACGTATAAGACGCTTGAGATCCCCTCGCCGCATCTGGGCGACAGCGGGATCGTTGGTCAGGTGCTGTACGTGGATCATTTCGGGAATCTGATCAGCAATATTCCATTGGAGCTTGTCCGCCAGGCGTCGAAGCAGATCGGCGCCGCCCGCGTGATCTGCGGCGGGCGGGACGTGGGGGCCGTCCAGCGGACGTATGGTATGGCCGAATCTGGCGCCCTCGTCGCGCTTATCAACTCGATGTCTCTTCTGGAGGTGGCGGTCAATGGCGGCCGCGCCTCGGACGTCCTGGGCGCCGCTGTGGGGACCGAAGTGCGGCTCGTCGCCGCCAAGGGGCCGACGCAATGATGGATTCGCAGCGGGCGGCGCAGACCGACGGAACGGAAGGTCTGTTCCAGGCGGACAAGCGGTACGTGTGGCACCCGTTTACGCCGATGCGATTGTGGCAGGCTGACTCCGACGAGCCGGGCAGGATGATCGTCTCCGGCGATCACTTTGAGCTGATCGACGCGAGCGGTCGGCAATACATCGACGGTTTCTCCAGCCTCTGGTGCAATCTTCACGGGCATCGCGTCCCGCAGATCGACCAGGCCGTCCGGGCGCAGTTGGATAAGATCGCTCATTCGACGCTGCTGGGGCACGCCTCGCCGCCCAGTGTCGAACTGGCCGAGCGTCTCGTTCGCATTACGCCCGAACCGCTGAAGAAGGTCTTCTACAGCGACAGCGGGGCCGCGGCCGTGGAGGTGGCGCTGAAGATCGCGTTCCAGTACTACCGCGACCGCGGCGAGTCCGAGCGGCGCAGGTTTATCGCGCTACGGGGGGGGTATCACGGTGATACGCTGGGCGCCATGAGCGTCGGCGGGATCGAGACGTTCGGCGGCGTGTATCGCTCGCTGCTGTTCGACACGACGTTTATCGACTCGCCCAACCCGTATCACCACCCAGCCGGGCAAGAGGCGGGCCGGGTTGTGTCCCGTCAGCTTGAAGCGATCCTGGATGAGTATCCCGGCGAATACTGCGCGGTGATCCTCGAGCCTATCATCCAGGGTGCCGGGGGGATGTTGACCCATACGCCGGGTTTTCTTACCGACGTGGGCCGGATCACTCGCCAGCGCGACGTGCTGTTGATTGCGGACGAGGTCGCCACGGGCTTCGCTCGGACGGGCAAGCTGTTCGCCTGCGAGCACGAGGGCGTGGCCCCGGACATTATGACGCTGGGTAAAGGCCTGACGGGCGGGTACTTACCGGTCGCCGCCACGCTGATAACACAAGAGATCTTCGATGCGTTCTGCGCAGGACCGCAGCAGGGCAGGATCTTCCATCACGGGCACACGTATACCGGTAACGCCTTGGGCTGCGCTGCGGGAGTGGCGAGCGTGGACTTGATATTCCAGTCGAATCTGCTGGAGCAGCTACCCGCCAAGATCGAGCTGATCGCCACCCGCCTGGGCGCGTTGCGCGAGCATCCGCACGTCGGGGACATCCGCCAGGCGGGGATGATGGTCGGGATCGAGCTGGTTGACGATCGCAAGAAGAAAAGACCCTTCGATCCGGCCAGGCGCGTCGGCGCAGCCGTTTGCCTCGCCGCCCGCGATCGCGGCGTCATCACACGCCCGCTTGGCGACGTCGTCGTGCTGATGCCCGCCCCCGCCATGGACAGTGAGACTCTCGATAGGCTCCTTATCGCCGTTGTGGAGACGATCCATGAATACTTCGTCGGGTGAGCCTTTTGACTTCGATGTTTCAAGCTATGGGCCGGTTCCTACCGGCCGGGGCTTGTTCGTCACCGGGACGGGGACCGGTGTCGGTAAGACGCTTATCGCCGGTGCGATTGCACGCCACCTGCGACAGAAGAACCGCAACGTGGAGGTCCTCAAGCCCGTCGCCACGGGCTGCTACCGCACCCGCGGTGAGCTTATCAGCGCCGACGCGGAGTTCCTCGCCGCCTGCGCCGAGACGCAACGCAGCTTGGACGAGATTACCCCGGTTCGATATGTCACCCCCGCCGCGCCGAACGTCGCCGCCCAGCGCGAGGGCCGCCCTGTTGATCTGGAGTGTATCTTCAGTGCCTTCGCCCGGGCCGTCCAGGCTGCCGACGCGGTCATCGTGGAGGGTATCGGCGGGTTGCTGTGCCCGATCACGGATGATTTCTGGGTGATTCACCTGGCGAAGCTGTTCGACTTACCGCTTGTTATCGTCGCTGACGCCGCCTTGGGGACGATCAACCACACGCTTACCTCCCTGCATGCCGCGCGCTGCGCAGGGCTTCGACTCGCCGGTGTTGTGATCAATCGCTACTGCGTTGAGGCGGCCGATTTGGACGTGGCGATGATGACCAATCCCGCCCAGATCGCCCAGCTCGGGAAGGTGAACGTCCTGACCGTTGTCCCGCAGGAGGACGCCAACTGCGTCCAGCAGGCGACGATCGGCCCGGACACGGAATTTGCGATTGACCAAGTCGATTGGCAGGAGCTGATGGGCTCTTAGGGGGAGTGACCCTTCGTGCAGATAACGGTAAAGTCGTTCGGCAGATAGTCTGTGACGATGCGGACATCCCAGCCGGACGGGCGGAGCGTCTCGCGGACCTGGGAGGAGTTGAAATAGAAGTACCTTGGGTCGGTCGCAGAGCACTTGTCGTCCAACAGGTTGACCACGATGGCATGGCGGGCCAGATCGAGTAGCCTTTCCATCGCTTTGGGCAGGAACTGACGGTTGTTCCCGAGATTCAGATTGAACGTGCCGGAGCAGAAGACCACGTCGAACTGCCCGGTTTTGAAGGCTTCATCCGCGAAGATGTCGGCCCAGATGAACCTAGCTTGCGGGTATCGCAGGCGAGCGGCCTGCACCATCGTCTCGAGGATGTCGACGCCGGTGTAATCGACGGCGATTCCTCGCCGCCGGCAAAAGTCATACAAATCCCCCAGCCCGCAGCCGACGTCCAGTAACGTCTTGCCGGTTAGGTCCACGTTGCCGGCAAGCACTTCAAATCGAGCTTCCTGCGAGGCCGACGACGCCCAGTCCAAAACTCGGTAGCTGTCTCGATGGGCACGGAGCCTGGGTTCGTAATGGCGGCTGATTTGTTTCTTTCGGCTCATGGTGCAATGCTCATGTCGACGGCTCTTCGTAGATTTCAGCCCGGCTGATCAGATCGTTGTAAAACTCCTCACCGCCCAGAGCGATGCTCCAGGGCAGGATCGCTCCGCGAGAATCCCAGTAGTCGATCTGGGCAAGTTGATAGTCCGTGGCGATCTGGCGGAGCGTTCGGTCGAGGATTTCGACCTGGACGGCCTTGCTTTGCCTCCAGACGGCTCTGATTTCCTGCGATTTGGGATCGGTTCTGGCCAGATCGCGCCGCCGGGCGTCCAACCCCTCCGCCTTGGCGAACAGCTCCGCCAGATTCTCCTCCTGCCACTTAGCCCGCCCTGCGGGGTCTTTGAAGGCTTCCAGCCGCCTCGCCGCCGCGACCGACATCGCTTCGTAATTCTCGCCGAGCCGACTGGCGGGGATTTCATCGGCACCGAAGCAATCTGAGAGGTACTCGGGTAAGCGAATGATCGTCTCAAGGGACTTCATCCGGTCCAGCAGGGCGAAGCGGACGCGGTAGATCCCTTTCAACTCGCCGTTAAGGACATCGGCGTCGGTGAGTTTTCTCGCCAGTGCCGCGGCGGCCGGGGTGTACAGCGAACCGCGATAGGGCAGGGCCAGGGACTCGCCGCCCGGGCCCAATCGCACCTGGATGACCAGCAGGATGGCCTTGGCGACCAGCGCCTTTATCCCCGCGGTCGCCATCGTATGGATTGGCAGCGACCGATCGGCGGGCAGTTTGAACGTTGTTTCTGCGACGTGCAGCTCGTTGTCACGGAGGAACACCCCTGCCCGCACGGCGTGGCCCTTGTAGTCGAAAGTGGCGAAAAACGGCAGCTCGCCGTCGCTGGTATTCAGCGGCCTCAGCGGAGAGGACGTCTCGGTGATTGCGTCGTTGTAGAGCGTTGTTGCGGCTTGGTAGTCGCGGACAAACAGGGCCAAGATCTCCTCGCGCGCCGGGTCGGAACCGATGGCGAACAAGTTGGAACTCAGGTCGACGGCGACCGTCTCGCCCAGGTACTGGCGTAACCACCCCTGATACAGTTCGGCTAATCTGCCTTGGGCGAACCTGCCCAGCAGGGATTCAAGCAGCTTTTCCTCGCGGGCGAACCACTGACGGGTCCGTTCCTGCGACGGTTTTTCGGGGAACGCCGCCAGAGAATCGGCCTTGGCCTTGGCGAGGATCTGGCGAAGAAAATCAGCGCACTGCGGGACGGACAGATCGCCGATGGTTCGGTGGTGCTCCCGGTCGCCGACGTAGCTGGGGCCGATCAGCTGCCAGTTGTCGGAAGGTGAAAACTCGTCGTACAGGTCGTCGACCGACCGGGTAAGCTTCTTACCCAGAACGTTGGTCTTCATACCGGTGAAGGGCTCCCAGTGGCGGATCTCTATCGCCTGGCGGCCCAGGAACTGTGAGTAGAAAAGCGCGGCGCCCCAATCGGCCCCGCCGCTGCGATGGAACCTTTCCCTAGCAACCCGCAGGTTCTCCGAATCGCCCGACGAGCCCAGCGCGGTGAAGGCCACGTCGGTGTCTTCGACGAAGTGTCGTACGACGTGGCCGTGCCGCCGAAGCGCTTGCAGCTTTGGAAGCACGTCCCACAGAGTGTGGCAGTTCTGATCGATGCTGAACATGACGGTACCTAACGAGTTTCAGCGATCCTCGGCGGGTGGGATCCAAAAACTGAACGAGACACTTACGTGCGGCGGACCGTTTGTTTTTCAGCTTTGCTCGTCTTTGACGACAGCTCGCCTGATCGCTGCATCTTTTGCCGGTTCGCAGGCCGGATTCAACGCCGACTGTGCCGCCCTGCCCGTCAGCACGCCGGTGTAGACGAACCTCACGACGGTTTGCAGGCAGACGTCTGTGAACCTACCGTCATCGTGCTGCGTGAAGCAGATCTTCAGGACGTCGCCGCTGCGGGCCCGCACGCCGAAAGGATGTTCGAGGCAGTCGTATTCGCTTCGTTGGTCTTCCCTACCTGCTGTCATGATGGCGGCAGCCGCCGAACCCGTCCCACAGGAAAGCGTTTCGCCCTCGACGCCGAACTCGAAGGTGCGAACGGCGATCAGCCCCTCGTCGAGGATTTCGACGAAGTTGGCGTTCGCCCCGCGAGGCTGAAATCGCTCGTGGTGGCGAAACAACGGGCCCCAGTGTGCGACCTCGAAGGAATCCAGGTCTTCCACGTAGATGACCGCGTGCGGCGTCCCGACGATGGCCAGGTCGCATTTCCACTGCTCGCCGCCGACGAGCAGCTCCAGATCGGTCTGTATGTACTCTGGGTCGGGTATGCACACCTGTGTGTACTGGCCGGTGCTGTTGGAGCCCAGCACCACGCCGGCGGGGGTCAGTATCTTCGTTTCGGCGCCGTCCCGGAGCCATCCGTTAGAGGTCATCCAGTGGACGAAGCAGGCAGTTCCGTTCCCGCACAGCTCTGCCTGCGAACCGTCGGTCTCGAAGAACAGCGCGCCGATGTCGGCGACACCGTCGATCTGGGGTTTGCAGGCGAAGATCACGCCATCGGCGCCTACGCCCAACCCGCGGCGGCACAGCGTCCGGGCGAAGTGGGCCACGTGCAGTTCGTCCGAGAGCATCGAATCGAACCGCCCGTCGCGGTTGTCGATGCAGACAAAGTCATTTCCGCTTCCGGATAGTTTGGCAAAGGCAATATCCATTGTCGTGCGGTTTCTTGTTCCTAAGTAGTCTATCTGAAGGGATTAGCAGGTCGGTAAAGTATACCGCTTTGGGGTGCGGATTTAAAGCTATATCGCCCTGCTCAGCGGTCTCGGTTGGCGGGGATGATCCGGAAGACCCACAGTTTCTTAGCTCGGCCGATTGGATACTGCCCGATTTCTTCAAGCCGCTTATTGGCTAGAAGCTGCCCGATCAACTCGACGTTGGCGCCTTGATCGGGGGTCCGGGAGGTTACGCCCAGGAACGAATACCTTCGCCCGTCTATCTCGGTGAAGGCCTTGGTGAGCAGATTCTCTGCGGAAGCAGTGTCCTGTGCTCGCAGCGATGGCGGCATGACCACGGCCGATGCGAATTGCTCCTCCGGTGCTCCGGCAAAGAAGGCAAACCTGATGTCGGGTCCGAGGATGTAATGCCCAGGCCCGAAACGCTCCCTCAACTCCTTACCGGCTTGGCGGTAGGGTTCCTTCCCTTTGTGCAGCACGCACCGGGACATCCCCAGGACAGCGCCTGCGGCGATCAGCACCCAGACCGCCAGTGACAGTTGGGGACGGGCTTTGAGCTTGAGCCGCCGGCCGATAATGACCGTCCATTCGGCTAGTATCATCACGCCCGCTCCGGCGGCGGGGACCAGAAGCATCGCGTGCATCAGCGCGTGGCGAGTGGAGATGTATCGCGATGCGTCGTCACCCCGGTTGAACTCGAGGGCGACCAGCAGCGGGAACATTACCACTGTGGCGGCGAACATCGCCACGGCTCCGCCGCGCGTGGGCTTGATGATAATAGCGGGCGGAAGGCGAAGTCGCAGAACGTACTTTCCCAGCCACGTTATCCAGCAGACCGCACCCATGACGAACACGACCGTGCCCATTGCCTCTCGAGTTCGGTCGAGCACTCGCCGAATCGCCTCGGCCAGGCCGACCGGACCGCACAGCGTCGCCAGAAACCAGCTCCCGCCACCGGTGGTTACAAAATCGCTTAGCGATTTCTTCTGTGTCAGGTCGCCGATTGCAATCGCGTAAGGCAGGACGATCGCTAGTGCCCAAACCGCCAAGGCGCCCGCGGCCGACAACTGGATGATCCGTCCGCGACGAGTTAGAGCCCCAACGCGCATCAACAGGGCCGCGGCGATGGCTGCGCCGAGCAAATGCTCCGGCCGCGTCAGGTAGCCCAGGGCCGCGCATAAACCAGCAGCGCCCGCCGCTGGGATCGCCCAGGCGCTCTCGGCGCTTAACAGTTTCCTTGCCCCCAGCCCCGCGGTGACGGCCAGTAGCGCGAAGGCGACGGCCTGGGTATCGCTGATTACGTCACTGCTGATTCGGACAAATGAGCCGCCCAGGGCGAATAGCAGGATCGTGATCAGGGCGCATCTGTGACCCATCGCCGCTCGTGAAATCAGGTACAGGCAGGTAAGTGCGACCATCCCGCTGATCAGCGAGACCCACTGGCCCACGGCGACCCATCCGTCCGGCCAGCTCGCCTTGAGGATAGTCGCCGCGCCCGCCACCACGCCCGGATACCCCGGATGATAGTGGTAGCTCCGCAGTACCTTCACCAGCGGTTGGTGGGCAAGCTGACGTGCCATGTGAAGGTAGACCGTTCCGTCGCGAGCGATGTTGTCGGTGTGCTGGATCGTGTAGATCCGCACGCCAAGGGCGATTATCAGTGTGGCCAGGACCGCCAGAGCGGCGCGTGCGGGCCTGCTCGTGCGGTCTGCTCCAGCGGCGTTGATTTTCCAATCGGGTCCGATCAAATGGGCTCACCATATAACAGGGCCTCGCTGAATCTGCCCACGATGCGTTGGTTTACGAACAGAAGGGGCAGGAGCATCTGCAGCGAGGTGCTTGGGGGCCGAAGCGAATCGGCCAGGTATCTCTGCCAGCTGCTGTGATATTTGCCTAAGGCGTCTTGGGGGTCGCAGCTGTCCAGGGCGCCCAGAGCTACCTCCGCTGCCAGCAGGGACGATCGGATCGACGGCGCGAGGGTTTGCCCGGTGATGCTGTCGGCAAAACCACCGGCCGTTCCGGCCAGCAGGCAGCGCTTGGCGACGTGCGTCTCCAAGTCCAGGGCGACCCCGGCGGGGGGGTGCCAGACGGCCCCGCGGGCCCTGCCCAGCAGTAGCGAATCCGGCAGGAGGGCGGCGCCTTGCAGCTTACCGGTCATCTCAGACAGCTCGGTAACACGGTTCCCGGACGCGGCCGAGTATGATATGACTCGCAAGTGGATTGCTGCGTCGGTCTGGTAGAACATCCCCAACTCGCTCCGTTCAGGGAGCTCGACCACGTGAAGTGAGCTGTCTGTCGAGCCAGCGGTGGTCCTTGATCCGCGCGGGACCTCCAACGCCGCGACCGTCATGGTCGGCTTGGGGGCGACGTGCGGCGGTAAGCCCAGGTCGCCAAAGACATCACTGGGCAGCCCCTGGGCGATTATCAGCAACTGGGCTCGTACCGGACGTGGGGTAAGGATACGGACGTGGTCGTCGGCGAGTTTGATCGCCGGGGACTTTCGGGTCTTCTGTATGGTGACCTTGGCCTCTTTGGCGGTCTGCACCAGGGCGGCGACAAGCTGGGCGGTGTGGACGAGATGCCCTGCCCGGCCGGGCATTCGGTGCTCGACCTGTTTGTCCAGGGCGGCGTTATGGTAGCGGACGGCCTTGAACGGGATTGCCCCGCACGCGCGGACCAGTGATGTCGGCAGGTGGGTCTTGGAAAACAGCCTTGCCGGGCCCCAGTCCATCAGCGGGCATTCGGCGCCTTGGTGGGGCGAGTCGATGATTACGACGTTGCAGCGGTTCTTGGCGAGGTACGTCCCTGCGGCGTATGCGGCCGGCGTTCCGCCCAGGATGGCGATATCGTAAGTCTGGGCCATAAGCCAATACTGTATAGTGGGGGCTCGGTCGTGACAAGGGCGGGCAAGTGCCAAGGTTAGGCCCCCTGCGAAATTGACAGTTCCCGCGTTCGTGGTACAATGTGTTGGAGGCAAGTCTTCCGGAGGTTGCATGTGAGACGTAGCGGCGCGCACATTCTTCCCGGCTTTGACAGATCCGTCGGGTCTTGGGTCGTCTCGGTTGTGCTGGTGATGGTCTGCGTCTCGACGGCGCGGGGTGCGCGGGACATAAACGCCGATGTCTACCTCGACAGGTTGCGGGGGATGTGGTTCGGGCAAATCCTGGGCAACTACGCCGGGAGGGGGTACTTCGACGACAACGGGACGCAGAGAAACCGGGAGGGGGCCGTCAAGCGGGGAGGCTGGGATTACGCCATCGGATGGGATTCCTTCAAGACAACCGATCCGTGGGTGGGCGATGACGACACTTCGTTGGAATACCTGTACATGCATGAGCTGTCCACCAACCCGAGCCCCACAAATACTGACCTGACACAGACCTGGATCGATCATATCGTTCCTGAAAGCTTTTACATCGCCAACAGGCAGGGGGGGTGGCTTATCGAGGATGGTTTATCTGTCCCGGATTCAGGGTCCATCCACAAGAACATGCATTGGTACGCCATCGACTCGCAGATCACCACCGAGACCATCGGTTCGGCCGCGCCGGGAATGCGCCAGCGGGCGTCGGACCTTGTGGGTCAGTTCGGGGCGATCACCAACGACGGATACTCCGTCCACGCCGCTGCGTACTACGGCGCCATGTACGCCGCTGCTGCGTTTGAGTCGGATGTCGAGCAGTTGGTGGCAAAGGGCCTTGAGGTAGTCCCTCAAACCTCACGAACGCGTCAGGTCATCGAAGACGTGGTGAACTGGTACACCGCCGATAAGGCGGACCAGACGCTGGATTGGCGGGCGACGCAAGAGCAGTTGTACGACAAGTACGGTCATTCCGCCGACAGCAGCTATTACCGATATCGCTACTGGATTGAGTCGACGGTCAACGCCGGGATGACCACTCTGGCGCTGCTGTACGGACAGGGCGATTTTGTGGATACCGTACAGATCGGTGTGCTGGGGGGGTGGGATGCGGACTGCAACCCGGCTACGGCTGGCGGGCTAATCGGCATCGTGAACGGCTTTTCGGGCTTGCCTGCGGATTTGACGTCTGTCGCATCGGACGACTACGTGATCGGCTCGGGCTTAACGAACATCAATACGGTGTCGACGATTAGCGGGGTCGCCGAAGGCTGGCAGGCGGTGGCGGAGGCGCAAATCCTCGCTGCCGGCGGATCGATAACAGGCGAGGGCGCCAACAGGACCTATCACCTCCCGGACGCCGACGATGTCTCACCGCCGCTGGAGAAACCGGATCCGGCCGGCCCTGGGGGGCTTGTGCGACGGGTCCTGGACGCGGGGGGCAGCGTGGGGGTATCGGCCAGTGTCGAGTATCATTACCCTTACAACGATAGAAAGAACCTGGATGCGGTCATCGACGGAATCACCGACGTAAGCTACAACGGGCATCTGCCCTACGTGACTGATGACGGGAACAATCCTCAACCCGCCGGCGGGGATTACTACCAACTGGACTTCGACCGCGACGTGACGTTTGTCTCAGTGACGTTCCACGAAGGCGACATCATCTGGAACGGGATCAACACCGATCCCAAAGTCGACGAGCCGAAGGGCGGGTACTTCCTCAACCTGACCGTGGAGGTCGGCGATGGTGGCCAGTTCACCGAGGTCTCCAACGTGCAATTGTCCGAGCCGCTCGATGCGTACGAGTATTTCCAGCAGATCACGTTGAGCTTCGTCCCGGTCGCCGGGGATGCAATTCGCATACGCGGCGATGCCGGCGGGCGGTGGGGATTCACCAGCATCGTTGAGTTGGAGTCCCTCGGGTTTCTTGATGGGCTGTCTCTGGGCGACGCGAACTGCGATTTGGTGGTGGACATTGTGGACTTGACGATCCTAGCGGCAAACTGGGGCCAGACCGGGTGGGTGAACTGGGTGGACGGCGACTTTATGTCCGATCAACGGATAGACATCGTGGACCTGACCGCCCTGGCCGCAAACTGGACCTTCCCGCTCGGGTCGGCGGGCGAGGGCATCCCGGAACCGGCGTCTGTGGGACTCTTTGTAGCGATCGGTCTGGTCGCAGTGGCCTCCAATCGCCGCCGAACCGGCCCACGCCGGGCGAAAAACCTAAAGACATCGCCCTGACGGATTTTGCACTTGTCACTCACCGGGCGGGTCGGTAAAAGTCTTGACATGAAGAGGCCCCAAGTTCTTTTGGTGTTTTTGGCGGTCCTGCTTGGCGGGTGTGTCGAGCGCGAGTTTGTCATCACTTCCGAACCGGCGGGGGCGTTGGTGTTCATCTCGGATGTTGAAGTCGGCCGGACGCCCGTGACCGTCCCGTTCACTTGGTACGGGGATTATGACATCATCCTTCGGCTCGACGGGCACACCACGCTCAAGACGCACGCCAACATCAATGCGCCGCTTTACGAGATCCCGCCGTTCGATCTGCTCAGCGAGATCGCCCCCTGGACATATCACGACCGCCGATACCTTCATTACGAGTTGGACACGCTTGAGCTGCCCAGCGACGGCGAGCTTATCCGCCGGGCCGTGGTGATGGAGGAAAGGAACCTCGAACCGGTCAAGCGATAGAAGCACACAACTGAAAGCTGAAAGAAAGAGGAAACGGTCACGATCCCGTGTTGTTTTTCAGTTTCCAGCTTTCTCCATCCGGTTTCTCTAACTGAAACGTCAGGGCCCCATCGAGCTTATCGAACCGAACGACCATCCCGTGCTGGTCCAGATGATACAGTTCCTTGCGACGCATGTGCATACCGGACCATGTAACGGCGATTTGGTCGGGCTTCTGCGGCCGCATATGGACCGTGGCGAATTGGACTTTGTTTGCGACGATCGCCTCGCTGTTGAGAATGCTGCGAAACGAGGCGTGTTTTCCGCCGCCGGCGACATGGGCTATGACAAGGTGCATCAGGCCTTCCGGTATGTAATTGTCAGGCACGGTTGCGGTGGCTGCCTCGGCGCCGCCCCGGCCGATCCGGACCACGGATACCTCATCGCCGCTCAAGACAATCCTCGTTGTCGAAAACCCATCTAGCCGCGTCGGTCCGGCGTAGACACACTTCCCGGCGTCCGCGGATATCGACCATTGCTCCAGGGATTCTCCTTCGTCGCTCCTCATGATTACGATTCCGGCGTATCCTGTATCGACGGGCTGGCGGGAGATATCGAGAATCGCCCGCACCTGTCCCCTCTGGTCCCTCGCGAAGTACGTCAGTTTGGTCGGTTCCGTTCCCCAGGCAAATTGCAGCCCGACGGCGCGAATCTGACGGATGATTTCGGCACCGCGTCGAGCCGGGACGGACTGCCTATGCACCAGCAGATACGCCACGCCGATGCTGGCGAGCAGAACTGCAAGCAGGACCACGCCCAGCAGGCCTGACCGGCCTTGACCGCGACGTTGAGGGTCTCCAAAAACCATTGAGCGTATGCTACGTTGCGGACGATAGCGATGTAAAGGCTGCGCTCGGCGGCGTCGGGCACGTAGGATCGACCCTTGACGGCTGATTGACAGCCAATACAGAATACCGAGGTGCGCCGGATGTGCCTCGGTATTCAAACCGCACGGGTGTGGACGTGCTCTAGGGTCCGCTTTACAGGAGTCGAGTTTCGTGGTGACCACCGGCCGTGGGACGACCAACACCAAAGCTAAGGATCTGGCCGCTGCAGCGAGCAGCGCGCCGCCGGAGATATTCCACCCACGCGTAAAGATTGCTCGCCGCAGCGTCCTGCTTCTGTTGAACTTCCTGACGGTCGCGCTGTTGGTCATCTCCTTCGCGCCCTACGATCGCTGGTACTTCGCCTATGTGGCGCTGGTGCCCTGGGTGCTGGCCCTGGGTGGGGGGACGCAGCGAAGATGGCCCATCCTGGCGGGCTTCATTGGCGGGGTGGTCTTCTGGGCGATAAGCCTGTACTGGCTTACATGGGTGACGCCTTGGGGCCTGGGATATGCTGCGTCGGTGATCTATCTTGCTTTGTATTGGTTGGTGGCGTCGATTCTCGTCCGCGCGGCGATCCGGCGAAACTGGCCCATGTGGATCTTCCTTCCCGTTGTCTGGGTCGCTCTGGAATACGCTCGCGCCTATGTCATCAGCGGGTTTCCGTGGTTCTATCTGGCCCACAGCCAATATCGCCTTTCGCAGGTGATCCAGATAACCGATCTGACCGGGCAGTACGGGGTTTCGTTTTTCGTGGCGATGGTCAACGGTTCACTGGTTGACCTATTGGGCTCGCCGCTGTTTCGCCGGTCGCGCGGCGGGGTTCAATTGCGAAAGCAGATTGTGGTCGGGTTCGTCGTGACGGTTGCGACCGCTGGCGGGTTGCTCGCATATGGCAGCTGGCGGCTCGGGGCCGAGACGCACAAACCCGGCCCGGTGATCGGGATTGTACAGCAGGCGTTCCCGGTCACGCTGTCCGGGCGGACATCGGATCCGGAAAAAATCTTTCAAGACCACATCGACGCAACGCGGAAATTCCTCGACACACCGGTCGACTTGGTCATCTGGCCGGAGACCATGCTGCCGTCGGGGATGAACCGCGAGTTCCTGGATCTGGTCGCCTCGAGCGAGGATCCGGAACTGCTTAAGCTGCAACGCCAAGCCCAAACCCTAGGTGATCTGTCCGTCGAGCTGGGGTGTCCGATACTGGCGGGGGGCTCTACGTTTCACGTCAATCCGCTGCCCATTGATGAAAAGGATGAATGGCTCGTCCGCAACAGCGCGCTTTGGTTCGACGGATCATCGCGCCCCTCGGCGCAATACGCCAAGATGCACTTGGTTCCCTTCGGTGAATACGTTCCCTTCAAGCACACTTACCCGGCGTTGCACCGGGTGCTTCGCTGGTTCGTTCCGGAAGTTATGGCTCAGTTGGGCCCGGGGGATGATTTGGGCCGGTTCGAACTGCGCAGCAGCGGCGGGCGTAAATGGTCTATGGTCACGCCAATTTGCTACGAGGGCACATTCGCGCGCATCTGCCGGCGGATGGTCATGCGAAAGGGCAAAAAAGCAGCCGATATTATCGCCAACCTCTCTAACGACGGGTGGTTTGTCTACCGTATCGGCCGGGGACGCTACCGACCCAGCAACGAACACCGGCAGCACCTTGTAAGCTACTGTTTTAGAGCCATTGAGAATCGCACACCGGTCGTCAGGGCGGTCAACACGGGCATCAGCGGGTCGATTGACTCAAACGGGCGAATCGTGGCGCTGCTGGAGCGGCACGGTGTGTCGGGGATGGTTAGCGGGACCTTGCTTTTGGACGGGGCCCGCAGTGGGCCCGGGGGCGATTACCTGCCCGGGCATGGGCCCAAAGTGCTTGTAGACTCCCGAATTAGCCGATACAGTCTGATAGGTGATCTGTTCGCTATCGCCGTTGCCGCAGCGGCGGTGCTGGCGGCGGGTTGGTTGATCTTTGTCCCGGTACGCAGAGCCGAAGGGGTACATTAGTGATGCTTAAGTCGTCTCTTGGCGGGTTGATAGGTGTAATTGCGTTTGCTGTTGCGGCGGTGGTGACCGGATGCGCCTGGGAGGGTCCGCCCACCGCTGCAGTGATGGATTACTCCCAGGTATACCTGGATGCACGCGATACGCTCTTGACGGCGGCCGTAGCAGACGACGATGTGACGCGAATGCAGGCGATGGAGGCGATCGCTGAGGTCCTTGGAGACCGCGAAGCGGAGGTACTTGTCCAAGGTCTGCGTGACAAAAACCCCGCGGTCCGATTCGCCGCAGCGATGGGCATCGGGGACATCCGTTACCTTCCGGTGAAACCCCGATTGCTTAGGATGGCCGCCGATAAGAAATTCGAGACGAATCGCTTCGTCTTCTGTGGCGTGATCTATGCCCTATTCAGGCTGTCAAATACGGACCACACCAGTCAGTTGGCGACTCTGGTCTTCGACAGGGAAAAGGAGGTTCGCTCCAGCGCCGTGTTAGTGATGGGCGCAATGGGCGAACCGTCCGCGATTACAATCTTGAACAAGCTTTACGTCCAGGAGCAGGATCCGACAATCCGCCTGCGTGCCGTTGAGGCGATGGCGCTGCTTGGCGAGGCCCGCAGCATCAACCTGCTTGAAGCCTATACCAAATCGCAGTTCATGGACGAGCGGATTGATGCGATCAGCGCGATGGGTCGGTCGCCCGGGTCCCGCAGCGAGTTTGTGCTCAAGAAGATTTCGAGCAGCAGCCAGCCCCCCTATGTCCGCGTGGCAGCGGCAGGGGCGCTGGGACGGATGGGGCAGTTCAATGCGGACGGGTACAATCTTTGCGTCGCCGCGGCCCAAGACCCGGCACGCTTGCTGAAGGAGCACATGGGACAGGTGGAAGTAAGTGACGTTCAGATAGCTTCGCTTCAGCAGTTGGCGGCGCGGTCCCTGGGCTGGATGAACCGTCCCGATGCTGCCGATATTCTGTATCCATTGCTGTCGAGCCGACACGGCGGGGTCCGCGTCGCGGCGTCCGTGGGGATTCTGAAGATCCTTTCGAGTTACCGGGACGCGGCGAAACCCGAACAACTTACCCCAGCCACACAGAGCGCACCGGCAGTACCGGCGCCCCCCCCCCCCGTGCAACTACCCGAGATTGAGGCCGAAGAACCGCCCGAAGGGCCCGTCGAAAAGCCTGCAACGAAACCCGCCGAGTCGCGGTGGACGCCTAAACCCCAGCGGACGAAGCTGTATAGAGCGGGTGGGAGGGATTGAGAAACTGTAAATCAGGAAAATGGCCGCTGGAGCGGCACGAATTTTCCTTGACTGGGATAGCAGGTAAAATACAATCAACATTGGTAGTTTGCCTGTGACAGCCGGCGCGTTTTGCCGGATTCAGTGGGTTTGGCCCGATGTTGGTTTTTCCTCCGAGACCACTTAAGATAGTGCGGGCGCAGAAAGCTCTAAGGAGATATAGGCTTTGGATATCCTGACGAAAATCTGTGTGGTGGTTTTGGTCGTCCTGATCCTCCTGGCCGTTCCGGTGTTCATAAACGGGGCGGTGGTGGGCCCGCGCTACAAGGTTTGGTATCAGCAAGAGCAAACCAAAAGCAAGATGTACGCTCAGGCTGCTAAGGAGGCCGAACTGGGCTGTCAGCGGGTGTTTCAGGAGCTGCAGGCCGAAGAAAAGCGCGCCGACGATATCGCCGCCGAACGGGACGAGAAGGTCCAGGAACTTAAGGCCCAGCTGGACGCCGAGCGACTCAACAGCGCGGAGCTTGGCGGGAAGTTGACCAGCATCAACATGCAAATCGTTGACTTGAGCGCCAGCTATAAGCAGTACATCGAACGGGCCAAGCTGTTCTCCGAGCGTCTGGCAGCGCAGCAAGGGACCATCGACAAGCTGACGACGGAGAACATGGCCCTGTACAATCAGGTGAAGCAAAAGACGGCCGACTATGAGCGATTCGAGCAAATCGTCAAGGGCCTGCACGAGGAGATTAGCGAGTACAAGGAGCTCATCGCCGACATGGGCAGGACCATCGAGGCCCTCAAAGCCGGCGGCGGCGGAGTGATGCGCACACCCGGCGAGGCACCGGTTTTTGGGTCCGACATCAGGATCAGCGGGACCATTGACGGGGTCGACGTGGCGAACAACATCGCCAGCATCAACATCGGTTCCGCCAAGGGCGTTCGCAAGGGCATGGAGATGATCATCTCCCGCGGCGACAGACTCGTTGGTGTTCTTCGCATCGAACAGGTGACCTTGAACCAGGCTGCCGGGATCATTGTCGACAAACGAATGGACCCCAGGCAGGGCGACAAGGCCGATACCAGGGCAAGAATGCTCAGGTGACGGGAGGCGCGACCATGACTCAACTTGCGACGCAAGGACCCATCGAGGTTCGACCTCAGCCCGATATCTACACGCTCCTGCTGATAGTGGCGATTCTGGCACTGCTGGGGGGTGTCGGTGCCGTGCTCTGGTTGCTGATGTCGTCCTCAGGATACGGACTTAGCCTTGGGCAGATCTTCGAGCCGCTCACGTGAAGTTCTGCACCAGGATAGAACTGAACCAACTCGCCCAGCGGGCACATTGATTATACAGGCCGCCAACGCCGGGCAGCGGCCGAGGAATATCTTATGATCTTCGATCCCATCCTTGGGCTCTTCTCGACGGATATGGGCATCGATTTGGGCACGTGCAACACGCTTGTCTGTGTCCGCGGGCAGGGGATCGTCCTGGACGAGCCTTCCGTGGTCGCCGTCAAGCGGGGCACCAACCGGGTTCTCCAGAACGGCAACGCGGTCGGGCTCGTGGCCAAGGAAATGCTCGGTAAGACCCCCGGGTCCATCAGCGCTATCCGTCCCATGAAGGACGGGGTGATCGCAGACTTCGACATCACCGAATCGATGCTGGGGTATTTCATCCGCAAGGTTCACCGCCGCCGCTCGCTGATCAAACCCCGCGTGGTTATCTCGGTCCCGTCCGGTATCACCGCCGTCGAACGCCGCGCCGTATTGAACTCAGCCGAACGGGCGGGGGCGCGAAGAGTATACCTCGTTGATGAACCCATGGCCTGCGGTATCGGGGCTGAGCTTCCCATTACCGAGCCGACCGCCTCGATGATCGTCGACATTGGCGGGGGGACGACCGAAGTCGCCATCATGTCGCTGGCGGATATCTCTGTATGCGAGGCCATCCGGGTCGCCGGCGACGACATGGACGAAGCCATCGCCGGGTACTTAAAGCGAACTTACAACCTTATGATCGGCGAGCAGACGTCCGAGAAGATCAAGCTGGAGATAGGCTCGGCCGCTCCGCTGGAAGATGAGATGACGATGGAGGTCCGCGGGCGGGACATGATCTCAGGCCTGCCGCGAAAGACCGTGATTTCCTCCGAGGAGGTGCGCGAGGCACTGAAGGAGCCCGTCGGCGCCATTATCGATTGCGTAACGAGAACACTGGAAAAGGCGGAGCCCGAACTGGCCGCCGATCTGGTGGACAATGGGATTGTCCTGGCCGGCGGCGGGTCGCTGCTGCGGGGGATTGATACGGTTCTGTCGAACGCCACGGGCCTGGAGATCCGCATCGCCGATGATCCGCTGACATGCGTCGCCCGAGGCACGGCCGTCTACCTCGAGAACCTTGAACTATGGAAAGACATAATGGAATCCGACGAGGATGGATTCTAAATACCCGGGCCGATGTGGATAACCTGTCTTGACCTTCGCCCGCTGCTCGGCGGGCTTTTCGTTGCGCGTAAGGGACTCCACTGCCCGTCACATCAATTCCAACCTTAAATAATTCAACCCCGCCCGCGCGCTTCGGAGGCGTATGATATCTCGATTTCCGCTGAAGATGTGGCGATGTGTCTGGACGCCCCCCGCCCCCGCCAGGGATATGTAGACCAGCCCGACGGGTTTTTCGTCCGTCCCGCCGCCCGGACCGGCGATCCCTGTGACGCCGATCGCCCAGTCGCTGCCCGTCTTTTGGCGACACGCGCTGGCCATACCCGCTGCGACCGATTCGCTGACGGCGCCCTCGGTCTCCAGCAGATCCGCCGGTACGCCCAGCAGGTGTATCTTGGATTCGTTGCAGTAGCAGACGAACCCGCCGAGGTAATATCCGCTCGCCCCGGGCACGGCCGTGATCATCTCGCCGATAAGCCCGCCCGTGCAGCTTTCGGCGGTCGATAGCGTCGCCCCACGTTCGCCAAGCAGCGATGCGACGACTGAAGCCATCGTCGTCTGTTCGCCCTCGCCGATCACGAGCCCGCCCAGCCGGTCTCGTAACTGGCGGATAACACTGGCGGCCCGCTGCTGGGCCTGCGCTGTCTCGTCGCCATGTGCGGCGATGCGGATAGAGACCATCCCGGCCGCGACGGTCGTGCCCACGGTGACCGGGCCGCTGCGCCTCATTATCTCCACTATCCTGGCTGCGACGTCCGACTCACCCGCACCGAATGTATGGACGATACGGTGGACGATGACGCCTGTTCCCTTCGGGAGGCGAGGGGCGATCTGGGCCTTGTACATCTTTCGCATCTCATGCGGGACGCCAGGAGTGACGAACACCTGGACCTGCCCGATCTTCGCGACGATTCCGGGCGCGGTCCCGCAAGTGTTGTCCAACGGCTCGGTCCCTTTGGGGAACATCGCCTGGACCTCGTTTACCTTGCTCATCTTGCGCCCGCGACTGTGGAAGAACCCTTGGATTGTACTGAGCTGAGCTTCGTCCATTACGAGCTGGGTCCCCAGCGCATCGGCGAGGCCCTGGCGGGTTAGGTCATCGCCTGTCGGGCCCAGTCCGCCTGAGATCAGGACCAAGTCGGCTTGTGCGGCGGCGGCCTGGATCGCCGAGGAGATCTGGCGGTGGTCGTCGCGGATCGTCCAATGTGCGATCGTCTCTATTCCGCGGGCGCCGAGCTGTCGCGCCAGGTACCCGCTGTTGCTGTCGGTGACCTGGCCCGCGACCAGCTCGTCTCCGATCCCGATGACAATCGCCCTCATGCCTCGCGACTTTCCGTAAGCTCCTGCCCGCAACGCGGACATTCCCGCCCGCCGCCAGTGGCCTCAAGTTCGCCCGGGACGATCAGCCTCCCGCAGTGTCGGCAGCGCCAAAAGCCCTCACCTTTCCCGTTCTGTCTGCCCTTTGCCGAACTGTTATCCTCCCCGGGGGTCTCGCAGCACAGACTCGCTCGAGCCAGAAGGAGGCACAGCAATACCGTCAGATAGAGCATTCGGATAGTGTACCGATTTGCTTGGGCGCGGGAACGCCTAAATCGCGCGCAGCCTGTGCGGCGCCGCCTGGGCCTTACCCGCCAAGGCGTGCCTTACGGGCCGCATCGGTGCATCCCAGCTGATTGGCTACCTCAGCTGCAGTTCGGGATGCAGCTTATCCGACAGGCAGAATCGTTCCCAACTGTGCCCGCCGCATTTGGGGCATACGCCGCCGGTGGGGATCTTGGCCGGACCGTATCCGCAGTAATGGCAGGTTACGAATACGGACTTCGGGCCGGCCAGGCTCGGCGGGACATTAAAATGCTCCTCGCCGAGGGGTCCGGTGCATCTGGTGGAATCAAGGCATGATTGGCGGCGTGTGTGTCCCTTGCGGTGCGTCTTAGTACGCATTTGCACCATAACTAAAGCCCCTTACTGAAGCCACTGTAATTATTGCGCGCAGGAACCGTGAAGTTTGTATTGATTTTAACTTTTTGAGCAAATTACACTTACCGTCCAGGATTTGCCCGGTACGGTCGCGGCCAGGCGATCGGGTCTTATCGAGCCCACCGAGGGCCTTGGCGATTGCCTCAGAGTCGGTATAATGTCCCGGCCTTGGCTTGAAGGACCGTTTCGGCCGCTCCTTACCGGCCGGTTTCATTAAAGACTGGCTTGACTGAATGACGATTGCGCCGAAGGCGCTGTCGAAAGAGAGATATCCGTTGATTAGATCATACGGTGTACTGGTGGGCTTGTTCGTTACGGTTGCGGCGGCCGTGGGGGGCTGTGACGGCACCGGAGGGTACAGTAACAACGGTCAGCAGCTACTGACCGGGCAGGTGTCCCCGCATTCGGTGTGGCGGGTCACCAGCACGCTTCTCGACTCGTCAAAAGCCATCGACGGCGATATCTCGACCGCTGCGGTCGGACGCGGCTCCGGTAACGACACCATCACAATTGATCTGGGCAAGGTGTGCATGTTCAACCTTGTGATCATCCACCACGGCGGCAATGCAAACGGTCATTGCAAACGCGTAGGCGTACTGACGAGCCTGGACGGGCAGGACTTCGCGTATCGCGGGTCCGCTTCCGGTAAAAGAAAGGTGACCAACATACTGTTGGGCCAGTATGTCCTCGCCAGGTACCTGCGCCTCCAGGCGGTAATCCCAGGCACCAAACCTTGGTCCATAGCGGAGATCTACCTGCAGTAGAGCCACCAGCCCGGTCGCGGTCAATGAGGCCGGATTCAACTTCACCCCCCGCCGCTGTCCTTGCCCACCGAAGATCTTTCTGCTCTGCTATGGGTTCCATGGGCTGTTGTGCAGGGCAATCCGCTCGTCGCCGCAAGCTTCGATTGATCAATCCCCGAAGCCCGTTGTCGACCATCACCATGCCGGACATCATCCGGCGGATGACGTTCACCCGCAAAGCACTTTTCATGCCGTTGAATCTGGCGATTTGTGCCGCGGTCGTACCGGACACCTGGGATGTGGAGATTATCGACGAGAATGTGTCCCACGAGCTTCATGTCCCGTCGCCCGACGGCGTCGATGCGGTCGGAATCGGGGCGATGACCACCCAAGCCAAGCGTGCCTACGCCCTGACCGATGCGTACGAGGCCCTTGGCGTCCCGGTTATCCTTGGCGGGATTCACCCCTCGGCCGTCCCTCACGAGGCCCTTGAGCACTGCTCGATCGTCTGCAAGGGCGACGCGGAAAGCACCTTACCGCGTGCCCTTACCGATCTGGAGGCCTCCAATCCCAAACGCGTATACGATTGGACCCAGTGCGCCTTGGCGCCTATCGCCACGCCGCGCAAGGACCTGCTGGACCCGGCCGATTACCTCGTGTTTAACCCGATCCAGACGACGCGAGGGTGTCCGCACGACTGCACATTCTGTACGACGCCGGCCGTCTTCGGGCGAAAGTACCGCCAGCGCCGCATCACCGATATCATCGAGGAGATCCGCGCCGCTAAGGAACAATTCCGTACGCGCGTCTTTATCTTCGCTGATGAGAACGTCGCCGGAAATCACAAATGGGCGATGGAGCTGTTTGCGGCACTTCGCCCGCTCAAGATCAAGTGGGCCTCACAGTGCGATATCTTGATATCGCGGAACGAGAAGCTGCTGGCGGCGATGCGCGACAGCGGGTGTCTGGGGCTTATCCTCGGGCTGGAAAGCCCCAGGGCCCAGACGCTCAGTGAGGCAGGAAAGCGATACGTGCGGGCCGACGAGTACGTCACCCGCATCGACAAGATTCAGTCCTACGGAATCAGCATCTGGGGAAGCTTCATCTTCGGGTTCGACAGCGACACTTGGTGCGATTGCATGCGCGCCGTACGGTTTGCCCAGCGTGCCAGGCTGTGCATGAGCTGCTATCCGATCCTGACACCGTATCCGGGAACGGTGATTTTCGATCAGTTCCGCCGCGAGGGGAGGTTGTTGACGACGGACTGGGACAAATACAACGGTTCCACGGTCGTCTTTAGGCCTAAGCGGATGAGCGTCGAGCAGCTGCGTCACGCCCAGATGGCGGCGTTCTGCGAGTTTTACTCGCCGCCCAGTGCGTTTCGTCGGCTGCGTGTGTGGCCACTGAAGAAGAATAGTTGGCTGGCGAACCTGGCAATTTACCGTGGGCTGAGGCATTATTATTCCAAGCGCGGCCGGACGGTGCCCCGATTCGCCGACAACCTCGGTCCGGACGCCGCCGGGCGAATCGCTCGGACACTTGGAACCACTGGCGGGAGGTAAGATGATCATGAACGACTCGCCGACGCCACAGGGCCCCAACGACGGCTCAGACACCAGGTATCTGATTATCGCGGGTGTCTTGCTGGTCGTGATCATCGCGTCGCTTTCGGTGCTCTGGGTTAAGGAGCGACGGGCCCGCTTCGAGGCCCAGTGCAGAGCGGCCGAGCTGAAGCTCGACAATGACAGGCTCCAGGACGTGATGGGTAAGATTCTGATCGGCAATTCCGCCGGCGCTGTCCGTCCGATCCGCCGCGAGGACTTACCCGCCCGGACCATCAACATCGCCGGAACTGCCAGGCGTCTGCTCCAGATAAGCCCTGAGGCGGGTGGGCGGTTTGGGTTCGCCCCGGGCGACCTCATTGAGGTAAGCCCCGAATCGCCCCCCCCGGCGGCGCAAACGGCCTCGGCCACTGCCCCCGCCGGGCCGCAGTAACTGTCTACTTGCCGCCGGGCCGCCCCAGCAAGTATCATGTCGTCTCCGATGCCGGACGGTTTGAGATGAAGCTTCCCGTACAATCTCCGAGGGGATTGGTCCTGCTCCTTCTGCTGGGTGCGTCCGTCGTGACGTTCCTGCTGGGGCCGGGCGTCGCAGTTCGTCTGCGCAGCTCAACGCATTTCGCTCTCATGCCTCTGGGCGACATGGGCATGGGAATCACCACGGCGATCAGTTCTCGCTGGGGCGGTGTTAGCTTGGACAACGGGCAGAGCTTCTCGCCAAGCGAGATCCGCCGGCTCATCGAGACCAACATCGCCCTGCGCGGCCAGGTGGACGCCCTTGACAGCAAGTACCAGGACCTACAAGCCACCCGCCGCCAGCTTGATGAGCTGTACGGCCGCTGGGCCGGGTTTGAGTGTGCCCTGATACCCGCCCGCGTGGTGGGGTCCGAGCCGCTCCCGTACGGTTCGTCGCGGCTGATCAACGCGGGCCACACCAGTGGCGTGGGCACCTCTGCTCCCGTTACAACGCGGCGGATCCTCACGGACCGGGCAAAGGCGATCCCGCAGGGCTTGGCCGCCGTGACGGCCTCGTCGCTGGTCGGTCGCATTATCAATAGCGGAGCGTTCTCCGCCCGCTTGCAGCTCGTCACCGATCGCAGTTTCGAGATACACGCCAATATCCACCGGATCATTGACCCGGAAAGCCCCCGCGAGGTGATGGTCACCATCGAGGGCCAGGCCGTCGTGGCTCCGCTTACTGACCGGACTAACGTTCTGATTGACGTGCAGGTCCGCGGCGACGGTGCCGACGGGATGATCGTTAAAGACGTCAACGCCTATCACAAGGTCCGCCGCGGCGACTGGGTCGTTACGCGCCAGGCCGATCCGTTCCTGCCGGTTCGGATTCGAATAGGCGAGGTAACCGAGGTCCAGGCCGATTCGGCCAATCCGCACTTTGTGCGGCTGAAGGTCCGCCCGCACGCCGACCTGGACGCATTGCGACATGTGTACGTCGTTGTACCGCTGGCCGAACGTGCCAAGGCACGCCGGTAGGCGCAGGTGAGCTGATGCGTTGGATACCGTTTGTCATCTTCGCTTACATACTGATCCTGCTACAGACCACGGTGGCGGGTCTGCTTGTGATCAGTCCCTGGGCGATCGGGCCGGTGGGTCCGGACCTGATGGCGATTCTGGCGGTCTTTGTGGCCCTGAACGTCCGCAGCGGCGCCGACGCAATGATCGCCGGATGGATCCTGGGCCTGGCGTTGGATCTGACGGCTGGGGGCGTCGGCGGCGGGACGGTCGTCGGACCGATGTGCATCGCATATGCTCTGGGCTGCCGCGGTGTATTTCACATCCGGGAGGTTATATTCAGGGAAAGGGCCGTCTCTCAGGCGCTGCTGACACTTCTGTTTTGCCTGTTTGCCCACGGTCTGTGGGTCACATTGCAGAGCGTGCGGCTGGGGCGGGTGAGCGCCTCGATGTACGGGGTGATGCTGCTTCAGGTGGTCGGGGTCGGTCTTTACACGGGCTTACTGGCGCCGCTGGGGTATTTCGGCTTGATTCGACTGCGATCCTGGCTGATCATCAGCCCGCGCGGGCGGTCGCGACGATAGGTCCTGCGGACTGCCGTGCACATTGAAGCGGAGGCGGGTGTTCCATAAGCGATGTATATGCGTAGAGTCAAAATCTTCCTGGCACTGGTGTTTGTGGTCTTTGCGGTGCTGGTGGTCAGGTTGTGGCAGCTTCAGATTGTCCGCGGCGAGCACTATCGGACCGAATATGACCAGCGGATGCGGCGTATAGATCTGCTGCCAGCGCGCCGCGGGACGATTCTGGACCGCAGCGGAACCTACCCGCTCGCCGTCGACATGCCCTGTTTCGAGCTGAGCCTGGACTATCGCCTTCTATCCTTACCGCGCCCCCTTATGGGGCCTTTTCGCAAGGAGCGGGCGACGGAGATCCACAGAGCACTGCGTGGGTTGGGGCGCCAGAACCATCTGGACTATCCCGAGACCGTCAAGCGCATCGGACCGACCTGGCGGTTCGTCGAGCGCGTCGCGGCCGAGCACGGCGTCGACTTGCCAAGTGCCGTCCGGAAGATTCGCAGACGTGTCGAGACCATTCGAGAAAAGATCAAATGCACCCCGCGAGAGGCATATCAGCCGCACCCGATCCTCAAACAGCTTGATGAGGCCGCCGCCGCCGTCATCAAGAGCGAACTTTTCGAGACGGTCGGTCTGTCCGTCCGGCCCAGCCACAAGCGATCGTATCCTTACGGCGATCTGGCTTGCCACCTGATTGGTCTGACCGGGCCGGTCGACGCCGACGAAATCGAAAAGTTTAATCTCTCCGAGCGAGATGCTGATTTGCTGACGCGCCTACGCAGCAATTACCAGTACAGCGATGCTATCGGTAAGAGCGGCGTGGAGAAGATGTGCGAGGGTTCTCTTCGCGGGAAGAGAGGATACCACAAGTACAATCGGATCGCCGGCGCCGAAGAGCTGCGCACCGAGGTCCCCGCTGCCCACGGTCGGGACGTGCGGGTGACAATCGACATAAAGCTTCAGCAGGCGATCACGCAGGAGTTTCGCGACCGCGGTCAGAATGGCAGCGCCGTGGTTATCTCCATCCCCGACGGTGAGGTCCTTGCCCTCGTCTCGGTCCCGACCTATGACCTGAACGAATATCGCAGTATTTACCCGGTGTTGCTGAAGGATGAGGTGGATCTACCTTTGCTGCATCGGGCCGTGGCGAGGCGTTATCCACCTGGCTCGACGGCGAAAGTCATCACCGCCTTGGCGGGCTTGAGCGGCGAGGTCCTCAGTGCAGACAGTCAGTTCCGTTGCACCGGCCGTCTGTTTCCTGATTACCCGGACCGCTGGCGATGCTGGTTGAGCCGGGGACACGGAACCCTCGATTTGCTCAACGGGATCAAGCACAGCTGCAACGTCTATTTCTACCACGTTGGTGAACTGGTCGGCCCCGAACAGCTAAGCGCGTGGTTTTCGCTGTTCGGGTATGACCTGCCGTGCGGGACACACTTACCGGAAGAACGATCCGGTCTGGTCCCGTCCCAGCAATGGCTGCAAGTCAATCGCAACCGGTCCTTTCGTCGCGGGGATGCACGGCTGATGGCGATCGGGCAGGGGGCGATGGAGGTCACACCGCTGCACGTGGCGAATGCAATGGCGACCATCGCCCGGGGTGGTGAGTTTATCTCACCCACGGTTGTCCGGGCAGCGACCGGGCGGCGAGCGGCCCGGCTTGGCATACTTCAGTCGCACATCGACCTGGTCACCGAAGGGATGTACAGGGCGGTCAACGAACGCGGTGGCACCGCTAACAAGGCCTTTTACCCGCCTGGGGTAGCGCCGCTTGGCGTGGTGGTCTGCGGGAAGACCGGGACCGCCGAGACCGCCCCGCACAGAGTCGACTCCAATGGCGACGGGCGGATTGACAGGACAGACCGGATCGTCCGGACGGGCAATACGGCATGGTTCGCCGGTTTTGCTCCTCGCGCCAACCCGCGAATCGCCTTTGCCGTCGCGGTCGAGTACGTATCCGGCGGCGGGTCGGTATACGCTGCGCCGATCGCGCGGCAGTTGGTTCTGGTGTCTCAGCAACTTGGGCACGTCGGTGCGGATGAGGGCCGCTATGCTGAAAATCGTTAAGCGGTATTTGCGATACACCAGCTGGCCGATAATCGCGGCGATGATTGCACTCGTGGTAGTCGGGCTAACCGCGATCGACATCGCCGGCGGCGATACGCTTAAGCAGGCGATCTACGCCTGCGTCTCGCTGGGTGGCTTTGTCGTTGCAACGGTCGTACCGTACAAGCGGATCGGGCGGGTGGCGTATCCGTTGTTCGCCGCTACCGTCGTGCTGCTGGTGGCCGTGTTCTTCCTCCCGCCGATCAAGCATGCCCATCGTTGGATCGACCTGCGTTTCTTCAGCGTCCAACCCTCCGAGATCGCCAAGCTGGCGTATATACTCATGCTGGGGTGGTACCTGCGGTATCGCGATAACTATCGCACGCTTCGCGGGCTTGTCGTGCCATTTGTGCTGACATTCGTCCCGATGGCGATGATCCTGCCCGAGCCGGATCTCGGTACCGCCCTGCTGTTCCTGCCCACGTTGTTCGTGATGCTGTTTGTCGCCGGCGCTAAGATGAGGCACTTGTTTGGAATCCTCGCAGTCGGCGTGGTGATTCTGCTTGCGCCGGTCCCGATGAGGGTCCCCTCATCGGGTGCGGTGGTCCCGGACGCGCTGACGTATGGGACGTTCGAAAGGTCGGGCGATCGATACGTCCTCACTGCCGCGCCTGTGGCGATGATGTCCAGGCACCCGCACCAGATCGGCCGGGTCGTGGGGTGGCTCAACCAGGGCGAGGAGGACGAAGACGCCGCCGGCGTGACCTATCAGCTGATTCGGTCGAAGATGGTTCTGGGCGCGGGCAGATGGACGGGCCGGGGGGCGTGGAACAGCTCGGATGCGTTCTTTGGGATCCTCCCTGAGAGGCACAACGACTTCATCTTCAGCGTCATATGCGGGCAGTGGGGGTTCGCCGGGGCGATGGCCGTGCTTTTTCTCTACGGCGTGATCTTCCTGTTCGGCCTGGAGATCGCTACGGTTACGCACGATCCGTTCGGGCGCCTTTTGGCGGTGGGAGTCCTGGCGCTTCTGTTTGCGCAGATCTGGATCAACATCGGGATGACGATGGGACTCGTCCCGATAACCGGGATGACCCTGCCGTTGGTAAGCTACGGCGGCTCGTCGCTTGTGGTGAATTGCTTCGCGCTGGGGCTCCTGGTGAACGTTGGGCAGCGACGCCCTATCCTGCTGGAACCCCGTCCGTTCGAGCATGACCGCAAGAGGAACAGTATCGCCCGGACCTCGAACGCCAGATGAGACATCGCCCTTTCGTGCTCGATCCGGTCCGCCCGATGTCATTTGGGCCGCAGGTAGTACGCCATCCACACGAACGCCAGGGCCGCGTACGCTGCGGCGAGAACCCAGCAGCCGATCTCGGTGAGAACCCGGCGGCGATAGATCAAGAATACAACCGAGGCCGGGCACATCATCATCAGCTTGAACGTAATCAAGGTGGCGGGGCTGTGCAGGAACAACCGCGCCATGGGATTCAGTTCCTGGAACCCGCCGATCCGCAGCGCCACCAGCGTGAAGATCAAATCGTACATCCCGACGACCCAGACAAGCACCAGCAGCAGCACGATGCGCCTCGGGCGGTTCGTGGAGCTGCTGCCCAGCGCCGCCCGGATCGAGCGAATCAGCCCGGTGAGGCGCCTGCGATCTTGCTTCCGGGCGGGGCCGCCGGGATGATATGGAACCTGTTGCCTTTGGCTGGTGGGTGTTATGTTTGGCATGGGCGTACTGGGTATTATATCCCAGGTTGAGGTGGAAACCATTGTGACTGCAGATGCGATGCTCTTTGGCGCCGTCGAGCTACCGCCCGATCGGGTCCCGCAAAGGACTACCCTGCGCCTATCGGACGGTTACGAAACCAGCGTCTATGTGCACCGCCCGTCGGGCCGGGCCGATGGGATCGACGCTCGCCCTGTCCTGTATGTCCACGGGATTCAGTCGCATCCCGGGTGGTTTGTCGGCTCGGCGGCGCATCTGGCCGACAGCGGCCGGGCCGTCTTTCAGGTTACGCGACGCGGCAGCGGCGACAATCACCGCAATCGTGGCCACGCCGCATCCGCCGAGCAGTTGCTGGACGACACGGCCGCGGCCGTTCGGTTTGTAACACAGCAGACCGGATGCAGCAGCGTGCACCTGGTAGGCGTAAGCTGGGGCGGGAAGCTATTGGCGTGCTTCGCCGCGACCAGACACGACAGTCCAGTCGCTTCACTGACCTTGATCGCGCCCGGGCTCGTCCCGCGCGTCGATGTCAGCGGGTGGACCAAGGCCGGTATTGCGTTGTCGCTTCTGATCGCACCGAAGAAGCGTTTCGAGATCCCCTTGAACGACGTGGCGATGTTCACCGATAACGAACCCATGCGTCAGTATCTTCGGGACGACCCGCTGCGTTTGCTTTGGGCGACGGCGGGATTCTTCTGGGCAACTCGGGGACTTGACGTGATGATGGCGCGGGCGGGTGACGGGGCCATAGCGGTGCCAACAACGATGTTTGTGGCTGGGCGGGATCGGATCATCGACAACGTGGCGAGCGGCCGCCTGGTCGGGCGACTCACGGGTGGCCGCGCCGTCGTAAGGCAGTTCGACGCGGCTCACACGCTTGAATTCGAACCGGATGCCCACCCGTTCTACGAAGCTCTTGTTGCGGCCCTTCCCGCCGACGAAAGCACTGTCTAAGAGATGTACTCCGTGTTCCGCCACACCAGGCGGGCGCCCTTGCGGAGCTTGGAGATCGCCCCCAGCAGGGCAAGCATCGTAATTGCGCACCCCAGCACGTACGTCCACGCCAGGTAGCCCTTGGCCCCGATGAGCGGATAGAATCGATAAATGACGGTCAGTTGGATCGTCACAGCAGTAAGACCGGCGATTCCGCACACCCGCCACACCCCGACTGGCTCGACGCCCCCAGCGGCGAGGATAAGCCCTAACGCCGCCGCGAAGTATGGCAGGAACCCCATCACCGTAAGCATCGCCAGCGAGGCGATCAGGCGTTTGCGCGTCTCAAACGTCCCATAAAAGATTCGGCTCCACCCACGAAGGATCCCGCGCAGACCGCTGTACATCCGCACCGTGTACAACCCGCTGCCGCGAACCACTTGCAGGTTCAATCCGGCCTCCTTGGTAAGCCGGGCCATGTGCATGTCCTCGTTAACCTTGTTCTTGACCGCCTCGTGCGTCCCGATCGCTTCGTATGTCGAGCGCTTCATCAGCATGAACGCTCCGTTGGCGTAGGCGTTGGGCTTGTCGGGGTTGTTTACCTTCTCCGGGAGGAACCAGATCATCATCACGCCGCTGCAGACCGGCTGGACCACCTGCTCCCAAAACCCGTGCAGCTCCTGGTTCGGTAAGATGCTCAGCAGGTCCGCCTGCGTGTCGCGTGCATATTGCATTGCAACCGACAGCGTCCTGTGCGAGGTTTGTTTGCAGTCTGCGTCGATCATGCAAATCCACTCGGCGCCGGCGGTAGCAATCCCGGTTTGCATAGCGTTGTTCTTCCCGCACCAGCCCGCCGGGAGGTCCTTGATGTGGATCACACGGACCCTATCGTCGGAGGATGCAATTCGCTCGGCGATCTCGCCCGTCGCGTCGTCGCTGCGGTCGTTGCAGACGATGACTTCGAATTGCGGATAATCCTGCTGCAGTATCGACTCCAGGCACGGGCCGATGTTTTCGGCTTCGTCCTTTGCAGGTAGCATAACGCTGATAAGCGGGGTTTGGTCCGGCGGACCGGCATAGCGTTCCGTCAGCGTCATCTCCTCCCGCTTACTGCGCCAGATCAGGTAGTGTCGGGTGGTCCAGATGAGGGCAACGAGGCCCGTTAGTGTGGTGATGATCAGTGCGGGTAACATCCTTGTCTGTGTGTCCTTTCGTATTAGGTTATTGGTCTTGTTTGCGTCGATAGACTGCGGCGGCTGCGGCGATGACTTCTTTGACGGCAGCGCCGTGGGCATTGGCGGCGGCGAGGCAGTCGGCGAACTCCGGCGAGACAGAGACTTCCCGCTGACCCACCGAGCCGATCTTTATGCGAATAGGCCCGTATGGCGTCTCGACGCTCTCGAAGCGTCGGATGAGCTTGGTTCGCCGGCACCGCTGCCGGCGGACGCCGAACGTCGTCGTCTCGGTCAAGATAATCCTCTCGGCCGCCTCGACATCGCAGGGGCTGCACAGGGCCGACAGCGTCCACCCCGGGCGGGACTTCTTCATGACAATCGGCGTCGCCCAAGCATCTAAGCATCCGGCCGCCAGGAGCTTTTCGATCGTAGCGCCTATCACCTCGCCGGTGCAGTCGTCCAGGTTCGCCGCTAGCTGAATCACTGTGTCGAGCTGACCCGCTTCGTCGGGTTCGCCGATCAGGACGCGCAGCAAGTTTGGCAGGGGCCCTTCGTCCTTTGTCCCGGCACCGTAGCCCACGGCCGTCAGCTTCATCGCCGGCGGCGGGCCGAAGTCCTCGGCCAGCGTCGTCAGCACGGCCGCTGCCGTCGGCGTGGTGAGCTCGCCGCAGCCGCACCCGGCCGTTGTCTTTGCGCCGGTGAGCAGCTCGGCGGTGGCAGGTGCGGGGATGGGCAGCTCGCCGTGGTCGCACTGTACGCTTCCGCTGCCCAGCGGGACGGCCGAACAATAGACCCTTTCGATCCCCATAAGCTCCACCGCTGCGCAGGCGGCCACTACGTCTACGATCGTGTCGGCCGCTCCGAGCTCGTGGAAGTGGATGTTCTCGACGTCGGTCTTGTGGACCTTGGCCTCGGCCTGGCCCAGGCGGGTAAAGACCGCCTTTGCGCGGGCGACGACGCGGGGTGCCAGGTCAGCGGCCTCGATCAGGGCGATAATGTCGCTGAGGCTCCGCCGTGGCTGGGCCTGCTCGTCGGTCTCGACGATGAATTGCGTTGCCCCGATTCCGCCGCGGTGGACGGACTGGATGCTCGTGCTGCAATTGTCCAGTCCTAGCTTGGCGATTTGCCCCTTTAGGCCCTCCCAGTTGCAACCGGCGTCGATCAGCGCCGCGGCGATCATGTCACCACCGGCCCCCGCGAAGCAGTCGAAATATACCAGCGCCATTTCCTGTATCCTTCAGACCTTGCGGGCGACGGTAAGGCCCCGATGTATCGTGGGAGTGTAGCGCCCGACGGGCCTGATTGCAAGCGAACAGCTTGTCCGGCGGCGGGCGGATGTGTTCGGTCGGGGCGTCTTGTGGATACAATTACGGCTGCCAAAAGCGCCGGTCGACAGCGCTATAATAGCAAATGACAGCTGCATCACATCGGGTCGCCACCCGACCCTGCGCTATTCAAGTCGCCCCTATATCGGTCCGATCTTTTCAAAGAAGGGCAACGGATGCGGTAGGGTGGGGCCTTAAGCTCAATGCGAGGTAAGCGTTTGTATATAAGGGGAGTATGATGGTAACAATAACGGATGATTGGGCCGAGTTTACCTTCTTCAGGCCGCAGGCCGAATCCGTATACCTAATCGGGGATTTTAACGGCTGGAGGTTCGACGAGCTTGCGATGATTCGCAATGGCGACGGATACTGGTCGCTGAAGTTGCGCCTTGTGCCGGGGGAGTTCAAGTTCCGCTATTATGCCGACGGGCAGTGGTTTGCTGATTACGCCGCGTTCGGTGTCGAACCGGGCCCGTTCGGCCTGGACAGTCTCGTTCGCATCCCGCCGCGCCCGCTGACGATGCCCGCACCGGCGGCAGCCAAAACTAAGAGAACAGCAGCATAGCTGTGAGTATACATCACCGTCTTCGAGCCCGGCCGCGGGGGGAGAATTTGCGGCCGGTTTTTTTGCGCCGTCTCAGCTGGCCTCGGGCGGGGGTGTCTGCGGGTCGGCCTGTTCGCCTTGAGATTGGGGTTTGGGGTCGGTCTTGGTCTTGGTGGGTTTCTGATCGCCGGGGCGGCGCAGCTGGTGTGCCTTCGGTAGGTCCTCAAGGTCCCCCAGACCGAAGACTTCAAGGAATCGTCGCGTCGTCCCGTACAGCATCGGTCTGCCCAGCACCTCGGCACGGCCGACGATCTTGACGAGCTGCTTCTCCAGCAACCCGCGCAGCACTTCGCCGCAGGAGACGCCGCGGATGGCCTCAACATCGGCCCGCAGTATCGGCTGGCGGTAGGCGACGATCGACAGCGTCTCCAGGGCGGCCTGCGAGAGCCTGGTCTCCGCCCTCGTCCGCAGCGCCCTGGCCAGCACATCGTGATACTGCGGGAGGGTCAGCATCTGATATCCCCCCCCGACCTGCTCAATCCGGAACGCACAGCCGCAACCGGTGTAGCGGGCGTTCAGCTGCTCGATGGCGTCCTTGACGCTGCGCTGCTGAGGTAACTCGGCGACCTGAGCGATTTTGGCGGCCGTCAGCGGCGAATCGGTGGCGAACAGGATCGCCTCGATGATTCCCGTCGTCTCGCGCTCCGCAACATCCGACTTGCCTCCTCCGGTCGATGCATCGGACGAAAGCTTGTCACTGTCGCTCATGTGGTGAACCTTCCTGGAATGTTGGCGGCCTTGCCGATCCACAGGATAGTGGGTGTTGAGCGAATCGCAAGGTATCTATCTGATTTGGCGCTTCGGTCCTTGCGTGTCCCGCCCGAGCCGGTAGGATGTGACGCAATATCTGGGTGGGGTGTGAACGACCGTCAGGTCACTGTGTGGAGTTGCGAGCGTATGAACATTGATCCCGAACTGGTCGGCGAGGCAGTGTCGAGGCATCTCAGCGACGCCAAGAAGTTCCTGTGCGATCTTATCGCGACTCCGTCGGCGCCGGGTCAGGAAGCGGCGGCGATGGACTTTGTCGCCGAACGGTTCGCGCCGTTCGGTGAGGTCAGCCGGGTAGAGCTGGGCGAGTGGCTGCGCAGCGATAAGGATTTCTCCGACCCGATCGACGGGATCGAATACGTAGGTCGAAGCAATGTCCGCGTCGCGCTTTCGGGCAGCGGAGGCGGCCGGTCGCTTCTGCTTAACACACACGTCGACGCCATCCCGCCCGGCGAATTGCAGGATCACCCGTTCGCCCCCGCCGAGCGTGACGGTGCGATCTACGGCCGGGGTGCTTGCGACGCCAAGGGGCAGGTCGCGGCGATCTGGCTGGCGGCCTCGGTACTGAGGGATTTGGGCGTCGAACTCACCGGCGATCTGATCGTTCACCTTGTCGTCGAGGAGGAAAACGGCGGTAACGGTACGGTGGCGATGATTCGCCGCGCCCCAGACAAACACGTCGACGGGTGTGTAGTGATGGAGCCGACCGAGTTGACGATCTGTCCGTCCGTGCGTGGTGCGGTTTGGTTCCGTATAACCGCTCACGGGAGGTCCGGGCATCCCGGTAGGGCGGGCGAGACGGTAAGCGCACTGACCAAGGCCACTGGCATCATCGAGATCCTTACCGAGTATCACGATAAGCTGCTGGGTGAGTCGCGCGATGTGCCGATGTTCGAGAAGTTCTCCGACCCCATGCCGCTGGTTATCGGTAAACTGCACGCAGGCGGGTGGGCGGCGGCAGCGCCGGCGGAGGCGGTGCTGGAGGGTATCCTCGGGATGCTGCCGAACAGAAACTGCGAGCAAGTGATGGCTGAGATGACCGAGGCCATCACGCGCCAGGGACCGTTTGCAGTCGGCGAGGATTTCGATATCCGCTTCCTGTATCGCCACGATCCGATGGTGACGCCCACTGCCCATCCGGTCGTCTCGGCGATCGAATCAGCCGTGGTGGCAGCTGGGGTGGGGTGCAAGATCGAGGCGATGACGGCTTCGTGCGACTCTTGGCTGTACAACAATCAGCTCGGGATTCCGACGGTGGTCTTCGGTGCGGGGAGCCTGTCGGTCGCGCACGCCGACGATGAGCACATCCCGATATCCGAGCTGGCGGCAGCTGCGCGGACCCTGGTGCATATGGCCGCTTCCTGGTGCGGCCGGGCCCAATAGCGACCGAGCGGAACCGGATCGATCCGTTCAAGGAAAGCGCACGCCTGGGCCGCGCCAAACCAATGTGCAAGAAAAACGCTCACGGCCAACTGGCCGTGGGCTTTGCAGGTCCGCAAAGAGATTCTTCGACTCCCCGGGCGCGTTACGGGACGGTAATAAGCTGCAGTGCCGTCGGGCTGCTCGTGCCATTGTCGCGGCAGATGATCGCGTCCGTCGGGCCGACCTTGCGGTCGCGGTTGAAGTCGCAGGCGTCCGTGATCGTCGCGGGATTGCCCCCAAGCGTGTGCGGGTCGTTACGCACCGCGACTTCATCTGTCGGCGTCACTTCGGCATCGCTCGGTAAGTTGCCCGTCTCGCCGATCGCGTTTCCGAAGTAGAAAACGTCCGGGCTCGACAAACCAGTGTTCACCGTCGCCAGGACCGTCACCTGCAGCCATTGCTTGGCGATCGCGTTGTGGGCCCATATGATCGTGGTCCGGTCCGAGCCGCCCGCGCCGGCGCCGCTGCGGATCGTGATGCTGCTTGGGGCAGGAGCCGCCGACCAACCGGCCGGGTTGTTGTCGTTCCCGACCTTGAAGGTGAAGTCCGCCGCCGTCGGCACCCCCGGCAAGGCGGGGATGTCAACCATGATCCCGTTGATCCCGTGCCAGTAGCTAGTGTAGTTGGCGAAGTTTCCCGTTCCGCCCGGCAGCAGCGCCGTCTTGTCCGGTGCGATCGCCGCGTCGTCGGATGCATTTGCCCCCGGGTCGTCGCCGTCGAAGTACGAGTTATTGTAGAACACGTGCCGCCCCACGACGCTAGCCGGCGCTACGTACTCATCGGCCCCGATGTCGTAGGCCGCCCCCTGCGGTCGGCTGTCGCCTTCGAAGTCCGTCGTCACCTGCGCCAGCGTCGTCCCCTGGTCGCGGGCGGGGCTGGTTGGCCCGATGTGAAAGTCGGCGGCGATCGGGTTGGCGAAAAGCGGATCCTGCCCTGTGGCGGCGTTCGTATCGGAGGCGACGCCCGCGTTGGCCCGGCCGTTGGAGTAGTACAGGTTGTGGTCGGCTAGGACGTTGTTGGTGTTCGGGCCGGACTGGAGCACCTCGATGCCCTCCCAGCCGTTTTCGGCGATGATGCAATTGACGATGTTGGACGTCACGCTCGTGGGGCCTACGCTGTGGACGATGCCGCGAAAGGCGACGCCTTCCTCGCGGTTGTTATAGACCACGCAGTTGTACAGGTTCATGCCCGGGCCGCGGGAGACCTTGATTCCGGCCTGCCCGGCGTTATAAACCAGCGTGTTGATGATCGTCATGGTCTTTGGCGCGTAGTTGTCGTCGTCGCGCCGCCAGAGCTTGATGTTACATGCAGTCTGCCCCTCGGCGATGCAGCCGATCAGCGTGGAGTTGACCGTCAGGTCGAACCCGTCCTCGGAATTGCCCCGCGCCACGCAGTCGATGTACGTGTGGTTGTCGCCGCCGCCGAGCGAGTGAAACCCGTCGCCGTCTCCGGCCTCGCCCTGCCCATCGCTGTTGTAGCTGGATTCGACCCGCTCGAACGTTACATTGAAGCCGCCTCTGACGCTGATCCCCGCCTCCCAGCAGTGGTGCACGTAGCAGTCGCGCATCACGAAGTCCGTTACGTTGCGCAGCCGCAACCCGGTCTGGGCGGTCTGCGTAAACTCGCAGTTCTCGATGACAACGTCCGTCGCGGCGCCGTGGCCTTCGGCCGCCTTGGAGAACTTGCGGATCAGAAATCCGTCGATGCGATGGTGGGAAGCGTTGTTCAGGTCGATCCCGTAGTTGGACATGTTCCCTTCCAGGATGACCGTATGTCCGCCCCAGACGGCAAACGTGATGGGATTACCCGGCGCACCGGCCGTTACGATTCCCAGACCCGCCTTCCCGGACCGGTCGTAGATCGCATCGGGCGAGGCGGGGTTGGTGCTGCCCTTGACGTACACCGTGTCGCCGGGGGCCACCGTCGCGAACGCCTTGTCCAGCGTCTTCCAAGGTGCGACTTGGTTCGTGCCAGCGTTGGAGTCGCTCGCGGCCACGTGGGCCTGGTCCACGTAATACGTAGCAGCATCCGCCCACCCGCAGCCGCCAAGCAGTACGCTCAGGCTACATACAATCGCAGCGTGTTTCGTCCGGCCTAACATCTACTGTACCTCAGTTGCTCGCCCGCTTGGATGTCGCGGGCGCGCAAACAAATCGCATCACAAATAAGTTCACCTGACGGGCCGAGGTGACGAACACCACCGCCTCTTGAATCCTCGATCATCCATTCTAACACGACAACGCGGTTTCGCCCAGGCTTTCAAGCAACGCTCAAGCTCTTGCGACGTGCGGGAGAACCAGTTATCGTCGTGCGCATCGAACCTGTAATGGAGAAGCAGATGGACCTTTCGCTGACCAGCGACTACGTGAGCTTCAAAGGGTGCCCCGAGCCGTATCTGGCGGGAATCGCCGAGGCGGGCTTTACCCATGTTCACTGGTGTCATCAGTGGTGTACGGATTTTCTGTATTCGGACTCGGAGATCAGTCAGATCGGGAAGTGGCTCGGTCGGTTCGGCCTCAAGCTGCTCGCCATTCACGCATCGGCCGGCGACGAGAAGAGCTGGTCGTCGGACAGGGAATATGAGAGGCTCGCGGGGGTCGAGCTGGTCGCCAATCGGATTGAAATGGCGGCTAGGCTTTGCGCCGACGTAATCATCATGCACATCCCGGCCAAAAGCGGCGACGCTGATCAGGACGACGCGCGTCAATTGCAGGTGCGAAAGTCGCTGGACGCCCTGGAGCCCCTCGCCGCCGAGCGAAAGGTCAGGATCGCAATTGAGAATCATGCAGCCGATGACTACGGGCAGATCCGAAGGGTTTTGGCTCAGTATCCGCCCCAGTACATAGGCCACTGCTATGATTCCGGCCACGGCAACATAGGCCAGAAGGGGTTGGAGCATCTTGATACCGTCAAGGATCGTTTGATTGCGGTTCATCTTCACGACAACGACGGCTGCGACGACCTTCACCTCGTCCCGATGACCGGGACAGTGGACTGGTCCGAGCTGGCGCGGATCATCGCCGAATCCGCCTACACCAAATGCGTCAGCCTGGAGTGCACCTTGCGCAATCAGAAGATGCCCGAAGATGTCTTTCTCCAGCGGGCGTTCGACGCGGGAACGGCCATTTCCAAGATGATCGACCACGCGCGAGAAGACGCCCGATCTGACCGGAGAGGATCCACAATTGATGATCAGACTGACTAGGAAGGACAATGGTGCAAAGCGTTTCCCCCGGAAGACCGTGTTCGTTTGGTGCTTCTTGGTAGTGTGCATACTCGCCGTAGGAATTGTTGTGTGGGAGATAGTGTCCACGGATAGGTATCTCACGAAGGAATATGTAGTAGTTGATTACACTGACGATGATTCAACACTGGCCAAAAAGCGATTCACGATCCTACTGTTTCCCAGAACAGGCGACTCAGAACACGAACAGCCTTCTGGACTGACTAGAGCTGTCCTGACGAATCTTGAGGAAAACGCTCAGGACAAGGTGGAGGTGTTTCTGGGCAATGACCCCGTGAAGATTGATAGGAGCCTGCTGACCGCAGTTCCGCCGCCGGGAGCTTGGAAGGGGTATGTGGATGCTCTGAACAAGGAACTCGTGGTCTGGGGCGAGAACACGGACTGGAGGTATGTCAAGTTCGAGGTTGTGAATGAGAATGGCACGGTTCTTGCGGAACTGAAGATCAAGGCAAAGAAGGGCTCCGTATACAAGTACCGCTACCGAATTCATGATGCGCTTACGGTAGTGCCAGTCATTCATCTCCGAAGCCGCTTGTGATACGTGCGCGTAATCTATTGTTCAACGTCAACCAATTTGGCGGTGAGAGGGGATAGATGTTAAGTCACAGGCGGCCGTCGCCGTGTAATCGGCCGCATATGACCAAGCGGAATGTCTTGGCAGTGTCTCGCCAATGCCCATAATCGTTGTCCATGTCCGACCGAATCACCGACGTGTCCGCCCATCAGCGCAGCGTCAGTCCGCGTGTGGCGCTGGCGGCGCTGCTGTTGGGGGCAGCGGCGATCGGGTTCGCACCCGTCCTGACGCGGATGGCGATGAACCGCGGCCTGGGGCCGTCCGCCACGGCGATGTGGCGCATGGCGATTGCATCGCCGATCTTCTGGGCCCATGTGCTGCTGCATCGCGGATCGCCTGGCCGCTCCGCCGCACGACGCGCGCTGAAGCGCCGAGATTGGCTCCTGCTGGGAATCCCCGGTGTGCTGTTCGCAGGCGATCTTGCGTTTTGGCACTGGTCGATCAAGTTCACAACCGTCGCCAACGCGACGCTGCTGGCGAACTTCGCGGCGATCTTCGTGGCGCTGGCCGGGTGGTTGTGGCTGCGAGAGAGGCTTGGCGTGGGCTTCTCGCTCGGGCTGGTCCTGGCGCTGGTTGGGGCGGCGGTCTTGGTGCGGGCCAGTTTCGCGGTGAGCACGCGGCACATCCTCGGCGACGGGCTGGGGCTTATCACTGCGCTGTTCTACGCCGCCTATCAGTTGACCATCAAACGCCTGCGCAATCGCTTCGGTGTGACGCAGATCCTCTCGGCAAGCTCAGTGTCGTCGGCGGTGCTGCTGTTGGTGATCTCGCTGCTGTCGGGCGAGAAGCTCATCCTCACCGGCCTGGCTATATGGGGAATCCTGGTGGCGCTGGGGCTTGTCTCGCACGTCGGCGGACAGGGACTGATCACCTATGCTTTCGGGCACCTCCCGGCGAGCTTCACTTCGGTAAGCTTGCTGTTTCAGCCCGTGGTCGCCGGCGCCGCAGCGTGGGTGATCTTCGGCGAGTCGCTAAGCGCGGTGCAGATCCTCGGCGGGGTTGTGGTGCTGATCGGCATCGCCTTGGCCCGGCGCGGCAGCGGCGCCGAAAAGAAGTCAAACTGAGCGTCCGCGAATTGCAGCAGCGAGGGACTTACCCAGTACTTTCGTGTTCATAGGTCGGTCCTATTGCTCCGCTTAGGGTGCGTCTGGGGGATGTGGCGGCGGGTATTCTCGTGACCGGTGTGGCCCAGCGGGCGGGAACCTTATTGTAGCGGGGTGGTTATGTCAATTGCTGCCTGGTGGCTTTCCGCCTCGTGTGGGCCTTGGCGATGAGCTTTGCTGGGGGCTTCGGTCCGCCGGGATGCCGGGCGACAACTAGTCAAATCCCTTATCTGGCAAAGTGTTACTTAATCTGCACACAGACCTTGCCGACAAAACCACCATACGCGGTCGAGGTTTTATTGTGCCTCAAGGCCGGCCCTGCATCCGCAGGATTTATGGGGAGGATGAGGTGGCAGCTCACCAGCTTGCTAGAGACCAGCAGGTCCTGCAAAGTTTGTTGCAGGTGGGGGTGGGGCTTTCTGCGGTCCCGGACCGCCAGAAGCTGCTGGAGATGATTCTCTGTGAGGCGCGCACGCTCACTCGCGCCGAAGCCGGTAGTCTGTACGTGCTCGACCGGGATTGCCTGAAGTTCGTCGCCACCCAGAACGACAAGGTTGGCACACCGGAGAACACGCGTCATCTTCTAGGCAAGGAGATCCCGCTGACATGCGATTCGCTGGCGGGGTTCGTGGGCTTCAGCAAGGAACCGAAGAACATCGCGAACTCGTACGAGCTGCCCTCGGGTGCGCCGTTTCGGGTCAACCGCGATTTCGAAGCCGCCACCGGTTACAGGTCCGAGAGCATACTGGGGATTCCACTGAAATGTCCGGACGGCCGATGCATCGGCGTCCTTGAGCTGGTCAACCGCATCGATGAGTCCGGGGCGACTGTGGCGTTTCCCGAAGATGATTGTGGCGGGATACTTTCGCTGGCGTCAATGGCGGCGGTGACGATTCAAAACGCCCAACTCCAGGAGCAGCTCAAGCAGGCACACCTGGATACGATTATTCGCCTGTCGGCGGCCGCGGAGTTTCGCGACGACGACACGGCCGACCACGTTCACCGCATCAGCCACGTCTCCAGCCTGGTCGCAAAGGCCATGGACTTACCGCCCGAGCAGGTCGAGCTGATCGAGTGGGCCTCTCCGATGCATGACATCGGGAAAATCGGGATCCCCGACTCGGTCCTGACCAAGCGCGGCCCGCTTACCCCGCAGGAGCGACGGGTATCCGAGAAGCACACGATGATCGGCGCCGAGATCCTGGCCAATCCGAAGAACGATTTGCATCGAGTCGCTCGCGAGATAGCCCTCACTCACCACGAGCGATGGGACGGCAGCGGGTATCCTAGAAAGCTCAAGGGCACGGACATTCCAATCGAAGGACGGATCGTCGCCCTGGCCGATGTCTTTGATTCGCTTGTCTCCAAACGCTGCTACAAAGAGCCATATCCTATCGACGTGGGCGCATACATCATCCGCAGGCAGGAAGACAGGGGCTTTGACCCCGCCGTGCTTGAGGCGTTTTTTAGGAATTTCGACGAGATCGTCGTCCCCTACACCGTTCTGCCGCATTGCTCGCCAGTTCAACTCTAGAGCAGTTTAAGATTCTCTGTTCCGTCCCGGCCGGCTTCGGCTGACTTGCGTCAAGCTGTATCGGCAAGCCGCTGGGTTTCCTGCTTCGCCTTCCTTGTCAGCCTTGTGGTCGCCTACGAGCAAATCGCTGCATTATGTCGTTAACTGCTCTAGACCGATGATGTAGGGGATGAGCGATGGCTGTAGCGCAGGTACAGAGCAATGTCGGCCGCGACGAGCAAGATGTTGGCGGCGTACAGCCAGATGACCCACTCGATCGCCTCACCGGCGGCGTGGGCCCGGGCGCACTTGGCGACGATCCCAGCGAGGTACCCGAAAAAGATTAACCACAGGAAGCCCAGGCTCTTGCCCTCGGTCCGGCGCGTCCTGAGCGTCTTGAGGATGGCGACAGGCCAGCCCAAACCGAAACAGATCAGCATTACCGCCTCGAATAACTGCGCCGTCGTCGCCAATTGTCCAATCATCAGGCTTCTCCCGCTGCAAGGCTGTCGGATGATTCTACCTTGTCCGCCGGCTCTGACAAGGGCGGCCCAAGTCGCTGGGGGCCTGTTGGGGTAAGTTAACTGCTTACATCAGGGCTTGTCAGGATCTAAGAACGCGATAGAATCACAAACCACAGCCCGCGAAGGTCAGTGCAGAGTAAGTCATATGGTAGATTCCGGATAAGAGGTTCATGGCAGCAGAGCCACCCAGCAAGCTATCGATATCCGGAGGCGCCAGCTACGCGCCACTGGCGATTCTGGCGTGCATGTTGTGGGCGTCGGCGTTCGGCGCGATGAAGATCGGCCTGGCCTATGTCCCGGCGCTTCCGCTGGCGTCGATGCGCTATATCCTCGCGTGCATACTGCTCGTGCCGCTTTGGGCGCGGCGCGGGCGGCCGGCGGCGCAGATTCGCCGCTCCTGGCCGTTCATACTGTTGGTCTCGCTGGTCCAGACAGTGATCGTCTGCGGCGTATTTACCATCGGGATGCAGTGGGCCCAGGGAGCGCAGGGGGCGATCCTGGTCGGCGCTTCGCCGTTGATCGCAGCCTTGACGGCCCATTTTCTGATGCCCAACGACCGAATGGACAGGGCTAAGGCGGGCTTGATCTTGCTGGGACTGATCGGCGTGGTGATCATCATATTGGGCTCAAAGCCTTGGGAACCGACGGGCCTGCGGGAGCTTTTCGGCATGGGCTTGCTGCTTGCGGCCGTGGCGAGTTCAGGATTGGGCAACGTCCTGATCGCGCGGCGGCGCCGACGGATCGATCCCCTCCTGTTGAACAGCCTTCAGATGGGCTCGGGCGGAGTGGTCCTGGGGGCCTTGGCTGTGATCCTCGGGCAAGTGCCCGTCTCGGTCCCGCCGGTGCGGTTCTTTATAGCGCTGGGATACATGTCCGTGGTTTCGGCGACGGCGTTCTCCATCTGGTTTTACCTTCTGCGGCGTGTGCAGGTGTCGCGGCTGAACATGTGGAAGTTCCTCATCCCGGTGTTCGGGGCGATCGTCTCGTGGATTATCGTCCCTGGCGAATCGCCGACCGCCTCGATGCTCGCCGGGATGGCGATCGTCGCTGCGGCCGTGCTGCTCAATGCCCGCCAGAGCCCCCGCGTTGAGGACAGACCGGTCGGGTAGGCTCTAAGGCAAACGCGGGTTTTTTACCTTGTGGGTTGTTCCGGCCTCTGCAAAATACCTTCCCAAGAGGTGAATCATGCGAGTTGTCTTTTGTGGGAGCGGTGTCTTTGCGGTCCCGTCGCTTCGGGCCCTCGCTGCTGCCGGTCACCAAATTGCCGCCGTAATCACTCAACCTGCCCGCCCGGCCGGCCGAGGCGGTAAGCTTACACAAACTGCTGTGGCCCGGACCGCACCGGCGCTGGGACTCGAACCCATCGGTCTTGCAGACATCAACACCGAGGAATCGCTTGGGATGATTCATTCCCTGCGGCCGGACGTCATATGCGTTGTTGACTTCGGGCAGCTTATCGGCCGTCCCGTCCGCGATGAAGCCGCCGTCAGCGCCTTTAACCTCCACGGGTCGCTTCTGCCCGAGCTTCGCGGGGCCGCACCGGTTAGTTGGGCGATTATCCGGGGCTACAAACAGACTGGGGTCAGCACGTTCGAGCTGGTCGACAAGATGGACGCTGGGCCGATCTACGTCCAGATCCCCACCGAGATCGGACCGCAAGAGACGGCCCAAGAGCTTCGGGCCCGACTGGCCGACATCGGCGCCGAGGCGGTCGGCCGGACTCTTGAGATGCTGGCCGCAGGGGCGTGCTGTCCGACGCCGCAGGACGAGGCCAAAGTCACGCTTGCGCCGAAGCTGAAAAAAACCGACGGGCGGATCGACTGGACCGCCGATGCGGCGACGATTTGCAATCTCGTGCGAGGGGCTCGCCCCTGGCCCAGCGCCCAGGCGCTGTTCGTCCGATCGGACCATCGGGAGGTCCTCGTTTCCATCGCGGCCGCATCGGTCGCCCCTGGCCCGGACGGTCCAAGCGGGTCGATAGATAAGGAGTTGCTTGTGGCGGCGGGGAAGGGACGGGTGCGTATCGAACAGATCATCCCTGCGGGGGGCAGGCTGATGTCTTGGCGTGACTTTGTCAACGGGTATCGTGTGGGGCCTTGTGATCGTTTTATAAGCTGCGGTGGCGGTCAGAGTCCTCGGTAACTTGGAGCGCAATGGCGAAGCGACAGAAACAACCCGGCCGTAAGGGCGTGCGGATTAGCAATAAGAAGGCCCGCCACGGTTATCATATTCTTGAGGTGGTTGAGGCCGGGATCGAGCTTACCGGTACCGAGGTGAAATCGCTTCGGGCCGGTGCGGCGAAGATCGACGATGCTTACGCCCGCTTGTCGCAGGGCCAGCTTTACCTGGTTGGGGCCAACATCGCACAGTACCCAAACGCCACGGGCCGGTTGCAGCACGATCCAACGCGGGACCGCAGGCTGTTGCTGCACCGCAGGCAGATTGAGAAGGTCGCCTCACACGTCAACCAGAAGGGCAAGACTATCGTGCCGCTGGGAATCTATTTCAAGCGGGGCTGGGCGAAGGTCGAGCTGGGGGTCGTCGTCGGGAAGCGCACGTACGATAAACGCCAGGTACTCAAGCAGCGCGAGCAACAGCGTGACATCGCCCGCGAGATCTCACGTCGCCAACGCCGCCGCCGTTAGCGTGGGCTGCTCTAATCTCCTTCGGGCAGTTGCGGGGCCTCGTCCGGGCGGGACGTAGCGCGGATTGCTCTATAGAAACACCACAGCAGGCCGATCACGATCAGCCCCAACATACCGCCTAGGATGAGGTAGCTGGCTCCGGATAGTTCGTTGTTGTACACAATCGGTTTGATTTGGAAACGTGTCGCCATCGTCCAGGCCGTCAATACAAGCCCGGCCGCCAGCCCCACAGTTAATATCCCCAGAGCCGCTGCCAACCTGGTGAGCATGCTGGCCTTGATCAGCCGCCTCTCCATCTGCCAGACGCTCAGCCCGCCGACCAGCAGCGCCAACAAGCCCGCCAGGGCCCCGGCGACGAGGAACATTTCAAAAGCGCAAATCTCGCCTACCGTCGCCGGGTCGGCGCCGGCGCGCAAGTCCGCCGCCGCGCCGATCATGTTGACAAAAGCTAGAACCAGCCCCACAACGCCTGCCGCACCAAGCACCAACGCCACGGTACCTAAAATGCGCCCCGTGGGCTTGTGATCGGAGTAATCCGTGTGGATGATCTTCACGTCGATGCGATTGAACCTAAGCGCCGAGATGATGATCGCCAGGATCGGCGCCAGCGCCATCAGCGCCAGTCCCGCCGCGTTGGCGATATTGACGCCGGCCTGTTCGCGTGTCGTTGTCAGTTGCGTCAGTTCGGTCCAGTGAGGCTGTTCGGTTTTGGGTACGGGCACGGGCAGGCCCGTCTTGGGGTCGCGCAGCGGCCGGGAGGCCCAACGGTACTGGACCACGTACGCCGTCTGCGGCGTTAAGGCATTGGTCGTGAACGTCAGGTGCTTGCTGGCCAGATCAGCGGCCTTGAAGGTATCGGTCAGCGGGGCGGCGTTCTCGTCGGCGCCGACCTTCCAGGCGGCAGCGGCGTCGGGCTTTTGCTCATCCAGCGTAAAGGCATGCTCCGTAGCGCCGCTGTAGGAGGCGACGAATTGCATCTGGAGGACCGGCCGGTCGGGAAGCTGCTGGGCTGTTGTGGGTGGAACCTTGACGGTCACCTCGCCGGACTCGTACTTATATGCGTACCCGCTGGGGTTCGAGAAGCTGTCGAACAGGCTCCAGGCGAACAGCGCCGCCAGCACGATCGGAATCACCACGCGAATCGCCCAGTCCCACCAGACGCCGATCTTCCAGTCGCTGCGCTCGTTGGCGTGCTCGCGCAGGCGCCGCAGACGGAACAACCACCCCAGAACGAAGCATTCCATCAGGGCCGTCAGCGTTATCCCCCACGTCCCGTTGATGAAGTCGTCGAACGTGCCCAGCCAACTGAGGCCCCCCTGCGAGCAGAAAACAACTCCGATAAGCAGACCTACAAGGCTCAGACCGATCAGCGTCTTACCGCGGTTCCAGCCGGTCTTGTCGACGATGCTCGCCAGGACGCTCTCGGTTATGGAGAAGCCCGAGTCGATTCCCAGCAGAAGCAGGGAACCGAAGAACAGCAAGCTGAACCACGCGGCGTGGGGCAGTTGCGCCAGGGCGTAGGGGAACGCCACGAACGCCAGCGAAGGTCCGGTCTTTGCCACCTGCTCGACGGGCACGGCCGCTCCGGCCATGGTGGAGGCAAAGGCCATCCCGCCCAGCGTCGCGAACACCGCCAGGCCCGCCACGAAGCTCGTGCCCATGTCGGCCAGGCCGATGATCATCGCGTTGTTGTTCAGATCCGATTTGCGGTGCAGGAAGCTGGAGTAGGTGATCATGATCCCGAACGCCAGCGACATCGAGAAGAACATCTGCCCGAAGGCCCATCGCCAGGTGGTCGGGTCGGAAAGCTGCGACCAGTTCGGCTCCAGATAGTACTCCAGGCCCTGGACGGCGCCCTCCAGCGTCAGTCCGCGTACCGTCAATATCAGCAGCATCAGCCACGGTAGGGGGACAGTCCACATCACCACCTTGCCCACCAGCCGCACGCCGCGGCAGATGCACAGGTACATTACTGCCCAGGTGATGGCCAGTGCGACGATAATGTGCCACTGCAACCGCCCCAGCGAGAAGCCCTCGTTAAAGCTTAGATAATCGTCGAAGAAGAACTTGCTGGCGTTGCGGACGCCCTCCAGGCCCGTCCCGGCCCAGGGCAGCTTGCCCTGGATGATCCCGATGACGGAGTAGTACAGGAAGCTGCAGCACCACGCCAGTATGACTGCGTAATACGTGATGATGATGAAGCTCAGGATGATCTGCCACCACCCGACGAACGCGAACTTTCGATTTACCCGGCCGTATGCGTCGGGCGTGGCGCGCTGGGTGAGGTGCCCCAGCGAGAACTCGGCGATCAGCAGCGGGATCCCGATCAGCACCATCGCGATGACGTACGGGATCAGGAACGCCCCGCCGCCGTGGCTGTAGACCTTGTATGGAAACCCCCACAGGTTCCCCAGCCCCACGGCCGAGCCTATCGCCGCCAGCACGAAGCCCGCACGAGACCCCCAGTTTTCTCGCTGCTCTTCCAGGAGAGGTTCGGGCATTGGTCATCCTTTCGATGTGTCCGGGGGCCGGATGGGCTTACCGAAGTGCCTTGCCCGCTGCCCTTGGGGCGTTATCATGTGTCAAACCCAGCCCGCGAACAAGGGCTTTTTGGTGGGTGCCCTCCGGCGGCACAGAACCCGCGCGTGCCCCGATGGGGGCATGGCGGCCAACGAAGCAGAGCGACAGAAGTGTCGCCGCAAATGGCGCCAGGTCGCCCGCCGCGTGTTCCTTCCGTACCTGATTATGTGGCGGGGCGGTGGTTTTGCCGATATAATTAATAGGTGCAGCGATGCTGCAGCTTATTCGGGGGCGAACTGGATTCGACCGGACGAGTTGAGGTGTCGGTGGCGTGCCGAGGTTCCAAGGCGGCCTCGTAAAACACCTTGGGCCAATTTTACATGCTGATTATCAATTGGCAATGGCTGCCTAAATAAGGTAGCCCGTTGCCCGTCGCCGTGCCCGCCGGCGGCGGAGCGACGACAAAAAGCGGGCTTACCGGCCGGAAGTTGCCCGGTTAGCCGGTCGGGACATCTTGTCGGGCTAGCCGCGACGTACCGTGTCGCTTCGGGACTAGCGGCGAGATCAATAAAGCGACTACGCACGTAGAAGCCGCCACTGAAACGTCACGGGACGCGGGTTCGATTCCCGCCGCCTCCATTGACAAAGCCCGCACATGCGGGCTTTTTCAATAGAGCAGGAGAGCAGTAGACAGGAGAAAGTAGAGCAAAGGCTGACGCCTCATCGAGGCCCTGCGACTTTCAGTCAACCCAATGACCCATCGACAGAACCCACCCATATCGGTAGGGTGTTCGCACAGAGGTTGGTTGCGAAACAGGGAGAATGGGACGCGTGGAGCGGTTGCCGCATCGGGAAGACAGCGAGGAAGGCCGGGGACAAGCCGCGAGCTGGCGGCGAGTGCTGGCTGTCGTGGAGGTGCTGGCCCTGGTGTGCGGGGTGTTCCTGCTGTGGTGGCTGATCAGTCGCCATACTCCAGGCAAGCGGTGGGAGTGGCGCTGGTTCGGCGGCTGGTTCGTGGTCAAGCTCCTGCTGCTGACCGTGCTTCCGATTGCCCTGCTGGTGGTCACCCGGCGCAGCCTCGGGGATCACGCAATCAGCTTCCACGCGTTCGGATACCAGGTGAAAGCGGGCCTGCTGTCCCTGGCGGGGGTGATGCCAGCCTCGCTGGCCTTCGCAGTGCTGCTCTGGCTGCATATCGGCTTCGCCGAGTGGCGCGGAGCGCTGGTGCTGCTACCAGTGCAGTTGGCGTCCCTAGCGGCAGTAGCACTGCTACTGCGACGCCAGCCGACGCGGCCGGAACCGCCCCGCAGCTGGGGGATCGGCATCTACCTTGCGATCTTTGTGGGGGTGGCCGTGCTTTCGGCGGTGACTCGCGGCTTCGCGCCGCAGGTCTCGCTGTTTGCCGGGGCCCTGTTCGCGACCGGATTCGGGGAGGAGATTCTGTTCCGAGGCTACGTGCAGTCTCGGCTGAATCGTGCATTCGGCCGCCCGTGGAGATTGTTCGGCGTCCCGGTAGGCTGGGGCTGGCTGATCGCATCGGCCGTCTTCGGCTTGGCACACTGGCTGCCCAACACTGGCGGCACTGCCTGGTGGGCCTTGTGGACCATGGCCAGCGGGCTCCTGTTCGGCTGGCTTCGGGAGAAGACGGGCGGCATCGTTGCATCGGGCATCGCGCATGGGCTGCCGTTAGCCATCGGGACGCTGCTAATGGCTTCTGGCACGTGAAGCGCCTCCATACTTACCCGCCGCGCGAGCGTATGCGCGCGCAGGGGCGGTCTTTTTCGTCCATCGGTGTTCGTAACTCCCGGCAGTGCCGGGACAAGAAAATCTGCTTTTTTTTGTGCATCACCGCTTCCGCCGTGCAGCTTTGCGCGCGCAAGACGCGCGCAGAATTGTCCCGTTGGGACGGCGCCCCCTTGGTGGGCGTGTACACATCCTTGGCGCTGGGCTCTGCCGACGGGCCGCACATCAGCTACCATGATTGGACCAGCGGCGCGATGGCGTCGCGGGGTCAGTGAATCAGGACGGCCACTTAACGAATCGTTGGATTATTGGGGCTTCGATTCGGTAGATCTCGACTATTTGGCAACCAGGACGATTGACACATCGGCCCGGCATGGGGGATACTATGTGTGTTAGCCACTGCGACCTCACCGAGAGAAGCCGAGATTTCCCATGCAGCGAAAAAACATCCGAAATGTTGCCATCATCGCCCACGTCGATCACGGCAAGACCACGCTGGTCGATCAGTTGCTTCGCCAGAGCGGTCAGTTCAGCCACGGCGAGCTGACCGGCGAGTGCATCCTGGACTCCGACCCGCTCGAACGTGAACGAGGCATTACGATCCTTTCGAAGAACTGCGCGATCGACTACACGGACCGAAACGGAGCGGGCTACCACATCAACATAGTGGACACGCCGGGACACGCGGATTTCTCCGGGGAGGTCGAGCGCGTGCTGAAGATGGCCGACGGAGTGCTGCTGCTGGTTGACGCCTTCGAGGGCGTCATGCCCCAGACTCGCTATGTCCTGTCGAAGGCGCTGAAGGCCGGTCTGGCGCCCGTGGTGGTGGTCAACAAGATGGACCGTCCCGACGTGAGTCCACAGAAGGTTCTCGAAGAGGTATTCGACCTGCTTGCCGAACTGGGTGCGGAAGACCACGCCTTGGGCTTCCCTGTGGTATACGCCTCGGGGAAGGACGGCTGGGCAACTGTTGACGCACATGTAGCGGAGAACCGCACTTGCCACGACATCCACGAGTTGTTCGACGCCATCATCACCCACGTGCCTGTGCCCGATCTGGACGGGGAGGCGCCCCTCCAGGCTTTGATTACCACGATTGACTACAACGATTACGTCGGACGGATCGGGATCGGGCGGGTCTTCGCCGGCACGCTGGAGTCCCGCACAGACGTCGCCGTCATCGACTGCCAAGGCAAGCAGACCATCCAGCGTATCGGCCAGTTGTTCTGCTTCAAGGGGTTGGGGCGAGTCGAGGTCGAGCGGGTCGACGTTGGCGACCTTTTCGCAGTGGTCGGACTGGACAAGATCGACATCGGCGATACGTTGGCGGACGCCAGCAATCCCGTCGCCCTTCCGACGCTGGTGATCGACGAGCCGACTCTTCGTATGAAGTTCCGTCTGAACGACTCGCCGTTGGCGGGGCGCGATGGCAGGTACGTTTCAGGCCGGCAACTCCGCGAGCGTCTCCAGAAGGAGCTTCAGTCCAATGTGGCTCTTCGCGTTGAGGATTGCGGAGACGAATTCGTCGTCTCGGGGCGCGGACTGCTGCACTTGGGCATCTTGCTGGAGAACATGCGCCGCGAAGGATACGAACTGTCCGTCGGAAAACCGGAGGTGGTCTATCACACCGACGAGCACGGCAAGCGGCTGGAACCGATGGAACATCTGGTGATCGACGTGCCCAACGGTGCGGTCGGGGCCGTCATGCAGCTTGTTGGCGAACGCCGGGCCCAGATGGTCCACATGAGCACGGGCACGACGCGAACACAACTGGAATTCACGATCCCCGCGCGGGGGCTGATCGGCTTGCGAAGCCCACTGCTGACCGCCACCACGGGCGAGGCGATCGTGCATCACCGCTTCAAGCGGTACGGGCCCCATTGCGGCGAGATAGTCGGGCGCACCAACGGAGTGATGATCGCCACACAGTCCGGGCAGGTGACAGCCTACTCGCTGGATCAGCTCGCCGATCGCGGCGTGATGTTCGTCGAGCCCAACGAGGAGGTCTACGAAGGGCAGATCGTGGGCGAACACTGCAGGGAAAAAGACATTGCTGTGAACGTCGTGCGTCGAAAGAACCTGACGAATGTCCGCTCGTCGACGAAGGACGTGACCGTTACACTGAAAGTGCCCAGGAAAATCACGTTGGAAGATGCCCTGGAGTATGTCGAGCTCGACGAGTTGGTCGAGGTGACGCCCGGCCGGATACGCTTGCGAAAGGCTCATCTGAACGAGAACGATCGCAAGCGCGCCGTCCGTCGGGCCGCTGCTAGGGCATAACGGCAGCGAGACGTTGCTTATCCTTCCTCACCCCCTGTCGACTTACGGCCGCCGGCGAATCCAAACCAAACTGACACCGCAGTTAATCACTGTGCCGTGATTCTCGACGGTCCCTATATCATGCTGCGTGCATGAAGCCCCTGAGCTATACAAAGCTGGCTTGGCCGGACTGGTTGGCCTTGCGCTGGGCGGCACGCTTGGCGACAATCCCACTGCGGCGAAGCGCATCGAGAGGATCGACGGGAACACCCATCTGTTCACGCACCTCCTCTAACAGCGGTCCGGTGTTGGCGAAAAACGCGCGGCGCAGGGTTTCTTCGGCAGCGACAATGTCGCCCGCGGCCTGGGCTGCATGTAGCTTCTGGCGGTTCACCAGCAGTGCCTTTGCGTAGAGCTGGTGAATGTTGGTCACGCTCTGGACCATGGCCTCCAGCTTGGGCTTGACGTTGTGCGACTGGTCGATCATGTAGGCGATCGGCGCATCGGTGCCTGCGGCGCGTGCGGCTAGGATCTGATCGAAGATCAGGAAGAGCTGGTATGGATTGATACTGCCGGCGGTCAGGTCGTCGTCGGCGTACTTGCGGTCGTTGAAGTGGAACCCGCCGAGCAGGCCCTCGTCAAGCAAGATGGCTACGATGTGCTCCACGTTAGTCCCAGGTAAGTGATGCCCCGTATCGACCAAGACCTTGGCGCGATCGCCGGCCGCGCGGCAAAACAGAGCCGCCGCACCCCAGTCCGATACGTCGGTGTGATAGAAGCCCGGCTCGAAGGGCTTGTATTCCAGCAGCAAGGTCATGGTGTCGGGCATGGCGGTTGTCACTTCGGCGAGGCACTCGGCGATGAACCGCTTGCGCCGCACCAGGTCGTCCTGCCCAGGATAGTTCGTCCCGTCGGCCAACCACAGGCACAGATGCGAGCTGCCCACCTGCTGGCCGATCTCAATGGAGGCGAGGCAATGCTTCACGGCGCGCTTGCGAATTGCAGGATCCGGATTCGCGAAGCTGCCCAGCTTGTATAGCTGATCCTGGAAGAGATTGGGATTGATGGCCCCGATTTTCAGCCCGTGCTGCTCGGCGAGCTGGCCGACATGGGGATCGAAGCCGTCGGGAAAATCCCACAGGACGTGCACGGCGATGCGGGGGGCGATTCCCGTCAGCCTGTGCACCTCGGCTGCGTCTTGTATTTTGTGCTCGATCGTAATCGCTGCGGAGGCCTGCAAGAACTTACCGAAGCGTGTGCCGGTGTTGGCATAACCCCAACTGGGCGTCTCGATTTGAAAGGCCTGCAGCTGCCTTCGGACCCAGTTTAGATCAACGCCATCATCTGCGAGGCGGTGTTTCCAGTCGCTCATTTGTCGCTTCTTTCTGGCTGCATTATTCTCAGTTGGCCGGTGCTGCAACCGGAGCGGCCGGTTCAGGCGAAAACCTCTCGCATGCGGTCGCAGTAATAACGCACCGTGTCCCACTGGGCGTCTGGCGCGATGCGATGATCCGGGCAGGGAATGTATCCGCCCAGGGCCACCAGGGGCACGAGTCGCTCGATCTCCGCGTCCACGGCCGCCCGCCCCTTAGCGAAGACCGTCTTGTTCATCCCGCCGACGCCCCGCAATTGGCGGCCATACTTTTCGCGCCACGGAGCGAGGCTGGCATTCCAAGTGCCCACCTCGATGGGGAACATCGTGTTCACGCCGTTGTTGAACCAAGTAGGAATGAGCGTATCGATCATGCCGTCGCAATCCAGCGAGACGATGTCGATGCCGAACCCGCGGACCAGGTCGGTGATTCGCCGGTAGTGGGGGCCGATCTTCTCGTCAAAGACCGACGGGTTAATCAGTGGGCCGTTCTTGAAGCAGATATCCTCCCAGAAGTGAGCAAAATCGAACTTCGCGCCTGTTTCAAGCGTCATCTTGACGCAGTCATAGCACAATCGGCCCACGGTCTGGATGATCTCGTCGAACAGGTCTTCGTCATCATAATACAGGTAGCAGGCGCCCTGGAAACCGAGCCAGTCTCGGATCGTTCCATACAGGCTGCCGCAATGGAGCCCGTAGGGGTATGTTCGATCATCTTTCAGCAGGTGCTCCATCCCGCCCTGGTCGAAAGGAACCATCGCACCGTCGACGTTGACGGGGGCGCTGTTGACGCGGTCGGGGCAGAACTGCAATCTGCCCAGGAAATGCTCCTCCCATTCCTTGCGTCCCTTCAGCAGATGGCTGACCTCCGACGGTATGCCCGTCGCGCCCGGCGCCTGGACAACCACGTTGCCGTACGCATCCCGCACGTGTCGCGAGCCGTCCGGGAATTCCTTGACGACCTTCCGCTTGAAGGCGGGGCGCAGGTTCACCTCCGGTCCGAAAGCCGAAGACCAGTTGAAATCAAAACCAAGCTTCTCGGATATCCGTATGTCCGTCGGGTTGCCGTCTTTCCATGTCGCCGCTTCGGCCTGCGTGAGGTGTCCCTCGGCCGCCCACTTCTCGAGTGTGTGGGTCCAATACCCGAAGCCCACGATCGGGAGCCTGTCATACTCCTGATAGTGCATGATCGCCATAACACGCTGCCGATTGGTCATATTCTTCATACCTCGTTGGCGGTTGTTAACATAGCAGAGCATCTGCGGCGGGACAAGCGGGTGCTGGGGCCTTCTGAAGGCGGCAGTCGTGGGTAAAGCGGCAACTTCTATTGTAGGAAAGACTTGACGAATCGCAAAAAGACTGTATTATTGATTTTGCTCCGGCCCGCTTTGGGAGCGGCATTGTAGCTCAGCATATCATCCTGGAGAAGATGCGGCGGGAATCGCTCTGCCGCACCTAGCACGGGCCGCACCGGCCGAGTTCCCACTTACGTTACGGTCTGTTCGGGCGCAATAGCCAGAAGGGAGATGCAATCATGAAGAGCAAACAGTTAAGAAAGACTCTAGTTGGTATCGTGGTAATGTTAGCGGTTGCTGCGGCATCGCAGGCGACATTGACGTACAGCCTGACAAGTGCACCGACCAACATGACTAACACGGTGGCACCAATTCCGGGGTCACCACCGCCGGTCCCGTGCACTACCTACCAGTTGACCTTTACCGAGAGTGATGGCGACTGGCCGATCACATTCATGATTCTGATTGGCGATGGCGCTACTCTGCTGAATCAAGTCAACCCGTTCGGCATGTCCACCATCTTCGCCGACAGTAACGGGTTGTTTCCTCCCGCGGGTGCCACGGTTGATCAGGACTCGCAGTTTCCGTATAGGGCTAACGCTGGTCCGAGCCATCAAATTGTCTCCGGCCCGGCCAGTGGCGAGGGTGCGACGTACATGAACGGTGACTGGGCGTTCGGGGGCGCCAGGGCTAACCCCTTGACTGGTCCGAGCGTATTCGTTGCACAGGTCGTTATTCCGACAGGGAGTTCAGTTCCGTTCTCGGCGACCGTGGGCGAGTACGATGTCAGCAACGCGTTCTCCAAGACGGTGAACCTGAATGGTGTCATCCCCGAACCCGCCACGCTGTCGCTGCTGGCGCTGGGTGGGTTGGCGCTGCTGAGGCGGAGAAGAATGGCAGGCGCAGATTGTCGTTCCGTTTCATCAAACTGCTCGAATTGGGCCAGGTCCATCTCAGTGATTCAGATTCAAAGGAGACCGACATGAGATTATGTGCTCAAGTATCGGCAACTGCCTCGATCATTATCCTTGTTCAGGCTGCAGCGATTGCCAGTCCGGTCGAGATCGATACCTTCCTGGATATGCTTGTTTACGAGCCGTTTCAACAAATCCTGGTAACCATCGTGGCAACGAATCCCACTGATACGCAGATTGGGTTGAGTTTCACCTCCTCGTATCAGACAGGCTATATGATTGACGGGGTATACGATTGGGCTGCCGACAAGTTTTTCGCTCAGGCCCACACTTCTATTATTATACCAGCGTACGGATCGTACACTCGGCAGTTCACCCACTCATCGGGAGACTACTTCCTTACCCCAGGTCCTCACATTCTCGACGGATATGTGGTTGGGTATGGCAGTGACTCAGTGGAGTTCACTGTGATCCCCGAGCCCGCCACGCTTTCGCTGCTGGGGTTAGGCGGGGTACTGTTGATAAGAAAACGCAGGAGCAGGAAACCCAGCTGAAAATCACTTACGCGCCAGAGGCTACTATTGTATTCGAGGCCCGGGCCACCTTGGGGGGTAAGCCCTTCTCGTTCCCGTCAGAGCGTTTAGCTGTGTAACGATCTGCTGGCGCCCACCGATTTCCTTTTGATCTGAAAAGTCAATGTTGTGCTCGTCCCCAGAACAGCTCTAAAGCGACTTGTGCCCGCCAAGGTCGAAGCGTTTATCGATTCTTCTTCGACGCCCTCCAAGCCACCTACATCGGCTCATCCTATCCACACTTGGTGCCTCAGAAGGCGTGAACGGTTACGAATCT